>Ga0209056_10008311_pt1 | contig 10645 bp, 4 predicted proteins | sample GraSoiAngelo_114_FD_185876 | JGI IMG/M metagenome (GOLD analysis project Ga0209056, IMG submission 185876) | Grasslands soil microbial communities from the Angelo Coastal Reserve, California, USA - 14_0903_13_40cm (SPAdes) (version 2) | ecosystem: Environmental > Terrestrial > Soil > Grasslands ...
CATACACGCTGGACCTGCATCGACGTCGTCTCATCGAGGTAATCCGGACCTGGGCTGGCGGTTACCTGGGCGATCACGTCAGGGAGTACACGTCTTCTTCAGACAGAAAACTGGCATCACTGTCGAGCATCTGTAGATGCAACTCCCGCCCCTCCAACATTTTGGCATCGCCGAAAAGGCTCACCGCTGAGCGCCCACGCAGCAGGAATCCGGCGCGGGAAAGCCCTTCTTTGCCCAGTGCGGTCGAGGCCCAGGCGGATACTTCGTTAACACCCTTTTCGCCAGCGGCAAGAACCGCAGCGGTCCGAAATCCGGCGCACCAGTCCTCAAGGTTGGTGGATGGCAGCCAGAGATCCGCGATGCGTGCGCTGTGCGGAGGAAACGCGAGGCTGAAATAACCCGCCAATTCGCGGCCCTTCTGCAAGCCGAACAGCACGTGCGGAGCGGAAGGAGAATCCAGGAAATACCGGTAGAAACCTGTGTCCCGGGCGGTTACGGCTGTGCCGGGAGAAGGCTGAGGCCACAGCCCGTCGGGAACCTCCTCTGGAGCCAGCGGCCTCGCTGACCATCCGCGCGGGAGGTACAGCGGATGCGACAGGCGCCAGAAAATATTTCGCAGAAATCGCGCCGGCAGTTTCCAATTCCGCTCCGCCATGGTCAATGCCTGTCGCAGCGGTCGCACTGGGCGGGCAAATTCGCAAAGCTCACTGTGTGGACGGAAACCGATGGCGGGAAGGATTCTCCGTGTGGTCTCGCTGCCGCCGGTTGCGATCATCATGCGTACATTTGTGCGTAACTTTGCGGCGATCCGCGGCAGGAGCCAGGTCCCGACTCCTCCATGCTTCCGATCGGCCGCCCAGTCGATTGGGTGCACCGCAGTCACTTCCTGATCGGCAACACGCACGCGCACCGGCCACAGAGCCGCGTGCGCCACAATAGCGCCATGCTGCAGAGCAATGAAACTGCGCGGTCCCTCCCAGTCTGGGCGGGCGGTCCAGTACTTCCATCCCATGTGCTTCTCGTCCAGGAGCGTCGCCCCCGCGCGCAACTGGAACACCCGCCTTAGAAAGTCCGCAAGCTCCGCGGCGTCACACTGGGTGGTCGAGCGGAAGTCGATGCTCACGGCTGCGCAGCCCTCATGGGAACAGGGCTCCGGCGCTCCGTAGGTGCCCGGTGTGGGGAGTAGAACACGTGGTCCTCTGCGGTGTAGCTAAAGAAATACCAGTTGTCGTACAGATCGAAGCCCTCAAGCGCTCCCGACCCTTACGTCGCCACACGCTCGGCGGCCAGCTCCTCAAGCAGATCGCAGGTCTCCCCCACTGCATCCTGCTGGTGAATGGCGGTGGCCCAGTGCTGGCAGCGCTCGGTCACGCTCGGAGTTTCCAACAGCGCTGACAGCTCCGTCGCGACGCGCTCGCCGGTAAAACGCTGCGGCACGACCCATCGCGCGACGCCGAGCCTCCATAGGCGCATGGTGTTATCCGGCTGATCGAACCCCAGTGGCATCGTCAACTGCGGCACGCCCGCGGCGAGGCCCTCCGCACACGTGCCGATGCCCCCGTGATGCACGATGGCGGCGCACCGCGCCAGGACATGCGAAAACGGCACGTACAACTCGTGCCAGACGTCCGCGCCCAGCGATGCGGGCAGTTGCTCCGGGTACGGTGTGAGAAACAGCGCCCGGCGGCGCAGCCGGCGTACAGCGTCAGCCGCGGCGCTGAAGAACGCCGCCGCCGCGCGGTTCGCCGATCCCGGCGTGCAGAGAATCGGCGGAGTGCCGGCGTCCAGAAATCCCTGCAGTCCCGGGCTCAACGCATGATCGCAGGACTCGTCGTACCGCGGAAACCCGCTGAGCCGCAGCTGGCCCGGCCAGTCCGGCTGCCGCTCGGCCAGCCATTCCGGAAACAGACCAATTACACGGCGTGGCGAGTGCATCCACTGCTTGCACACACGAGACACCGGCGGCAGACCCAGCTCGTGCCGCCAGCGATTGAGCTCCGGGAGTACCTCGCGATCGACGAACCACCGGTCGACCATCCACCACACGGCGCGCTTCAGCCATCGCGGTAGGCCCGATGGATCCCTGCCCGGAATGTGCGTGGGTTGCTGAAAGTCGGAGCGGAAGATCCACGGCGCCAGGTGAATCGTCGCCGCAGGTGCGCCGTGGACCTCCTCGAACACGCGCGTGGCAAAGCTAAACGTTTGACCGACGAGGACGGTGCGCCCAGGCTCGTAGGCCTCGGTGATGCGTGCGTAATCCGTGCGCAGCATGGACGCGAACGTCCGGAGCGCGAGCGTCATGCCCTTCCGGCTGTGCCAGAGATCCGGGTGCCTGGTGAACCGATCGAAGTCTTCGGCCGAGTGCGTCGCGATGAACTGCAGGCCGGCGCGCTCGCTGATGCCGCGGAACGGCTCCACCGTGAGGAGCGTTACGTCGTGGCCCCGCGCCCTGAGCGACCGGCCAAGACCGACGAATGGGTGCACGTCACCCATCGAACCGACCGGCGTCAAGAGGAAACGCCCCGGCTGGCGTGCGCGATCAGACGGCATCGTGTCGCGCGGTGATCGGATATCGGCGACCCACGCCGAGGGCCTTCGAGGAGAACGATACGAAATTCAATCCAGCGGGATCCCTATTCGCCAAGCCCACGCGCCGGAAGAGAGTGCGGAAATCGCTGCAGCATCCGTACAACGGGCCTTATGTTCACGCTGGCTTCTGCGTCCCCGGGAGAAAACCGCGATCCGAGCAGGTCTTGAGCGCGACTATCTAAATACTACGAGTAAGCTCATCACGAGCTCCACCCTGATCCTCGGCAGTTCGCCTCGATTCGGGTTGCCCGGGTGTTCTACGTGCCGATGGCTCGACCACTCCAGTAAATTGATCTAGCAGCACTTTTGATAATTCCCGGATGCTCGGTCCAACCATCAACTCAACGGTCGAGAGCGAAATGAATGCCTCCTTCTCGATTCTGTTCTTCAGTTCCACCATCATCAATGAGTCGAGTCCCATATTATTGATGGGTTGGTCGAGGTCCAATTTAGTCGCTGACATCCCGAGCACTTTGGCGATTTGTTCACGCAGATGGGATATCACTATTGCCTGACGCTCTCCTGGCTGCACCGCAGTCAAAAGATCTCCTACGCGTCGGTAGTCCACACCAGTTGAACCCGCTGCAATGTTGGAGGGAGCAAGTAATGAAAAGCGCGGTGAGGCGTAAGAGGAAAATGCGCTTGCCCACTGCTGCCAGTCAATATTCATAACGCCTACCTGAGTCTTCTTTCTTAACATTAGTCGCTCCATGACATCGAGCGCTTGTGAGGTTGTGAACCCCCGTATGCCGGAAGCTTCGAGATGCTTTGCAATTTCGACATGGCGTGCGACGTAGCCGGTGCCGGAGAGATGGCCCCAATTGACAGTGAGGGCGGGAAGATTCATTAAGACCCTTAGATGAGCAAGCGCATCGAGGAATGCATTTGCCGCCACATAATTTGCCTGTCCGGGATTTCCCACCATCGTTGTGGCGGAGGAAAAGAGGACAAAAAAGTCAAGCGGCATGGATGTAGTTATCGTGTGAAGGTGCCATGCGCCAAGGGCCTTCGGCTCCATGACGCGTTTGAACCGATCAGCGTTGAGTTGCAGCAGGATGCCGTCATCCAAAACCATTGCAGCATGCACAATCCCACGTAGCGGCGGCATAGAGGCTTTAATATGCCCAACCACTCGGACGAGATCTTTTCGCTTGCTCACATCTGCACGCTCGACAATAACCTCAACTCCTCGGCGCCTGAGTGAATTTATCGTAGAGCGTGCTTCCTCAGTTGATATACCGCTGCGTCCGAGCAGAACAATGTACCGGGCACCTTTGTCGGCCATCCAGCGTGCGACGGCGAGACCGAAGCCTCCGAGTCCACCTGTGATCAAATAGGTTGCATTGTCCTGAAGAGAGAATACTGTTTGCGTCTCCGGTTCGACGGCGACATCTGTGCCCGAAACCGGCACAACGATTTTTCCAATATGCTTCGCTTGCGCCATGTCGCGGAATGCATCGGTAACATTGCCAAGCGGATACGTCTTGTATGGCAAGGGTTGGAGTTCCCGACGGTCGAACAGTTGCACGACGTGGGCCAACAATTCATGGATGATGTCTGGACGATCGAGCATTATCTTCGCAAGATCGAAGGCGAAGTAGGAGAGGTTGTTCTTGAAAGGCCTGAGCCCCAGCTTGCTGTTCTGATAAATATCCCGTTTCCCGATCTCAATGAATCGGCCGTAGGACGAGAGACAGGCAAGGCTTTTCTGAATGGATTCTCCTGCAAGCGAGTTCAATACAATGTCGACACCCTTACCGCGTGTGAGCTCCATGACTTCATCAGCAAACAGGAGCGATCTGGAGTCCATCACATGGCGTGCGCCCATTGACGTCAGGAAGGCGCGTTTTTCCGGCGATCCAGCTGTTGCAAATATCTCCGCCCCTGCGCGCTGAGCGAGCTGTACTGCTGCCAACCCCACGCCCCCAGCTGCAGCATGTATCAGTACCCGCTCACCACTGGCGATTCCGGCAAGCCTGTGGAGGGCGTAGTATGCCGTGAGAAATGCGACCGGTATTGTTGCGGCATCTTCAAAACTCAGATGGGCTGGCTTGGCGGCGACAAACTTGGCCTTCGTTATCGCGAACGAACTGAAACTCGCCGGAGCCAGCGCGAGGACTTCATCTCCAACATTCACATCGCTTACTCCGTCACCAATGGCGCTGACGACTCCCGAACACTCATCTCCCAATAGCATCTGGTCGTCTTCGTCAGACGGATAGACGCCCATGGCCTTCATGACGTCGCGGAAGTTCAAACCTGTTGCTGATACCTTTATCTGAACCTGACCCTGGCCGGGAGGTAGTAGTTGCAGCTTCTGAAACTTCAGGTTGTCGAGCACGCCCGGTGACGTGTTGACGAGTCGTACTGGCACTTTAGTAGGATCGAAATGATTCAGCTCTTCACGGGCGAACGTTTTCAACGAGACGCGAGAGAGTCTCTGAAAGTAACGTGAATCACCACGAATCGCGATTTCATCTTCATTGGACGGAGACATCAATTCTGCAACGAGGGCCTCAAGCTCAAGTGTCGAAGGATCCGGACTAAGATCGGCCATCCGGCAAGAAAATTCCGGGTGCTCGTTCATGATCACTCGCCCCATCCCGCATAGTGGCGCTTGTGCCACAACGGTCGGTGACTTCTGACCTGGAACCGTTTGCGCTCCACTTGTGATGAGCCACAATCGAGGAGAAGGACGGGTTTCTGCGAAGGCTTGAACGAGATGCATAATACCGATGCAACCCGCATTGATAGTCTTGCTGAGCGACGCATCATCCGTATCAGCAAGGCTCGGTGTGTCGAAGCTCCAGCAGTGAATCAATGCGTCGGGAACCGCTTCGCCGCTTGAAGTCAAATCATTGAGAAGTTTTCGAAAGCCATGGGGTTGAGCCGGATTGACTTCGAATGAGCCGTCTGCATGTTTGCTGTACCCGGCCCCGGCGAGGACAACGGTACATCTGTTGCCCTTCAACTTAAGCAAGGCAGCTACCTGACGTGAGAACAATCTCTTGTCCGCAAACAGCAAGTAGTGCTTTCCGCCCAGAGGGAGGGCATCTGTTGAACCCGCCTCAATTGGTTGTGTAGGCTTCCATTGGAACTCATACACCCAGTTCTCAAGCATCTCGTTTGGCGCATGAACACCAGTGTCAACTGCCTGAGCCTTCAATCCACGGAGATCAATCAGAATGGTTCCGTCTTCATCCATCAACGCGATATCACCATCGAGCGTAGTTGTGCTTTTCTTGTTCAAGCGAGCATGAACCCAGATTGTTGTGCCGGGTCGCTTGATGAACTGCATGCGAGAGACTCGTACAGGAAGGAACAGTTTCTTTTCATCAGACGGTTCAGCGCGCAATGTCTGGGACAGAACCTGCAGACAAGCATCAAAGGTGGCAGGATGGATGATGTACTCGTCGGTATCCCCTACTACCCCCTTTGTAAAACGGACTACGCCTAGCGCCTCTCCATCTTTCCGCCACACCCTTTCAATTCCCTGGAATGACTCACCGAATTGAAGGCCGCGCTCGCTGAAAGCTTCGTAGCATTTCTCTTTCGACACTTCTTCTGGAAGACTCCGCGCGAGTTCATCCAGGTTTGTTTTTCTACTTGTTCTGTTGTCGGGCAACGAAAGCAGTCTGCCGGTTGCGTGAACATTCCATTCGGTATCCGCCTTCTTCTGTCTGCTGCTTATGGTGAAGGATGAATCCTGTGAGCTGATTGTCGTTTGCAGAGTTGGGCCTTCGCCGGTCTGTGGAACGAATAGGGCCTTCTGGAAATCCACGTCCTCTATAACGCACATTTCTCTGGCGAATAATTCTTTTGCTAGGGCAAGGCTCATTTCCAAATATGCTGCAGCAGGAAACACAGTTCGACCGTGCACGCTGTGATCGTGCAAGTAGGGCAAACCCGTGCGATCCAACTCAGAGGTCCAGGTCGGGTTGGCGGTTATTTCCCTTCGTCCAAGGAGAGGGTGTGCTGCGATCCCGAGGCGGGATTCTCTTTCACCGGTTGATTCGTGCCAGTACGCCTCGCGCTGCCAGCAGTAACGTGGCAGCGAGATGGATCTGGCTCTCCTGGGATAGACCGTATTCCAGTCAACCGGGAAGCCAATGGCATGCAGCGTCCCGAGCGACGCGAGCATCTGGACACGTTCCTTTTCTTTACGCCGGAGCGATGGGACGACAACTCCCTCCTGACCATGTGCCTGAAGACATTCAATGACGTAGCCGCTCAGTGCCGGGTGCGGCCCCACTTCCACGAACGTCGAACATCCATCCCGGACGATGATGTTGACTGTCTGAGAAAATCGTACGGTCTGCCTAACGTTGGACCACCAGTATTCGGCGCCAAGCTCGTTTCCTTCGACCTGTTCGCCAGTCACGGTGGAATACATCGGTTTCTTGGTCTTCTCGGATACAACATCTTTCAGGCTGTGTAGCAGGTCGCTCCGCACAGGTTCCATTTGCGGGCTGTGAAATGCATAGTTGACCCGAAGGAATGTGTTGAAGATCTTCCGTTCATCCATTGTTTTGGCAATTGCACCAAGGGCACCGGGATCACCCGATAGAGTCACCGAGGTTTGACTGTTGACGGCTGCGATCGAAACCCGGTTTTCGTAACCACGGAGAAGTTGTTCGGCTTCTTCGCGCGTGAGTGACGCGCCGAGCATTTTCCCTTTCGAGGAGGCAAGATCCATGGAGCGGCCTCGATGGAAGATGACCTTCGCGGCCTCACTGAGGCTCAGCGCACCCGCAACGTGAGCGGCGGCTACCTCGCCCACGCTGTGACCAACGACGGCGCTCGGCACAATCCCCCACGATCGCCACAGTTCAGCGAGAGCAACTTGCATTGCAAAGATCGCCGGCTGTGCGATCGCGGTGATCTGCATGCGTGAGCGATCCTCGCTCGCGGCAAGCTCTTCCATGAGCGACCATGGTGCTCCATGGCTTCTGAATAGCCCATCACACTCTTCGATCACTGACCGAAAGACGCCGTCGTGCAAGAGGAGCTCGCGCCCCATTGCCCACCACTGTGGTCCTTGCCCCGAGAAGACGAACGTGAGCTTCTTCGGGTCATGGGTGGAAGCTCTGCCTGCGTACATGGCCGGTCGGGCCTCGCCTTCGACGAACGCGTCAAGTTTCTCCAGAGCGTCTTCCTTCGAAGAAGCAACGATGGAGAGACGGTGGGAATGATGTGACCGCCTGAGAGCGAGGTTCTGTGCCAATTCCTTCAACGGAAAATGAGTGCCATTCGGTTGTGCCCCAAAAAAATGCCTATACGTGACAGCAAGGGCTTTCAGGGCTTCGGAGCCACGCGCAGACAGAGGGAGGAGGTATGGGGTTTCATCCCTTCGTTCCTCAACAAGCACGGACTCACTGTGGACCGATGGCTCGTCACTGAGCACTGCGTTGGCATTTGTCCCACCAAACCCGAAGGAGTTCACCGCCGCAAACGCCGGACCGTCTGTCGTCGGCCATGGTTCGAGTTTGCGAGGGACCCTTAGCTTGAGTCCTTCAAAGTCGATGAGGGGATTCGGTGTGTTGAAGTGAAGGCTCGGAGGAATTACCTTGTGTTTCAGCATCAGCGCGGTCTTTATCAACCCCGCCATTCCTGCGCCTGCTTCGAGGTGGCCGATGTTCGTCTTTACCGAACCGACAATACAGCACTGACCCGGCGGCCTCTTAGCAGATAGCACAGCGCCCAGAGCGTTGGTTTCAATCGGGTCGCCGACATTGGTGCCGGTTCCATGTGCCTCGACATACTGGATTGCTTCCGGAGCAACACCAGCGTGTGTACACGCTTCCCGCAACATTGCTTCCTGTGCCTGCTGACTGGGGACCGTGATACCGCTTGTGCGGCCATCCTGGTTGACTGCCGTTCCCCGCACGAGCGCATAGATCCGATCTCCTTCTGCTAGAGCATGCGAGAGCGGTTTCAGAACAACCACGCCGGCGCCTTCAGCGCGGACAAATCCATTGCCGCTTGCATCAAATGCTTTACACCGACCATCTGGAGAAAGCATTGAAAGTCTGCTGAACCCGATAAATGGTCCCGGAGAGACTATGAGGTTGATGCCTCCAACAAGTGCCTTCGAACTCTCCTGGCTCCAGAGACTTCGGCATGCGAGGTGAAGTGCGACCAACGATGATGAACACGCAGTATCGACGATCATGCTCGGTCCTCGCAGGTCAAAGCAGTACGAGATGCGGTTGGCAGCGATACTGGGGGAAGTGCCGGTAGCGTTATGCGCGTCTATTGCATCGCGGTCGTCGCGGGCCGATAAGATCTGATTAAAGTCGTTTGTTGATATGCCGACAAACACTCCGGTTTTCGATCCGGAAAGCCGCTCCAGCGTTTCTCCGGCATCTTCAATCGCCTCGTACACAACTTCAAGGAGAATTCGTTGTTGAGGATCCATGCGGGCTGCTTCTCTCGGCGAAATACCGAAAAAGCCAGCATCGAACTTGTCAAACTCATCTACGAACCCCCCCCATTTTGAATTCGTCTTGCCAGGAGCTCCAGCCTCCCGGTTGTAGAATGATTGGATGCTCCAACGGTCTGAAGGTATCTCGGTAATTGCATCAACGCCATCGCAGAGCAGTTGCCAGAAGGCTTCCGGGCCATTGGCTTTTCCGGGAAACCGGCAGCCTATGCCGACAATTGCTATCGGCTCCGGACGGTCAGCCGACATGCGCAAGGGTTGTTGTGTTGATGCAGCGGCATTCATGGGCGAAGTTTTCTGAATAAACGATGAGAAATTCAATCCAGCCGCGGTCCCGCCTCGCCGATCCAAGGCGCCGGGAGCTTTTATGCGATATTTTCATGACCGCCCCTTCGGAGGTTCCTCCCATCGGACTTGGGAGGATACCCTCACGAACCGGATTCATGTGTCAGAAAATGATCCGGATAGAGCGTAAGGTCCCCTCGTCCGGAAGTAGAGTTTTTCGCCGCGAGCCGCTCGCGTCATAGCGCTGGCGGCAGGCTTCCCAGCGCGTCATGGGGCCGCTCTGCGTAGGAGCTCTTGGCTGCTGGAACCAGTTGGATTTCGATCAATCGCCTTCGGACCATTGCTTAGCCTTGCTGAGGGAAGGCAGCGTTGACTGAATTTGTCTTTTGGGCAGCCCTGGCGGTGCTAGCGTACACCTATGTTGGGTTCCCCTCGCTGATCTGGATGCTCGCGCAGATACTTCCACGCGCGGTCCGCCGTAGCACGTACCAGCCTCGCGTCGCGGTGATCATCGTTGCCCACAATGAAGCAGCGAGCATCGGCCACAAAATTGAATCGTGTCTTGCGCAAAGTTATCCGAAAGAGAAGCTGCGAATCCTGGTGGCCTCCGACGGATCCGACGACGGGACCAACGAGAGGGTGACCGCCTATGCTGCACGTGGTGTGACCTTGCTCGCATTCCCCGTGCGCCGTGGCAAGGCATCCTGCTTGAACGATGTCGTGGCCAGTTGCGATGAAGGAGTCGTCGTACTGACCGATGCGCGCCAGCGGTTGGACGCGCACGCCATCCAGTATCTCCTCGAAAACTTCGCTGACCCGGCCGTCGGTGCGGCGAGTGGGGAACTCGTGTTCGAGACCGACGGCATCTCTGAAATTGGGGAGGGGGTTGATGCGTACTGGCATTACGAAAAGTTCATCCGCCGGCAGGAGAGCCGCTTGCATTCGGTAGTCGGGGTGAGCGGCGCCCTGTACGCTCTGCGACGGGAATGCTTCCGCGAGTTGCCGGCGGATACTGTCTTGGACGACCTGGTCATTCCAATGAACGTGGTTATGGCTGGTAAGCGCGTTGTGTTCGAAAATCGCGCCAAGGCATTCGATCTGCCGTCGCGTGATCACCGGCAGGAGAAGCTCCGCAAGGTCAGGACGATTGCGGGCAACTTTCAGCTGATGGTTGCACATCCGGAGTTCTTCGTGCCGTTGCGCAATCCGATATTGTTCCAGTTGGTGTCGCACAAGGTGTTGAGATTGGTTGCGCCCTTCTGCATGGTGTTGTTGTTGATTACGAATGTCTTGCTCGTTCCTCGGGGATTGTTATATCAATGTATGTTT
>Ga0209056_10008312_pt1 | contig 10645 bp, 6 predicted proteins | sample GraSoiAngelo_114_FD_185876 | JGI IMG/M metagenome (GOLD analysis project Ga0209056, IMG submission 185876) | Grasslands soil microbial communities from the Angelo Coastal Reserve, California, USA - 14_0903_13_40cm (SPAdes) (version 2) | ecosystem: Environmental > Terrestrial > Soil > Grasslands ...
GAAGGCGCTGGCACTCACGGCCATCGACGTGCTGGCTGATCCCGAGGTGCTGCCGAAAGCGCGCGCGGAGTTCGAGGAGCGCCGCTCGCGCGGCGTTGTGAAGGGCCGCTGACCAGACTCCCTCGCGACCTCTGGTTCCTCGTGGGCGCGGAGCTCCTGTGGGGACTCGGGTTCGGTCTGCTCTCAGCCGTGTGGCCGCTCTACCTGACGGACCTCGGCGCACGGCCGCAAGAGATCGGGTTGGTATTCGGCGCCGGGAACCTCGTGGCCGTCCTTTGCTTTCTCCCGGCCGGCTACTTGGCGGACCGGGTCGGCCGGAAGGCAGTTCTCCTCGCCGCCTACGTCACCTCGACGCTCGGTGTCTGGTCGTTCGTTCCGCTTGGCGACTGGCACGGTGCGTTCCTCGGATCCGCGCTCTACTGGTCCGGCTCCGCTTCGCTTCCAGTCATGTTCGCGCTGATCGCGGCCGCCGTGCCGCGCGCGCAGCTCGGCAGCGCGATGGGGCTGCTCCTCGGAGCGTACTTCGCGGGGAACATCGCCGGCGCGCCGCTCGCCGGACCGATCGCCGCCACGTTCGGTCTGCGCGCGGCCGTTGCCGCCGCAGCGGTCCTCCTCACGGTCTCAACGGCGCTGATCCTCGGACTGCGCGCGACCCCGCCCATACCCGAACGCGGTGCGTTCCGTCCGCCGCGCTCGTTCTGGACGCTGCTCGCTGTGGCGCCGTTCGGCGCGGCCCTCTCGATCCTCTCGCTCGCGCTCCTACCCGTCTACTTGCGCGACATCGCGGCTGTGCCGCTCGAGCGCATCGGCTTCTACCTCGGACTCATCTCGCTTGGCGCGACGCTCCTCGCGGTGGCGATGGGCCGGCTCGCGGATGCTCTTGGCACGGTGCCGGCGCTCATCGCCGCCGCCTGCGTGCTGACCTCGGCCGCGTTGCTCGTCGCCTTCTCCGGTCGGAACGAGCCGATCATCGCGGTGGCCGCGCTTCTCCTCGGCGCTACGCAGGCGCCGAACCCGGTGCTCGCGGCCGCCGTGGAGCGCATCATCCCGCCGGCGCGGGCCGCGCTCGGCTATGCGACCTACCAGGTCGCATTCGCGATCGGATTCGGCAGCGGTGGGACGGTCGCCGGGTTCCTCTACGAGGCGGACCCGCTCCTGCCGTTCATCGTGACCGCGGCGCTGGCGCTGCCGGTCGCGGCCACGATCGGTGTCGTGCTGACGCGGACAGCCGCGCGAGCCACCCTAACGAGCGAGCTCACTTGAAGTCCTTCAGGCCGATCTGATTCGCCAGTTCGCGTGACCGGCGCTCGGCGTCGTCGCCTTCGGAGGTGTGGCCGAGCGCACGGAGCACCTGCGCCCGGTCGCGCAGCGCTCGCGCCACAGAAGGACGCGCGTCCATGGCTTCGAACAGCACGACCGCAGCGTCGAGGTCGGTGAGGGCGGCGGCCCAGTCCGGTGTTGACTGCCGGACGTGCGTTCGGGCGCGGCCCCAGAGCGTCACTGCCTCGCCGAAGCGATCGCCTCCGGCATGTGCCGCCGCCAGCGCATCGTTCCAGCCGGCGTCGCCGGCCGGTTTGTCACCGAGGCGCGCTCTGACCGAACCGAGCATGCCCTTCGCGAGTGTCCGCATGGGCGCCATATACGTGACGAGCGAAAGCTCGAGGCCGCGCTCGAGCGGCCCCTTGGCACCGAGCGCGTCTTCTTGGATGAGTCGGCCTTGCCCAAGGAACACGTTCGCGGCGACCGCGCACGAAACGGCGCCGAGTACTTCGGACGTCTCGGCACACTGCGCTGCGAGAGCCGATCCCTCGTCAATGTCGCCGCTCTCCAGGTGAATCGCGGTCCGCGCGATGAGCGAGTCGAGTCGCGCGATCTCATCGCCCTGGGCGGCGTATCGGTCGGCGCGGCTGAGCGCCCGTTCGGCGTCCGCGAACTCACCCAAGCGCGCATAGGTGATCGCGAGAAACCCCGAGAGCACCGCCGTCGTGAGCGGGTCGGCCCTCCCTTCGAGCTCGTCGAGCGCTTCGCTGAGCAGCTGGGCGCCCTGGCGCAGCTCGCCGTTGAACATCACGCCTACGCCCATGAACGCTTTGGGGATCGCGTGCGCGCTTGGATCCCCCAGTTCTTCGCCGATCGCTTCAGCCTGCTCGACCGCGTGCTTGAGCTGAGGACTCGATTCAGGAGACTCTCCGCTCATCCGCCGGAGGAACGCGATCCAGAAAAAAGCTTCGCCGAGCAGCTTGCGGTCGGCGCGGTCGCCGGCGATCGCGACAGCACGCTCGAGCTGCTCGGTCGCTCCGCTCAAGCCGGCGAAGGTCCAACCGGCTTTCGCGCTGCCGATCGCGGCGCGCATTCGTAGGTCGACGCGAGGATCGTCCACGGGTAGGAGTTCTGCCGAACGGGCGAAGAAGGAAACCGCCTCGCGTTGGGCGAAGCGCTCGAGGGCGTGCTCTCCGGCCACGATGAGATGCTCTGCCGCGTTCCCGCGATCGCCCGCCTGCTCGAAGTGCATCGCGATGACCGCGGCGAGCTCGCGACGCCGTTCGGGGTACAGCGACAGGAGCGTCTCCGCCGCGAGCTTGTGGAGCGAGCGGCGGTCCTGTTTGAGCAGTGAGCTGTACGCCGCGTCCTGAACGAGCGCGTGCCGGAAGAGGTACTCGAGCTCCGGCTGCACCGCGGCGACCTGGATCAGGCCGCTTGCCTCGAGTGCTCCGAGCTCGGCTTTCGTGCTCATGTCGTCCGTGCCTCGAGCAGGCGCTCGAGGATGGTCACACCGAATTGCCTCCCGATCACTGAGGCGACGCGCAGCGTTCGCCTGCTCTCCTTCGGCAGACGGTCGATGCGCTCGAGCAGGAGCCCTTGAAGGGTGTCGGGGATCTCGACCCCCGCGACGCTCGCGGTCGCGATCCAGCGGTCGCCCGAGCGTTGGATCGCGCTGCGCTCGATGAGCATCCGTATCACCTCCTCGACGAAGAAGGGGTTGCCCTCGGCCTTGGCGAGGATGTGGTCGCGCGTCTCGCTCGGAAGCGATTCGATCTCCAGGAGATTTGCGACGAGGGTACGGGTCTGATCGCTTGAGAGCGGGTCGAGACGGATCTCGGTCAGCGCATCGCCAAACAGGTCACGGGCGCCGGAAACGAGCCGCCAGCCCACGGCATCGCGGTCCGCGCGCGAACTCATGATCGAGAGGATCGGCGTGTCCGCCGCGAGCGGCAAGAGCGAAAGCAGCGCATCGGCTGACGCGCCGTCGGCCCAGTGGAGGTCCTCGAAGACCAGGACGACAGGACCCCGCGTGCTTATCGCGCGCACCGTCTGCAGAAGTGACGAGACGTAGCGCTTGATGGCCTCGATGTCGAGAGCCGCCAGACGGGCCTGCATCTCGGGGTCGAGCTCGATCGAGAGAAGATGACCGAGATACGCGTACGGTTCTGCCCAGCTGTCACCCAAGAGCTCGCGCAAGACCCTCTCGAGCGCCTCGCGCACCTCCGGCTCGGTTGCGGATCCGCTCACGCCGATCAGCGATCGGACCACATCGAGCACCAGGTGATACGGCAGTGTCTGACCGTAGGAGAGACAACGGCCTTCGATCCAACGCGCTGACCCATCGCCGCGCTCGACCTCCGCGCGGAACTCGGAGAGCAGCCGGCTCTTTCCGATACCGGGCTCGCCCAGGATCGCGGCGACTCGGCCCTGTCCGGCCCTTGCGATCGCATACAGCTCGCGAAGTCGGCCGAGCTGGGCGTCGCGTCCGATCATCGGCGCATGGATGCCACTGAGCCCGCGTCCGGTCGCTCCTGCCTTCAACCCGGTGACCTCATAGGCCTGAACGGCGTTGGCCTTGCCTTTGAGATCAAGTGGGCCGACGTCGACGGACTCGACGAGCGCCGCGACAAAGCGGTGGGTGGCCCCGCTCACGAGCACGGTGCCGGGCCGCGCCAGCGCCTGCATTCGCGCGGCGACGTTCACGGCGTCGCCCATCGCGGTGTACTCGCTCGCGGAGTCCGTGCCGACGATGCCGACCACAACGGGACCGGTGTTGATGCCCACGCGGACCTTCAACTCGATCGGCTCCTTGGCGTTCAACTCGGCGCTGAGCTCGTCGACCGCGCGGGCCATGTCGAGGCCACAGCGCACCGCACGAAGCGGATCGTCCTCGTGCGCGACCGGCGCGCCGAAGAACGCGAGCACGCCGTCGCCCATGAGCCGCGCGATCGTTCCGTCGTACCGCGTCACGGTCGCGTTCATCCGCGCGAACGCTTGACTCACGATCGCGGTCCAATCCTCGGGATCCATGCGCTCGGCGATCGCGGTCGAGCCGGCGATATCGGCGAACAGCACCGTGAGTGGGCGCCGCTCGCTGCTTCCGGCCACCGTTCCGGCCGAAGCGGGCGCCTCGCGGCTCACGCTTTGAGCGCCGAATCGTCGAGCGCGTACGCGATTCCGGCGGCGGTCTCCATCGCGCGTCCACGCTCGAGCGCCGGTCTGAACTCCGGCGCGATGTCGGTCGCAAGCGCACGCCCGTCCTGGTGCGCGATCTCGCGCAGAATTCCGGTGCCCGCACGCTCGGCCAGCGCGTCCGCGAGCCCCACGAGCACCGCCTGCCGTTCGAGATCGCCCTGCGCAGCCGCGAGCTCGGCGCAGTTGCTCGCGATGATCGTCAGACCCGAAAGGTCGTTGTCCTCCGTGAAGATCTGCGCGGCCTCGCGGAACGCGGACATGGCGGCCGCGAAGTCGTCGCGCTTGACGGCGATCATGCCCGCCAGATGAAGGCTCCACGCCAGGTCAAAGCGGTTCGTACCGTCCCGATGAACGGCCAGCGCATCCTGGACGGCGAGGGAAGCCTCCTCCAGTCGTGCTGGGTCCATCTCGCCACGTCGTCCGAGCTGCAGGAACGTCGCGAGCCCCCATGCGGCGCGCGCCACACCGGCGCGATCGCCGAGCCGAGCCATCTTCTGCCGCGCGCTGCGCAGAAGATCGAGGGCCTGAGGAAGATCGGACCCAGGGATACCGTACGCGAACGAGAGGTTGTACTCGGCGTTCGCCTGCTCGGCGTCGCCTCCATGAGCTTCGGCGATCGCCTTCGCCTTTATGTAGCCGTCTGTCGCGGCCGGGAGATCACCACGCCAGTAGGCGATGCCGGCCGACGCCTCGAGCGCGCGCATCAGCACCATGGGGGAAACTGCCGCGGTTGGTAGCGCGAGGACCCGCTCGCACCAGCGGCCTCCTTCGACCAGATGACCGCGGACCTGCCAGAACCGCCACAGCGCGTACACGAGACGGCAGGCGTCCTCTACTCGACGGTCTCCGATCGAGGATTCGAGCGCCGCACGAAGATTGTCGTGTTCATCCTCGAGTAGATCGAGCCACCGCTTCTGGTCGCTCCCCTGAACGTGGGGGCGCGCTTCTTCGGCGAGCGCGACATACGCGCGCGCGTGGCGCATCCGTATGAGATCGCGCTCGTCGCTCTCCGCGAGGCGTTCGAGCGCGAACTCGCGGATCGTGACGAGCATGCGGAATCGCGGCTCGCCGTCGATCTCCGACTGCCGCACCAGGCTGTGCTCGACGAGAGTGCTGAGCACGTCGAGAACGTTGCCGGCGCCGAGCTCCTTGGCCGGGCCGCAGATCTCCTCGACCTGCGCGAGCATCCCGCCGCTCGCGAAGATCGCCAGCCTCGAGAAGAGCTTGCACTCCGCGGGGTTCAGCAGATCCCAGCTCCAGGCGATCGCGCCGCGAAGGGTGCGTTGTCGCTCCGGCAGATCACGTCCGGTCGAGGCGAGCATGTCGAGGCCCTCGCGGAGCTTCGGCAGCATCGCCTGCGGCGTGAGCACCTTGACGCGCGCCGCCGCGAGCTCGATCGCGAGAGGCAGCCCGTCGAGCCGGTTACAGATCTCGGCGACGGCACCCGCGTTCTCGGCCGTCACGCGGAAGTCCGGGCGGACCCCTTTCGCGCGGTCGATGAAGAGCCGCACCGCGTCGGACTGTGCGAGCACATCGAGCGCGGGCAGGTGCCGCAGGTCGGGGAACTCGAGCGGCGGGACCGGAAACTCTTGCTCGCCGGCAATGCGTAGGGGCGCGCGGCTGGACGCGATCACCTTCAATCCGGCGCTCGCGCCAAGAAGCTGTCCGACGATCGACGCCGCGGGCAGGATCTGCTCGAAGTTGTCGAGCACGAGGAGGATGCGCTTGTCCTTGACGTGATCGAGGACGCGCCTGAGTGGCATCTCCGAGCCGGTCACCTGGACACCAAGACTGTGCGCGATGGTGGAGGGCACGAGCTCCGGATCGCTGATCGGAGCCAGTGGGACAAAGTACGTGCCGTCGCCGAAACCCTCCGCTGACTCCTCGGCAATGCGAAGGGAGAGCCGGGTCTTTCCGGTGCCGCCCGGGCCGGTGAGCGTGATGAGGCGCGCACCTTCCAGCAGTCGCTGCCCCTCGGCGATCTCGCGCGCTCGCCCGATGAAGCTCGTCGGCTGCGACGGAAGGAACGTCGCCGTCCGATCGAGACTCCGGACCGGCGGGAAGTCCGCCGCGGCCCCGGCGATCACGAGCTGGTAAAGCCGCTCGGGTCGCGCCAGGTCCTTGAGCCGGAACTCGCCCAGGTCGCGAAGCGACAGGTTGTCGCCGAGGTCAGCGCGAGCGAGCGTGGCTGTGGCTTCGGTGATGAGGACTTGCCCGCCATGGCCCGCGGCGGCGACGCGCGCGGCGCGGTTCACGTCGATGCCGACATAATCCGCGCCCGCCTCGAGGCTCGCGGGGCGACCCTCGCCGGTGTGCATCCCCATGCGCACGCGCACGGTCGCGCCGTGGGGGAAGGTCGCCTTGGCGAGCCCCCGTTGCGCCGCGGCCGCGGCGCGGACGGCGTTGACCGCGACGGGAAAGACGACGAACAGGGCATCGCCCTCCACGCGCACCTCGACGCCGCCGTCCTTGAAGGCGTCGCGCAGGAGGCGCGTGTGTGTCTCGAGGACATCCTGGTAGCGGTCGGTGCCGAGCTCGGTCTGGAGCTTGGTCGAGCCCTCGATGTCGGTGAAGAGGAATGTGAGGGTGCCGGCCGGCAACCCCCTCCCTACGCTCATCCTCCTTTGATTCTGCTCTATCGCGCGTTTGCCAAGACCTGCTGTACGCCCTAGACAAGCACCGTGCGATCGGCCCCCGACGATGCCACCGAAACCCTCGCCAGCCTCGCGATCTTCGCCGATCTCTCGCGCCCCGAGCTGGAACGCGTCGCCCACACCCTCGAGGAGCGCTACTTCGCCCAGGACGAGCGCGTCCTGCGCGAGGGTCTCTCGGGGTCGGCCTTTTACATCATCCTGGAGGGCGAGGCAGCGGTGATCGCCGGCGGCCAGCGCGTGAATACCCTCGGCCGCGGCGAGTTCTTCGGAGAGATCTCGGTACTTCTCGGGGAGACACCGGTCGCGGACATCGTCGCGACGCGTCCGCTCCGCTGCCTCGTGCTCCCCGGGAAGCTCCTGCAGGAATTCCTGCAGACGAACCCGCGCGTCTGCTATCGCATCCTGGTGGCCGAGGCGCGCAAGCTCGCCAACGTGACGCGGAGGAGCGCCTGACCGAGCGACCCCACCCGCCCGGCGATTACCCGGTTGTCCTCGTCGGCAGCGGGCCCGGCGGACTCCAGATCAGCTACTCGCTGTCACGCCTCGGCGTAAAGCACGCGGTGATCTCAGCGGACGAGGGTGCCGGCGGGATGTTCCGGCGTTGGCCGTTCTTCCAGCGGCTCCTCTCCTGGACGAAGCCCTACGCGCCGTTCGAGCGTGGCTCGCGGGAGTACGAGCGCTACGACTGGAACAGCCTGCTCGCAGAAGACCAGAAAGACCGCGCGCTCATGACGACGATCATGGACGGTACCTCGTACTACCCCTCGCGTCCGGAAATGGAGCGCAACCTCGCGACATTCGCCGAGCACGCGGGCCTCGCGGTTCGTTACGGCTGCCGATGGACGGCGACCCGGCGCGACGGCGAGCGGTGGGTGCTCGAGACGACCGACGGCGAGTACCGCTGCCAGGTGCCGATCTTCGCGGTCGGCGTGGCCGAGCCCTGGCGCCCGCAGATGCCTGGCATCGAGGACGTCCCGCACTACGCCAACACCCGCCCCGCCGAGTCATACGCGGGAAAACGCGTCTTCATCATCGGCAAGGAGAACTCGGGATTCGAGCTCGCGACGGGTTTCCTGCAGTGGGCGAAGCTGATCGTGCTCGCGTCGCCCTCACCCGCCAAGCTCTCGATCAACACGCGCACGCTCGTCGGCGTTCGCGCGCGCTATGTCCAGCCGTACGAGGACCATGTGCTCGCGGGCGGCGTGATCGTGCTGGACGCATCGATCGAGCACATCGACCGCGCCGGTGCCGCATTCCGCGTACACACGCGCAAAGCTGACGCGCAGAGCGACCTCGTCTTCGAGGTCGACGATGTCATCGCGGCGACCGGCTTCACCAGTCCGATCCGGGACCTTCCGAAGCTCGGCGTCGCGACCGTCGGCCGGAACAGGCTGCCTGCGCAGACGCCGTTCTGGGAGAGCGCCACGGTCCCCGGCGTGTACTTCGGGGGCACGATCCATCAAGCGTCGCCGGGTCTCCGCAAGCACGGCATCCCGAGCAACTCCGGTGGAGTGAACGGCCACCGCTACAACGGCCGCATCCTCGCGCGCAACATCGCCGCCAAGCATTTCGGTGTCAAGCCGGAACGACCGGTCGTGCCGCGCGCCGAGGTCGTGTCATACGTGCTCGCGGAGGTCACCAACGCGCCCGAGCTCTGGCACCAGAAGGCCTACCTCGCGCGCGTCCTCTTGCGCGACGAGAAACGCGGGGTCGTCGACGACGGGATCCTGCCACTGCAGTCCTTTGTCGACGGTGGAGGGCCGGATGCGGTCGCCGTCTCGCTCGAGGAGGACGCCGCGGGCGACATCTATCCGGTGCTGTACACGCGGCGCGCCGGCCTGATCGCCGAGGAGACCTTACCGCCGCATCCCCTGCACGACTTCCGCACGCGCGAGCACGAACGCGCCGTCGTCGCGGCGCTCGAGGGTCTGCTGCTCTAGGTTGCGGCGACCGGTTCGCGCTTCCCGGCCTCGAGCGCGACTTGGTCGGAGATCCCGACGAAGTTCACGATCGCGCCGGCGGCGAGAAGGCCGGCCCCGACGATCACGGCGAGGTGGAATGCGTTGGTGGACTCGTCGCGCGCCGCCTGCGCACGTTCATCGGCGGTTCGCGGGACGTTCATCGGCGAGTAGTCATGGCGGAATGTCGGATCGGAGGTGTTCGTCCCCGGGAGCCGCGCGGCCATGCCGGCATAGAAGCTCGCGGTGATCGCGACGAAAATCACCGCGCCGGCCAGCTGCGGTCCCACCCTTGAGATCGCGTTGTTGATCGCCGACGCCACGCCCGAATTCCGGACTGGCACGCTCGTCATGAGCGCGGTCGTGAGCGGCGCGACCATCATCGCGAGGCCGAGCCCGAACACGATCTGCCCGGGCAGGAAGTCGATGAGGTAGTCGGTCGGCGGGACCCAACTCGAGGGATCGCCGGGCGTGAAGACCCACGCGCGGCTCGTCGCCGGCACTCGCGCGAACCACAGGACCCCAAGCGCCATGAGCGCGGGACCGAGGCTCATGAGAAGGCGCGGCCCGTACCGCGCGGCGAGGGCCCCGAACCGCGTCGAAAGGATGACCAAGAGGAGGCCGCCCGGGAGTCCCGCCAAGCCAGCGGCCGCGGCGGAATAGCCGAGGACGCCCTGGGTCATGAGTGCCACGTAGTAGAAGGTGACGTAGAGCGCTCCGTAGATGAGGAAGGTCGAGATGTTCGTGACAGTGAAGTTCCGCGAGCGGAAGAGCTCAAGCGGCACCAGCGGATCGCGCGATCGCGCCATCAGAAACGGGAACGCGATCGTGGCCACGACGCCCGCGCCGAGCGCAACGTAGGCGACGGGGTCCTTCCAGTCGCGCTGCTGGCCGTAGATCGCGCCGAAGCTAAGACCACCGACGGCCACGGCGATAACCGCGGCGCCGAGCCAGTCGAATCGCCCGGTCGCGCTCTCATTCCGTGTCTCGCGCACATATTGGATGGTGGCCCAGACCGCTAGGACGACGAGAGGCACGTTGATGAGGAATGCCGCACGCCAGGAGATGGTGTCGACGAGGATCCCGCCGACGAACGGGCCGAGGATCGTCGTCGCCGCCGAGGCGGCGGCCCACACGCCGAATGCCCGCCCCTGCGCCTCGCCGGTGAATGTGGATGTGAGGATCGCGAGCGAACCCGGAACGAGGAGCGCCCCGGCTGCGCCCTGCAGGATGCGCGACGCAACGAGGAACTCCATGTTCGGCGCGAGCCCGCACAGGACGCTCGTGGCGCCGAAGCCGATGAGGCCGAGAAGGAACGTGCGCCGGCGGCCGTAAAAGTCGGACAGCGCGCCCGCCAGGATCAGCAGCGCCGAAAGCGTGAGGAGGTAGCCGTTGTAGATGTACGACTGGCCTTCGAGCACGCCGAAGAGCGTCGTCGGCAGCTCGCGGCCGATCCGCGGCAGCGCCACGTTCACGACGGTCGAGTCGACGAAGACGATCGATGACCCGAGCACCGCAGCGGTCAACGTCCAGCGTTCGCGGATATTCACGACATCCGCTCCCCCGCCTCGATGC
>Ga0209056_10008314_pt1 | contig 10643 bp, 12 predicted proteins | sample GraSoiAngelo_114_FD_185876 | JGI IMG/M metagenome (GOLD analysis project Ga0209056, IMG submission 185876) | Grasslands soil microbial communities from the Angelo Coastal Reserve, California, USA - 14_0903_13_40cm (SPAdes) (version 2) | ecosystem: Environmental > Terrestrial > Soil > Grasslands...
GTAGCCGCGGCGGCTTCGATGTGTGGAGGCGGCGGCGGAGTGGTGGGGCGGTAGGCCTCCTCGGCGGGGTGGTGGTCCGCGGGGCGGACGCGGGGCGCCTTTCGAGGCGCCCCGCGGCGGCGGGCGGCTTGACAGCGTGAGAACCGCTTCTATAAGAGGCCGCAGCCGGCCGGATTCGAGCCCGCACGCCCGTCGACGAGGAGCCACCGATGGCGGAAACCCTGAAGTTCACCGAGGACCACCTGTGGGTGCGCGTGGAGGGGAACCGCGCGCACCTTGGGATCTCGGAGTACGGTCAGGCCGACCTCGGCGAGGTAATCGCGGTGGAGCTGCCCGACGTCGGCGATGAGCTCGAGAAGGGCGAGCCCTTCGGCGAGATCGAGTCCGTGCGCACCGTCTCCGAGCTGCTCGCGCCGCTGAGCGGCACGGTCGTCGCGACCAACACCGAGCTCGACGACCACCCGGCGATCGTCAACGAGGATCCCTACCACGAGGGCTGGCTCGTGGAGGTCGAGATGACGGACGAGGCGGAGCTCGAGGACCTGATGGATGCCGACGAGTACGAAGAGTACGCCGCCGGCGAAGAGGAGAGCTGAGGCCTAGCGTCGCTGGCGGCCGTCGCGCGACGAGCTGCGGAAGCGATAGACGATCTCGCCAGGCTTGACGAGCCCGAGCTGCCGGCGGGCGAGCTCCTCGAGGTAGAGGTCGTCGTCCTTGAGTCGCGCGAGGTCCTCGCGGAGCCGCGCGTTCTCTTCGAGCAGCGCGAACGCCGTCCGCCCCAGGTCCTGCCGCTCGGCGCGCAGCCGGAGGAGATGCGGGACGCCGTGCTCGCCGATCAGAGCCGACACCGTCACCGTGGCGATGGCCAGCAGCAGCACCGCGCTCAGCACTCGCCCGCTCGCCATCCGCACCGCGAAGAGTGGTAACGGAAAGCGTGCACGGAGGCAACGGCGAAGAAGTAGAACGTCCTGCTACTCCCCGCTGTCCGAGAGAGGGGAACGCCATTCTAGGGTCGGGATGATCGAGCGCGGACGCCGAGCGCCGGTTTAAAAAAAAATTTCCAAAACGGCGGTCGTCTATTGACTCTTGCGCCGACGCACCTCTATACTTCGTGCCGTGGTGGTTGAGGTGTGGAGTGGCTTCTCGCCTGAGAGAGGGACGGAAGGGAACGTTCTCGATTCCAACAGGAGGTAACCATGGCGGCAAAGAAGAAGGCGAAGAAGGCGAAGAAGAAGAGCAAGGCGAAGAAAAAGGCCCCCTCGAAGAAGAAGGGGTCGAAGAAGAAGTAGTGAGCGCGTTGGCTGCATCCGATCCGCAGTTGCTAGGCACGTAAGACCCAAGGATTTCATCTCAGGCGAGAATGGGCCCGTTGGCCGGGCCCACGGAAAGGCCCTTCGAGTCACGAAGGGCCTTTTTCGTTGGAGCGCCAAAGGCTCGCCCATGCTGAGCGCCGACATCGTCCGCCCCGAGAGCGCGCGCTACACGACGTCGCTCCTCTGCATTCCCGGCCTCTGGGCGGGGCCTGACGTCTGGCGCGCCTTCGCGGGCTACCTGGCGCACCGGGGCTGGGAGAGCCACCTGCTCGACGTGCGGGCGCTCGATGCGGGCGTCGCGGAGCGAGCGGCCGCCGTGGCGGCGCATGCGGCGGCGCTGCCCACCCCGCCCGTGCTGCTCGGCCACGACTTGGGAAGCCTGGTCGCCCTCGCCGCCGCGGCGCGCACCCGGACCGCCGCCGTGGTGCTCCTGGCCCCGCTCGTGCCGGGCAGCGCCCCGGCCCGTGCCCTCGCGCTCCGGCCGGGGACCTTCCTGCAGCTCCTGCTCGCGCGGCCGGTGCCGCCGCCGGGCGTCCGCGCGGCGGCGCCGCTGTGCGGCGAGCTCGCGGCGCCGCTCGGCCGCGCCGTCGTCGCGAGCCTCGCCCCGGAGAGCCCGCGCGTGCTGCGCGAGGTGGTGCGGCCGCGAACGCCGCCGGCCGCCGTCGCCGGCGTCCCCGCGCTCGTCGTCACGGGCGACCGCGACCCGCTGCTGCCCGCGCCGGCGGCTGCCGCCTTCGCCCGCGCTCTCGGCGCGGAGCATCAGTCGCTCGACGGCGCCGGTCACTGGCTGTTCGCGGGTCCCGCCTGGCAGCGCGGCGTCGGGCTCGTGCACCGCTGGATCATCCAGCGGCTGGGCGAGCCGCTGCTCGAGCGCTACGCCGAGGCGATGACCGAGCGCGAGGAGGACCGCTGACTCGCTAGGCTAGTCAGGAGCTCGACTCGAGATGGAATCTCCGCGCGCGCCGCGCGCGCGGCCGAGCGCAGCGAGCGGGGAGTGAGGACCCGGCGGGCTCCGCCCGCCGGGGCGAGGGGCGGGAAGCCCCTCGCTGATCTAGGTTGCCTTGGGCTCGAGGAACGTGTGCAGGCCGCACTCCGTCTTGGCCTGCCCGGCCCAGCGGCCGCTCCGCTCGTCGCCGCCGGCGAGCGGCGGCCGCGTGCACGGCGCGCAGCCGATGCTCGTGTACCCCTGCTCGAAGAGCGGATGGGTGGGGATACCGTGACGCTCGAGGTAGTAGAACGTGTCCTTCGACGTCCACGACGCCAGCGGGTTCACCTTGTAGAGGGCGCCCTGCTGGAGCTCCTCGACGATCGGGATCGCTGCCCGCGTCGACGCCTGATCCCGCCGCCGACCGTTGACCCAGGCACGCACGCTCGGGAGATAGCGCTTGAGCGGCTCGACCTTGTTGATGTGGCAGCAGAGGTCCGGGTTGCGCGCGTAGAGGTCGAGGCCGTAGCGCGCGGCGAACTCGGGGCGCGGCATGATCGGCTCGAGCTCGACGAGCCGGAGTCCCAGGCGGCGCACGATCTCGTCACGGTAGGCGAGGGTCTCGGGGAAGTGGAACCCCGTGTTGATGAACACGATCGGCGCCTCGGGGGCGATCGCATGCAGCATGTGGGCGAGGACGACGCCGTCGTGCTGGAAGGAGCAGGTGAGCATCACGTCGGGCCGAAAGCGCTCCCACGCCCACGCGAGAATCCCTTCCGGAGTCGCATGCTCGAGCTCGCGGTTCCACTCGGTGACCGACACGTTGCGACCGTAACACAGGGGTATGGCACGGGCAACGCAGCCCGACGTCTCTCGCATCAGCGCGCTCCACTTTGACACGGCTCGACGGGGCTGTTAGCCCTCGATGGATGAACGCCTACATCATCGACGCCTGCCGGACGCCCCGCGGTCGCCGTGGCGCCGGCCTTGCCGGTGTGCACCCGATCGACCTCTGCACCGTGCCGATGCACGCCATCGTGGCGCGCACCGGCGTGGATGCGACCCGCATCGACGACGCGATCATCGGCTGCGTCACCGAGACGGGCGAGCAGGGCGCCTGCGTCGCGCGCGCCGCGGTGCTGGCCGCCGGCTGGCCGATCGAGATCGCCGGCGTCAGCCTGAACCGCTTCTGCGGCTCGGGCCAGACGGCCGTCAACCTGGGGGCGGCGTCGGGCGCCTACGACCTGGTCTACGCGGGCGGCGTCGAGAGCATGAGCCGCTGCCCGATGGGCTCGGACATGGGCCCGCTGCCGCCGAGCCTGACCGAGCGCTACAACCTCGTGCCGCAGGGCATCTCGGCCGAGATGATCGCCGAGCGCTGGAACTACTCGCGCGAGCAGCTCGACCGCTATGCCCTCGAGAGCCAGCGCCGCGCCTGGCAGGCGATCCAGGAGGGCCGCTTCGAGAAGAGCCTCGTCCCGGTCGCGGACGCGCCGCAGCCGGACGGCTCCCGCAAGACCGTGAAGGTCGACGAGCACCCCCGGCCGCAGACGACGCTCGAGGGGCTCATGGCGCTCAAGCCCTCGTTCAAGGCCGACGGCAAGATCCACGCCGGCAACTCGAGCGGGATCGTCGACGGCGCGGCCGGCGTGCTCATCGCCTCCGGCCGCGGCGTCGACGAGCTCGGCCTTACGCCGCGGGCGCGCATCGTCGACACCGTCATCGTCGGCTCCGAGCCCGTGATCATGCTGACCGGCCCCATCCCGGCCACCGAGAAGATCCTCCGCCGCACGGGCATGACGATCGCCGACGTGGATCTGGTCGAGATCAACGAGGCATTCGCGCCCGTGCCGATGATCACCATGCAGGAGGTCGGCATCCCGCCCGAGAAAGTGAACGTGAACGGCGGCGCGATCGCCCTGGGCCATCCGCTCGGCGCAACGGGCGCCATGCTGATCGGCACGCTGCTCGACGAGCTCGAGCGCCAGGACAAGACCGTCGGCCTGTGCACCATGTGCATCGGCTACGGCATGGGCATCGCGACGATCATCGAGCGGGTGTAGGTCGTCGCTGTAGTCGCGCGGCGGCGGGCGGGGCCGGGGGCCGGCGCTCCGCGCTCTCGCCGGTCATCGACGCCGCGGCCACGGGCCCACCGCGTGTCCGGCTCGAGAGGTCGCGGCGGCCCCCGGCCCCGCCCACCGCCGCGGGTCACGACAACGCCGGCCCCCGCTCGATACTCCTCTACTGGAGACGAGTGGAGATGTCCTCGAAGCGCAGCCTGCACGTGCGAAGGGCCGCGAGACCCGAGCCCCGGGCGGGGGTGGCCCCCGCCGCGATCTCTCGAGCCGGACGCGCAGGTCGGCCCTGGTCGAGGCGTCGATGACCGGCGAGAAGGTGAGCGGAGTGAGCTCGCCCGCATCACCAAGCTAACTGTGAACTGTGGCATGCCGCTGGTCGCGAAGAGCAATGAGATCTTCGCGCGAGATCCGGAAGTCTTAGCGGGCAGCAAAGAGGCGTACCTCACCTCAGAGATCCAGTGGATCTTGGGTGGATCTAAAAACCGTAGTAAATACAATGGGTTAGGCTTGCGCCGTCTCGGACCCCATGTTACGGTTAGGCCGTCTCGGTGATCAGCGCAACCTTCTAGCAAGAAAGGGGGCCAGCGATGGCGGAAAAGGCGAACCCATTTCGCGACGCGCTCTACGATGCGTTAGGGAGGAGAGGAGTCCGTTGGGTGCGGGACTTTGGCGGGGGGCGGCACGCCGAACTCTACACGCGCGAGGATCGGTGGCTTGCTCTCCTTGTCCAAAAGACCCTGTCCGCCCAGCCCTGGTGGAACATTCCGCACTACTTCGAAGAGCTACACGCGCTAGAACAAGAGCATCCGGCATACCTGGTCGTCGAAGTCTTCCAAGACGACCCGCAGGGTGGCACCGTGCTCACCGGAAAGGAGCTTGAGCCGCTGTTCATGGCGGGCTCCGCAGACCGCTTCAGAAATGTGAAGGTGCTGCCGAGCGATCTCAGCGCCGGAACATACCTCAGGGGAGCCGAGCGTATGGCGGACTTCATCCAGGCGCTTCTGACCGAGCTTCCGCCGGAACCAGGGCTTACACCCACCCAGCTCATTCCTGCGTCGCCACGCCGCCGGCGGCGCAGTCGATGGATGCGGGAGCTCTTCGGGGAAGAGGATAGCCAGAGCCTCGATCTCCGAGACAAGGATTGAAGGAGCCGACGTGATGCTCGCGACGCCGTCCTCTACTGGAGACGAGTGGAGATGTCCTCGAAGCGCCGCCTGCACGTGCGAAGGGCCGCGAGGCCCGAGCCCCGGGCGGGGGTGGCCCCCGCCGCGATCTCTCGAGCCGGACGCGCAGGTCGGCCCTGGTCGAGGCGTCGATGACCGGCGAGAGCGTGAGCGGAGGGGGCCACCCCCGCCCGGGGCGAGCGTCCTACAGCCCCTACGCGACGTGCAGGCTGCGCTTCGGGACGTCCCGCATGAGGATGTCGTCGGGCGACTCGCTGGGCTCGGCGCGCGTCAGGCGCTCGACGCCCTCGCGGACCTCCCGGCGGGTCATCTGGATCCCGTAGCTCTGCAGGATCTGGCGCATCAGCTCGTAGTGCGTCTCGATCGACTGCGTGACCGAGAGATAGCCGTGGGCACCGGCGCTGCGGCTGGCCCAGAAGTCGAGCGCCGCCATCTTGAAGAACGCGAGGTCCGTCTCGGCGGGCTCGAGCAGGATGATGTCGCCCTGGAAATTCGGGTCGTCCTGGTACTGCCGGATGCCGAGCTGCAGCCGCGAGTGGAGCAGCGTGCGCAGCACCTGGTTGAGGACCACGAGCATGCCCTGGTCCGCCAGCGGCTTGCCCTCGATCGTGTACTCGTGCCGCTCGGGATTGTAGCGGCGCGCCACCCGGTTCGAGAACGGGCGGAACGGGTTGTAGCAGATGACGAGGTCGGCGCCGTGTTCGATCGCCGTGTCGAGGTTCGCCGTCCGGCGCACGCCGCCGTCGACGTAGTCGACGCCCTTGATGCGGGCGGGCTTGTAGAAGCCGGGGAGCGCGGTCGACGCCTGCACGGCCTCGGAGATGGTGAGCGAGGTGTCCTCGTCGTGCCCGAACACGACGCGCTCGGCGGTGTCCAGGTTCATGGCGACGATGTAGAGCTCGACGCCGCGCAGCCGGTGCAACACCCGGAAGTCGTTGGAGAGGCCGCGCCGCTCGATGTTGTGGCGGAGGTAGCGCTCGAGCGACGAGTTGTCGAAGAGGCCCGACGGCAGATACGCGAGCGGGAAGGGGAACTCGCGCGCGGAGCCGATGGCGTCGATCAGCGGCTTCACGCACTCGACCATGTTGCCGAGCGATGGCTGGCGGCGGCACTGCTCGAGCGGTTCCTTCAGCTGGCTCACCAGCTCGGGCGTGCGCGAGATGAAGCCGTAGAGGAGGCCGGGAACGTAGGTGGCGAGGTCGACCACGAACTCGAGGGGCTTCCGCACGAACTCGGAGACGTTCAGACGGTAGAACTCGAGCGCGCTCAGCTGGGTGAAGTCCTCCGAGGTGCCGTCGATCGAGCGGAGCATCTCCACCGGGGTGACACCGCCGGCGAGCGGTGCGGCCAGGAAGGCCCCCGCCGACAGCCCGACGTAGATGTCAAAGTCGGTCGTCTTGCGGTTGACGAGGAAGTCGTCGAGCGCCTTCAGGCCGCCGAGCTTGTAGGCCCCGCCCGTGACTGCCCCGCCCGCCAGGACGAGAGCTATCCGCGGGTCTCGCTTCCGCGTCCAGAGGTCGCTCTTGTGAACGATGGTGAGCCCCATGTGCCCTCACTACTGCCGGAATTGCCGCATTCCTTGTCCGGCTGTCTACACCCACCTCGGCCAGCAATCATTATGCCAGCCCCCACCTTGGTGCGCTCGCGTGACTTCCTGGACCCCCCTGAGGCCATGGCGCGCTGCAGCAATCGCCTACTAGGCCGCGGCGTACAAGTCAAGAAAACCGAGACAGCCTCTTGGGGCATCCCCGCACATGCGCGCGCTTCCGACGGCCGATTTCGTGCAGCCGCCCCACATCTGGCCCGGCTGCGCGATAGAGGTTGTTTCGGGGTGTTTCAGAAGCGGAAAGGGGCGGTGCGGAGAGTCAGATCGGCAGCAGCGAGCGCCCGGGGGGTGTCGATGTTGACCCAGCGGGCCGGGGTCAGAAAACCGTAAACCGACATCCCGGCGGCCAACAGCTTGACATAGGTGGTGCGGATCACGCTGTAGGCCGCGTCGGGTTCCATCCACCCGAAGATATCCGGCTCGAACACGTGGAGGCCGGGGAACATGAAGCCGCGGAAGGTTCCCTCGACCCCGGGCGGCAGCCCGACGACACGCCGCACCCGGTCCTCGGCATCGAGCTCGATGAGGCCGTAGCGCGCGGCTTCCGGGTCGGGTCGCACCACCATCGTCGCCAGGGCGCCGCGGGCCCGATGGAAGGCGACGACGTCCTCCAGGTGGAGCTCGAGGAGGCTGTCGCCGTTCACCACCACGAACGGCTCCCCCCCGAGCAATGGCTCGGCACGCTTGATGCCGCCGCCCGTGTCGAGGATCGGATCCTCCCAGGAGTATTGGATGCGGAGCCCGAAGCGACGACCGTCACCGAGGCGCTCCTCGATCGCGTGGCCCAGGTGATGGAGGTTGATCACCACCTCGCGGATGCCGCCGGCGTGCAGGAACTCCAGGATGTGCTCGAGCAGCGGCCGCCCCGCGACCGGGAGGAGCGGCTTCGGCGTCGTGTCGGTGAGCGGCGCGAGGCGCGTCCCCCGCCCCGCGGCGAGCACCATGGCGCGACGGATCACGCCGGCCGCTCCTCGCCGAGCTCCGGCACCCAGGCGCCGACCCGCGCGGCTGCCGTCGCCAGCGCGGGCTCGGCGCGGAGCATCCGGCGCGCGACGCCGTAGACCGCCGGCAGGTAGGCGAGGTAGCCGGGCTTCCCCTTGACGCGTTCGAGGAAGTAGAACCGACCGATCACCTTGAGCGCCCGCTGCAGCGCGCACCGGCGGTAGCGCTCGGCGAAGCCCGGGGCCACGGGCACGCCGGCGGCCGCTCGACCCTCGACGAATCGCTCGGTGAGCGACGCCTCGAGCGCCGGGGGGACGAGCTCCGCGGTGGTGCGGTCGGTCAGGAGCGAAGCCAGGTCGTAGGCGTCGGGGGCGAGGAGCGCGTCCTGGAAGTCCAGGATCCTGAGCCGGCCATCCTGCACGTGGAGGTTCCAGGCGTGGAAGTCGCGATGCGCGAGCACCGGTGTGGCGCGCTCGAACGGCTCGGCGAGCGGCGCCAGCGCCTCGAGGAGCGCCGCGCGCTCGGCGGCGGGGAGCCGGTGCCCGTGGCGGGTCTCGATGCCGTGCTCGACGAAGTGCTCGAGCTCCCAGCGTGCCAGCCGGCCGTCGAACCGCTGGCGGAACGCGTAGCAGGCGGGCGCGGGACGCTGCGCGCCCGCGGCCTGGAGCGCAACCAGCAGGTCGACCGCCGCGCCGAACAATTCGGACACGCGCGCCGCGTCGGCGCGCGCCGCGGCCCAGAGCGTGGTGTCGCCGACATCCTCGAGGAGCAGGAAGGTGGGGGTCTCATGATAGACGGCAGGGACCGGGAGGCCGCAGCCGCCGAGATAGCGGCCGACGTTGACGAACGGCAGCTCGTCGCCGCCCGCCACGCCGCCGATCTCCTCCGAGCCGAGCGGCAGGCGATCGGCGCCGAGCAGCATCGCGACCGCCGTCGGCGCCTCGGCGGCGCCGGCCAGCCGCAGGCGCACGTAGCGCCGGGTGGACGCGTCGCCCGCGAGCGGCTCGGCGGCGACGATGCGGGCGCCCGCGCCGAACGCCGCCCGCACGGCCGGCGCGAGCGCCTCGAGCGGCATCGGTTCCGACATCGCCCGAAGAGGCGCGTACCAGAGCATCGGCGCGGAGTCAAAAGACGCGAGCTCGTCCTTGACAGCCCTGGTGGATTGCCATTAGTTGGCCTTTCCGACCTGGAGCTGGCGATGAAGTTCCAGTACGTTCCCGTGCTGATCGCGTTCGGGATCGGGGGGCTGGTGGTGGCGGTGTTCATCGCCGCCGGCATGTTCCTCGGGCCACGCCGCAGCTCGCCCGTCAAGACCACCGCGTTCGAGTGCGGCAATCCCCCGAGCGGTCCTGCGTGGGGCCGCTTCTCGGTGAAGTTCTACCTCACCGCCATCCTCTTCATCGTGTTCGACGTCGAGGTGGTGTTCATGTACCCGTGGGCGGTCCTCTTCCGTCCGCTCGGCGTCTTCGGCTTCGTCGAGATGAGCGTCTTCATCCTCGTGCTCGCGCTCGGGCTCGTCTACGTGTGGCGCAAGGGCGCGCTCGAGTGGGACTGACGGCGCGCGCGACGCGCCGATCGCTGCATGACCCAAGCGGACCTACTTGATCGGCTGCCCGCGATCCTCCCCGCCAGCGCGCTCCAGGGGGGCGAGCTCGTCCGCGGGCAGGCCATCGCCCGGGTCGACCGCGCCGTGATCCGGGAGGCGCTCGCGGCGCTCCGCGACCATCCCGAGACGCGCTTCGACATGCTCACGGATCTGACCGTCGTCGACTACCTGGGGCGCGCGCCGCGCTTCGAGGTGGTCTACCAGCTCTACTCGCTCGGCCGGAACCACCGCCTCCGCGTGAAGGCGGCGGTCCCGGAAGAGGATCCGCTCGTCCCCTCCGTCTCGTCGCTCTGGAAGGCCGCGCTCTGGGCCGAGCGCGAGGCGTGGGACATGTTCGGCATCCGTTTCGCCGGGCACCCCGACCTGCGGCGCATCCTCATGTACCCGGAGTTCGAGGGCCACCCGCTGCGCAAGGACTACCCCCTCATGCGCCGCCAGCCGCTGGTGCCCGAGCGCGATCCGCTCGAGCGGCCGTGGTCCCCGCGGGCATGAGCGTGAGCGAAGAATACTGATGAGCGTGAGCGAAGAATACTGATGAGCGCGGCGCGGGCGCCGGGAGCGGTGACACCGGAGCGCGTTGTCGAGGCCGATCCGACGTCGGAGGTGATGGCGCTCCAGATGGGGCCGTCGCACCCCGCGTCGCATGGCACCATCAAGTTCAACCTCCGGCTCGACGGCGAGACGATCCTCGACGTCGACGTCGAGATCGGCTACCTCCACCGCGGTTTCGAGAAGATGTGCGAGCAGGGGACGTGGAACCACGTCTTCCCCTACGCCGATCGGCTGAACTACGCCTCCCCGCTGCTCAACAACGTGGGCTTCGCGCTCGCGGTCGAGCAGCTCGCCGGCATCACGGCGCCCGAGCGCTGCCAGTACATCCGGGTGATCACCGGCGAGATGTCGCGCGTCACCGACCACCTCACCTGTCTCGGCATGGCGGCCAACGAGATCGGCGCGATCTCGGCCGGCTTCTACATGCTCGAGGCGCG
>Ga0209056_10008316_pt1 | contig 10642 bp, 6 predicted proteins | sample GraSoiAngelo_114_FD_185876 | JGI IMG/M metagenome (GOLD analysis project Ga0209056, IMG submission 185876) | Grasslands soil microbial communities from the Angelo Coastal Reserve, California, USA - 14_0903_13_40cm (SPAdes) (version 2) | ecosystem: Environmental > Terrestrial > Soil > Grasslands ...
GCCAAGCCGTTTCTCGCAGCTCATCCCGAGTATGCCTGGCAGGAGCCTTATTTGCGGGATATGAAGGCGGGTCCATGGACGGAGTTCCGGTCAGGCCAAGCCCAGAAAGAATAAGACCGATCTTAAAAAAGCGCGGTCGCAGAACTGTGGGAGAAGAACGTCGCCAGGGGGTAAGGAAACACCGGCACGGCGTGGCTAATCCACAGCCGGGTTATTCCGGCCCCCAGGAGCATCCCGGCAAGAATCAGGCCGATCACACCAAGCACAATGGCAATATCCGATCTTGAAAACACCAGGCCGCCTGCCCTTCGAGAAGATTCAGGAGCGGAATCAGCAGATGGCTGGCTGTGGGCCAACGGAGAATGTGGGCTCTTGTCGGAAACTTCCGGTTGCACCAAGAGGCAGTAGCCCTTGCGGGGAATAGTCTCGATGTACAGCGGCTGATCGGAGGAATCGCCGAGCGCCTGGCGGAGTTTGTTGACTGTGGTATTTACGTTGGCGTCGTAGTTGACATGCGTATCGGCGGGCCAGAGCCGCATGCGCAGTTCTTCGCGGGTGACGACTTCACCAGGTTTTTCGAGAAGGGTCAGAAGAACCTGATAAACCTTCCCCTGGAGCTTCAGCCGGGACCCGTTCCGGGTAACTTCCTGCCGCTGCTGGTCAATGCGGAACGGCCCAAAGAGGACATAGCGGCCGGACGACAACAGTACCCGCTCCGAAGCCGTCGGCTCATCCGGTTCTCGCATGGAGATCACTTCCGGTGACATAGACGCCCACCCTTATGGTATATAGACGTAGAAACCACTCGAGAGTTTTCTATTGTTACGAAAAATTTCATCCTTAGTTCCATGAAATCGCTGAACCCGGACCGCATCTGTCAGGGAGGCCGGAGGAATCTAAGAATCGGGATGTTACAGAAGGAAATCGTCTAAATTTAGAAGCCCATTATATGAATTAGCGTAATTCCATGCCTCCAGCGAAGTGCCATTTTGTGGCCAGGTGCGTCTAAAACCCCAAAATCAGGGCTTTCCTACCATGCGAGGTGAAGAGCATGCGGCGTGTCATGACGCTTTATGCAGTAAATGCTTGGCTTCTTCTGTCCGGGGCAGCGATGGCGCTGGGGGGTGCACCGCAAGAAGCCTCCACAACTCAGCTGGGCACCGCAGCGGCGGCGGCCTATGAGGCTGAAAATTGGAGCGAGGCTGCCAAGTTATACGGCCAGATGGTCGAAACGGCGCCGAATCCACGCGCCTGGTATCGCTTGGGGATGTCGTTCTATAAGAGCGGGAAACAAGAGCAGGCCATGGAAGCTTTTGAAAAAGGCCGAGCGCAGGGGCTGCCCCCGCAATTGGTTGAATATGGAATTGCCGCCGTCTTCGTGTCGAAAAAAGACAAGGATAGGGCGTTTGAACACCTGGAAAAGGCGGCGCAAAATGGCTTGCGACCCGAGCAATTGTCAACGGATGCCGATTTGGCAGAACTAAAGTCCGACCCGCGCTTTCGAAAAATCCTCGAGATGGTGACACGCAACCAAAAACCATGCGCTTATGCAGCGGAAAATCGCCAATTTGACTTCTGGCTGGGCCAATGGACCGTGGTCACGAGCACGGGCGCGAGGCCCGCGGGAGACAGCCGTATCGAATTGATTCTCGGGGATTGCGTGGTACAGGAAAACTGGACCAGTGCGGGAAACACCGGCTACTCCGGGAAGAGCTACAACATCTACAACACGGCGCTCCAGCGTTGGGAACAATACTGGGTGGACAACGCCGGCGGCAACATTTTTTTCTATGGCGGGTTGAAGGACGGAATCATGGATTACTGGACGGATGAGCTCCCGCAACCAGACGGGAAAAAACTAAAACGGCATCTGCAATTCCTCAAGCTTGGACCTGACACGGTCCGTCAATTCAGCCAGGGTTCGAACGACAATGGCAAGACCTGGTTCGTGGAGTACGACTTCACTTACAACCGGAAAAAATAGGATTCCCGGGAAGCGCATCCTTAGGGCAAGTCGAGATCGAGAGCGTAGATATCCGTTAAACCGCGCTCCACCATCACGTAAACAGATCCATCCAGTGCAACCCCACTGAAGATGCAATGCGCTGGGCTGCTGCGAAGGATCTCGCCGCAACTAAAGACCCTTTCCACCTGGCGATTGGCGATCTGCACGCGATAGATGGCCTGCTGGCTGTCCAGCTGATCCTGAAAATAGATCGCGGCAGAGCCGGAAGTCCAGTACGGAGCGCCGAGAAGCCCGCCCTCGGCCATCTCCCTCCATTTTTCCATCTGGAAATCATAAAGAAGCAGTCGGTGATTTGTTTCGTCAAGAGCCGCGACATAGCGCCCATTGGGAGACCACCGAGGCGCGACCAAACCTCGGGACTCCGGCAAGAGTGTCCACTCACCGGTGCTTGATTTGAACAAATAGATACCAAATTTGGGCTGCGTCTTTTGTTCGCGCATGCTGACCACGATTTGCGTGCCATCCGGTGACCAATCGGCGTCGGAAGCCTCGCGGCTCTCGGGAAGGACCGCGCGCATGGCGCCGCCATCCGCGGAGAGGAAATAGATCTGGTGCATGGAGCCGGGACGCGCGCCGGTGAATAGAATCTGCTTGCCATCCCTCGACCAATGCGGAGCCGAGGCGACCAGCGGAGGTTTGGTTAGGCGAAGCCGCTGAGCGCCATCGATGCTGCTCCTCCATAGCGAGCCATCCGGACGATCGGTATACAAAGCCAGATGGCCGTCGGGGGAGACGCTGGCTAGCTCCGCGTTGGCATTGGGAATCAAGGTATCGGCATGATGAGATGGCGGCTCGATTTTCTGCAGTTCGCGATTCGAGCGGAAGCTGAAGGCAAATACGCGGGAACCCGTTTCGGCGGGGATGGCTACGTGCAAGGAATCAGGGCCATGCGTCAATTGCACGGGATCATGGTGCGATCGGCGGAACCACTTCCACGCTTCGCGGATGCCCCAGAGATTGCAATCGTAGTTTTCGCAGCCGGAGAAAAGAAAGTACCTGCCATCCGCTGTCCACTCACCGGCGGACTGAGAGGCCGGCTGCCTTCCGCTGGCAAGAATGAGATGCAAACCGGAACCATCGGCGGCCATTTCCCAGACCGCTTGGGTGCCATCCTCGCGCTTGTCCATGTTGAAACGAATGGTTTCGCCGTCGGGAGACCAGGCCGGGAAGTGCGGCAGTCCCGGACCATGCGCCAGTTCGCGAAGCTGTGTCCCGTCGGGACGGATGGTATAGAGGCTGCGGCCGCGAACATAAATGATCTGGCTGCCATCCGGAGACCAAGCGGGGTCGTGGCCAACGGCTTCGCCAATGCGCCGCGGCTCACCGCCCTGCACGGGCCAGAGCCACAGCGGCATCTCATCATCGCGCCGGGTGAACCGCCCGATCAGAAACTGCGAATGGTCGGGCGAGAGGGCGAAAAGCCGGGTGTTTTCAAAAGGAGCGGGCATTTTTTCCGCGTTGCCGCCTTCCACCGAAGTCTGCATCAGATTCCAGTGGCCGCCGTCATGCTCGAGAAAAAAAATCCTCGTGCCATCGGACACGATCCCGCCCCATTCATCGATTCCTCCGGCGTTGGTAATGCGCGTCATGCGCTGCACGCTGGGACGGGGGATGGGGTACACGATGAAAAAGAGCAGCCACGAACCAAAGGCAATCGCGCAGGAAAGAAGACTGAAATCGATCCACCGCGCCGCGTGCTCCGCCATTTTCCTTTCCCGGTAAAGCTCGGCAGCCCGCTCCGGAGAGAATTCCGGATTGAGGCGCATGCGGACTTCGATGGACTCTTCAGAACTCTCCGAAGAAACACTTGTCCAGGGAGAAATGGGGTTGGCTGAACCGTTGGCGGTATGGACCGGCGCGAGGAAACGATAACCCTGGCGGGGAACGGTTTCGATAAAGCGCGGATTCTCCGCGTCATCTTGGATGGCCGCACGAAGTTTCTTCAGCGCGGCATTGAGGCTGCCGTCAAAATTAACGTGCGTGCCTTCGGGCCATAGCGACTGCTGGAGTTCTTCGCGGGTGACGATTTCACCGGGGCGCTGCAAAAGCAGCGTGAGGATTCTGAAGGGCTGTTCTTGAATCTTGAGGCGTACGCCCTGCCGGAAAAGCACACCCTGGAGCAGATCGACCTCGTAGAGGCCGAACCGCAGGGCGAGTTTGGGGTCAACACCGTGTTCCACTCTGGAGAAGTCCCCCGAATGAATCGGCGGACTATACCACGCGAGCTGCCGCGAGGAAAGAGTCTAGTTCATGTATGGACATAACATACTGATCACACTAGCCTTATTGGGTCACAGAATTTTCAGGGTTAGTTCGTTTGACGCTCTGGCAGGATTTGAGTTAGGAAAAGGCACGTCCCCGTGGCAGATCAGATCATTTCGAAGAGCTGCGCCGGGATCTTTGAACTCAATAGGAGGACCTGGGAGAATTACATTTCTTGAAAGCCCGTAGTCCCAAGAACCGTCGAAATACCCGCGTTCGCGCGCTCTGAACCAATCCTACCCAGTGTCGGACGCGGGCATTTCGATTCAGAATGTAAGTCCTTTCCCCTCCGATTCCCGGCTTTCCCCTGGGAGCACCCATTCGCAGAGTATAGGCGTGAAGTTTTTCCTTCCACCCGGAGATGGAGAGCAGGATCTAGGAGCCCACCCGGGTAACGGCAACCGACGGTCAGCAAGCCGTAGTTTCTTTCGCGGCCGCGGGGGCAGATATCCCGCAAATTTCCTGCTTGACACTATGGCGTGTGACGATATAGCGTATGACGACAGAATACCCTTCTACGGAGCTGACCCCTTGAGTGCTGCGCAAAGCAACGCCGAATCGTTCGGGCCACTGACGCCCTCCATGTTCCATGTACTGCTGGCGCTGGCAGGCGAGGATCTTCACGGCTATGCCATTCTGAAGGAAGTGCAGCTGCGCACCGGCGGCAAAGTCCGGCTGAGCACGGGAACCTTGTATGGCATCATCAAGCGCTTGCTCAACGATGGCCTGATCGTTGAGCTGCGATCGCGACCCGCGGAATCCCAAGACGACGAACGGCGCCGTTATTACCGATTGACGCCCCAAGGCCGGCAGGTGGCCAGCGCAGAGGCGGAGAGGATGGATGAAATCCTATCCCTTGCGCGGTCGAGAAATTTGTTGAAGAAGCCTCGCACGGCCTAAAGGAACTGAGGATTCCGGAAACAGCGAGTGCTCCGACGAGCGGTGCGGGGGGGCGCCGCAGGAGGACACCATGACAGGGACTGATTCGAGAGCAGCACGAGTCTATCGGGCACTCCTACGGCTTCTTCCCTTCGATTTTCGGAGTGACTTCGGCGCCGCCATGGAAACGGCGTTCCAGGAACAACACCAGGAAGCGGGACGTCGCAGCGGAGGCGCCGGTGTTCTGCGCCTATGGTGGGAGACGATTGTGGGAATTTTCCGCACGGCTCCGGGCGAGCACCTGGCGATGTTTCGGCAGGATGCCGGATTCGCGCTGCGCATGATGCGCAAGAGCCCGGGGTTCACCCTTGCGGCCATCCTCACGCTGGGCCTGGGGATCGGCGCGAATTCGGCAATCTTCAGCGTGGTCAACGCGGTGCTGCTGAAGCCCCTGCCTTACGAACACGGTGACCGCCTGGTGGTCTTGCAGCAACGCATGGGAACGATCGATCAGCGTTTCTCTGCCGCAGACACCGACGACTACCGGCGGCAAAGCCGCGCGCTCGATGGCCTGGTCGAATACCACAACATGAATTTCATCTTGTTGGGTCGCAGCGAGCCGGAGCGCGTGGAAACCGGGGTGGTTTCCTGGAATTTCTTCGATGTTTTCGGCGTCAAGCCGCTCTTCGGGCGCACTTTCCGGCCGGAAGATGAGCAGCCCGGTGCGCCTGCCGTGCTGATGCTTAGCTACGAATATTGGATCAAAAGCTTTGGCGGCGACCCGACGGTGGTGAACAAGACGTTCTCGATGAACGACAGGGTTCACACGGTGATCGGTGTGCTGCCCCCGGTGCCGCAATACCCGGACGAGAACGATGTGTACATGCCAACGACCGCCTGTCCTTTCCGGTCGCGCCCCGCGACGGTCGCCAATCGGCAGGCACGTATGGTGCAGGTGTTCGGGCGAATGAAGTCCGGAGTGGGCGTGCGTCAGGCGCAAGCGGATTTGAGTGGTGTTGCCGCGAATCTCGAGAAGGCTTACCCGCAAGACTATCCCGAGGGGAATAACTATGCGGTCGAAACGATAGCGCTCGAAGAGGCGCTCACGCACAACGCCCGTCCGACCATGCTCGTGTTGCTGGCGGCCGCGGGCTTCGTTCTATTGATCGCCTGCGCGAATGTCGCGAACCTGAATCTTTCGCGGATGGTGCGGCGAGAGCGGGAGCTTGCGGTGCGCGCCGCATTGGGCGCCGGGCGCGTGCGCATGTTCCGCCAACTCCTGACGGAGAGTTTCTTGCTGGCCGTGGTCGGCGGGGGCCTGGGCCTGCTTTTTTCCTGGGGCGCGCTGAATCTGCTGGTCGGTTTTGCCGCGCGCTTCACCCCGCGGGCTCGGGAAATTCACATGGACGCCGGAGTTTTAATGTTCACTTTTTTGGTGGCCGTGCTGACCAGCCTGCTTTCTGGCACCGCGCCGGCGCTGGCGGCGCGCGAGACGGTGGGCGGGACGCTGAAAGAAGGTGGCCAGCAGTCTACCATGGGGCTCGGGAAGCACCGCTTGAGAAGCTTGCTCATTGTTGCGCAGGTGGCGGTTTCCTTCCTGCTGCTGATTGGCGCGGGGCTGATGTTGCGTAGCTTCATGAAGCTGCAACATGTGGACCCCGGCTTCCAGCCGGAAAACGTCTTGACCATGGAAGTGGCACTGGACTTCATTAAGTACGACACCAGCGACAAACAACGCGCCTTTTTTGAGACTCTGCTGGAGAAGGTCCAGATGCAAAGCGGCGTCAAATCGGCAGCTGCCTCCATGATGATTCCCTTTACCGCGGACATGACCATGACCGGCGATTTCGAGATGGAAGCACAGCGGCACGCGCCGGGGCAGGCCATGCCCAAAGCGGATTTCAGGATTGTGAGCCCATCCTTCTTTGAAGTGCTGCACATTCCCATCATCAACGGGAGGGGATTCTTCGAAACCGACCGGCCGGGCCATCCGGACGTGGCGGTCGTGAATCGAAGCGCCGTGAGCCATCTCTGGGGATCGCTGAATCCGGTGGGAACGCGGTTCTCCACCGATGGAGGGAAAACCTGGACACAAGTGGTTGGAGTGGCCGATGAGATTTATGTGCCCCTGGCGCAGAACCCCATGGGACAGGCCAGCCTGGTGATCAAGACAGCGGTGGAACCGATGAGCATTGCCGGTGGCGTGATCGAGCTGTTGCACGGCGTCGATCGGAATCAACCGGCCGCGCGCGTGAGATCGCTCGAGCAGGTGCGCGCGGAATCGGTTGCGGCACCGCGGTTGACCACCAATTTGCTGGGACTCTTTGCATTGCTGGCGCTGGCAATTGCGGCAACGGGGATCGGCGGCGTGATGGCGCTGGCCGTCGGCCAGCGCCGGCATGAAATCGGCGTGCGCATGGCCATTGGCGCGCGTCCGGTGGAAATCCTCGGCATGATACTGCGCCAGGGCATGGCCCTCGCCCTGGTGGGCATGGCGCTCGGCTTGCTGGGCGCCCTGGCACTCACGCGGCTTTTCGAAGGACTCCTGTTCGAAGTCGCACCAACGGATCCGTCCACGTTTGTCGGTGTGGCGGCGGTGCTCGGTGCCGCCGCCCTGGTGGCGTGCTACGTGCCCGCACGCCGCGCGGCGCGCGTAGACCCCATCATCGCTCTGCGCGTGGAATAGTGCGGGAGACCGTCGTCCTGGTCGTGTGCGAGCGTCCGCCCTGCCGACGCCCGGAGCCATTGGGTTACCGGATCCCATACCGTCGTCCTACTTTTCCCGCTCGACGGGGGCAGGTCTGTTAAACTATGGACTGCTGCGCCGCACCTAAGGATGTGTGACCGCCCGTCGGTCAGCCTAAATAAAGGTACATTCGTCAAGGCTGCTGGTTGTTTCAGCAGCTATTTTTGTCTTTAGAGAACTTGAACCCGACTGCTTCGGGGTCATTGGACGCCATCATATGAGTCAAGCGATTCGCAACATCGCCATCATCGCGCACGTGGACCACGGCAAGACCACGCTCGTGGATGCCATGCTGCGGCAAAGCGGCATTTTCCGCGCCAACGAAGCCGTCGTCGAGCGGGTGATGGATTCAAACGACCTCGAACGCGAGCGCGGCATCACCATTCTTGCCAAGAACACGGCGCTTTTTTTTCACGACATCAAGATCAACATCGTGGACACCCCGGGACACAGCGACTTTGGCGGCGAAGTGGAGCGCGCGCTGCGCATGGTGGATGGTGTTGTGGTGCTGGTCGACGCCAGCGAAGGGCCGCTGCCGCAGACGCGTTACGTTCTGCAGAAGGCACTTGCAGCGAAGCTCCCGCCGGTAATCGTGCTGAACAAGATCGACCGCACCGATGCGCGCGCCAAGGAAGTCCTGGACGAAATCTACGATCTTTTCATCGATCTCGACGCCAGCGAAGACCAGCTTGATTTTCCCGTTATCTATACCAATGCCCGCGACGGCGTGGCGCACCGCACACCGGGTGACGATTCGAAGGATTTGCTGCCGTTATTCGAGACCATCGTGAAACACATTCCTGCTCCTCCGGGCGATCCAAAGGGCGTGTTGCAGATTCAGGTGATGAACCTGGATTACAGCGAATTCCTGGGACGCATCGCCATCGGGCGCGTTTTCAACGGCACGCTCAGGCGCGGCGCAGACGTGGGCATCGTCAAGCTGGACGGCAAGCTGACCTCCACGCGCATCACCAAGTTGTATACCTTCCGAGGCCTGGAACGGGATGAAGCCGAAGCCGTCCCGGCGGGCGATCTGGTGGCCATTGCGGGCGTCGAGGGCATCAACATCGGGGAAAGCATTACAGATCTGGCGAACCCCATGCCGCTGGAGCCGCTGCTGATTGACGAGCCCACCTTGGCGATGATTTTCACCGTCAATAGCAGTCCGCTTTCCGGTAAAGAAGGAACGTATCTCACTTCGCGCGACCTTCGCGATCGCCTGCAAAAAGAACTCTTGACCAACGTGTCCATCCGCGTGGAAGACACGGACACGCCGGAATCCTTCCGCGTGCTGGGGCGCGGCGAACTGCAGCTAGCGATTTTAATCGAAACGATGCGGCGCGAAGGTTTTGAGCTGATGGTGGGCAAGCCCGAGATTGTCACCCGTACGGAAAAGGGCAAGAAACTCGAGCCGCTCGAGCGGCTGGTGATCGACGTGCCCGAGAATTTCATCGGAATTATCATGGAAACGACCGGCAGCCGACGCGGCGAGATGATCAAGATGAGCAATCACGGCTCGGGCCGCGTGCGCATGGATTTCAAGATCCCCTCGCGCGGATTGATCGGACTCCGCAGCCAGTTGCTCACGGACACGCGAGGCACGGCGCTGATTCATTCGATTTTCGAAGGCTGGATGGAATACGGCGGAGAGATGGCGCTGCGTCCCACGGGCGCGCTGGTCGCCGACCGCAGCGGACCATCCACCGCATTTGCGCTGTGGAACATCCAGGAACGCGGCGAATTATTCATCGGGCCGGCGATCGATGTCTACGAAGGCATGATCGTGGGCGAAAATTCGCGCGAACAGGACATGGATGTCAACGTGACGAAAGAAAAGAAGCAGACCAACATGCGCTCCTCCAGCGCGGACGAAGCGATCCGCTTGATTCCGCACCGCGAGCTGAGTCTCGAGCAGGCCATCGAATTTATTGCCGACGACGAGTACGTGGAAATCACTCCGAAATCCATTCGCCTGCGCAAGAAGGTCCTGCAAGCCAACAAACGGCCGCGCCGTTGGCAGGAAATTCGCGCCAGTCAGGCCACCACCTAGCCGGCAGTCTTCTCAGTGTGCTGATTCCTCCAGCAGTTCCGCCAAGTATTGTTTCCAAACGGCGGCCCTGGTATGCGTGCCGTGCCCGCGCGTTTCGTCGCTCGTGGGGATCAACACGAAGCGTGCGTTTTTCACCCTTTGCGTTTCACGTTCGGCCATTTGGAGCTCGGGCGGATTGATGAAGTCGTCCGCGGAATTGATGTACATGACCGGCGCAATGATGTTCTCAAGGTGCACCGCAGGGTCGTAATTGCGCGAAGCGTTCACCGCGTACCAGAGATCGTTGGCATCCAGTCCGGTCATGCGCGTCTTGAAATAGTCGTCGAGATATTTGTCCGCGGCATCGCGCGTCGGCAGAGTTTTCTGCATGTACAGCGGCGCACTGCCGGCAATCAGCAGAAGGTCGAGCGCCGTGCGCAATCCTTGCCGGGGTTCCGTCGCGTAATCTCCTCCCTTCCATTCCGGATCATTGCGAATCGCCTCCATCACCATCTTGCGCCAGACGCGGTTGCGTCCGGCGATCTCCACCGGCTGGCAGGCCAGCGGCATGAGCGCGTCCATGAAGGCTGGATAGGTTTCTCCCCAGACAAAGGAATGCATACAGCCCATGGAAGTGCCCAGGATAAGACGCAAATGATTCACCCCCAGGCCCTCGTTGAGAAGCTGATAGTGCGCGGCG
>Ga0209056_10008318_pt1 | contig 10640 bp, 10 predicted proteins | sample GraSoiAngelo_114_FD_185876 | JGI IMG/M metagenome (GOLD analysis project Ga0209056, IMG submission 185876) | Grasslands soil microbial communities from the Angelo Coastal Reserve, California, USA - 14_0903_13_40cm (SPAdes) (version 2) | ecosystem: Environmental > Terrestrial > Soil > Grasslands...
GGTGCGACTATCCGAGTGGTATCGCTGCAAGACGCTCAATTGGGTCTCATGGTGGTTTGCCTACACCAAGGGCACGGCGAGGTATCTCGAGGCCAACGGAGTGCCAGGTTCGAAAATCACCCCGGTGGATAATGCGGTGGATACCAGCGAAATCCGCGAGCACGTTCGGCGTATTTCGGCAGAAGACAGAGCCGCTTTGCGTAGAGGCCTGGATATAGCCTCATCAGCGCCGGTTGGCATTTTCTGCGGCATGCTGGACAAAGTTAAGAGCGTTCCTTTCCTTATCGAATCCGTCAAGATCATCCGAGCGCGAATTCCTGACTTTCATCTGATCGTAGTTGGAGGTGGCCCGGAACAATCACCCGTGCGGAGTTCTGTCGAGGGCATTCCCTGGATTCATCTGGTGGGGCCGCGTTTCGGAAAAGAGAAGTCAGAACTGGTGGCCATTTCGGACGCCTTTCTGATGCCGGGGCGCGTCGGGCTCGTGATCTTGGACGCTTTCGCGGGCGGCCTGCCGCTGCTGAGCACCCGACTCAAAATACATGGCCCCGAGATGGAGTATCTGGAAGAAGAAATCAATGGATTAATGTCGGCGCCCGATATTCCGGCGTTCGCGGACATGGCGGCATCCCTGTTTTCGGATCGCGATGCTCTCGCCCGCTTGCAAGCCGGGGCGCGTGAGTCGGCAACAAAGTACACCATCCAGAATATGGTCGCGAATTTTCGATCGGGAGTTCAGGGCTGCCTCGGATCGTTGGCTTCGTCGTCTATCACTTGTCCGGTGTGAAAGAACAGGAAACGATGGGACACACAACGCATCTCCGCCGGGGCCTGACTATTACCACGAGCTGGGATGATGGGCACCCCCTCGACATGCGTGTCGCGGAGGCACTCACCAAGCACCGCTTGCAGGGAACCTTCTATGTGCCTTTGCGCAATTCACGCCCCACGATATCCCCGGCGCAGATACGGGAACTATCAGATTCGTTTGAGATCGGCGCACATACCGTGAACCATGTCCGACTCCGGGGACTGGCGGAGAGCCAAGCCCGGCAGGAAATCGGTGATTCCAAGAAGTGGCTAGAAGATATTCTGGGCAAAGCATGTTTGATCTTCTGCTTTCCCGGCGGGAGTTACGCTGGGATTCACGTGCGGATGCTCAGAGATGCGGGGTTTACAGCAGCGCGGACGGTGGAGCTTCTGTCCCTGAAGCCGCCCCACGCCGCGCATGGAATCGCAATTATTCCCACCACCATACAGGCCTATCCTCATCGGGCTGCTTGCTATCTCCGCAACGCCGCAAAGCGTCTCAGCATCGCAGCACTGCAGAATTTGTTCCTTGGCAGGCGCGCAGAAAGCTGGCCAGCATTCGCCAGTCTGCTGCTGCAGCGCGCGGTGAGCTTAGGGGGTGTCTTTCATGTTTGGGGGCACTCCTGGGAAATCGAAGAAGCTGGACAATGGCAAGCTCTGGATCAAACCCTGGCGGCCATGTCGGAATGCCGGAAGTACGCTTCTTTTGTGACGAATACGGAGCTATGCCATGATGTCGAAAAACCTGAGGGCGATCCTAGACCTGCTCTCCTGTCCCGATGACGGACAGCCTCTACGGCTTGCCAATACACAACTGGCTTGCAACGGCTGCGGCCGCGCCTTTCCGCTGCACGGTGAAAGCCTTGTCGAGCTTCTTCCCAGTCGCCCTGCGCCACTACCCGCGTTGGTTAGTGCCGAATACCGCAACGCATATCTGATGTTGTTTGAACAGCAATTTCAGGAGTACAACACCTGCGTCGCTTGGGGGGCCGAGGAAGCGGCCACGGCGTCCTGGATACGCAAGCGCCGACGGCAGGTGCTTGTGGTACAACCACTGGTGATAGAAGGCACTGCACCCAACGCGTCAGTGCTCTGCGACATCGCGGCGGGCGCGGGGCACTATACGTTTGCTTACGGGCCTTACTTTCACGCCGTCCTCCATTGCGATTTGTCGGCTCAAAACCTGAGTTATGCCTGGCGCAAGGCACGCGAACGAAACCTCAACAATATCTTTTTCTTGCGCATCGACTATTTCCAGCCGCCCTTTCGGAATTCCCTCGACCGCCTTCTTTGCCTGGACACGCTAATCCGCGGCGAAGAACACGATTCCATGCTGCTGAAATCGATAGCGGGTTGTTTGAAGCCGACGGGAAGAGCGGTCGTTGATTTTCACAACTGGTGGCACAATCCGCTGCGCCGTCTTGGCATCCTGCCAGAAAACTTTCACGGCAATCGAAGTTATCGTCGATCCGAGACCAGGAAACTTCTTTACGAAGCCGCTTTCCAGGAGGCCACTCTCTTCCGTTTTGTGCAGGAATTCGATCCTGGCACCCGCCTTGAAAGAATTTGTTCCAGGGCGGTTCCTTCAACACGCATCGTCTATCGGGTCTGTGGCAGCCCATCCGCCGCTTCGTAATTGATAGTGTTTCGTCGAACGAGCTAGGGAGTTGCCATGTGGCAAGACTATGAAGCGACTTACCGGAACGCGCTTCAGGACTCGGAGTTTTTGGCCTGGCGCGAGTTAGGAGCTCACCGGAAGGCGCAGAATATCGCGAACGTTTGTCGCGGAATAGAAGTTGGTTCCGTCCTGGAGATCGGCTGCGGCACCGGGGCGGTTCTTCGCATGCTTCGTACGATGAACTTCGCTCGGGAGTATTTCTGTATTGATTTGTCGTCTTCGGCTGTCAGGTTCACTCGCGACTCTTGCCCCGCGTTTGCTTTTCGTGCAGTCGTAGGATGTGCGGACGCTTTACCTTTTCGCCACAACGCCTTCAGTGTTGCCATTCTGAGCCATGTGATCGAGCATTTGGACGATCCGGTTTCGGCGCTTCATGAAGCCTCACGCATTGCCCGGTTCACGGTGGTAGAGGTGCCTACGGAGAGGGTGCTCACCAATTTCGTTAGGAGAAAGATGCTTCGTCGCCCTTATCCCTCCGTCGCTGGCGCCGGACACGTGCAGTTCTGGAGTCCCTCCTCGATCGCTACGTTTCTCCAACGCGACGCCGGCCTCGATATCCTGAACCGCCATCTGGATCTGCTCAGCGAAGATGTTGACTCTGGCCGAAGAAATGGACACGGTCCCAGGTCTCTTGCTAAGCAGACTCTGAGAAACGCGTTGCCCGGTTCCGTCTATTCACGTCTCTTGACTACTCACGCAGTCTTTCTATGTAGAAGATCTGCCGCCGGTGATGCGTTGGGATCGAGTGTGTCGAGATCATCTTCATGAAGGTGCTGGTTGCACACAATGCCTATCAACAGGCAGGCGGAGAGGACGCCGTCTTTGGCAGTGAGGCGCAGCTCTTGCGTCGGTCCGGTCATCAAGTGCGCGAATATCTTGAGGACAATCACAGAATCACACAGCTCAGCAACACGCGACGAGGTATCGAGACGCTGTGGAGCCGGTCCTCTTACAAGAAACTTTCTGCTGTTCTTGCAGAATTCCGGCCCGATGTGGTCCATTTTCACAACATCTTCCCGCTCATCTCGCCCTCGGCTTACTATGCCGCAAAAAATCACGGTGCGGCCGTTGTTCAGACGCTGCACAATTTCCGGCTGCTCTGTGCGAATGCCATTTTCTTTCGGCAGGGCAAAGTTTGTGAAGATTGCTTGACCAGCAGCACACCATTCCCGGGAGTGCTGCACAGGTGTTATCGGAACAGCCGCGCAGCTTCGGCTGGAGTGGTGGCGATGGTCACACTGCACCGTGCCTTGGGCACCTGGCGCAATATGGTGGACTTTTACATAGCCTTATCGGAATTTGCGCGTAGCAAGTTTGTTGCAGGTGGCCTCCCAGAAGACAAAATCATTGTGAAACCTAATTGCCTTGCCGACGACCCCGGCCTGGGACGCGGGCACGGCAGATTCGCTCTGTACATTGGCCGGCTCTCCCCCGAGAAGGGAATCACCACTCTGGTCTCCGCCTGGCAGCGGATCGGTGGCCGATTACCCATCAAGATTGTTGGGGACGGGCCGGAAGCGGCCCGGGTGAAGGATGCCGCTCGCAACTTTGCGGGCGTCGAGTTTCTAGGGCCAGAGCCGCGGGCGCGGGTGCTTTCGCTTCTCCAGGAGGCCTGCGTTCTGGTCATTCCGTCCACCTGTTACGAGAACTTTCCGGTGGTCGCGGCGGAGGCTTTTGCGACCGGCACTCCGGTGCTGGCCAGTGACATTGGGAGCTTGCTGTCGATTGTTGAACCGGGACTGACGGGGATTCGATTCCGTGCCGGAGATGCCGCCGACTTGGCCGAGAAGGTCATGTGGCTGGTGGATCATTCGGCAGAACTCGATGCCATGCGTCCTCGGGCCAGGGCCGAGTTCGAACGCAGATATTCTGCGGGTGTAAACCTAGGCCTACTGCTGCAGACCTACGATCGTGCCCTCGGCTCGGCCAAGGGTACGCAGCGCCGGTCAAGTTCAGACCTTGCAGTGTGGTCTTCAAACTAAGCTTATCGAACTCAAGCTCACGATTATTCACGCCTGAAGTCTTAATTGCTGCCATGGAAGCACTGAGCACAAAAAGCCTCGCCATTTTCGGGATTCCTTTCTGCGTTGCCCGAAAGGAGGCGATCCTAGACCAAATTTGCAAGTTGGCCGGCAAGAATCACGCCAGCTCGGTAATATTTGCTAACGCCCACGTGGTGGTGGAGGCACATCATCATCCCTGTCTGAAGAGCGCAATCAATAGCGCCTCCCTGGTGGTTCCGGATGGGGTGCCGATCACCTGGGTGCTCAAAGGCAAAGGCCAAAAACAGGCCGACCGTTATTCCGGCCCGGATGTCATGGAAGACATTTTCGAGAAGCAGCCTGAGACCACCCATTTCTTCCTCGGGTCCACACCGGAAACCCTGGAAAGAATCCGCCGTAAGTTCCAAGGCACGGCCGTAGGTTTCTATTCTCCGCCTTTTACCAGCGACGGCTTTAGCGGTGAAGAAAAGGCCAAACAGCTTGAATTTATCGAAAAAGCGCGACCGGATTTTATCTGGGTGGGTTTGGGCGCCCCCAAACAGGAACACTACGTTACCGAAATGGCCTCCAAAGCCTCGAGGGGTGTCTGGCTGGCCGTGGGGGCAGCGTTCGACTTCTATGCTGGTCCCAAACCCCGAGCGCCCAAGACGCTCCAAAAAATGGGGCTGGAGTGGGCTTTCCGGCTGGCTACCGAGCCCCGACGCCTTGCTCGTCGCTATCTCACCAGCAACCCCGTGTTCATCGAGCTTGCCCTGAAAGAACTGTTCGGCTGGTCTGAAAATGAAACGCCTCAGACCTGACCGGGTCAACGTTCTGCCTGTTAGGCCAAGCGCAAACGCTCGCTCTGAAGGAGTCTTTGCAAATCTTAGAGGGAGGCACATGGCTTCCGCCAAAAAAGCGTTCGTTACGGGAATCACGGGACAGGACGGATCCTATCTGACTGAACTGCTGTTGGAAAAAGGGTACGAAGTGCACGGCCTGATCCGTCGTTCTAGCAGTTTCAATACTGGCCGCATCGACCATATCTACCAGGACCCCCATAGCCAGAGCGCTCGCCTGTTCCTTCACTTCGGGGACTTGAGCGATGCCACCAACCTCAACCGGCTCCTGAGGACCATAAGACCCGATGAGATCTACCATCTTGGCGCTCAAAGCCACGTTCGCGTGAGCTTTGAAATGCCCGAATACACTGCGGACGTTACGGGAACAGGTACAGTACGGCTCCTGGATGCCATTTTGGACAGTGAGGTACAGACCAGGTTCTATCAAGCTTCCAGTTCGGAAATGTTTGGCAAGGCCCAAGAACTCCCCCAGAGAGAGACCACGCCTTTCCATCCGCGAAGCCCTTATGGCTGTGCCAAGGTCTTTTCCTACTGGCTGACTGTCAACTATCGAGAAGCCTACAACCTTTACGCTACGAACGGCATTCTCTTCAACCATGAAAGCCCCCGTCGCGGAGAAACGTTCGTGACGCGCAAGATCACCAGAGCGGTTGCTTGCATCCTTGCAGGCAAGCAGAAAGATCTCTACTTGGGAAACCTGGAGGCCAAGCGGGACTGGGGCTACGCGAAAGATTACGTTAAGGCCATGTGGCTGATGCTCCAACAGCCGACACCTGATGACTACGTTATCGCCACAGGCGAAACCCACTCGGTGCGAGAATTCTGTGAACTCGCCTTCGGGTCGGTGGCATTGGATTACAGGGATTTCGTCAAAGTTGACCCTAAATACTATCGGCCTGCGGAGGTCGATGTGCTCAATGGTGACGCTTCTAAGGCCAGGACAGAGCTCGACTGGAAACCTACGATTACTTTTGAGGAATTAGTCCACCTAATGCTCATTTCCGACTTGCAGGCAGAAGGTATCGATTTCGAAAAGGTCATGAAAATATGCGCTCTACCGCGTGGAACGTCGACGGCGCCGTCACTTTTTCCGATGATGACCTGTCTCGACTCAAAATCACTGTAACCGGCGGAAGAGGGTTCCTCGGCCGTTATGTCCTGGACGCGCTGATAGCGCAGGGAGCGAAACGGGAGAATATTCTAGCACCAGCAAGTTCGGACTTCGACTTGCGCGCAGAACACGACGCCGCAGCTGTGGTCGAAGGCCGTGACTTGGTCATTCATTTAGCCGCTCGCGTCGGAGGCATTGGGTTCAATCAACGTTGGCCGGCCGATCTCATCTACGACAACACCTTGATGGGTCTCAATGTGATTCACCAAGCCCACCGAAAAAAAGTCAGAAAGCTGGTCTTTGCCGGCACAGTCTGCGCATATCCCAAGTTCGCTTCAACGCCCTTCAAAGAGGAGGATCTCTGGAACGGGTATCCGGAAGAAACCAACGCACCCTACGGCGTCGCCAAGAGGCACCTGCTCGCGACGCTGCAAGCTTATCGGCAGCAGCACAACTTGCACGGCGTGTTTCTGCTTCCGGCCAATCTGTACGGCCCTCACGATAATTTTGATGTTGAGGCCTCTCATGTGGTGCCGGCCATGATACGCAAGTTCGTGGAAGCCACGCGAGACTGCAGGTCTTTTGTGGAACTTTGGGGGGACGGGTCCCCGTCACGAGAATTTCTGTTTGTAGAGGACTGTGCACGTGGCTTTCTATTGGCTGCTCTGCGCTATGACGGGCCTGAACCGGTGAATCTGGGTACCCACGAGGAAACCAATATAAGAACTCTGGCCGAAACCATCAAACGCCTTACCGGGTACGAAGGTTCGATCGTGTGGAACACATCTCGACCCAACGGCCAACCAAAACGGCAATTGGATGTTCTAAGGGCGAAAGAGGCTTTCGGTTTCGAGGCCAAAGTGTCGCTACATGCTGGTCTTGAGAAGACGATCTGCTGGTACCTCGAAGAACGAGGGGTTAAGCGGGAGCGCTCGCGCACTCAAGCCGGTGACATCACGGCTATCGAGCGAGAAAGATGAAATTAGCACTGTCAAGACGATAGAGTCCCGCATTTCCGGGCGGGAGCTTGAAGAACTTCACGCCTTCCTGGATGGCCACCAGCGAAGACCTTCTCAGAGTGTCAGCAGGAGAACTCGCAGGTGAGCGTAGCCGGGAAACGCCGTGCTTAAGAAACTGGGCGTAAGTCCACAAAGACCAACGCTGTGAAATCCGCCGGTCGCCTGCTTCCGATTCTGTCCGCAGACCTTCCCTCAACTCCTGTTTCGATACCTAATGCGCTCCTCGTTCTGTTTTTCGGTGACCACGGTGCAGGCGCGCATTCGCCGCAGGATTCCGGCAGCGTGCGGGCGAATCGACCCGCTTGCTGGGCACGGCTCGATCACCATCGCTCGGTGTCGTTGCTGCGAGATGCGCTGATGTGTCCCCCGGGGATGCAGGTCGGTTGGGAGCTTCAAATGCGAACCATCCAGCATTCGAGGCTGTTTTGCACCGACACCACCGGAGCTTCTTAACTGCGGTGCACACCGGCGTGGCACGTAGCGCAAAGCGTAACCAGGTTCGACTCGCAGTCATCCCCGGAGTGGCTACGAAATTCTTTGTGGTGGACCTCAAGGTTTGACATGGTGCCGCAGGATTGGCATCTCCAGCCATCTCGGCCTAGCACTTGTTGACGAAGTCCTGCGTACGGCTCACGCTCGAGTCGAAGCGGGGGACATTTGAGCCGAACGCCATTCATGACGCTTTCTCGCTAACCTGTGCCACGAACGCTTGCCTTTGCTCGCCGGGCAGGAACTTGAAGAACCGTGAGATCGAGTACAAAAGTATGTCAGGGTTCCCGTTGTCCAGGTTCGCCCCTGCCAGGAAGTCCGCGCAGATCATCTCCAGGCAGTAGCCGCGGGAGCGGTCGCTTCCCAGCATCAGAGCCGCCGTCTCCAGCGCCTGCTCGATCACCGGGATCTGGCTTTTGTAGAGTTTGAAATAAATGATCTCCCAAGGCTCGGTTTCCTTCCCGGTCAGCTCCTTCTCCACCTCGCGCCGGAACCCATCTTTTGACAGCACGCGAGCTTTGTGCAACCAGGTTGCACAATCGAATCCTTGCCCATCCCGGCTCCTCGCGAGCTTCGCCAGCTCCAGCCCTTTCGTCCAGCCCACCTGCTTGAGTTCGCGTCTTACTTGTGGAGGCAGGTGCTCGTGTATCGACATTAAGTAATATGCTTTTCTTCTGGATTCCGGAAAGCGGCGCTCCAAGAACTCATCAAACGACTTCAGATTCTCGAGGCGCCAGTATTGCCCGGCCCGAACTTCGCAGAGATATCTTCCCAATTCCACAAACCTGATGTCTTTCTCCGTTTCCTTGTGCTGCTCCCAGGCTAAGATCTCATCGATTTTGGTCAGCACGAACTGAGCTCGCTGGCGGTTGAGCTTGGGCAGCATAGGCGGATTCCTAGTAATGAAGCTCGTCAAGCCAATCAAGGCTCTCTGCTCCTGGGCGCCGGATGAGAGCGGCCTCCACCAACTCCTGGCGTCCGAGACAAAGCCCGATATAGGGACAGCTGCTGCACGGATTCTGCGGGAAACGGATACCGCTGTGGGGCAGGAACTGGGCCGACTCAATCTGCCGGACTGTGGTCTCAACCAGCTGGCCGAACTCGCGCCGCTGCTCGTCGTTGATGGTGGTGTGCAGGTATTGAATTTCGACCAATCGTTTGCGCACGAATACCACTTGTGCGACTTCGGAAATGCCGGTGATCCAGGAGTAGCAAATGAGCTGCGGGTCTAACGCTAACAATCCGTCTGGTTCTTCCGGGTAGCGGCTGGCAGTGGTCTTCCACTCAAGCAAACAGCCTTGGCCGTCCAGCCGTCCAATGGCATCGATATAAGCGACGAACTCATTTCCTGCCGAAAGCGGCCGCACGAACTTGATCTGCAAATTGCGGCGCGGATGGCGGATGCGAACGCGATCCTCCTGGCAGAAGCGGTCGAGCAATTGAATGCCTTGGTCGAGCATGCGGTCCCAGGTATCGCCATGCGAGTACAGCGGCTGATTACGATAGAGCGTCCATTCCTCAAACAGGGCAGCGGCCGGGTCTTGACGCAGGAAATAGGCAGCCAAAGCCCTCTCAAATGCGCGTCCGAACAGCATCGCCACCCGGGTGTCTTTCTCCTGCCAGCCATCCAAATAGCGATGGCGGTAGCGCCGCGGGCACGTCAGATATTGGCTGATCTGGGTATAGCTGTATACCATCAAGCGACCTCCGATCCGGGAGGATCGTCCGCGGCTGTGGGCGAGAGTTCCTTCCAGCGGCCAAGGGGAGCGAATCCGTCGAGGTTGAGGACGGAGATGCCATTCACAATGGCATGACTCACTTTCAGCACACCCTGTAATCCGACCAGAGCCTGGTCATCGATTTCATCCTTTCCCAGCAGTTCGGTGTCATAGCCGAAGTCGCGCAGAAACCAGGTGAGTTTCCACATTGCCCTGGCTGTGCAGTAGAGGCGGCCGGTGATCAAGCATCCGGCGAGATGCTTGGGTTCGAGAACAGCGAAGCGGATCTGGTAATACGGTTTCTGCGCCTGCCAGCGATACCGCACTCGATCAACCCGGACGAGGAATAATCCATCCGGGACGGAGTCGATGGCGGATCGATCGGCAGGACGGAGACTCTCGAAATAGCGCCTCATGCCGCACTCCCTTTGGCTGGCAAGTAGCTGTTGAGCTGGCAGAGTAGGGCATTGCGGTCCTTCTCGGCCCAGTCGGCCAGGTGGGCGACGAAGTTCTCAACCTGCTCGCGGGTCGCCTCGCGCAGGGTCTTGGTCCCGCAGAAGTCGACGGCGTAGGCCTTGACCAGGTTGGGATCGAGCTGATGCTGGCGAATGATTTGGCAAAGGCGGTCGCGGACTTTGGGGCCGCCGTAGTTCCCGTTGGCAGGTTGCGGCGGGAGCTTGTTCGGCTCGCGGTAAGAATGTGTCGGCTCGGCAAAGGAACCGATCTCCTCGACCGAGCAGATGCCGATGCCGTAGGCCTTGCGCAGGGCCCGGTTGACGGCTCGCGTCTCTGCCACGCGCATCTCGGCGCCGTGGACCAAGGAAGATACATTGGATGGATCGGCATCACCGTAGCCGACAAAGCCCTTAATAGAATCTGGCGTGAAGACGGTCGCCTTAAAAGCAAATCTGTTCAGACCGGAATTCCACAGCTCGGCGACTGGTTGGACTTGAATGCCACGGCAGCGCCT
>Ga0209056_10008321_pt1 | contig 10636 bp, 9 predicted proteins | sample GraSoiAngelo_114_FD_185876 | JGI IMG/M metagenome (GOLD analysis project Ga0209056, IMG submission 185876) | Grasslands soil microbial communities from the Angelo Coastal Reserve, California, USA - 14_0903_13_40cm (SPAdes) (version 2) | ecosystem: Environmental > Terrestrial > Soil > Grasslands ...
CCGTCGGCCACAACGTCAGCCACGCGAACAACAAGTCCAAGCGCGTGTGGCGGCCGAACCTCCAGCGCGTGCACGCGCGCGTCGGGGCGGGGGCCAAGCGGCTGCTCGTCTGCACGCGCTGCCTGCGGTCCGGACGCGTCAGGAAGTCCGCGTAGCGCCGTTCGGCTTGCGCAACAAATTCTGTTGCGTTAAGCTGGCGCCGTGCCCTTGGCGACGGCGTCGAAGATTCGCGCGCTACGGCGCGACTTCAAGACCGGGGCGGCGATCGCCGACCTGCTCGGGGTGAATCGGTCGCAGGTGACGCGGTGGCTGCGCGGGGCCGGCATCGACCCGCTGAACGCCGAGCGGATCGACCTCCTCGAGCTCGTGTGGGCGAGCCTTCTGAGGCAGTACGAGCCGGCCGCGGCGCGCGCCTGGCTGTTCGGGTTGAATCCGCATCTCGGCGACCGGCGCCCGATCGATCTCGTCCGCGCGGGACGCGCCGAGGAGTTGCTGCGGGCGATCCGCGCCGAGCGGGCCGAGTCCTTCGCCTGACGCTTCACCGCTGCTTCGCGTGGGACCGGCGCGTGGACGCGCGGGCCGAGGGCGGCGCGCTGTGGTTCCCGCGCCGCTACCAGGGCGACGGACGTCACGACAACCCCGACGTCTACGGGTGCCTCTACGTCGCGACGGAGCCGGTGGCGGCGATCGTCGAGCAGCTGGCGCGCTTTCGCGGGAGCGTGATGGTACCGCAGATCCTGCGGCGGCGCGGCTTGCCCCTGGCGCTCGCCACGGTCGAGCTCGATGACCGGACCAACCTGGCGGACCTCGACGACCCTCGCCTGCTCGCCACCCGCCGGCTGCGGCCGTCGCGTATCGCCACCCGGGAGCGCGGTGTGACGCAGCCGCAGGCCCTCGCTTTCTATCGCCGCCGGGCGAACGGGCTGCGTTGGTGGTCGACCTTCGAGTCGCTGTGGACGAACGTCACGCTCTTCGACCGGGTGGCACCACGCCTGCGCCTCGCCGGCGTAACGGCGTTGACCGCCGAGGGGGCAACGCTGCGCGAGGCGGCGGAACTCCTCGGCATCGCTCCCGCCTGATACCTCGTGGTACAACCAACCCCATGGGGCCGCTTGACGGCGACGCGCGCATCCTTTCGCGCGGCAGCGCGCAACTCCGGTTGCTCGTCGCCGTGAGGATCGCGGGGTAACTCCGGCTCGGTGCGCGGAGCGCTACTCGCCGTCCTCTTCCCGCTCATCGCCGAGGCGACCGAGATCCGCTTCGCGCGCGAGGGATCGCTCGTCAAGCAAGCCGACGTCGCCGCGATCATGGCGGCGTGCACGCCCGTGCCGGTCGACGTCGTCGACCCGAACTACGGCACGTCGAAACGCTACGTCGCGTGTCCGCTCGCCGACGTGCTGCGGTTCGGGTTCGGCACGCCGCCCGATGCGCTCGGCAGCGCGGACGTCTTCATCCGTGCCTGGGACGGGTACGACAAGCCGGCGAGCGCGGCGCGGCTCGCCGAGGATGGGGCGTTTCTGGCGTTCGGGGATGCCGATTTGTCGCACGGCGGCGACCTCCGCTGGGCGCCGCTCGGTCCCCGGGGCATCGATCCGGGGCCGCTCTATCTCGTCTGGACGAAGCCCGCGCAGCGCGACCGGCGCACCTACCCCTGGCCATGGCAGATCGCGGAGTTCGAGATCGTCGAGTTCCAGAAGAAGTATCCCCACGTCATGCCGACCACCGTCCCACGCACCGCGCCCGCGTGGCAGGGCTTCGAGATCTTCCGCGGCGAGTGCATCGCGTGCCACGCGATCAACGGTGAGGGCGGCGACGTGGGCCCGGATCTGAACGTGCCCCGCAGCATCGTCGAGTACCGGCCCGTCGCGCAGATCAAAGCCTACATTCGCGATCCCACGAGCTTCCGGTACGGCAAGATGCCCGCGCACCCCGATCTCTCCGCTGCCGACCTCGATGCGCTCATCGCCTACTTCCGCGCGATGAGCGCCCAGAAGCACGACCCGCACCACGCACGCTGATCGCGGCGCGGGCGGGGGGCAACCCACCCATCTGGGGGCCAGCGCGCATCCGGGACGTCCCGCATCGCACGTCGGGTTTCCCCGAACCCTTGCCCGTCTGCCGGCTGGAAAACCGTCCGATTGCGGGACGTCCCGCAGACGATTCGGGGCAAGCCACAGGCCCCGACCGCGCTGGTGTCTCGCTTGCAAGTGAGAGGCGAGGCGACGGAGGGGAGCCGAGGAGACGCACATGACGACCCCGAGGAGCACCAGCAAAATGGTCACGACGCGATTCAGTCATCTTGGCGCTTCCTTCGCGGCGCTGGCGATCGTTCTGGGTCCGGCGCTCGCCGCGGAGGCCGGAAGCGCGTTCAAGTTCCACGGGCGCTTCGCCAACCGCGACGGCACGCCGGCCGCGGGTGAGCTGCACGCGCGGATGGCGCAGAGCAGCTCGTGGATGATCGTGCACGCCAAGAGACTCGGTGGCTCGCAGACCCTGTCCATCGTCCTCCGCGGCACGGGCACGGACGACGCGTCCGTCGCCAGCTTCACGACCGATACGCGCGGGCGCGCGAACCTGCGCTTCATGACCGTCCCGCGGAGGACGACGGACCTTCGTCTCGGCTTCGATCCACGCGGGAAGCACATCGTGATCATCGGCAGCGGCGCCGATCGGCTCGATGTCTCCGTGCCCGGCGCCGACGATCCACCGCCGAGCGGCAACCCGCCGCCCGATGACAATCCTCCCCCGTCCTGCACCGCGGTCGACACGGGAGATCGTTCGCTGGAGATCGAAGAGGGCACCGGAGCCGTCAGCGCGCACTTCCACCGCGACAGCGCCTGCCACCGCGGGCTCGAGCTCCACGCCGCCGGCATGGCACGCGGCGTCTACGAGCTCTGCGTCGGCGGCACCTCCTTCGGCACCTTCGAGATCGACGACGACGCCACGGAGATGGAAAACGAGATGGAGCTCGAGGACGAGCCAACTGACGTGAACCAGCGGCCCTACGGGGACGACCTGCCGGACCCGCTCGACTCTCGCCTCGAGGTTCGCGACGCGACCGCGACGCCGTGCTCCGGCACGCTCCGGTTCTCGTACGCTTCCTTCCCCGACGACGCCGGACAGCCAGAACCGCTACCTCCGCCGCCGCCACCGCCACCGGCCAGCTGTTCGGCCGTCGACACGACGGACGTGAGTCTCGTCGCCGAGACCGGCAGCGGGAAGGCGAAGGCTCGCTTCCGCCGCGATGCGCAGTGCCACCGCGACTTCCGCGTGGAGGTCGAGGACGTCACGACAGGATCGTACGAGCTCTGCGTCGGCGGCATGAGCTTCGGCAGCTTCGACGTCGTGAACGACGGCGTCGAGGTTCAGGGCGAGATCGAGCTCGAGGACCAGATGGAGGACGTCGGCGCCCGCCCCTACCCGATGACGCTGCCCGACGCGCTCGGAGAGCGGATCGAGGTGCGGCGTGCGGGTTCCACGGCGTGCTCAGGGACCCTGATGTTCTCGCTGGGCTTCTGAGGAAGCTCGGTCGCCCGACACACACACACACTAGGGAAGACGCCGACCCCAACCGCACCCCCGTGCACCGGGACGCTCCGCTTCTCGTACACCTCGTTCCCGGACGAGCCGTGAGCTCAGCGGTAGAGTCGAACGGCGAGTGACTCCTTGCGGAACGCGTCGATCTCCCGGCGCCACGAACGCTCGAGGCGCCGGAGATCGACGCCGCTCTCGACCCCCTCGCGCACGGCAGGGTCACCGATCAGGACGTCGATCGGCAGGCGGTCCGTGACGTATTCGTAGGGCGGCTGCTTCCACGCGAACTGGTCGCGGTGCTCGGCCATGATGTCCTGCAGGAGCGCGAGCGTCGTCGCGTAGGGACGGAACGCGGCCCGGTCCGTCACGTGCAGCTGGAAGCCGCGGCAGACCTGGCCGGCCCACTTGTGGAAGGTCGGCTCGAAGGCGTGGTCGCGCAGCACGACGCCCGGCAGCCGGCGGCGCGCGAACCGCGCGCGGACCCTCGCGAGCTCGATCCAGGGCGCGCCGAAGATCTCGAACGGGCGCGTCGTCCCGCGTCCTTCCGACACGTTCGTGCCTTCGAGCAGCACCTGGCCGGGATAGACGACGGCCGTCTCGAACGTCGGCATGTTCGGTGACGGCAGGACCCACGGAAGGCCCGTGTCCGGAAAGAGCATCCGCCGCCGCCAGCCCTCCATCGGCACGACCCGGAGCGCGCAGCGTCCGGGGCACCGGACGGCGACGCCGTCGCTGCGCTCGACCGCCCCGCCGTCTCCGCCGGCCATGCGCAGGTTCACCAGCGCCGCGAGCTCGCCGAGCGTCAGTCCGTGCCGCATCGGCACCGGATAGAGCCCCACGAACGAGGTGTAGCCCTCCCGGATGAGGTTCCCCTCGAGCGCCTCGCCGCCGAGCGGATTCGGGCGGTCGAGGATCACCACCTCTTTCCCGGCGGCCGCGCAGGCCTCGAGCGCGAGCGCCGTCGTCCACTCGAAGGTGTAGACCCGCGTCCCGACGTCCTGCAGGTCGACGAGGAGCACGTCGATGTCCTCGAGCATCTCCGGCGTCGGCGAGCGGGTTTCCGAGTAGAGACTGTGGACGGGGATGCCGAGCTCCGGATCCACGCCGTGTCCGGATTCGATCATGTTGTCCTGCTTCTCGCCGGCGAACCCATGCTGCGGGCCGAAGAGCGCGCGGAGCGCGTCGCCGCAGACGCGCCGTACGACGTCGCGTGCCGAGACGAGATCCGCCGTGACCGACGCCGGGTGCATGAGGAGTCCGATGCGGCGTCCGCGGAGCCACCGCGGCCGCTCGCGGGCCAGCACTTCGAGCCCCGTCCGCACGCGCGGCCGATTGCCGCTTCGGGTCGAGCGCACGCTCACGGTCGGATCTGGACGGAGGAGACGAGGAGCGTCGTCAGCGGCAACCGCCGGCGCATGGGGCGCGCATCGTAGGCGCTCACCCCTCAGAAGGCCAGTGCCCTTAGTGAGCCCCGCTTGATTGACCAGGTAGCTTCCAGAAGCTACTACCGCGGCATGCGCGCGGTGGGGCTCAAGACGCTCAAGAACAAGCTGAGCGAGTACGTCCGGCTCGCCGCCGGAGGCGAGACGGTCCTCGTAACCGACCGGGATCGCGTCGTCGCCGAGCTGGTGCCACCGCGCTCCGGTCGCGCGGCGCTTCTCGCCGATGCGCAGCTCGCAGACGCCGTTCGAAAAGGCTGGCTCACGCCGCCCGCCCTGCCCGGCACCGATGCCCCGCCGCGCCGGCCCGTCGCTCGGCTCGAGATGCTACTCAGTGAGCTTGCCACCGATCGAGCCGAACGGTGATCTACCTCGATACGTCCGTGGCGCTGGCGCAGCTCCTGGCGGAGGACCGCACGCCGCCGGCGTCTCTTTGGAGGGAGCCGCTCGTCTCGAGTCGGCTCCTCGAGTACGAGCTGTGGACCCGCGTGCACGCGCGTGGGCTCGGTCGGTCGCATGGCGAGGATGTCCGTCAGCTCCTCGGCCGGATCGCGCTGCTCGAGCTGACGACTCCGGTGCTCGCACGGGCTCTCGAGCCGTTCCCGGCCCCTGTCCGGCCACTGGACGCGCTGCACCTCGCCTCGGTCGACTTCCTCCGCCAGCAGGGACAGAACGTGCGCCTCGCGACGTACGACGCGCGCATGATCGAAGTGGCGCGGCGCCTCGGCATCCCAGCCTACGCGATATGAACCGCAAGGCAACGAAAAGATCGGTGCGCCCGGGACACGCCGCACGGGCGATGTGATCGTCGTCTCTCCCGTCCTTGCCGTGAGCCCGTGAGAGCGGAATGATCTCCGCGATGCCGGCGGTCTTCGTCGGTCGACACCACGAGCTCGTCGAGTTGCGCGCGGGTCTGGAAGACGCCGCCACCGGCCGCGGACGCTTCTTCCTCGTCGTCGGGGAGGCGGGCATCGGGAAGACCCGACTCGTGGAGGAGCTGGCGCGTGAGGCCGCGGAGCGGGGTCACCTCGTGCTCTGGGGGCGGTGCTGGGAGGGCGAGGGCGCTCCGCCCTACTGGCCGTGGATTCAGGTGATCCGGGCCTGCCTGCCACGGGTTGCGGACGGGGCCGGCGCGCCATACCTCGCGCAGCTCGTGCCGGAGCTGGGGGGGCTGCAGTCGCCAGCGCCGCCCGTCCCGCCACAGTCGGAGCACGCGCGCTTCTACCTCTTCGATGCGGTGGCGACGTTCCTCCGGACTCGTCCCGACCACACACCGCTGGTGCTCGTCTTCGACGACCTGCAGTGGGCCGACACGCCGTCGCTGCTTCTGCTGCAGTTCCTCGTTCACGAGCTGCGCGACACGGCGATGCTCGTCGTGGCGACGTACCGAGCAATGGAGGCGCGACAGAACCCTCACGTCGCCGAGATCCTGGGAGCGCTGGCGCGTGACGGACGCCACCTGCCGCTCTCCGGTTTCGGGGAAGGGGAGGTGGCGCTCTTCATCGAGGGGAAGACGGGCCGCAGTGCTGCCCCCGCGCTCGTCCAAGCCGTCCACCGAGAGACCGAAGGCAATCCCTTCTTCGTGGACGAGGTCGTGCACCTGCTCGTCGCCGAGGGCGCCCTCGACCGCCGGGACGAAACGGTCGCGCGGCGGCTTCCGGTGCCGCAAGGTGTGCGAGAGGTGATCCGCCGCCGCCTTGCGCCCTTGCCCGCGCCCTGCCGGGACGCCCTGACCTTCGCCTCGGTCGTCGGACGCGAGTTCGGCCTCGGTGCTCTGCAACGCGCGTGTGGGCTCGGAGCCGACGCACTGCTCGAGGTCCTCAGGCCTGCCTTGGGGCGAGAGATCCTCGTCCCCGACCCGCGGACGGCGGGGCGGTACCGGTTCGTGCATGCCCTGATCCGGGAAACCATCTACGAGGAGCTGGGTGCCGCCGAGCGGGCAAGGCTGCACGGGCGCATCGCCGAGGTGCTCGAGGCTCTCCACCAGATGGACCCGACGCCGCACCTGGCAACGCTCGCGCATCACTTCCTCGAGGCGGTGCCGGCGGCAGGTGCGGAGAAGGCGATCGCGTACAGCACCCGAGCCGCGCGGCACGCCGAAGCGTCCCTGGCGTACGAGGACGCGGCGGTGCTGTTCGAGCGCGCGCTCGACGTCCTCGCCGAAGGGCGTCCGGCCGACGCGCGCGAGCGCTGCGAGCTTCTGCTCGCGCGTGGCGGCGCGCAGTGGAAAGCCGGCGATGGCCCCGCGGCACGTGAGACGTTCCGACAGGCCGCCGACATCGCGCGACGGATCGGAGACGCGGCGCTCCTGGCCCGCAGTGCGCTCGGCTTCGCCGGGGAGGGCTCGCGTCTGCTCTGGGTGCGGAGCGGGGTCGTCGACCAGCCCCGCATCGAGCTCCTCGAGGAAGCGCTCCACCGCCTCGGGGACGGTGACCCTGGGCTCCGGGCGCGGCTCCTCGCGCGCCTGGCGATCAACCTCTACTGGGACCCGCAGGCGGCGCGGGTCCTCGCCCTGAGCGAGGAGGCGCTCACGCTCGCCCGGCAGCTCGGAGACCCGGGGCAACTCGCCGCCGCGCTCCGTGCTCGGCTCATCGCGCTCTGGCGGCCGGAGACGGCGGAGGAGCGCCTCGCGATCGCCGATGAGATCGTTAGCCTCGGCCAGCGGACGGGCGACCGCGAGCTCTCGCTTCTGGGGCACCGGTTTCGCATCGTTGGATTCCTCGAGTTCGGCGACGTGGTCGCGGCCGACCGCGAGATCGAGGCGTGGGCGCAGATCGCGGGCGAGCTGCGCCAGCCGCTCTACCTGACGGACCTGGCGATGTGGCGGGCGACGCGCGCGATCATGGACGGCCGCTTCGCCGAGGGCGAGGAGCAGGCGAAGCGCGCGGTCGAGCTCGGTCGGCGGGAGCACGACGCGCAACCGATCATGCGTTACGAGATTCAGACGTTCGTCCTCCATTTTCACCAGGGTCGTCTCGACCAGCACCTCGGACGGTCGCAGCCCCGCGCCGACGCACCCGCCCCGATGCTCGTACGCTGCTTCCGTGCATTCTGGTGGAGCGAGATGGACCGCAAGGCCGAAGCACAGCTCGACCTTTCCGCGCTGGCGAGGGAGGGCTTTCCGCTGCCCCACGACGGGGCCTGGGTGGTCTCGATGGGTCTTCTCTCCGCCGTCGCCGCGGAGCTGAACGACCGCGCGAGTGCGGCGCAGCTGTACGACCTCCTGGTGCCCTACGCCGGTCGCGTTGGGATCGCGGCCGCGGGGCTCGCGTGCTCGGGGTCCGTCTCCTACCACCTCGGCTTGCTGGCCGCGACGCTCGGCCGCGTCGCCGACGCGATTCGCCACTACGAGGACGCGGGGACGGTGCACGAGCGAATGGGCGCGCGACCCTTCCTCGCATGGACCCAGCTCGCGCATGCGCGCCTGCTCCTCACGCGCGATGCCGGCGCGCGGCGCCGCGAGGCGGCGGCTCTCCTCGCGAGCGCGCTCGGCACCGCGCGGGAGCTCGGGATGGACGGGCTCGTGGCGAAGATGCGCCATCTCGGTCTCGACACCGCGGCGACCGTCGAGGCGCAGGAGCCGGCTGACGGCGAGGCGGTCTTTCGCCACGAGGGAGACTTCTGGACCGTCGCCTACGCCGGTAAGGTCGCGCGCTTGCGGCACGGCAAGGGCCTCGGCGACATCGCGATCCTGCTCGCCAATCCGGGCAAGGAGATCCACGTCGCGGATCTGATCGCCGCCTCCGCCAGTGCGCCGCCCGACCCGGGCGGCGCCCCCGCCGCGGAGCTCGTTGCGCAGGGGCTCCGGGTCTCCGGAGGCGTCTCCGGAGACCCCGTCCTCGACCGCCGGGCACGGGCGGACTACCGAGAGCGGCTGGCGGATCTGCACCGCGAGCTGGACGACGCCGAGCGCTGCCACGACGAGGGACGCGTGGCGCGCGCGGGTGCGGAGCTCGACTTCATCGCCGGGGAGCTGGCGTCTGCCTTTGGCCTCGGCGGCCGCGGTCGACAGGCCGGCAGTCCGATCGAGCGCGCCCGCAAGGCGGTCGCCTCGCGCATTCGCTTCAGCCTGACGCACATCGCGCGGGTTCATCCCGCCATGGCGCGCCACCTCCGCTCCTACATTCGGACCGGCACGGTCTGCACCTACGTGATGCCCGACGAGCCCGTGCACTGGAGCGTATGACGGCCATAGCCGCCTCGGTCTGCCCTCCCCCGTCGCGGGGCCGCCCCCGCGCCTCTGGCAGATTGCTACACGGTTTCTAGCGCCTCCCGGTCAGGAGCCGCCTCCCGACAGGCAAGGTCCCCGAAAGGGGGTATCCGCATGAGAGACGATGCGATTGCTCTCGCCGTAGTTCTAATGACGTACTGGTCCCCGGGGGCCGCGGTCGCGCAAGCCTCCAGCCCGAATCCTCCCCCGGCTGCGCTGGCCACGATTCAAATGTCCGGTCGCGGCTTTGAAGAGGGACTTCAAGACCGTGACAGATTTCAGGTGCGCCTCTTCATCTGGTCGCTGGAAGGAGCGGCGCAGTCGATCCTGGGGCCCGATGTTTCGCTGTTCGAACCCGGTTGCGTGGCACAGTTCGGCAGAGGAGTTCAGTGTGCCCAATTGCTCGTGGTGGGTAACGCCTACATTCTCGAGACGTTCGACACCTCGTCGCCAGACTTGGTCGGACACAACGCATTTCGGCTCGCCGGGGAGGTCTGGCGAGTCTACTTCGATCCTGCTCCAGACGGCACAAGAGGGTTCGAAGACCTGGCGTCGTTTGAGAAGGGTGACCCTGTCGCGGTCTACAAGGTGAGAGAATTCGCGACCGCGGACCCTGTAGCCGACGTCGTCTGGGCAAGAAACGACCAAGAGCTGCTCAAGAGCACACCTTTCACGCTCCGAGGCGTCACGATTGACTTCAAGAACGTCGCCCCACGGCTGATGGGGTTGGGCCACGCCCGGCTCCCTCAGTCCGACCCAAATCCTCAACCGATTCCAACCAATGAGCCGCCATTTGAGTCCAAAGGGCCGGGATTCTTCCTCCTCCATACTCCGATCTCCGGGACCTTTTCGGCGGTTCAGTCGAAGTAAGGTGGCGTCCGCGTCGAGAGCCGTCTGGCAGATTGCTAGACGGTTTCTAGCGCCTCCAGATCAGGGGCCGCCTCCCGGCAGGCCAGGCCCTCGAAAGGGAGGATATCCGGATGAAACACGGACGATGGTTGGCGGCACTCCTCGGCGTTCTGCTGTGGGGCGCTGCGGGTCGCGCGGACATCACGAATACGACCCCCTACGACTACGACCAGCCGCCCGCCCCGGGAAAAGAGCAAGGCACCTACATGGCGGCGGCCACGGGTTCGTTCGGACCCGATTGCTTCTTCACCTTCATCGGGACGGCCAAGTTCCTCCCCAACCCGGACGGCTCCGGCGGCAAGCACTGCACCAAGGGCAACGTCGAGCTGACCGGGAGCGGCCCGGGCTGCGCGTTCAAGCCCTTCGAGAGCATGCTGGTGGTCATCGAATCCGACTACACCTACAACGGCGATGGCACGCTGTGTGAACGTGCCCGGCTGGTCGGCGGACCGCTCGCCGGGACGGAGTTCCCCTTCCACACCTACGTCGATCCGATTGGCCGGTGGCTGTTCGTCACGACCCAGGACATCGCGTACCCCTGCCC
>Ga0209056_10008322_pt1 | contig 10636 bp, 8 predicted proteins | sample GraSoiAngelo_114_FD_185876 | JGI IMG/M metagenome (GOLD analysis project Ga0209056, IMG submission 185876) | Grasslands soil microbial communities from the Angelo Coastal Reserve, California, USA - 14_0903_13_40cm (SPAdes) (version 2) | ecosystem: Environmental > Terrestrial > Soil > Grasslands ...
GGGACTACCAGAGGCCTCGTGATTCCACGTATCAAAGAGTCTGCTGAACTGCCATCAGACTCCGATGTGCTGGGAGTCTGTCACAACCCCGAGTTCTTGAGAGAAAAATTTGCTCTAGACGATTTCCTAGAGCCTAGAGCTATCGTGATTGGAGAGACAGACGTGAAGGCTGGGACGATGTTGGAGTCTGTCTACTCCTCGCTCAAGTCCCCCATCATCCGATGCAGTCTCGAGACCTCCGAGATGATCAAGTACACTGCCAACCTATTCAACGCGACCAAGATTAGCTTCTTTAACGAAATTCATAATGCATGCAAGGTACTGGGCGCAGAGCCAGAAACAGTAAGCCGGGCTATGCCCCTCCTCGCTCTTGGGCTACGCGATGATCTGAAAGAGTGGGGCCTCTCGGGAGGTAGCCCATTCGGTGGCATGTGTCTTCCCAAAGACCTCGAAGCGTTCATTTCATTCATGCTCAGACGAGGAATGGACGTTCCTCTACTGTCTGCTGTCAGGAAAGTCAACCAGATTATGGTCCAAAAGGAGCTAGAGGCCCCAGAGCTCATAGTCAATGGCTGAGATTCTTCCGTTCATACCACTCGGGATTATTGGGTCGATGACTTGGAGCCTCTGGGCTGTCCGCAGGTTCTATGGAACGACCTACAAGCCCTTCCAAGGAGCATTCACTGCCACGACATCCGTCGTTGTCCCGGTCTATATGGAGGACCCCGAGGTTCTCCTTCAAGCCATCGAATCATACCTCGAGAACAAGGTGGGTGAAGTAATCCTCGTCGTGGACTACAAGGACACTCTAAACATCGAGAATATTCAGAAGAGATTCCCTGGAACAAGTTTTCCGAACATCAAGCTGATAGTGACGAGGGACCCGGGAAAGAGACCCGCCCTGGCTCGCGGAATAAGGGAGGCTACTGGAGAGATAGTCATTCTCTCCGACAGCGACACTTCCTGGGCTCGGAACCTACTCGAGGAGATTCTGAAGCCTTTCGTCGACCCGGAGATTGCAGGCGTCTCTGCGCGGCAGAACGTGGAGAGCCGGAACGAATCGATGATATGGAGGATCGAGAACTGGCTTCTCGACATAAGATACATTGACTTCATCCCGGGAATGTCAGTTGACGGGGTTGTGAACTGTCTCTCCGGCAGGACGGCAGCCTACAGACGATCACTCCTACTCCCCGTCCTTGATGAGCTCACCGGCGAAACATTTCTTGGTAAGACCTGTGTCGGAGGGGATGATGTGAGGCTCACTCATCTAATGCTGGTGCGTGGCTACAAGACGGTCTACCAGAGCACGGCTCGGGCGCAAACTGTCTACTCTGGCGGATTCAGCAACTTCGTCAGGAGAAAAATCCGCTGGAGCAGGAATAGCTACAGGGCTAACCTACGCGCGTTCTGGCAGGGCTGGATCTGGCGGAAACCCTGGATTCTGCCAGTCAGCATGTTCCACGCAACAATAACGCCGTACACTTTCGCGCTTGGGGCGCTTGCCACGTTATATCTCGCGCTGACCCACCCAGGGACACAGACGACAATATTCGGGGTCGCCTTCAACTTTCCCCTACTTTGGGTCATCTTATCAATCAGCGGCCGGTCAATCAAGGGACTAAGTCATTTGAGACAAGTACCCGGCGACCTGTCCCTATTGGTTATCGTCACATTTCTAATGCTTTTCGTAATGTTTCCCGTGAAGATCTTTTCCCTAATCACAATGAATAGCCAAGGCTGGGTCGGAACCAGACCGTCTCCTCAACTCTGAGTCTCCCCCCCAACTACCCGGTTAGCCCGAAAGCTGATGCCTCCATCCGCGAAGCTCTGAGAAAAGGCAGATCACATTCAACGTTCAGAACCTTAGTTTTGCAAATTCGATGTTGTATGGATGGGGCGAGTCCCCCTCAACCCAAGCTATTTGAACGCTCGGCGATTGCATCGGGTTTGCTGGAAGATTGATGAATCTGTTTGTTGCGGATGAAGTCAATTGCTTGGCTGTCCAAGCCCCGTTGAACTTCGCCAACCATATCTGTGCACGATTATACGCGCTCGGCGGGTCTCCTCCCCATTGATACGGTCCGCCGGTGTGCCATCCGACATATACGTTGGTCGCGTTGTCAACCTGGACCGTTGGGTCTAGCTGATTCTGCCCATCTGGGTACACACGTATGGGTTCAGACCAGCTCCCCCCCGATAGCACCGAGTACATAGTCTGATTCTGTGACGAAGAGCGATCCTTCTCTTTCCATACCATGTAGACCTTGCCGTAAGAATCCGCTGCTAGGCTCGGGGCCCGCTGGTCTATTCCATAAGTCTCGGGAATTAGCTGTAGGGGCTGGGACCAAGTCTTTCCATGGTTATTGGAAGAGGCCCATCGTATCTGGGCGTTTCCGTTAACGGTCTGGTTGGTTGCGTACCATGCTACGTACAATATGCCATTGGAATCTTCGATAATTGAGGGTCTGGATTGGGCTTCTCCGTTCGGTTGCACAAGCTTGGAGTAGTTCGACCAGTGGAGTCCTCCGTCTTCAGATTCCGTGAACATTGGTGTGCTGCAATTAGATGAGCCGCAGTTTCCACCTGCAAAGTTGGAGGGGTCGGTGCCTTCCCAGACTACGTATACGCGACTCGAATTGAGCTTGTCAACCAGAATGTCGGGGTGTTCCTGCCAGTGGTTGGGGTCCGGGGCCTGTTGATATCCGTTTATGTAGACTGGTATATTCTGCGGGGTTGACCAATGGCCTGCCAGCGATTGCGAATTACCTGCGACCCAGCGTGAGTACCATATTTGGCGGTCTCCTGACTGGTCGTTAGGCACCTCGTTCCAGACGACTTGCACGACATCATTACTGCCAACGGATATGGCCGGTACCCGTTGCATCTGTGTTCCCGGCGTCATAGTGTCGATCGGTCCACCTCCCAGATGCGACCAAGTCAAACCGTTATCTGTAGAGAAATCTACGAAGGCTTTGTCTCCTACCATACCTAGCACCTGTGTTCTATACGCGAGGTAGATCGTTCCCTTACTGTCAGAAGCCAGCTTCCGAGTCTCGCCCCAGGCTAGTCCCTGCCAGTCTATGGTGGAGCTGACTTTGACCCCTAGGGTTGGGGTCTTGTCGACAGTGATGCTGTGGGGGATTAGCTGGAGGCTTACGAGTACGAGAAGTATTACTGCAAGTGTCGTTACGGCTAGGGCCAGATTCTTCCCATGGGAGGCTCTCGGCTTTTCAGGTTGCAAACTCAAACCAGGCTCGGGTGTCTCTAGCTGTTCAAACCGAATCCAGCAACGTTCGACCATAGCATATCATGTAACGTCACACTTTCCAGTTTAGCCTCCACTCTGTACGATCCCGTCAAATGAATCTTCCGGCATTACTCGTCACTTGTTACTCAGCGAGACTCGCGGTCACTGAATATCTCGACACGATAAGGAGACAGGCCGGTGCGATAATGTTGAGAGAGATTCATCCAGGCTACATAATGCCAGTCGGAGTCCGGAACGTCAGAGAGAGACTGCGAGCACTCTTCAAAAGAAAATTCGAACCATTCGACTCCATGGACACCGCGATGAACCACGTCAGCACGATCTTTGAGACACCGACACGTGGCTGGATTCAGAACTCAACTCTTCCCCAAAAAGCATACTTCCAACGAAAGATTAGCGAATTCAACTAGCGACAGTCAGGCGCGCCCGCGCCCTCTGTCCAAGTTCCACACCAGCTCCTTTGGAACAACTCAAAAATATGAATCATCCAAAGACCACAACCGTTGGACGCTGATGAAAGAACGCTCGCTGTTCATCCAGAAATTCGAACAGATTGCAAGAGAAGATCCCCGAGTGCTCTCCGCTTTTCTTGGAGGTTCACTCGCCGACGGGACAGAGGATGATTTTTCCGATATCGACATCTACTACATTCTCGAAGAGCAATCTTATTCCGACTTTACCTCTCAAATGCGAGATCGTCTCGCCGAGATGGGTCCACTCGTATTCCTCGAACAGCACAACAACTTCGGATTCGACCTGATCCTATTCATCTTCCAGAACGGAGTCAAAGGCGAACTTGGCCTAGGAACCACAAAGAATCTCAAAACTCTACACGCCGGACCCCATAGGGTCCTAGTTGACAAGAAGCTTCTGCTCGACGGCCTAGTCTTCCCTTTTCAATCACCGCTTGAAGGAAAGGATCTCCAAGAATACGTCGAAAAACAGCTTCGATGGTATTGGTACTGGTACTCTGTCTTCCTCTCCGCTGTCGCACGAGGGAGACTCTGGTCAGCGTTAACCCAACTCCAGCAGATGAGAGAGTACGCATTCAGACTCATCGCCTTAGCCCACCATCCTCAGAGGATCCCGGGACAACGCTTTGAAAGAACGGTCCCACGCCCTTTACGCGACGAGCTTGGCAACAGCTCTCTCCCACAATATACTCGTAGAAGCATGATCGCCAGCGGTGATAAAATGACCGAGATCTTGAAGAGGGAGATCAAACAGCTTCTAGTGTCCAGCCACGCGAATTATCCGGCTGATCTGGAAGCGACGGTCCTGAACAAGAAACACTCCATGCTGGCATCCTCTCCGAATGGATGAAGCGAGGTTTCCTAGATCCAGCCGCTTCTCTTGGACCAGTAAACGAGTCCCAATGAGATGATGATCATTGATAGAATCATAACGTAGAACCCACGCGGATCACCACTCCCAGGCTGGAAGAAACCCGGACTGAAATTCATTCCGTAAATTCCAGCAAGAAGAGTGAGCGGGAGGAATATCGTGGCGACGAGCGTGAGCACCTTGATCGTGTTATCTGTCGAGGCCGAATGCAAACTGATGTAGAGATCTCGGACATCACTAGTTCTGTCTCTGTCGTTGTCTATGGTCTCCAAGAGCTGGAAGGAGTGGTCGTAGACATCTCTGAAGCTTCTAAGATTTGAATCAGCTACAAACGGTACTGCGCCACGCATCACCATTCCGAGCATGTCTCTCGTCGGAGTAAGAGATCGCCGAAGGTTCATCAATTTTCTTCTCACCCCACCGATCGTGGTTACGATAGAGACTACATTCTCCATTCTCCTGACTCGTGTCTTGAAGGTCGTAATTGCCTGTTTGTCAAGATCCTCAAGTCGCTCCTCCACCTCGTCCAAAATTGAATAGTACGCGTCAACCGCGAAGTCAAGAAAGACGTAGAAGAACAGGTCAGGTGAGGGGGCGGTTGTCAGTGGCGCGAGACCTCTGGCTCTAATCCTTGAGTCCATTGAATGGATCAATTCTGAATCATCTGAATGTATGGTTATGATCCAGTTCTTTTGGAAGAAGACGAAGAGCTCGATTATCCCGCTCTTGTGACTCCTTACGTCAGGCACGTGGATTACTGCAAACACGTTTTTCCCATATTCCTCCAGCTTCGGCCTCTGATTCCTGTGAACAACATCCTCGATGGCGTAGTCGTCTAGGTCAAACCTGCTCTTTAGATCAGCAAGCTCTTGGGCTGTTGGGCTCTCAGCGTCGACCCAGAGCATTTCGCCTTCGTGAACCTTATCGGGAAAGACGCTCACAGTCTGAGCGGGTGCACCGTACCCGGTTGATTTGAGAAGCGTGAGCGAAATCAACGTCAGTGCGCTTCAAAGCGTTCTTGAGACTGTAATAAGTTGCACAATTCCGACATAATTTGATCGATCGACATCCCCTAACTTTTTTAGGGAACATGAGTCCCGGCCGAGACCGAGGCCGGAGATCTTCGATTCCAGAAACTCCTTACCGGGGAAGGAGAACAGTTGACGACGAAAACTGTAGGCAAGATCAGCCGCGAGTACAAACCGTCAAAGACCGAGGAAGAAGTTCTCCAATGGTGGCAAACTAGCCGAGCCTACGAGAAGACAAAAAGAAGACTACTGAAAAAGCCCAAGTTCTACTTTCTAGACGGTCCACCGTTCGTAACCAATCCGCCCCATGTGGGAACCGGCTGGAACAAGACGCTGAAGGATGTAGTCATACGGTTCCAGCGAATGAAGGGCTACAATGTTAATGACCAGCCGGGCTATGATTGTCATGGACTACCTGTAGAGTTGATGGTTGAGAAGAGCCTCAATCTAACATCAAAGAAAGACATTGAGAATGTAATCGGCATCGACCGGTTCATTGCCGAGTGCAAGAAGTATTCTGAGGTAAACATCGAGACCCAAACACGAGTCTTCAAAGATCTAGGCATATGGATGGACTGGGACCGACCATACATCACATATCACGACAGATACATCGAGTCCGTCTGGTGGACAGTCAAACAAGCGCACCAGAAGAAACTGCTCTACAAGGGATTGAGAGTTGTCCACTGGTGCCCCCACGACGAGACGGCCCTAGCGGGATACGAGGTGACCGACGAGTATCGGATCATCAAAGACTACTCCATCTACGTGAAACTACCCATCCTCGACAAGCCAGGGGAATTCTTCCTAATCTGGACCACTACCCCATGGACCCTACCTGCAAACGAGGGAGTCATGGTTCACCCTGACATGAACTATGCGGTCGTGGAAATCGATGGCGAGAAGCTGATAATCGCCAAAGAGAGATTATCACCCGTTCTCGGTGAAAAACAGTACAAGATCTTACAGGAACTCAAAGGAAGGGATCTAGAAGGGGTCTCATACGTCCCGCCATTACTAGAGGAGACTCATCAGAAGACTGGTGGGAAACTTCACAGAGTATTCTTGAGCCCGGAATACGTTACAATGACTGACGGAACCGGCCTAGTCCACATGGCTCCCGGCCACGGTGAGGAAGACTTTGAGGTAGGCGAGCGAAACGGCCTACCGGTACTTTCGCCAGTAGATGCCTCGGGGCACTTTACGTCTGAGGCGGGAAAGTATTCCGGACTCCAAGTTAGAGAAGCCAACCCGGTCATTGTCAAGGATCTTGAAGCCAAGCGATTGCTCTTCAGAGAAGAGACGATCGAACACTCGTATCCGCATTGCTGGCGATGCAAGACCCCCCTCATCCTGCGAGCCACAGACCAGTGGTTCATCAAAGTTACCAAGTTCAAGCAGAAAATGATCCAGGAGAACAAGAGAGTCCGATGGACCCCAGAATGGGCGGGGTCCAAACGATTCCACACATGGCTGGTTGGTGCTCGAGACTGGGTCATCAGCCGTCAACGCTACTGGGGAACACCACTCCCCGTCTGGACATGCCAAGAATGCGGAGAACACACAGTGGTAGGGTCCAGAGCTGAACTAGAAAAAATAGCCATTCAACATCCGCGAAAGTTCGAGCTCCACAGAAACGGCGTTGACAAAATAGAAACAAGATGCAAATGCGGCGGCAGAGCAAGAAGAGAGCCGGATGTCCTCGACGGATGGCTCGACTCGGGCGTAGCCTCGTGGGCAGGATTAGACTATCCACCTAATGCGAAGGAGCTTAGGGCTTGGTGGCCAGCTGACACGATTGTTGAGGCTCACGACCAGACCAGAGGCTGGTTCTACAATCAGCTAGGCTCCAGCATTCTAGTGTTCAACAAGACACCCTACAAGGCGGTACTGATGCATGGACATACTTTGGACCCAGACGGGGAGAAGATGAGCAAGTCCAAGGGAAATTTCGTCAGCCCAGAAGATGTAATTGGAAAACATGGCAGAGATGCTCTTCGATTCTACACTCTCCAGACCACGGTCTGGGACGACTTCCGATTCTCTTGGAGCGCCGTAGAGACCGCTGCCAGAGACCTTCAGATTGTCTGGAACGTCTTCTCCTTCGCAACTCTCTACATGAACCTAGACAAGTTCACCCCTAACAAATGGACGATACGAAAACTGACGAAATCATTCCACGCTGAGGACAAGTGGCTGCTCTCAAGGACCGAGACGCTGGTGAGAGATGTTTCAATGCACATGGAGCGGCTCGAAATCCACTTGGCGGTTCGAGCACTCAGAGAGTTCGCTGTTGCAGATCTCAGCCACTGGTACATTCGACTTGTCCGTCGACGATTCTGGCTGGAAAAGACAAGCCGAGACAAACTCGCATCCTACACGGTCCTCCACCACGCCCTCAGAAGCTGGCTAGGACTGTCAGCACCCGCAATGCCGTTTCTCACGGAGACAATCTACAGAGAAGCACTCAGAAACACTGAAAGTCTGAATCCCGAAAGCATCCACATGACCAACTGGCCCAGCACAGACAAGAAATGGATCAACAAGACACTAGAAAATCAAATGCGCATCGTCCAACACATCGCTGACGCCACAGCCTCAGCACGCCAATCAAAGAAAATCAAACTCCGTCAACCAGTATCGACAATCCTGATCGTAGCTGACAAACCGATAGTGAGACGCACGATCAGGACATTGCGCGACCTGTTGCTTCAACAAGCGAACGCGAAAGATGTCAGACTGGTCAGCCTAACCAAGGAAGAACGGTTGAAGAAATTGATTGTTGAGCCCAATTTCAAGGCTCTCGGCCCATCGTTTCGCGGTGAAGCGAATAAGATCGCGGAGAGACTCCGCTCACTAGACGGTCGCCAGCTCATGCGCGCTTTCAAGGAAGACGGACATTTCCTGGTCAAGCTGGATGGGGGCGAGCATGAAATTACGAGTGAGATGGTCTCTTTCAGAGAAGAGATACCTGAGAATCATGCTATTGGAAGCTTCGAGGAAGGACGCGTCTACGTGGACCTGACGATTCCAAGCGAGCTAGTCAGAGAGGGCTTTGTGCGAGAAGTAATTCGTCGGTTGCAGGAAATGAGAAAACGCCTAGACCTTCCCGTTGACGCGTTCGTGGACGCATATGTTTCAGTCTCTGACCCAGAAAAGTTCGGTTGGTTGGAGGACGAGAGGGACTATTTGATGGAAGAAGTGCGCGCCAAGACGTTCGTTTTGCTGCGACCAGACCAACCAAGGCCTACGGCTGGACTGGAGGAGGATTGGAAGATAGAGAGAGACAATTTCCACATGGGCATATCACAACAACAATGAAGTTCCAAAAGATTGTCGCGGAACTGTGAGTTTGCGAACTTCTCAAGCACCTGCCTTAAGACGCTGAGCCGTTTGTGTAATTCTCAATCTTCTTGAGGCCGTTGCAGGTGCGAGAGTCTTGGCATTCCCTCAGGCGTAATTCCACGCACAGGATAGCCCTCGCCCTGTTTCTACTTTCTATTGCCAGAGGAGATCCGATGCGAGTGACGTAGAGATCTGAATCTTGATATCAGCGACGTTCCAGTAAGCGATGCTCCACAAGTTCGAAACAGATCGCCGTAATATCTCAACCCGTCCACCGACAAATCCCTCGAACACACGCTCCGAGTGGAAAATAATAGCGATTAGACGGAGCTATTCTTATTAATCCAACAAGCCTTCAGTATACGGAAGCCAGTTGCTTCGTTGCGTCTCATGCGGGTCGATTGCTCTTGATGGCCGGGTTCTATGTGGGCTCTGTGGGGGGAAGCTCGTTGAGTCTCACGACCGAACAGCTCAAGTTACTTCTGCCCCCAAGTCTCTTCCAATAGTTCGTAGTCGAGCAAAACCCCTTGCCATACTTACCATCTCAGTTGCGGTTTTGGTTGAAGGCATCATTCTTACGTTTCTTCCCATAAGTGTCGACTTGACTGTTCTCGGCTGGTTCGTTATGATTATAGGAGCATTGATGGTGCTCATAACTCTTGGAGCTTTCGACGGGGTGCCTTACCGTAGTCGATTTCTTAACAGGGTCGATCGCGACTTGAAGCGAAGAGAACGTAGGAAATACGCTGACTGAGTTTCCTATTCAGGTTGGCAACTGGAAGCATTAGTCAGAGGTGTCCGAGGCGTCTAACTGGTTAATGGAAGCAAACGCGAAGTAACAGCCTAACGCCATTCCCGACAACCATGTAAACGGGTATGCTCTCGTCAACACCTGTTCTGGAAGTTGACTGCTGGATGGAGGATAGGCGGTCGGATGCTTAACCGGTTAAGAAAAAGAGGAAGAGTTCGACAATTGCTTTGCGATCATCATCGGACTCTGGTTCGTCTGTTGTTGAGTAGTGTTGCTGTTCCCGCGCCTGCGCCGACAACAGTTGCAGCGATGATAGCGTAGGGTACCAGTAGGCCAATACTGTTCACGGGTGCAAGGGAGCCACCGACAGATCCGCATGCGGGCCGGACTGTCAGATAGACTGTCGCAGAGTGTACAGTAACATCTGTCCCTCCGATTATCGTAATGGTGTAGCCCTGTTCTGGGGTAGCCTGTACCGTGGATGCGGTTAGGCTGAACGTAACATTCTGACCGCTGGTCAGACTCACGCTCGATGGGATGGGGGAAAGTGTGGGGGCGTTAGTCGCGTTTGGATCAATGCTGTCGGCGAGCTCTACGTTGCCTTGAAAGCCGTCTGTGCTTGAGACGGTGACGAGGTAGGATGCTGCTTCGCCTGGACTGACGCAAATATCGAGAGGGGCTGCTGCGATGTTGAAGTCAGGAGGCTGAGCGCGGAGAGGGGTTATGGAGGCGAGGGATGTCATAAGCGCGAGCAAAGCTGCCGTAGTAACGAGAATGTGCGTTTTGTTCATCTGCTCTCGGTAATGCCCAATTCGGAGTGAATTCATTTAACGATGTTGTCGCACGTGGACAAACATAGGTAATTGCGACCCAAATATGCTGAATGTGGCAGATATT
>Ga0209056_10008323_pt1 | contig 10636 bp, 5 predicted proteins | sample GraSoiAngelo_114_FD_185876 | JGI IMG/M metagenome (GOLD analysis project Ga0209056, IMG submission 185876) | Grasslands soil microbial communities from the Angelo Coastal Reserve, California, USA - 14_0903_13_40cm (SPAdes) (version 2) | ecosystem: Environmental > Terrestrial > Soil > Grasslands ...
TACCGAGTCCGTTTACGCACTCTGATGCAAGAATGGCATCGACGCCTAGGACATTTCCGGTTAAGTCTACACGTGGGCTTTGTAGAACCGAAACGTTGGAGAATATTCCCACCTCAAATCCAGCGAAGGGCGGCGAGTCTGCGGTGTCTATTTGGAAGGTCACGGTGCTGCCTGGAACACTTGTCAGGCTGGCTATGCTGGAAGGACTTACGTTGACCTCCGCAACGCCCTGCGCATGGATAGGTAGCAGAGACGGAATCCAGCCGGCCGACCAGCCTGATATCCCGACCAATACTGCTATGGCTACAGCCACGCTGGACTTGATAATCGATCTCGACATCATCACAGGATCTTCGCCGTGGTACTGGCAGATACGACCTATGAGGTCTCTTCACACTTTCACTACTAAAGTATACCTGCTGTAGAATAGAAATGGAATAATCTAACAAGTCATCTCATGATTGTTACAACGTCCTTGTCAAACGGGATATGGTCCAACCCAACTCTCTGTCCTGCATACTTCACACTCTGGCCCGAAACGAGGGCATACTTTGCACCCTCACTGAATCTGGGATGGATCTTCTTACAAACGTCCCTTAACGTCGAACTAGCTGGAAGGATCAAAGGCTTGTCGAAATCAGGTTCTCCATCTGGACGCTTCAAGTAGATTCGTATGAAATCCAGTGTCTCCCAGATCCGTTCGGTAAGTATGTCCATGTTCAGACCCTTCTCCGCAGATATGGGCACGAAATCAGTTCCAACTTGTTTCTTCACAATGGCAAGATATTGCTCGTTGACGAGGTCCACCTTGTTGAGGACGACGAGTGCCGAAGCATACCTTCTGTTCCCAGTTAAGACATCTATGAGCTGGTCGTCCGTGATGTCTTCACGGATCAGAATGCTGCCATTAGTTAGCCCGTATGCTTCAGCTATCCCTTTGACTGTCGCCTGAGAGAGCTTGGTGAGTTTGACGCTGGTTGTTAGGGCTAGCCCTCCTTTGCCGGACTTTGTTATCACCACATCGGGTGGCTTCTGGTTGATTCGAATACCCATCTCGTGAAGCTCACGTTTCAACAGTTCTACCTGACCTGGCTGAAAAACGTCCAAGACTAACAGGACAAGGTCAGCGTTACGAGCGACAGAGAGGACTCTGCGCCCTCTCCCTCTTCCAGAGGAGGCACCGCTGATAATTCCCGGGAGGTCGAGAATCTGAATGTCAGCACCGTTGTATCGCAATATTCCTGGGACTACAGTTAGCGTCGTAAACGCGTAGGCAGCGACCTTCGACTTCGCATTCGTCAGACGATTGAGGATGGTAGACTTACCAACGCTGGGGAGACCGATCAGGACTACAGTGGCGTCTCCGCCTTTGCGAATCTCAAAAGCTGGACCCCCACCCTTCGAGGTGGAAGCTTCGAGCTCTGCCCGTACTCTGGCGAGCTTCGCCTTCAATAGTCCGATATGATGCTCGGTGTGCTTATTGATCTGGGTCTTCTTCATCTCCTCCTCTATCTGCTTGATCTTTTCAGGAAGACCCATACTATCCTACCTTCATTCTTGCACAAGTGTTGCGCAATCGGACATAGTCAAGTTTACTCCCTGACTCCAAAGTAAGGGATCACTAGCCAATAGGCAAATTTCAAGACCGAGGAAACCTAGCCGAATAGAGGTTGTCAGCATTCCGAGGGTGCTCGCCGATGAAATGGTCGAAATATGTGGATAATATCGTAACGAGTGTGTCGCTTCTCCTGATGACTTCAGGAGCGATTCTGTACTTTTATCAAGTTGGTTACCGTCCCATTAGCGTGATCATCTTCCTAATCGGCCTCGTTCTATTGATACTGGAGGCATTAGGAGGAGTTGGAGAAGAGAAACGAGCCAGAATTATTGTTCCTGAAGGACAATTCCACTATCCCTAACATTAGTAGTCGCCGTTAAAGACGCTTCCCCCCCCGAGGCTACGGGTGTTCCCGCAAAGGTGGTTGACGCCAGCGAATGATCGCCTAACAAGATCGTACCTGTCGAACAATCGATTCTTGTAGGAGTCGGGAGTCGCTAACGTCTGGCAAGTAACTTTGGAACTAGGAATACGGATAGTGGGCCGAACACAAGTATGATGAAGAAAATCGCGAAGAGGGAGAGTTCGGAGAGAAGATTGACTGTCCTCTGTTGCAGGATACTGCTTGCTACAACAAACCCGAACTGTCCACGGTATACGGGGTCAGCGCTGGAGGCTAGACTGACGGATTCCTTTACGGTATTTCCATGAGCAAGGGCCGACACGAGCGTGGAGGTCTCAGAGTCCGTGAACTGGGCGCTCACTGAATTGTCGAACCCTACTAGGTAGCCGGCTCCTTTGTCCGCGAAGGCCGCGGCAAAAGTCTCCCGGTCACCAGGATCGCCGCAGCCCATCAACACGATGACCGAATTCTGGAACCGTCCGTGAGATTCGCTACTAATGAACTGCGCCGCGACCGCGAAATATTCTACTGGGGTCCCTATCGTGGCGGGAGATACGTGGCCAGCGAGCTGTGCGAAGACGTACTTGGAGCTGGTGTAGGGCTCGGAGGTGATGATGGCTGAGTGTGCGGTATGGGCTCGTATGATCACGAGACCGTACCCTTGAGAGGGAAGATTTGCAAGAGTATCTACTGTGAACTTGTCCGGACCGATATAGTCAACCGTATACCCGACAGAGGAGAGTGTCTTCGTCACATTGTTGGTGAATGACGGGTCGGGGTTGTTCACTGAGAGCCCGTCGATCAGCACGGCCCTCAAGCCGTTGGGACCAGCCGTGGAGAACCAGATGCCGTTCTGCCAGGCCCAGACAGATGCTCCCAGCCCAATTACCAAGAGAATGGTCAGTGAGAGAGTGAGACGGACATGACGCCGCGGCCAAATCCTACTAGCGGCCTTCTTAGCATATCCTGCCGCAAGCCTACTGTGCCCCTGCTTGCCAAGTGATTGATCGAGAAGCGTATCAAAGCTGTTCTCTCTCTTGATCTTTTGGCCCATTCAGGACTCCTACCGGATTGCCTTCGAGCTCTGTCAGCTCACCGGCAGATCGTTTATTCCGCGAGACCTGGTCTTGCTGGAGCTGAGATATAGGAGTATTGCCCAGAGCCTAGAAGATTGCCGAAGGGCTTCTGCTCGTGAGACAGTTTCTGGGTCGGTCAGAACTAGAGTTGCAACAAACTTCTGCACTAGCAGTCGTATCCACCGTTTGGATAGTCTGATGTGCATCCGATGGCACTGGCAGGTGACAACGTCGAGGTGCTAGTGCTTAGGACGTTGCTGCCGACCTCGTAGAGCGTGGTAGCGTATGCTCCAATGCCTGGCAGGACACTGCCTGTCCATCCAGCATTAGACGAATTGCATGGTGTAAGTGTTGTTCCTGGTAGCGTGTATCCCTCAACGCAACTGAGGATGAGCTGTGTACCGGTAGTCTTCTCTGTCGAGAAGCCTATCCAACTAACGCCTTTGTAAAAGTTGACCTTCAATCGCTGGCCTAGACCGACAGGATTGTTAGTGCTTGTAAGACTCGGGTTACCGATTCCCTGTGCCCAGTGTGGACAGTTGGCTGATGGAGTCGAAGAATGGCAGCTGTTCACTGTCAACACCTTCGAAAAGTCAGCACTACCTGATCCGATGTCGCCTGACCAGATATATGATGCGAGTGCTCCACTGCTCCGGAAGTAATCGCTGCTAGAACCAGCAACACCACAAACAGTCCCCGTCGAAGTGAGAGTACAACCAGTCCTTGTCAGTGTGAAATCATTCAGGCCGAACGGAGGATACTGTGTATTGTCGACGCTGCAGCCTCCTCCAATTGTTCCGACAAGAGGATGACTCGTACCACCGATGCTCTCGCAAGTATATGGTCCGGACCCTATGAGGAAGTTGTTCGCCATCGGGTCGAAAGTTGGACTATCAGCACGCACACCACCGACGCTGGTAATGCTGGGTGCGCCGAAGTGTCCGACGCAAGTGTCCTCAGCAGCATTAGCAATGCTCGTGCCTGCAATGTTCTTGCCGGTCACGCCACTGTTCCAAGTACTGGCACCACAAGCAGACCAAATGTGGCCTGGGATTATGGTGATACCACCCATGAACAATTCAGTGAATGGACCCTTAGCCTTGAGATTCAAGTCAAGAGTAAACTCGTCGATGACGTTGATGTGAGCAACGTTAGAGAGCGAGGTCGCCTGGAACGCACCAGTAGCGTTGAGGTTCATGTAGCTGTACTTTACGTCCCACGCAGTTACCGGACCACCGTCCTGCCAGTGGTCACTGCGGTTCAAGCTGAGACGAAGATCGGCAACAGTGTTCGCAAAGTATGTCGAGTTACCATAGCCAAGGTTTGTTGCAGTGCACGCTGGGCCACCGGGGTAGCAGAGGAAGCTGTGACTGGTAGTCATCCAGTCAATGTTCTGCAATATCGAAGAACACTGGGGGACACCAGCAATACCTGCAAGACTCGCAGAGTTCGTACACTGCGGGTTCTGCACAAAGAGACTGTCATAGATGTTGGATAGCAAGTACGCGTCCCAGAGAGTGGTGAACTGGAATGGGTTGAGACTGTCAACCGTTGTCAGGAAGCTCTGGCGAAAAGTTCCGGCTATGGCAGGAGTGGCACTGTAAGCATTGAGCCAGTTGAAGTAGTTCGCGGATGCTGAGTAACCGCCGCCGAAGGCGGTGTTGAAGGCGGGCTGCGATGAGCTGACTGGAGCCCAGTTGCTGCGACTACCCTGAGTGTCCCGGCCGGTCCAGATGGGTATCGTGAAAACGTGGCTGCCAAAATAGTCTTCAGCCTGGTAGCCAGCGCTGACGGCGCTACAAGCGGGAGATGCGCCTATGCACGTGGCAGATGTTACACCCTTCGCGAAGGGTCCGCCCATGGGCACTGATGTACCGGAACAGCTTGCGAAGGTGAGTTGTGTTGCATTCTGGTTGAACGTAGGATCTAGGTTGGTGGTGGAAGGCGAGTCGAGGCACGTTGAGAACTCCATCGCGCTGGACAGACTATCGTACATAGGGCTGCAGAGATACATGTAGTCAGCCGGGGCGTCTGTGTAGGTCGTGCTTGCGCATGTAGATCCCGGAGTCTTGCTTGTGCAATCCGCGTTGTTGCAGGTATAGTCGGTCTTGGTGGCGAAGCCGCTGTTGTATATGAAATAGAGAGTGCTGTCGAAGGGGAAGATTTGACCAAAGCCCGCCGTCAACATTCCCCAGCAATTGTTGGGAGTGCCGTTGGTGCTTGATGTGAATCCGCAGAATTGTTCCAAAGGCTCAATTTCTTGGAGGAATGGGCATGGCCCACCACCACAAGCAACATTGCCCGTGCCAGTGTTATAATTGTCGCAGGAGAAGGGTTGACCTGCTAGCGTAGTCCAGCCAGCACCACCAGTCCAGGCAGGTGAGAAGAGGGCGCAGATGTCCTGGGCGATGCCTTCTCCAAGACTTTTTCGCGGTTCGGTTGATCGGACGCCCATGCACACATTCGCCGCGGGCGGCACCCAAGCACATACGCCACTTGCGGTGGTTATTGTTGTCACGACTGCTGGCCAGCCGCCTGTGGGCGCGACAAGTTCACAGCTTGCATTGGTCATTACACCTGTTATCCCAGCACTGGTGAAGGCTCGGATGAAGTGCTGGGCTGCAGCACAAAAGTCGGGACTTCCAATTGTTGCCTGCCATGCGAAGGTGTTCGTGCCTGTGACTGACCCTGTCGGACAGGACGTCGAGTAGGTGCAGTTGTAGGCTGTGCCTCCGGGTGATCCTACAATACAATTGCTGGAACTGCTTTCTGAAAACAGAGTGTCCCAGTTACACGGGTTGGCTGCGGGGAGGCCACCGTTTGTACAGCCTGCTGTGGTGGTGCACGCGGGGATCGCGGCATCGTTGGGATAACATGCGACGTTCAAGCAAGCAGGATTGTTCGCAGCGAAACTTTGTTTGTTGATTAGGTGAGCGATCCCCTGGCGGAGCTCGACACCCGCGGTGCTGTTTCCGTAGCTCATGGGAATGCCCCAGAAAACGTTTGCGAGGTTGAACTGGAGCTCAAAGTATCCGTGGTCTGGCACTGGAAGACTGCATTGAACGTTAGCGTTGCCTGAGCAGTTTACTGTGCTTGCTCCTTGCTGGGATGCTGTCAGTGGCCAGTCCTCGGCGTCGATCTGTTTGGTTAACAGCCAGTTGACTTGGGTAATGCTGGCGCCGTCACCCTGACTTATGGACAGGGTTTGCTCTTGGGCACCCGCCGGGTACCATGACCCAGAAGTCTCCTGCAGAGCCCTCACAACGGGAATACTCGGAAGAACGAAATTGCTTGACAGGACGCTGGGAAGACTTACGAGTGAGAATGAAATCGCAAAGATGATCAGGGTCCTAATGACGGGCATTGCTAGCAGTCGTATCCTCCATTAGGATAGGTTGTTGCGCAACCAACGACGCTGGCTGGTGATAGTGTAGAGGTGCCGGTTGTCGTTGTACCTATGGTTATCTGGCTCCCGACCTCATAGAGCGTCGAAGCGTATCCTCCAATGCCCGGTAGGACAGTGCTGGTCCATCCTGCGTTGGATGCTGTACATGGTGTAATTGTTGTCTGTGGAATCGTGTATCCTGCACTGCATGATAGGATCAGTTGTGTGCCGGCAGACTGTGGAGTTGAGAAGCCAATCCAGCTCACACCCTTGTACGAGTTGACCTTCAGCCGCTGGCTTAGACCGACAGCGTTGGTTCCTGTTCCTCCTGGGTTACCGATTCCCTGTGCCCAGTGAGGACAGTTCGCCGACGGACTTGAAGAGTGACAGCTGTTAACCGTCAACACCTTCGAAAAGTCAGCACTACCAGAACCGATATCACCAGACCAGACGTAGCTTGCTAGTGCGCCGCTGCTGCGGAAGTAATCGCTGCTAGAACCAGCAATACCACAAACAGTCCCGGTCGAAGTGAGAGTGCAGCCAGTTCTTGTCAGTGTAAAATCATTTAGGCCGAACGGGGGATACTGCGTATTGTCGATGCTGCAGCCTCCTCCAATTGTTCCGACAGAAGGATGACCTGTACCACCGATACTCTCGCATGTGTATGATCCTGATCCGATGAGTAGTCCGTTGGCGAGAGGATCGAAGCTCGGGCTGTCATAGCGTACTCCTCCTATTGAACCGATATTGGGCATATTGAATTTCCCGACGCAGCCGTCCTCACCCGCATTGATAACAGTCGTGCCGGCAACATTTTTGTCTAGCACGCCGCTGTTCCAAGTGCTTGCTCCGCAAGCAGACCAGACGTGGCCGGGGATTATCGTGATTCCGCCTAACAAGAGTTCAGTAAAGGGACCCTTGGCCTTGAGATTGAGGTCCAGAGTATACTCGTCCAGTACGTTGATGTGGGCGACGTTGGCGAGCGCGGTTGCCTGGTAAGCTCCCGTAGCGTTGAGGTTGATGAAACTGTACTTGATGTCCCACGCGGTGACAGGACCATTATCCTGCCAGTGGTTGCTACGGTTCAGAGTAAGCCGAAGATCCGCGGTGGTACCAGCAAAGTATGTTGCGTTTCCATAGCCTAGGTTTGTTGCGGTACACGCTGGACCACCAGGATAGCAGAAGAAGCTGTGGCTGGTCGTCATCCAATCGATATTCTGCAATGTCGAGGGGCATTGATTGACACCAGAGCCTGTGGGAGGAGCCTGACTGCAGAGCGGGTTGCCTACGAAAAGACCGTCGTAGATGTTGCTTAGCAAGTACGCGTCCCAGAGGGTGGTGATCTGGAATGGGTTTAGACTGTCAATGGTCGTCAAGAAGCCCTGGCGAAATGTCCCGGATATAGTGGGAGTGCCGCTGTAGGCATTAAGCCAGTTGAAGTAGTTCGCTGATGCCGAGTAACCGCCGCCGAAAGCGGTGATGAAGCCTGGTGATGTGCCTCCTAGAGCCCAGTTGCTAAGGCGCCCCTGAGTGTCTAGGCCGGACCAGACGGGTATCATGAAAACGTGACTGCCAAAATAGTCCTCAGCCTGGTAACCAGCGCTGATCGACGAACAGACTGGAGACGCGCTGATGCATGATGTTGAGCCCGTACCGGAACCTACCGTTCCGCCTGAACAGGTTGCGAAAGTCGGCGTGGCAATGTCGGGTGTTGGATCCCCGGTCGCGCTGAGACAGGGCGAAAACTCCATTGCCGAGCTCAGACCATCATATGTGGGACTGCAGATGTACCTGTAGTCGGCAGCACTGTCAGTGTATGTGACACCGGCGCATGGTGAGCCTGCGACCTTGCTAGTGCAGTCTGCATTGGTGCAAGTAAAGTCGGTCTTCGTGGCGAAGAGACTGTTGTATTCAAAGTATGCTGTGCTGTCAAACGGGAAGACCTGCCCAAAACCTGCTGTGTTCATTCCCCAACAGTTATTGGGAGTGCCAGTGGTGCTCGTTGTGAAGAAGCAGTATGTGCCGGGCACTCCCTCTACTTCTTGGAGAAATGGACATGATCCACCCCCACAAGCAGCGTTACCTGAACCGGTGTTTGTGTTATCACAACTGAAGGGTTGACCGGCTATGGTTGTCCATGCACCCCACGCAGGTGAGAAGAGAGCGCAAATGTCCTGAGCGAGGCCTTCACCCAGACTCTTCCGGGGTTCAGAGGTGCGGACGTTGAAGCATACATTCGCGGTGCTAACAGGAACGAAAGCACAAGCGCCGCCTCCCGTGGTAATGGTTGTAACGACAGCGGGCCAGCCGCCCATAGGTGCGACGAGTTCACAGTTCGCATTAGTCGTCACGCCGCTAATGCCAACATCAGCGAATGCTGTGATAAAGTGCTGCGCGGCAGCACAAAAGTCAGCGCTGCCGATCTGAGCCTGCCATGGGAAGGTAGTGGTGCCTGAGACAGTTCCAGTTGGACATGTGGTACTAAAGTTACAGTTGAAGGCGGTACCACCCGGAGCACCGACGACACAGTTCGTCGAGCTGGACTCGTTGTACTTTGTATCCCAGCCACACGGGTTGGCCGCATAGAGCCCACCGTTAGTACAGCCGACTGATACGGTACAGGCTGGGATCGCTTGATCATTAGGGACGCAAGCTACGCCCAAACACGCGGCGTTGTTCGTAGCGAAGCTCTGTTTGTTGAGGAGATGGGCCATTCCCTGGCGAAGCTCGACGCCTGCCGCAGAGTTGCCATATTGCATGGGCACACCCCACAGGACGTTAGCGAGGTTGAACTCGATCACAAAGTATCCGTGGTCAGGAACCGGGAGACTGCAGAGAACATTTACGTTACCTGAGCAGTTTACTGTGCTTGCTCCTTGTTGGGTTGCGGTTAGAGGCCAGTCCTCGCTGTCAACCTTGTTTGTCAACAACCATTCGACCTGGGTAATGCTGGCACCGTCACCCTGGCTAATGGACAGGGTCTGCTCCTGAGCGCCAGCAGGATACCATGATCCAGAAGTTGTCTCTTGTTGAGCCCTCACAATAGGAATATTTGGAAGAATGAAGTTGTTCGACAGGACACTGGGAAGACTTACTAGTGAGAAAACGATGGCAAAGGTGAGTAGGAGCCTCAAGTTGGGCATGCTACTCAAAGTTTAGCCTCTCACATTCGCATGATAAGTTTATCGGCTTGAGCCGTCTCGACGAACTATTCATCGCGACAACTGAGCTGGTGGGTCGAAAAGACCCCGAGACAGCAGGGTAAGTATGGGGGCCGTTACTTCGAATTTATTTCAGCTAATTCCTAAGAGCAAGTTGCCCCCGTTACTGGTCGCCTCTCGTCCCAGTTGCTGACAGATTATCCTACTCATACCGGATACGAGGATCAACAATCCCGTAGACAACATCCGAGATGAAGTTAGCAGCGACAACAGTGAGCGATATGAGATAGAACATCGCCTGCATGACAGGATAGTCCTTCACCTCTACAGCTTGAAAGAGCCAGAAGCCGAGTCCAGGCCATGCGAAGACAGTCTCAGTTATGATCGCACCTGAAAGAATGCCGCCGAATGCGAGCGCGCTAGCAGTTATCACAGGAAGCGAAGCGTTCTTGAACGCGTGACGGAAGAGTATCACCCTCTGCGACAGCCCCTTCGCTCTAGCCGTTAGAATGTAATCTTCGGTTAGCACCTCCATCATCGTAGCCCTGGTCAAGAGCACAAAGCCGCCATAGGAGATCAGCGTCAACGTAACCGCCGGTAGGAAGAAGAATTGTATACGAACGAGAACCTGAGTGAGAATGTCTGGAAGATTGCCTGGGATAGTCCAAGACGCCGGCTGGAGACCGCCTGAGGGAAACCAGCCCAGACCCAAGGCGAAGACGAGAATGAATAATAGACCAATCCAGAACGTCGGGAGGGCAGAGGTCGTGATCGACGCGGATACGTTAAGCTTGTCTAGAATGGAGCTTCGTCTGCTGGCCGAGACAATTCCAAGGACTGCGCCGATGATGATACCGAGGATGGTAGACACTCCGAGCAGCAACAGAGTATTCTGAAGTCTTCCTTGTGTGATGACTTGTGTGGATATGGGCTGGCCGTTCTGGTAAGAGTCTCCAAACTGGAAAGTGAGCATATTATGAATGTAGGAGACAAACTGGTCGGTGCGTGAGGCGTGACACTGCCACAACGCGCAGAGATTCGCGACTGCCTGCG
>Ga0209056_10008325_pt1 | contig 10635 bp, 8 predicted proteins | sample GraSoiAngelo_114_FD_185876 | JGI IMG/M metagenome (GOLD analysis project Ga0209056, IMG submission 185876) | Grasslands soil microbial communities from the Angelo Coastal Reserve, California, USA - 14_0903_13_40cm (SPAdes) (version 2) | ecosystem: Environmental > Terrestrial > Soil > Grasslands ...
GAGGTCGGCCTCCGATTGGAAAACCAAGCCGGACATTTCCTTGATTCCTTTCACGCCGGCGATTGAGCTTTCGATAAGGAGCTTGTCGCCGGCGGCAAATCGCAAACTACTTAGCGGCGTCTCGAGATGCTCGCCGCCGCGCACCACAGTAATGATCTGCGCTTCGCGTAACCGGGAGAGCGGCGTTTCGGCGATTGTTTTGCCGACCAAAGGCGACGCCTTACTGATCACGGCCTGGGTCAGAAATTGGCGGGGTATCTCCGCGCCGATAAGAGCTGCGAGCGTCTCCCGTTTGGGCAAAAGATAGCGCGCAAACGCGAGCAAATATCCAACGCCGACGACCGTGAAAATGATTCCCAGCGGCGTAATCTCAAACATCCCAAATGGTGCGAGACCCCGGCGTCTCACAATTCCATCGACAAGCAGATTCGTAGAGGTGCCGATAAGCGTGATCGTGCCGCCGAAGATCGAGAAATAAGAAAGGGGAATAAGCAGACGCGATGCTCTTAGATTCGTGCTGCGCGCGAGGGCCAAAACCATTGGCACAAACACAACTACCACCGGCATGTGATTGGTCAGCGCCGAGAGTGGTAACGTCAACGCAGCCAGAGCAAGCGCCGCCCGCCGTTCAGTCGTTCCGGCCATGCGGGTGAAAATGCGCGCGAGAGAATCAATCACGCCGGTACGTTCCAAGCCGGCGCTCAGCACAAACATGCAACTAATCACAACCGGCGCGCTGTTACTGAAGATGCTGAGTGTCTCATCCGCGGTAAGCACGCCGGAGACCAGCAGCACACCCATCGCGCTCAATGCCACCAGATCTGGCGAAAGCCATTCGCGCAGGAACGCGGTGAAAACCGCTACCACCAGGCAGAAGACGATGATCAGATGAAGTGTGTGCACGCTCATTTCTGGGTTGCAGATTTCAGGCCGGGCGATTGTTTCGCAGCTAAACGCCGATCACAACTGCGAAATTGTCGGCTCACTCTGTCCGACGCGAGAGCGCGAGTTGCGTATCGCGCCTCCGGATGATGATCAGTGTGACGAGCGCTGCGATCGCGCAAATGCACGCGCCGAACGCGAGAGCGACCGGTGTCCCAGCCCAGTGTGCAACGGCGCCGGCTTCCAAGCTGCCAAGCGGGATCATGGCGCCGAACACGAGCGACCACACGCCCATGACACGTCCGCGCATTTCATCGGGCACAATCGTTTGCAGCAGGGTGTTTGAAGTTGAGAAAAATAACAGCATGCCAAACCCGGCGGCAAAGAGGAACACCAGCGCGAACGGAAAACTCTTGGTGAACGAAAGCGCCAACATCGACGCCGAAAATAACCAGACGCCGCCGAGCGCGATTTTGCGCGGGGTGACAAGATGTCCAAACGTCGCGACTAGCAGGGCACCGACGAACGCGCCGGTTCCGCTCGCCGACATCAGAATCCCGTAACCGTTCGCGCCGCGCCCGAGGACATCGCGTGCAAACGCCGGCATTAGCACCGCATATGACCAGCCGAAGATGCCGACAGCTAGAAATAGCAGCAAGATCGTGCGCACACGCTGATGTCTCATCGAGTAGACGATTCCTTCCCATGCGTGCTCGCGCGCGGAAGCGATTTCGATTTTCCGCTCGAAGCGCGGCAGACGCATCATCAGCAAACCGGCGATTACCGCGACAAAGCTCAGTCCGTTGAGAAAAAAACACATCGCTACACCCACGGCGCCGATCATCAATCCGGCGACGGACGGGCCGACGACGCGCGCGCCGTTAACGATTGAGCTATTAAGGGAGATCGCATTCAACAAATCTTCGCGGCTGGTCATTTCCACCGTGAACGCCTGGCGCGCGGGCATGTCGAAACCCATCGCAATTCCGTTGAACGCGGCGATAGCAATGATGAACCCGGTGGAGGCGAACCCAAGCCATACGCCTGCCGCCAGCGAAAATGCGCAGATCATCTGCGCAGCTTGCGTCATTACGAGGATGGATCTTTTCGGATAGAGATCAGCCAGCGTGCCACCCCACACTGACGAGAGCACCATCGGCGCCGAACCAACGGCAGCCACGAGGCCGAGCAAAAGTTTCGAATTCGTTATTTGGTAAACGAACCAGCTCATCGCCGTCTGTTGCATCCACGTGCCGATGAGCGAGACAAGCTGGCCCCAGAAGAAAAGCCGGTAATTGCGATGTCGCAGCGCGCGAAACGTATGCCGCCACGTGATGCCGCCCACCGGCATGCGCCGCTGCCGGCCACTGATGTCCTCCGGCACGCGGGCTGTTTCCGTTGTCCTTGTCGGCATCACTCATCATGGGTGGCAGAGCGACAATTGCAAAAATCGAACACACTGAATGTTCCCATTCCGACTGAATCGAGAAATCCCGGTTCATTTTTCTTAGAGTTCATCGGTCTTTGACAAAACGCCGCTGCAAACGGCTGTCACAATCCGCGTTGTTGCCGCTTGGATTCGCCGCGACGAACTTGGGATTTGGGATTTGATGCTTTAGTATTTCCGCCATGGCTCACGTAAAAATCGAAACAATCAAGAACGGCCCTTACATCGTGACGGGCGAAGTGGAATTGATCGACTCCGACGGCAACAGGTTTCCAGAGGAAAAACGGATGGCGCTTTGTCGCTGCGGCGCATCCACCGAAAAACCATTTTGCGATGGCACACATTCGAAAATCGGCTTCAAAGCCGCAGAGAAAGCGGTTCCCGAATCAAAAGAATAACATTTTGTCAGTCCGAGCTAAGTCGAGGAATTCTGATATGAAATTTAGCCTTTCGGTCGTCGTCGCGTTGCTGTGCGTCGCAACGTTGCGCGCTGAAAAAATTTCACTCGTCGGGGCCACTGTGATTAATCCCGGAGACGGAAAGGTATTGCCCAATGCGACTGTGGTGATCAACGACGACAAGATTGAGAGGGTCTCGATGGGCAAACAGGACGCCGCCACGCTCGGGCGACAGGTCAGTTGCGCGGGCAAATTTATTCTGCCCGGTTACATCGACACGCACGTTCACTTCTTTCAATCGGCTGATTTGTTTACGCGACCAGACGGCGCCGATTTCAACAGTGTGCGCCCGTACAAGGACGAAGTCGCGTGGATCAAATCGCACCTGAATGATGTCTTCGCGCGGTACATTCGCAGCGGCATCACCAGCGTGGTCGATGTCGGTGGACCGATGTGGAATTTTGAGGTCCGCAAAAAAGCGAACGCGACGGCGAAGGCGCCGCGTGTTGCGGTGGCAGGGCCGCTGATTTCGAGTGTCTCGCGCGAGAAACTCGATCTCGGTGATCCGCCGATTGTAAAGATCGACACTCCTGATCAGGCGCGCGAGTTCGTGCGCAAACTGGCGGAGCAAAAACCGGACCTGGTCAAGATCTGGTACATCGTGGACAAAGATCATCCGGTTGATTCTTTCCGGCCGATCGTCCGCGCGACGATTCAAGAGAGTCATGCGCATAAAATTCGCGTCGCCGTGCATGCAACAGAATTGGAAACGGCGCGGGCGGCAGTGGAAGAAGGCGCGGACGTGCTGGTCCACAGCGTAATCGACAAGCCGGTTGATGATGCCTTTGTGAAGCTGTTGAAAGATCGCAGTGTCATTCTGTGTCCGACGCTGGTGGTATTTGAACGCTACGGTCGAACGTTTTCGCACCAGCTGAATCTGACTCCCGAGGAACAAAAGTGGGGCAATCCAGAAGTGATCGCATCACTCGATGTCACCAAAATTCCTCAGGACAAATTGCCGCAGCGGGTGAAAGATGCGCTGGCTGATCCGAAAGCCGCGCTCGACAGAATCAAGAAAACGTACGATGTCGCGCTGCCGAATCTGAAGAAACTCGAGGATTCAGGCGTGACTATCGCCGCCGGCACAGACGCGGGGAACATCGGAACCATTCACGGGCCGGCGCTTTTCCGTGAATTTGAACTGATGAAACAAGCGGGGCTGACACCGATGCAGATTCTGCAATGTGCCACCGCGAACGCTGCGAAACTTTTTGGCGGTGAAACCGGCGCGCATGTCGGCAGGCTTGAAGCCGGTTGTTTCGCCGATCTCGTGATTCTCAATTCAAATCCGCTGGACGACATCAAGAATGCTTCTGATATCGACACGGTCATAAAAAACGGCGTCGTTTATCAAGCTGATTCAATTGTGCGGTGAACGTTGTGTCTGGGTAGCACACGAGTCTTGCGTCCTGGTTTGAAAGCCTGGCCGTCGCTTCGCGTCCGTTGCAGCGGCGTCCCGCCAAAACGAACTTAGTCTACGCATTGTCCCCGAGCGAACGTTCAATGCTTACAGAAAAGTTCGCGATCGCGAGGACGCGCTCGCCAGCACGCGAGACGCGTGCGCTACCAGAGTTTCCGCGATCACAGCTAACAGAGTGAAACCCCTTGCTCGGTGCGAAGGCCAGCGGAAGTTTCCTTATGGCTATGCATCCAACCGAATACGCGCATCCCGAAGCGCTCGTGGAGACCGAATGGCTGGAAAAACATCTGAACGATAAGGGCATCCGGATCGTAGAGTCGAATGAAGATATTTTGCTTTATGACACGGGGCATATTCCTGGCGCGGTGCATATCGATTGGCGCGCCGATCTCCAGGACCCAGTGATTCGCGATTATATTTCGCCGGAAAAATTCGCGCGACTTTGTAGCCGGCACGGCATCACGCCCGATACCACCTGCATTTTTTATGGGGACAAGGCCAATTGGTGGGCGTGCTACGCGCTTTGGGCATTCCGGTTGTTCGGACATGACAAAGTGAAAATCCTCAACGGAGGCCGCGACAAATGGAAAGCGGAAGGCCGGCCGATGACACGCGAGATTCCAAAATATACCGAGACAAATTATCCGGTGCCGAAAAAACGCTTCGACACGGAGATCCGCGCATTCTTCGACGAAGCTCTTACGCAGAGCAAACGCGGTAAACCGTTGATCGACGTGCGTTCACCCGGTGAGTATCGCGGTGAAATTACCCATATGCCGGAGTATCCGCAGGAGGGCGTGCTTCGCGGGGGTCATATTCCCGGGGCGAAGAGCATGCCGTGGAAGACGGCAACCAATGATGACGCCACTTTCAAGCCAGCCTCGGAACTGGCGAAGATCTACTTCGAGCAATGCGGCGTCAGTCCCGACAAAGACACGGTCGTGTATTGCCGAATCGGGGAGCGCTCCAGTCACACGTGGTTTGTGCTCACATACTTGTTAGGCCTGAACAACGTCCGGAATTACGACGGATCCTGGACCGAGTGGGGCAACAGGGTCGGAGCGCCGATTGAGAAGTCAGCGTAGCGTGGGGTTTGCAGTCCCCGGGGAAGCGACCAGGAGCGACGGCTTCTTAGCCGTTCGGGGATGTGACGGCTGGAAGTGCTGACTCCGCGACACGTCCCGTCTTCTTCAGCAGTTCACGAATCAACTGCATTCGTTTTCGTTCTTCGCGACTGGAACGAAGCTTTGCAATCGAGCGCTGAATTCGTCGTGTCCAATTCAGGTTCGCCCTTGTCCCGGGCACGTTGAATCGGTATTTGCGCGCGAGCAGGTCCGTGATCATCACGATGGCGATCCACGAATTGCAGCCGAAGAGCGCTTCCATAATCGCTCGATAGAAACCTTTCTCGTAATCGATCTGCTCGATTTCGGAATCCGCTCCGGCAAAAATCGCGATCTTTTCGAGTGTAGCTTGCGCTTGTTTTCCCGTGTCGGACTCTGGCCGCTCACGTGCTTGCTCCCATAACGCGCGAATTGGTTCGTGATCGTGTGTTGCGTAGGTTGCCACTGACAAGTGGTCGTACGTGTTGCCCGGAATGATCATCCCATCGCGTATTTCCCAATGCGGAATTTTGAATCCAGCAATGCCAATCGATCGTAAATTGGGCCGCACATAATCGGGCACCACGCCGAGATCCTCTCCGACCACGCGCGCGGCGCCGGCTTCTTGCAGGACCACGCGCAGATTCTCTTCGCCTTCGCCCTTGTTCGCCTCGCGGTTTTCAGGCGTGTCGTCATTGTGCGGAACAAAATGCGGAGCACGCCCTCCCGTCCGTTGCAGCATTTGGTGCGGATCTAATGGGAGGAATTCATTATTCCGCTCCGGCCGCCATGGAAAGGCATAGATCCGATAAAATCCCTGAACGTGATCGACCCGGAACAGGTGAAAGATGCTCCGGATGGCGCGCACCCGTTCGCGCCACCATTGAAGGTTGTTCGCGCGCATGGCGCTCCAGCGATAGAGCGGGATACCCCAATTCTGCCCCCATTTTTGCGTGAAAGCGTCGTCTTTGAAATGCGGCTCGGGCGGCGCGCCGCCGAACCAATCGAGGACGAACTCATCCCGGCGGCAGAAAACGTCGGCGCTGTAATAACTGACGCCGAACGGAATGTCGCCCATTAGCGCCATGCCGCGTTGCTCCGCATACGCTTTAACGCTCCGCCACTGCTGATGTGCGATCCATTGCACGTAACAGAAGAAATCCAGACGGCGCGCAATGGTGTGTTGCTTCTCCTTCGGGAGATCACGCATCCAATTGCGAGCACTTTCGATCGTTTGATGCTGCGGCGGCCACTGGTCCCAGGCGGCGCTGCCCTTGTTTTGCTCGATAAGAACGCGGAACAACGCGTAATCGCGCAACCAGGACGATTCCTCTTCGCAGAATCGTTCGAATTCTGATTGTCGCTTTTCGTCAGCGCAAGCGGAGAAATTTGCGAACGCCTTCTCGAGGATGCGTTGCTTTAGTTCTTTGACCTGTCGATATTTTACGCCGCTGCGGCGCAGGGCCGTGAGGTTGATCTCAGAGAGCGAAGCCTCGAAATCATTCCGCTTTAAATCCTCGGGTGAACCTGGCGCGAAGCAGAGAGTCGTTGGCTCGATCGCCATCGAACTAATGGCATTGTATGGGCTGTTGTCCGCTCCGGTTTCGTTGATTGGCAAAAGCTGAACAAGCGTGAACCCAATTTCTGCAGTCCAATCAATAAACTCGCGCAACGCACCAAGATCGCCGATTCCCAGGTCATTCTCTCCGCGCAAGGCAAACAGCGGCACGAGAACTCCGGCAATCTTCTTTTCGGGTGAGAGATTCATTCGGCCACGGATGAACACGGATGAAACACGGATTAGAAGACGAGACGCTTGTACTCGACTTTCGTTCGGCCGAAGTTGACCAATAGTCCAACCTTCAGACCGGTTGCTTTCAATTCGTTGAGCAATTGGGCTTCATCGCGTTTATTGTATTGGGGGTTAACTTTCTCAACGACGACCAAGTCCGCCACGATCAAATCGGCGTCATATTCCCCAACAATGATGCCTTTGTATTTAACCTGAATGCGTTTTTCCATTTCGGCGGAAAAGCCGCGCCGGTTCAGCTCTACTTGTAGGGCACGCTGATAAACGCGTTCGAGAAATCCATATCCGAGTTCACTATGGACCTCGAAGGCGGCCCCAATTATTGCTTCAGTAACTGCTCGATGCAGCAACTTGTCAGGATGTTCGTGCCCTATTTCTAGCATCTCTTATCCGTGTTTCATCCGTGTTAATCCGTGGCCGATCAGCTCCTCTTCACCTGCCAATCCTCGAGGAGGTCATTTGGAATTTCCTGCAGGAAGCGCGATGGCCGCTGGAACACGTCGCCATAGCCGCCGCTTAGACGCACGTGCGGATAGGTGAGATAGAGCTCGTCGCGCGCGCGCGTGATCGCGACGTAAAACAAACGCCGCTCTTCCTCCAGCGCGTCGCGCGTATCGAGCGAGCGGCTGCTGGGGAACATTCCGTCGGTCAACCAGATCACGAAGATAGTATGAAACTCCAGACCCTTTGCCTGATGCACGCTGGAGAGATTGACGGCTTCTTTCTCGTTTGTCTGAACGGCAGCAGCTTCCGCATCGACGTTGCTGATCAATGCCAGTTGCGAGAGAAACTCGTTTACGTCTCTGAATTGGCGAGCGAACGCTGCGAGCTGGTCAAGATCTTCCCGGCGAAGTTGGTAATTCGCGAAATTCACCTTTGCGTAATCGTCGTAAATCGCTTCCACAACCGAAGTGATCATTTCCGCCGGCGGATTCGGTTTCCCGCCCGGAGCGATCTCATTGAGCGTGTGGGCGAGTTGCGTCCACATTTTCTTTGATTTTGCTGGCACATTCATTGCAAGGAGGCGCTCGCCGAAACTGTAGCCGGAGGCATTGACCCCGGCCGGCACTGCCGTCATTTCAGAACCGCGGTCAGCGCCCGCGGCTACAACCCCGCTTTCCCAAGCCTGCCACAGATTTTCCGCAGTGCGGTTGCCGATTCCGGGAAGCAATTTCACCATGCGATTAAAAGCAACTTCATCGCGAGGATTCGCTACGAAACGGATGAACGAAATCACATCTTTAATGTGAGCTTGTTCGAAGAACCGGATGCCGCTGGTGATTTGGTACGGGATGCCCCGGCGCGAAAGCTCCAGTTGCAGCTCGAGTGCGTGATAATGCGCGCGGTAAAGGACTGCGATGTCGTTCAGGTCAATATTTTCATCGCGCAGTTCGAGAATGCGTTGCGCAACAAATTGCGCCTGTTCCGCACTGTTGTTCAACGCGACTAACGCGGGCTTCACCGTTTTTGATTCGCGCGTTGCACTAAGATGTTTCCGAAACTGCTGAACATTTGCGGCAATGGCTGCGTTCGCCACTTCCAGAATTTCCGGCACACTCCGGTAGTTCATTTCGATCTTAAACACCTGTGCATCCGGGTAGCGCTTCGGAAATTCCACAATGTTTTGGAAGTTCGCGCCGCGCCAGGAGTAGATCGACTGCGCGTCGTCGCCCACTACCATCAGGTTGCGATGGTCGCGCGCGAGCAAGTCCACAAGGTCAGCCTGGATTTTGTTGGTGTCCTGGTATTCGTCCACCAGAATGAATTGAAACTGGCGTCGGTAGATTTCCGCGATCCGCTCGTGCTGCTGAAACATCAACAACGTTTTTTGAAGCAGGTCGTCAAAATCCATCGAGTTTGTCGCCTTCTTCTTTTTTTCGTACCGGTCCCGAACGTCTTGGATTTTGTCGAGCAACGGCAGGAAGTAAGGAAATTTTTCCGCAAGCAATGCCTCCAGCGGCATCTCTGTGTTCACGACGAAGCTGAAGATTTCCGCAAGCACATCGCCTTTCGGAAACCGAATTTCTTTTGGATCAATTCCTGCGCTCGCTACCACCGTATTGATCAAATCCTTTTGATCTTCACGATCCATGATGCTGAACCCGCTCGAGTAACCGAGCGCTGTGCCGTGCCTGCGGAGAATCCGGTTTCCAACCGAATGGAACGTTCCGCCCCAAAGCCCACTGGCATCGACCGGGAGGAGATTCGCGACGCGATTCAACATCTCGCGGGCAGCTTTGTTCGTGAACGTGAGTAGCAGAACATTTCGCGGATCAATTCCGTTTTCGAGCAGGTACGCCACGCGATACGTGAGGGTGCGCGTTTTCCCCGAGCCCGCACCTGCGATCACAAGGAGCGGTCCGGGTAGAGCAGTTACGGCGGCGAGCTGCTGTTCATTGAGCTCTGCGGCGTAATCCAGGTGGATCGACGTGGATACGGGGGTGCGTTGCAGCGTGTATTGCCGAGACATGTGCGATTGCGAACTGCTGATTAGCGACTGCGGAAACGAACTGCAGCCAAGCCTATCGCGCAAATCCGTGGCTCGAATCATTAATTCGGCTGTATCGGCAAAATCCGCGCAATTTGCAGTTTAATGATCTCTTCTTTTCCGGCAAAAATGCGTTCCGCTACAAAAAGGAAATTGATTCAAAAGCCACCCCGCAGCTTGGACTCGTGGCTGAGGACGTTGAAAGGGTGAATCCCGACTTAGTGGTTCGCGACGACCAGGCAAGCCCTACACGGTTCGCTACGACGCAGTAAACGCGATGTTGCTAAACGAATTCCTTAAAGAGCATCGCAAGGTTCAGGAATTGGAAGCGAAGCTGGCGCAGCAACAAGAAAACTTCCAAAGGGCCATCGCGCAACAGCAAAAGGATTGTACTGCGCGCCTCAAAGAACAGGACTCGAAAATCCAGAGGGTGAGCGCGCAGCTCGAATTAAGTGCACCTGCGCCGCAAACGGTTAAGAACAACGACTAGAACCGTCGAATTCGTGAAATGCTGGGAAATTATCGCAGACAGGCTTAGCAGAGCCGGTTGGAGCTGTGTCTCGACTATCAATTCCAACGGGCAAACAATCTGGATTGCCGACGCGCATCGTGGCGATGGCAAGCGTTACGTTGTGCGTGGGGATGAAAAGCTGATGGCATTCATCGAAATGGGATTGGCGATTCGCATTTGCAGTGAGTTTCATTGAGAGAATTGTGCAGCCCAGAGATGCAGGGGTGTAGGACGACACCTGACAGACTAAGGTCGTATAGACCAGCAGATGAGATTCATTCAGAGTCTTACTCGCGCTAAGTCCGTTAGGCGTCTCTCCCAGGAGCCCCACCCGACCCTCTTTCCGCAGGGTAATCGCGAGCGAAAGGCTCGTTCGCACAACCAAAAAACTTTTTCGGAAACTTCGCCCCGGAAATTTCGGAGATGGATAGTGAAAGGAACAAACAGGTGAGAACGACCATGCGATGCTGCCGAGCAACAACTGCACCAGCGTTTCAAAGATATGCGTATCCAAGC
>Ga0209056_10008326_pt1 | contig 10635 bp, 12 predicted proteins | sample GraSoiAngelo_114_FD_185876 | JGI IMG/M metagenome (GOLD analysis project Ga0209056, IMG submission 185876) | Grasslands soil microbial communities from the Angelo Coastal Reserve, California, USA - 14_0903_13_40cm (SPAdes) (version 2) | ecosystem: Environmental > Terrestrial > Soil > Grasslands...
AACGCGAAGTCGTCACCGCAGGCGACACGGTGTACGCCGCCGGGCAGATTGCCGCGGGCCCGCGCGGCGGCGTGGCGCCGGCAGCCCGCCAGGATCCCGCCTTCCCCTACTATGGCTCCGATATCCAGAAGCAGACGCGCTATATCCTTGATAACCTGAGGAGCGTGTTCAAGGCGGCGGGCTGTGACCTGAAAGACGTGGTGAAGTCGCAGGTGTTTCTCACCGACCTGCGGGACTTCTACTACTTCGACCAGGTGTGGAAAGAGTTCTTTCCCTCGCCGCCGCCGCGCACCACGGTGCAGGTCAGCGGACTGCTGGTGCCCGGCTGCCGCGTCGAGATCGATCTCATCGCCGTGCGCCCAAGCGTGGCGCGGCGCGTGATTACGGGCGCCGAGACACCGACGCCGATGGCGCACTACTGCCAGGGCGTTCTCGCCGGCGAAACAATGTATGCCGCAGGCCAGATCGCCTCGGACTACCGCACCGGCGTGCCGAGCGGTTCCGACCTGCGGAAGCAGACGCGCTACGTCCTGAATAATATTCGCAGCGTTTTAAGGGCAGCCGGCTGCGACCTGAAAGACGTGGTGAAGTCGCAGGTCTTTGTCACCGATCTGGACGACTTCCCGTCATTCGACGAGGTGTGGAAAGAGTTCTTCCCTTCGCCGCCGCCGCGCACCACGGTGCAGGTGAGCGGGCTGCTCGTGCCAGGCTGCCGCATCGAGATCGATCTCACCGCCGTGCTGCCCGGCGTGGCGCGCCGCGGCATGGATTCCGAGGCGGTTCTCGCCGGCGAGACGCTGTACGCCGCCGGGCAGATTGCCGCGGACTCGCGCGGCGGCTCGGATATCCAGAAGCAGACGCGCTATGTCCTGGATAAGCTGGGGAGAGTGTTCAAGGCGGCGGGCTGTGACCTGAACGACGTGGTGAAGTCGCAGGTGTTTCTCACCGACCTGCAGGACTTCTGCTACTTCGACCAGGTGTGGAAAGAGTTCTTTCCCTCGCCGCCGCCGCGCACCACCGTGCAGGTGAGCGCTCTGGCGGTGCCCGGCTGCCGCGTCGAGATCGATCTCACGGCGGTGCTACCTTAGGAGAATCACATGCCCCACGCCACCGCCAGGGACGGCGTCAAGCTCTATTACGAGGCAGCGGGCAGCGGCATGCCGCTGCTGTTCATCCATGAATTCGCCGGCGACTATCGCAGCTGGGAGCCGCAGATGCGCTTTTTCGCGCGCTACTTCCGTTGCATCGCCTTCAATGCGCGCGGCTTTCCGCCCTCCGACGTGCCGGAGGATCCGGCGCGCTATTCCCAGGCCCACGCGCGCGACGACGTCATCGCCGTGCTGGATCATCTGAAGCTCGACCGCGCGCATATCGTCGGGCTGTCGATGGGCGGTTTCGCAGCCCTGCACGCCGGCATCGCCTACCCCGAACGCGCGCGCTCGCTGGTGATCGCGGGCTGCGGCTACGGCGCCGAGCCCGACAAGAAAGAGAAGTTCCGGGCCGAGTGCGAGGCCGCCGCGTCTTCCTTCGAGTCCGACTGGGCTGAAGCAGCGAAGAAATACGCGCTCGGACCCACGCGGGTGCAGTTCCAGAACAAGGACCCGCGCGGCTGGGCCGAGTTCGCCCGCCAGTTCCTCGAGCACTCGCCGAAAGGCCAGGCGCTCACCATGCGCGGCGTGCAGATGCGCCGCCCCTCGCTGTGGGAGCTGGTCGACGGCATGAAGAGAATCGACGTGCCGACGCTCATCATCACCGGCGACGAGGATGAGCCGTGCCTCGAGCCGGCGCTGCTCATGAAGCGCAGCATCGCGACCTCGGGGCTGGTCGTCCTGCCGCACGCGGGACATACTGTCAACCTAGAGGCTCCGGACGCCTTCAACCGCGCCCTGTTCGATTTCTTCATGCTGGTCGATGAAGGGCGCAGCGGCCGGCGTGACCCGCGCTCCTCGGCGGCCGGCATTCTCGGCTTCAAGAAATGACTTCTTAGCGTGGTTGGGAGCACATCATGAACCCTGACATCGCCTGGCCCCGCAACGACTACTCCCGCGTGCCGTTCTGGCTGCATCACGATGCGGCGATCTACGAGCTGGAGATGGAGCGCATCTTCCGCGGCCCGGCGTGGAGCTACCTGTGCCTGGAAGCCGAGATCCCCAATGCGGGCGATTTCCGCACCACCTGGGTGGGCGACACGCCGGTGATCGTGTCGCGCGACAAGGACGGCGCGATTCACGCTTTCGTCAACCGCTGCTCGCACCGCGGCGCGATGATCGTGCGCTCGCTGCGCGGCAATGCCGAGCGGCTGGTGTGCCTCTACCACCGCTGGTGCTACTCGAACTCCGGCGAGCTGACCGGGCTGCCGTTCCGCAAAGGGCTGAAGGGCGAAGGTGGCATGCCGCAGGATTTCGACATGCACGCCGTCTCGCCGCGCAAGCTCAAGCTGGCGAGCTGCCACGGCATGCTGTTCGGCACTTTCTCCGACCGCGCCGAGCCGCTCGAAGCCTACCTCGGCGAGTTCGGCACCGGCATCATCAAGCGCTTCCTCTCGCGCCCGATCCGCATCCTCGGCTACTCGCGCCAGCGCATCCACGGCAACTGGAAGCTCTACGCCGAGAACCTGCGCGACACCTACCACGCGAGCCTCCTGCACGAGTTCTTCGTCACCTACGGCGTGGACCGCGCGACGCAGAAGGGCGGCGTGAAGATGGACGGCCGCCATCGCCACAACATGAACCACGCCTACGCTTCGACCGACACCCAGGAAGACGCAACCGCGGCATACGCCGGCACCGCCGCCCGGCTCGATCGCATGCAATTGCGCGACAAGAAATTGCTGGAATTCAAGAACGAGTTCTCCGACGGCATGAACCTCGCCGCGCCGGTGTTCTTTCCCAACGCCCTGCTGATCCAGATCAACAACTCGCTCGCCACGCGCCAGATCCGGCCGCAGGGGGTCAGCGCGCACGAGGTGTTCCAGACCGTGTTCGGCTATGCCGATGACGACGCCGCGATGACGCGCCACCGCCTGATCTCGGCCAACCTGGTCGGCCCGGCGGGCCTGGTCAGCATGGAGGATGGCGAAGCGATCGAGGCGGTGCAGAAGGCGACGCGCAGCACGCGCGACGGCTGCGCCGTCATCGAGATGGGCGGTCGCGGCGAAGTGCGCGACCTCGCCCACCGCGTCACCGAGACGCCGATCCGCGGCTTCTGGTCGTACTGGGCGGAGCTGATGGGAGTCGAGCCCGCCGGCGCCATCAGGTGAATCGCCTTTACGAGCTGATGGCGGAATACGCGATGGCGCTCGACGAGGACCGCCTCGAGGACTGGGTCGAGCTGTTCGACGAGGACTGCGACTACCGCATCGTCACGCGCGAGAACGTCGAGCAGGGGCTGCCCAACGTGCTCATGTGGTGCGACAACAAGAACATGCTGCGCGACCGCGTCGAGTCCTACCGCAACGTCAACCTCTACAACCCGCACTACGACCGGCACGTAATCGGCCCGCTACGCTTTACGGGCAAAAAAGACTCAATCTTCTGTTTCGAGGCAGGCTACAGCCTGTTCCAGACCAGTCTCGAGGGCGAGTCGCGGCTGTTCAGCGTCGGGCGCTACCGCGTCGAGGCGCGCGTCGAGGGAAATCTTGCCAAATTGAAAAGCGTCACAATCATCGCCGATACAGGGCTGGTCCCCTCCCTGCTCGCGACGCCGATCTGAGCTGTCGCAGACGCGGGTCCGGTTGCGTCCTTGCGAGGTCGGCCGCGATAATGCAGGGCGTATAAGGGAGGTCTATGAAACTTTCGAGAATCGCGATCGCAGGTATTTTCGTGGCATTTACCGCGCACGCTCAGCAGGCGAGCATGACGTTCTTCGTGACGAGTGTGGGCAAGGGCAACGGTGCCGATCTCGGCGGCCTGGAGGGCGCCGATGCGCACTGCCAGGCGCTCGCCAAGGCGGCTGGCTCGGCGTACACGAACTGGCGCGCGTACTTGAGCACGACATTGCCGGGGGGCGACGCGGGCGTGAACGCGCGCGATCGCATCGGCAAGGGCCCGTGGCGCAACGCCAAGGGCGTGGTGGTGGCCAAGAGCGTGGAGGACCTGCATTCCGCGGGCAACAACATCAACAAGCAAACCGCGCTGACGGAGAAGGGCGAGGTGGTCAGCGGTCGCGGCGATGCCGTGAACACGCACGACATCCTGACGGGCTCCGACCCGGCCGGGAATTTCTCGACCGCGGGCGGCGACACCACCTGCGGCAACTGGACGAAGAGCGGCGAAGGCTCGGCGATCGTCGGCCACCATGACCTGACCGGATTGAAGGACACCCGGCACATGAAGTCCTGGAACTCCTCGCATGGCTCGCGCGGCTGCAGCCAGGACAACCTGAAAGCCTCGGGCGGCGCCGGCCTGGTCTATTGCTTCGTCGCAAACTGACGCGCGCTCCACGCTCATGATGCTCGCGGGAAAGGTCGCCATCATCACGGGCGGGGCGCGCGGCATCGGGCATTCGACGGCCGTCAAGTTCGCTGCCGAGGGAGCGAAGGTCGCGGTGTGCGACATCAATCCGGAGCTGATGCAGCAGACGCTGGCGGCGATCCGCTCGAAGGGCGGCGAGGCCGAGGGCTATCCGGTCGACGTCACCAAGAAGGAGACGCTCGCCGCCATGGTGAAGGCCGTGATGGCCAAGTGGGGGCGCATCGACTGCGTGGTCAACAACGCCGGCATCGTCATGGACGCGCAGCTGAAAAACATGACCGATGAGCAGTTCGACAAGGTGATCGACATCAACCTGAAGGGCGTCTACAACTCGACGCGGATGGTGGTGGACATCATGCTGGCGCAGGGCTCGGGGGTCATCCTGACCACATCCTCGGTCGTCGGGCTGTACGGCAACTTCGGCCAGACCAACTACGCGGCCAGCAAGTTCGCGGTGATCGGGATGACCAAGACCTGGGCCCGGGAGCTGGGGCGCAAGGGCATTCGCGCGGTCGCGGTGTGCCCGGGCTTCATCAGGACGCCGATCCTCAACCAGATGCCGGAGGAAGTGCTGAAAGGCATGGAGGCGAAGGTTCCTTCCGGCCGGCTCGGCAAGCCCGAGGAGGTGGCCAACGTGTTCGCATTCCTCGCTTCCGACGAGGCCAGCTACATCAACGGCGCGGTGATCAGCGTCGACGGCGGCATGACCCTCTGAAACCGGGATTTTTGCCTTCAACCGGGCCGCAGCAGCATGCAAAGTAGGGACTTCGGAGGACATGGACTTGAGCCCTCTCTACGCCGCGCGCGTCTTTTGGTACCGAGCCGACAAGGGGCTGTGGGTGTTCGTTCTGGTCGTCGGCCTGCTCGTCGCGCTCCTCGGATTCCTGCTGACGGCGGTGTTCGCGAATCAGGACGAGAGGCGCAATCGCGCGCGCGAGCTCGACCGGCAGAACCTCGCCTGCCTGGCCAGAAACGTGTATTTCGAGGCTCGGGGCGAGCCCGCGGCGGGGCAGTACGCCGTGGCGGAAGTCACGATGAACCGCAAGGCCTCGCGGCGCTTCCCCCGCACGGTTTGCGCGGTCGTGTATCAGAAGAACTGGGATCCGATCCTCGGGCGTCACGTGGGCGCGTTTTCGTGGACCGAATTCAATGAACTGCCGGCGCCCAGCGGGGAGGAATGGGAGCGCGCCCGGAAAGTGGCCGAGGCGGTCTACTACCGGAGGTACACGCCGGTGCTCGAGGGCGCCCTATTCTTTCACGCGACCTACATCACTCCCGGCTGGGCGAAAGAGAAGAAGCGCGTCACCCGGATCGGCAGGCACGTGTTCTATAGATAGGCCATTCAGTACTTCGCGTTGCCCGGCGTCCTGGGAAACGGGATGGCGTCGCGCACGTTGGCGAGACCGGTGACGTAGGCGAGCGTGCGCTCCAGGCCGAGGCCGAAGCCGGCGTGCGGCACCGTGCCGTAGCGGCGCAGGTCGCGGTACCAGTCATAGCTTTCTTTTTTTACGTTCAATTCCTCCATGCGGGAATCGAGGACGGCAAGCCGCTCCTCGCGCTGGCTGCCGCCGATGATCTCGCCGATGCCGGGCGCGAGCACGTCCATCGCCGCCACCGTGCGGCCGTCGTCGTTCACCCGCATGTAGAAGGCCTTGATGCCCTTGGGATAGTTCATGACGACGACGGGCCGTTTCGCGTGCCGCTCGGTGAGGTAGCGCTCGTGCTCCGACTGCAGGTCGACGCCCCACTTCACCGGGAACTCGAAGCTCTCCTTGGCGCGCTCGAGGATCGCGATCGCCTCGCCGTAGTCCATGCGCACGAACTGCGATTCGACGATCCCCTGCAGCTTTGCCACCAGCCCCTTCTCGATGCGCTCGTCGAAGAAGGCAAGGTCCTCCTGCCTCTCCGCCAGCAAAGTTTCAAAGGTGAACTTCAAAAGCGCTTCCGCAAGATCCGCGTTGTCCGACAGATCGGCAAAGGCGATCTCGGGCTCCACCATCCAGAACTCGGCGAGGTGCCGGCTGGTGTTCGAGTTCTCGGCGCGGAAGGTCGGGCCGAAGGTGTAGACCCTGGAGAGCGCCAGGCAGTAGGCCTCGACGTTGAGCTGCCCCGACACCGTGAGGAAGGTCTCGCGGCCGAAGAAGTCCTGCGCGAAGTCGGCCTTGCCCTCGGGCGTGCGCGGCAGGTTGGCGAGATCGAGCGTCGACACGCGGAACAGCTCGCCGGCGCCCTCGGCGTCCGAGGCGGTGATGATGGGCGTATTGACCCAGAAAAAATCCCGCTCGTGGAAGAAGCGGTGGATCGCCTGCGCCACGGTGTGCCGCACGCGCGTCGCCGCGGCGATCACGTTGGTGCGCGGCCGCAGATGCGCCACCTCGCGCAGGAACTCGAGCGTGTGCGGCTTGGGCTGGATCGGGTAGGTGTCCGGATCGTCGACCCAGCCTAGAACTCTGATCGCGCCCGCCTGCATCTCGAACGGCTGGCCCTTGGCGGGCGAGGGCACTATGTTGCCGACAGCCTCGAGCGCACAGCCTGCTGTCAGTTTCAAAATTTCCTGGGAATAATTGGGCAACGTATTCGCCGCCACCACTTGCACCGGATGGAACGAGGAGCCGTCCGACACGTTGACGAAGGAGAACCCCGCCTTCGAGTCGCGCCGCGTGCGCACCCAGCCCCTCACCGTGACGCTCGCGCCTTGCGGCGCCCGCCCTGCCAGCACATCGCGCACCGTGAACCGGCTAGCCATCGATCCTGATCGCGGCTTCGCGGATCAGCCTGCCGAAGCGCTCGTACTCCGCGGTGTTCATCTCGGTAAATTGCTGAACGCTGAGCGCGCCGGGCTCGCCGCCGAGGCCGGCGAGCCTCGCCTGCACGTCGGGCAGCTTCAGCGCCTTCTGCAGCTCGGCGTTGAGCCGCTCGACGATCGGGCGCGGCGTGCCGCCGGTCGCGAACAGGCCATACCAGGTGCTCATCTCGACGCCCTGAACGCCCGATTCGGCGAGCGTGGGGACCTCGGGGAGCTCGGCGGCGCGCTTCGGCGTCGTGACCGCCAGCGGACGCAGCCTCCCCGCCTTGATCTGGCCCATCGCGGAGGAGGTTGTGTCGAGCATCATCTCGACCTGCCCGCCCAGGAGGTCGATATGCGCCTGGCTGCTGCCTTTGTAGGGAATGTGGATCAGCTTCGTCCCGGTCGCCCGCATGAAGAGCTCCGCGGCGATGTGCTGCGTGCTGCCCACGCCGACCGAAGCGAAGCGGTATTCGCCCGGCTTCGCCTTCAGCAGCGCGAGAAGCTCCTCGATGCTGCGGGCCGGAACGCCGGTATTCACCACCACGACATTGGGCACGACCACCACCAGGCCGACCGGCTGGATGTCCTTCTGCGCATCGAAGCCGAGCTTGATGAGGTGCGGCGCGATGGCCTGCCCGGTATTGGTGGCCACCATGAGGGTATGGCCGTCGGGCGCCGCCCTGGCCGTGAAGTCGGCGGCCAGCGTGTTCGATGCGCCGGGGCGGTTCTCGACCACGAACGGCTGCTTGAAGCGCTCGGCAAACTTGTCCGCCAGCAGGCGGGAGATGATGTCGATGCCGCCACCCGGAGAGGCGCCGGCCATGATTTTCACCGGCCTCGCCGGGTAGGGCTGGCCGAGCGCGGCGCCCGCCCAAAGCAGCAGAAGGATCGGGATGCGGCGCATTCAGGTCTTCAGCCGGTAGCCGGTCTTGAAGATCCACCATACCGCAGCCAGGCAGGCGGCGAGGAACAGGCCCGTCATCGCCAGGCTGACTCCCACGTGCACGTCGGCGATCTCGTAGAAGCTCCAGCGGAAGCCGCTGACCAGGTACACCACGGGGTTGAACAGCGTGACCGTCTGCCAGACTGGGGGCAGCACGTTGATGGAATAGAAAGTGCCGCCCAGGAAGGTGAGCGGGGTGATGACCAGCAGGGGCACGAACTGCAGCTGCTCGAAGCCGTCGGCCCAGATGCCGATGATGAAGCCGAACAGGCTGAAGGTCACTGCGGTCAGCAGGAGAAACACGAGCATCCAGGCCGGATGGGCGATGCGCAGCGGCACGAACAGGCCCGCCGTGGCGAGGATGATAAGCCCCAGGATCACCGACTTGGTCGCGGCCGCGCCGACGTAGCCCGTCACGATCTCGAGATACGAGACCGGCGCCGACAGGATCTCGTAGATCGTGCCGGTGAACCTGGGAAAGTAGATGCCGAACGAGGCGTTCGCGACGCTCTGCGTCAGCAGCATCAGCATCGCCAGCCCCGGCACGATGAAGGCGCCGTAGCTGACTCCGTCGATCTCGGCGATGCGCGTGCCGATGGCCGCGCCGAACACCACGAAGTACAGCGACGTCGAAATCACCGGGGCGACGATGCTTTGCAGCAGCGTGCGGCCGGTGCGCGCCATCTCGAACACGTAAATCGCCCAGATCGCCCGGAAGTTCGTCCTCATCGGCTCATTTTCCCTGCCGCACCAGGTCGACGAAGATGTCCTCGAGGGAGCTTTGCGTCGTCTGGAGGTCCTTGAAGCCGATGCCCGCCTGGTTGAGATCGTCGAGCAGGGACGTGATGCCGGTGCGCTCGCGCTGCGTGTCGTAGGTGTAGACCAGCTCGCGGCCGTTGGCCGCCAGGCTCAGGCGATGCGCTGCGAGCTCCGCCGGGATGGCGTCGAGCACTTCCTGCAGCTGGAGCGTGAGCACCTTCTTGCCGAGCTTGCGCATGAGCTCGGCTTTCTCCTCGACCAGGATGATCTCCCCCTTGCTGATCACGCCGATGCGCTCGGCCATCAGCTCGGCCTCCTCGATGTAATGCGTGGTCAGGATGATGGTCACGCCCGAATCGCGCAGGAAGCGGACCACCTGCCACATGTCCTGCCGCAGCTCGACATCGACGCCGGCCGTCGGCTCGTCGAGAAACAGCACCTGCGGCTCGTGCGCCAGGGCCTTGGCGATCAGCACGCGGCGCTTCATCCCTCCCGACAGCGTCATGATCTTGCTGTCTTTCCTGTCCCACAGAGACAGGTCCGTGAGCACCTTCTCGACTTGTCCGGGATTGGCCGGCTTGCCGAACAGGCCGCGGCTGAAGCTGACCGTCGCCCAGACGCTCTCGAACGCATTGCTCGTCAGCTCCTGCGGCACCAGGCCGATCATCGCGCGCGCGGCGCGGTAATCCCTGAGGATGTCGTGGCCGCCCACCGACACGGTGCCCGCGGAGGGCGTCACGATGCCGCAGATGATGTTGATGAGCGTCGTCTTGCCGGCGCCGTTCGGCCCCAGCAGGCCGAAGATCTCGCCGCGGCGAATGTCGAGATTGACGCGCTTGAGCGCCTCAAAGCCGGAGGCGTAGGTCTTCGACAGGTTCGAAACCGAAATGATCGGCGGCATCAGAGCCGCGCATTCTAATGAAAAATGGGGACAGACCCCATTTTCATGCCGTGCTAATGTCCACCTTGTCGGGGTAGAAGGCGAGCCGCTCCTTGATCACGCTCAGCTCGTCGTAGGGCTGCTCGTAGCTCCAGACCGCGTTTTCAGGCCCGTTCACCAGTGAAAAATACGCCGCATCGCCCTTGAACGGGCAGTGCGTCCGATGGCTCGAGCGGATCAGCCGCTCCATCTTCACGTCCTTGCGGGGGAAATAGAAGACCGCGGGATAGCTGCCCTCCTCCATCCTGATGGCGTCGCGCGTGTCGGCGATGACTTCGCCTTTGAACGTCACGCGCACGCGCTCCTTCGCGGGCTTCGTATCGATGCGATGATCCGGGTGCTTCTTGTAACCGGGAGCAGGATTACCAGTCGACGGTTTCATCGGAACCTCCGAATTTTGCCGGAAACGACTTGAAGTGCGGCAGACCGTCGTCAACCGGTGCCACCGCGTAACGGCATTGGATGTGGAACTGCGGGCTGAACGCGCCGGCCGGGAGCAGGAACGCGTTGACGCCGCGCTGATCGAAAGCGACCACCTCGCCGATCATGCGCGCGCCGCAGCGCGGATACCACTTTCGCGGTCATAGCACGGTCATTTCTTTTTCTTCCTGGCGGCCTTCTTGGCAGGCTTACGGGCTGCCGCCGGGGCCGCCTTCCACAGGCCGTTCATGCGGCCCTCCGGGTCGGTGAACAGCGACAGCCAGCCCATGCCTGGAACTTCCTGCTCTTCCAC
>Ga0209056_10008327_pt1 | contig 10635 bp, 9 predicted proteins | sample GraSoiAngelo_114_FD_185876 | JGI IMG/M metagenome (GOLD analysis project Ga0209056, IMG submission 185876) | Grasslands soil microbial communities from the Angelo Coastal Reserve, California, USA - 14_0903_13_40cm (SPAdes) (version 2) | ecosystem: Environmental > Terrestrial > Soil > Grasslands ...
CCCGCGGGCGGCCCGCTCGCGGCCGCGCTCACCACCGACACCTTCGCGAAGGACGAGGGCGTGCCCGGCGTGGGCAGCGTGCAGGCACGGGACGCGCGCCTCCAGACCCTCCGCCAGCTGGCGCACCTCGACCTCGACCTGACCCCGGCCGCGGGCCTCCCGCTCGCCGCGGGCGGCGGCGCCTACGTCCTCTACGAGCGGCAGGCGTTCCAGGACCGGCGCGGCGAGGTCGCTCTCGTGCCCGTCGACGTCGAGGACGAGACCACTGCGACCGGGGCGCAGGCGCTCGTGCGGGGCGCGCTCGGCGCGCACCAGGTGCCGGGCCTCTTCCTCGCCGCGAGCCACGAGCGCTTCGCCGAGCGCGACCGCCTGGCGGCCGGCGCGGAGCCGGACCGCACGCGGCTGCGCGCCACCATCGCCGCCGAAGACGAGCTCCTCGCCGCCGGCGAGCGCGTGTCGGTCGTGCCGGGGCTCCGCTGGGAGGTCTTCCGCGACGACTTCCCGGGCGGGACGGGCGTGCCGGCCGCGCTCCAGGCAGGCGGCGCGCGCGTGCGCGACTTCCTCTCGCCTCGGCTCGGGCTGCGCGTCGCGCCGCACCCGGCGCTCACGCTGCTCGCGAACCTGGGCCGCTACGCGCGCGAGCCGAACCTCTCCGAGCTCTTCGGGACGCGCGGCGTGATCGTCGGCAACCCGCGCCTCCGCCCCGAGACGGCCTTCAACCGCGACGGCGGCTTCCGCGCGACCGCGCCGCCGCTCGGGCCGCTCGCCCACGCCGCCTTCGAGTACGCCTACTTCGACAACCAGATCGACGACCTCATCATCCTGGTGCAGAACTCGCAGCGCATCGTCCGCCCCGAGAACGTGACCTCGGCCGCGGTCCGCGGGCACGAGGTGAGCGCGCGCGGGCGTCTCTGGGAGCGGCTCGGGCTCACCGCCAACTACACCCACCAGCGCGCGCGCGACACGGGCGAGGTCACCTTTCTCCGCGGCAAGCAGCTCCCGGGCCGTCCCGCCGACGAGGCGTTCGCGCGCCTCGAGCTCGCCTGGTCGCCCGCGCATCCGCTGCCGCTGGCGCCCCGGCTCTGGCCCGGGCGCATCTTCTACGAGGCCAACGTCATCGCCGACAACTTCCTCGACCGCGCCAACGTGCGGCAGGTCGGGAGCCGCGTGCTGCACGACGTGGGGCTCGAGCTCGTGCTGCCGCTCGCCGGCGTGCGTCTGACGCTCGAGGCCAAGAACGCGGGCGACGACCGCACGCGCGACGCCCTCGGCTTCCCGCTCCCGGGGCGGGCGCTCTTCGCGACCCTCTCGTACGGGCTCGGTGGAGTCGGGCCATGAGCGAGCTCCGCCTCACGACGACATGACGCTCTTCGTGGCCGCCGTGCTCCTCTCGCTTGCCGCACCCGGCGCGGCCGCGGATCGCGGGCTCGCGTGGCGCGTGATGGGAAGCGACGGCCGCGGACGCGCCGTCTGCCAGGACGGCGACGCGCGCTGCGACCGCGACGGTACGGCCGACGGCGCATGCATGTTCGGCGTGGCGCTCTGCCTCGACGGGGCGGCCGCCGTCCGCGTGCGCGGCGCCGGTGCAGCGGCACTCACGCAGGCGCTCGCGGCGCTCGCCGCGCCCGCGACCTGCACGGCCGAGGTCCCCGTGCGCGTGCGCGCCGGGCGGCGCGCGCACGCGAGCGCCCTGGCACGCGATCCGGCCTCGGGTCACCGCGAGCGCCGCCGCCTGCGCCTCGCCTGCGTGCGCCCGCCCCGCCCGCGCGCGGCGCGCGCGGTGATCGTCACCACCGACTTCGAGACCGGCCTGCTCGCCACGGTGGGCGTCCGCCCGCCGCACCGGGTCACGCACCCCACCACACCCATTCACTCCGACGCGGTCGTGCGCGTCGCGGGCGAGCGCGTCTACATCGTGAACCGCTTCCTCGGCGACAACCTCCAGGTGCTCGACCCGGCGCACGGGCTCGCGACCCTCCTCCAGTGCTCCACCGGCCCGGGCTCGAACCCGCACGACGTCGCCGTGCTCGCACCCGACAAGGCCTACGTCACGCGCTACGACGCGAAGGAGCTCTGGATCGTGGACCCCTCGGCCGCGTCGTGCGCGGGCTTTCTCCGCGACACGGTCGATCTCTCGCCCTGGGGCGACGCCGACGGTATCCCCGAGATGGACCAGATGGCGCTGGTCGGCGATCGCCTGTTCGTCAGCCTCGAGCGCCTCGACCGCACGCGCCGCTTCGCGCCCGCCGGGCGGAGCCGCCTGGTCGTCCTCGACACGGCGAGCGATACGGTCGTGGGGGTCGTCGAGCTGAGCGGCGCGAACGCCTTCGGGGACTCCTCGGGCCTCGCGCGCGAGCCGGGCAGCGGGAAGCTGGTAGTCAACGAGGCGGGCGACATCCAGCGCACCGGCGACGGCGGCCTCGAGCGCGTCGATCCCTTCACGCTCACGGCGGAGGGGTTCTTCGTCACCGAGCGCGACCTGGGCGGGAACATCACCGACTTCGTGCTCGTCTCGCCGACCAGGGGCTACGCGATCGTGCTCGACGACCAGCTGCGCAACATCCTCCTCGCCTTCGATCCGAGCGCGCGTCGGGTGACGCGGCGGCTCCTCACGCGGACGCAGTACCTCCCCGACATCGCGCTCGCGCCCGACGGCATCCTCTGGGTCGCGGACGACGGCCTCCCCGCGCCGGGTATCCGCCTCTTCGACCCGCGCGACGACCGCGAGCTCACCCGGGGCGCGATCGACGTCGGCCTCCCGCCCTTCTCGATCGGCTTCATCTCATGAGGCGCGTGCTGGCGCTCCTCCTCCTGCTCGCCGCCCCGGCCGCCGCGGAGCCGTTCGCGGACCGGGTCGTCAGCTACACGATCGGCACGGGCGGGGGCGCGCGCGAGGCCGATCTCCCCGGCGTCGTCCTCGGCGGGCCGCGCGGCGCGGGGGCGTTCGAGGGCTCGACCGACACCTTCTCGCTCGGCCTCGGCGGCTCGATCGTCCTCGAGTTCACGGACAACGTGGTGGTGGACGGGCCGGGGCCGGACTTCACCGTCTTCGAGAACCCGTTCCTGGTGCGCGGCACGACCACGCAGCCGCCCTACGCCGAGCCCGGCACCGTGTCGGTGAGCGCCGACGGCGTCCACTGGGCGACGTTCCCGTGCGCGCTCGACCAGCCGCCCTACTACCCGGGCTGCGCCGGCGTCTACCCGGTGTTCGCGAACGCCGACGATCCGAGCGCGCCCTCGCCGCTCGTGCCGACGACCACGCCGATCGAGGACCTGGTGGGGGTGCCGGTCGATTCCTTCACGCCGCCGCCGGCCTCGGGCGGCGACTCCTTCGATCTCGCGGCGGTCGGCCTCCACGCCATCCGCTTCGTGCGCATCGACGGGGGCCCGATCGACGCGCGCCTCGGCGGCCTCTCGGGCTTCGACCTGGACGCGATCGCCGGCGTCCACTCGATCGACACCGCGGGCCTCGCCGACACCGACGGCGACGGCATCCCCGACACCGCCGACGACTGCCCGGCGGTCGCCGACCCCGAGCAGCGCGACCGCGACCACGACGGCGTGGGCGACGCCTGCCAGGGCGGGCCGCTGCCCGACGCGGACGGCGACGGCGTCCCCGACGCGAGCGACAACTGCCCGACCGTGCCCAACCCGGACCAGGCCGACCGCGACGGCGACGGGGTGGGCGACGCGTGCGACGACTGCCCCGATGCGCCCGACCCCGCCCAGCTCGACACCAACCACGACGGGATCGGCGATGCGTGCGAGCCGCCCGCCGCGGACCGGGACGGCGACGGCGTGCCGGACGCGACCGACAACTGCCCGACGGTCGCGAACCCCGACCAGGCCGACGCCGACGGCGACGGGGCCGGGGACGCCTGCGATCCGTGCCCGCACGATCCGACCTGCCTCCCGCTCGGCGCGCCGGGTTTCGGCTGCGGCGGCAACGGTGGGGCCGCAGACATGCTCCTCACCTGCGTCGTGCCGCACGGCGAGACGACCGCGCTGCCCCCGGGCGCGCGCACGGCGACGGTGGTGCTCGTGATCGCGCCGGAGGTCGAGCCGGGGAGCGTCCGCATCCACGTCGGCCGCCGCGACCTGACGCGGCGCGCGGGCGACCTCGTGCCGGGCTCGACCAAGACGCTCACCGTCCCGCTCGGCCGGCACCGGACGGTGGTGCGGATGCGGGCCAGGGGGCCGCGCGCCGGGCGGCGGCGGCTCGTGGACGTCGATCGATTGATCTTCCTCGTGGAGTGAAAGGAGCGTGCGATGAGACGAGCGATCCGGACGTTGGTGGCGATGCTCCTGGCCGTGCCCGCCGCGCGGGCGGCGGTGATGGCGGCGCCGGGCTACGCGGTGCACACGATCGCGACGCCCGACACGGTCGAAGGCGGGGTGGTGCGCCGGGGCGACGCGATCCTGGTCGGACAGGGGCCCAGCTTCACGGCCGGCGCCCAGAGCATCGTCCGTCTCGATGCGGGCGGCCCCACCACCATCGCGACCGGCTTCAACTCGCTCGGCGGCTTCGACCTGGCTCCCGACGGCACGCTCTACGTGGTCGACAACTGCTTCACGGGCGACGGGTGCGGCACCACCGCGACCGGCGACACGGTGTACGCGATCCCGGACGCGCTCACGCGCACGACCGCGGTCACGGCCGCCGGCCACGAGGTGGTGCCTCCGGGCACGATCCCGTTCGCGTCCGACGTGTTCGTCGCTCCGGACGGCGCGGCGCTGGTGAGCGACGCGGCCGGAAACGGCGCCGGGCGGGTGGTGAGGGTCGTGCCGGGCACGGCGACGGACTTGATCGGCGGGCTCGACCTCGTGGGCGGCATCACGCTCGCCGCGGACGGGACGCTGCGCATCGTCGATGCGGTCCTCAACCCCGACTTCTCGACCACCGGAAAGGTGCTCGAGTCCAAGCTCGACGGGACGCCTCTCGGGACGCTGGTGAGCGGCCTCGCAGGCGGCTTCGCCGCCGCCACGGACGGCGCGGGCAACGTGCTGGTGAGCAGCATCGGCCCCTTCGGGAGCAGCAAGGTGATCGCCGTCGCTCCCGACGGCGGCGTGAGCGACCGCGCCACCGGCTTCGGCTTCTCGGGCGACGTCTTCTTCGATGCGGTGCGTGATGAAGCCCTCGTGCTCGACTTCGGGGTCACCGACATCGTCGCCGTCTGCCGCGACCAGGACGGTGACGGCGTGTGCGACGCCGACGAGCCGCCGACGACCACGACTCAGGCTCCCACCACCACCACCACCTCGACCACCACCACCACCTGCACCGGCGCCGCCGTCGCCAGGGCGAAGCTCATGCTCGGGAAGCTCGCGCCGCCGGCGGGTGACGACACGCTCGCCTTCAAGGGCGAGATGAGGATTCCCACCTCGCCTGCCGTGGATCCGGTGGCGACTGGCGCGCGCGTGATCGTCGGTGAGGTCGTCGACCTGACCATCCCGGGCGGCGCGTTCGACCCCGCCACGAAGACCGGCTGGAAAGCGAAGGACGGCTCCTTCAAGTACCACGGTGACACCGTCAAGGTGTCGCTCGCGGCCTCGACGAAGAGGCCGGGGCTGGTCAAGTTCAAGGTCGCCGGCAAGGGCGGGAGCTACGTCGTCGACCCGGCGCACCTGCCGCGGCAGGCGACGCTCATCCTCGACGCCGCCGCCGGCCAGTGCGGCGAGGCCGGTTTCGCCGGCCCCGCGCCGGCGCCGGTGTGCGTCTACAAGGCGAAGCGCGGGAAGGTGCAGTGTAAGTGAAGGCGTTTCTCGTTGCCGGGAGCGCGCGCAGTGTCCGACCGAGAAAAAGTGGTCCTTTCGTGGAGTGGCGGTAAGGACAGCGCGATGGCGCTCTACGAACTGCGCCGGAGCGCGCGGTATGAGGTCGTGGCGCTCCTGACGACGGTGGCCGGCGAGTTCGACCGCGTCAGCCACCACGGCGTGCGGGTCGAGCTTCTCGAGCAGCAGGCCGCGGCGGTCGGGGTGGCGCTCCACAAGCTCTACCTGCCGCCGGACCGCTGCACCAACGAGGAATACGCAGCGTTGATGGAAGGCACGATGCGCGAATACCGCGAGGCGGGCGTCCGGGCGGTCGCCTTCGGGGACATCTTCTTGGAGGATCTCCGCGCCTATCGCGAGCGGAACCTGGCGCGGGTCGGCATGCAAGGCGTCTTCCCGATCTGGCATCGGGACACGACCGAGCTCGTCCGAACCTTCATCGGGCTCGGCTTCAAGGCCTATCTCACCTGCGTCGACGGGACGAAGCTGGGCCAGGGGTTCGCCGGGCGGGCGATCGACGCGGCGCTCGTCCGTGACCTTCCCGCGGAGGTCGATCCCTGCGGGGAGAACGGCGAGTTTCATTCCTTCGTGTACGACGGGCCGATCTTTCGCCGGCCGGTGCCCGTGACGGTCGGCGAGGTCGTGGCGCGCGACATCCGATACTTCGCGGACTTGCTCCCGGGCGATCGCCCGGGGGCAGACTAGGGAGGGATCTTTGCCATGTGGAACGTGCGATTCGTCACGCTCGTCGGGATCGTGGTCGCGGCCACGGCGATGCGGCTCGTGCCTCACCCGCCGAACGTCACCCCGATCGCGGCGATCGCGCTCTTCGGCGGCGCCCATTTCGCCAGCAAGCGGGCCGCCCTCGCGGTGCCGCTGCTGGCGATGTGCCTGAGCGACCTCCTCCTCGGCTTCGGCGTCCACCGAGTGATGCCGTTCGTCTACGGCAGCTTTGCCCTCACGGTGGTCCTCGGCCGGCTGATCGGGGATCGTCGCTCGACGCTTGCCGTGGGCGGCGCCGCTTTGACCGGGTCGGTGCTGTTCTTCGTCATCACGAACTTCGGCGTGTGGCTCTTGAGTGACCTCTATCCGCGGACCATGGAAGGCCTCGTCGCCTGCTATGTGGCGGCCATCCCCTTCTTCCGGAACACGCTCGTCGGAGACCTCCTCTATGCCGGCGCGCTCTTTGGCGGGTTCGCCCTGGCGGAACGGCGCTTCCCCGCACTGCGGAGGCAGTCTCTGCCGGTGCTATGCTTCGAGGGCCTGCCGCGCTTCCGTGCCATCATCCGGCAGCAGCGCGGCCGGCCGGGCGGAAATTCCTACCGGCGTCCATGAAGGCCCTCATCGTCGCCGGCACGGCCAGCGGCGTCGGCAAGACGACGGTCACGCTGGCACTCCTCGCGGCACTCCGCGAGCGCGGGCTCCGAGTCCAGCCCTTCAAGGCGGGCCCCGACTTCATCGATCCCGGGCACCACGAGGCGGTGTGCGGGGTGGTGTCGCGCACGCTGGATGCGTGGATGCTGCTCGCCAGCTACGTCCATCTCCACTTCGGGAGCTGCCCGGAGCTGCCGGGGCGCCTGCTCGCGCGGGCGGCGCGTTGACAAGCGGCCGGGCGCCCGCGAAAGGCATCGGCATGCGCGCGCGGCTGGCGATCGTCCTCGCAGCGGCGGCGTTCGGGGGCTGCGCGCCGGCACCAGCCTCGTCGCCCGCCGGCGCGCCGGAACGCATCGTCTCGCTCGCGCCGTCCATCACCGAGATCGTGTACGCGCTCGGCGCGGGCGAGCGGCTGGTGGGCGTGTGCGCGCAGTGCGACTACCCGGCGGCGGTGGCGAGCGTCCCGCGCGTGGGCGGCTACCTCGTGCCGAGCGTCGAGGTGACGCTCGCCGCGCGCCCCGACCTGGTGATCGCGGTGCCGTCGCCCGGGAACCGCGAGGCGGTGCGCGCCATCGAGCGCGCCGGCGTGCGCGTGCTGGTGGTCCACGACCGGACGCTCGCCGAGCTGTGGGATTCCATCCGCGGCATCGCCGGCGCGCTCGGCCTGCCGGCGGCGGGCGAGCGGTTGGTGGCCGACGTGACCCGCCGGCTCGAAGCGGTGCGCGCCCGCGTGGCCGACCTGCCGCCCCGGCGCGTGCTCATGATCGTCGGCCACCGCCCGCTGGTCGCGGTCGGGCGCGGCACGCTCCAGGACGAGCTCCTCACCATGGCGGGCGGCGTCAACGTGGCCGCGGACGCGGGGCAGGTGTGGCCGACGCTCACGCTCGAGCTGGTGGTCGCGCGCGCCCCCGAGGTGATCGTCGACGCCGCCATGGGGAGCGAGGCTGGCGCCCGGGAGCTGTTCGCCCGGCTCACGACCGTGCCCGCGGTGCGGGACGGCCGCGTGGTCACGCTCACCGACGAGACGCTCCTCCGCGCCGGGCCGCGCGTGCCCGAGGCGGCCGCGGCTCTCGCGCGCGCCATCCATCCCGAGGCGTTCGCGGGGTGAGCGTGCGGCCACCGCATCTCACGGCCGGGCGCCTCGTGACGGCGACGTCGGCGCTCGCGTGCCTCCTCGCCGCGACGCTCGTCGCCACCTCGCTCGTCGGTCCGGTGCACGTGAGCCTGGCGCGCGCGCTTGCAGGCCCCGATAGCACCGACGCCGTGATCCTCTTCCGGACCCGCCTGCCGCGCGTGCTCTTGGGGGCGGTCGTGGGCGGGAGCCTCGCCGCCGCGGGCGCGGCGCTCCAGGCCCTGCTCGGCAACCCGCTTGCCTGCCCCCACCTGCTCGGCATCTCGGGCGGCGCGGCGGTGGCCGGCGTGCTGGCGCTGGTGGCGGGTGCCGACGCGGTCTCGCCCGTGGTGCCGCTGGCCGCCTTCGCGGGTGCGCTCGGCGCGATCGCGATCGTCGCCCTCGGGGCGCGCGCCGGCGGGCGCACCACGCCGCACGCCGTCCTGCTGGTCGGGGTCGTGTTCAACGCGCTCGCTGCCGCGACCTTGATGCTGGTGAACGCGCTCGCCAGCTACACCCAGGCGCAGGGCGTCCTCTTCTGGATCATGGGCTCGCTCTCGACACAGAGCTACCGGCTCATCGCCGGCGCGGCGCTCTACAGCCTGGTCGGGCTCGCGTGGCTCGGTCTGCACGCGCAGGATCTCAACCTGCTCGCCGCCGGCGAGGAGGGTGCGCAGCAGCTCGGCGTCGAGGTGGAGCGCACCCGGCGGGCGGTCTTCCTCGCGGCCTCGCTGCTGGTCGGCGCCGCGGTGTCGGTGAGCGGCATGATCGGCTTCGTCGGGCTCATCGTGCCGCACCTCCTGCGCCTCGTCCTCGGGCCGGACCAGCGCCTCCTCCTCCCGGCCTCCTTCCTGGGCGGCGCCATCTTCCTCGCCTGGGCGGACACCCTCGCGCGCACCGTGCTCGGGCCGGTCGAGCTCCCCGTCGGCGTGGTGACGGCGCTCACGGGCGGGCCGTTCTTCCTCTACCTGCTCCGCCGCCAGCTGCGGCGGGCGCTCGCATGACGGCGCTCCTCGAAGCCGAGCGCGTCTCCTTCGCCTACGGGCCGCGCGCCGTGCTGAGCGAGGTGGATCTCGCCGTCGCGCCGGGAGAGCTGGTGGGCGTGATCGGCCCGAACGGTGGGGGGAAGACGACGCTCGTGCGTCTCCTCTCGGGTGTCCTCGCGCCGCGCGCGGGGAGCGTGCGCTTCAAGGGCGCCGCGCTCGGCGCCTACCGCCGCCGCGAGCTCGCTCGCCGGCTGGCGGTCGTGCCGCAGGACCCGACGCTCGAGTTCCCGTTCACCGCGCTCGAGGTCGTGCTCATGGGCCGCGCGCCGCACCTTCCGGCACTCGGCTTCCCGCGCGCGCACGACCTCGCCGTTGCCCGGGCTGCGATGGCGCGCCTCGACGTCGCCGGGCTGGAGGACCGGCCTCTCGACCGGCTCTCGGGCGGCGAGCGGCAGCGCGTGCTGCTCGCGCGCGCAGTGACGCAGGAGCCGGAGGTGCTTCTCCTGGACGAGCCGACGACCCACCTCGATCTGCGCCATCAGGCGGGCATCTACGACATCGTCGCGGAGCTCCGGCGCACGCGCGGTATCGCCGTCGTGTCGGTGCTGCACGACTTGAACCTGGCGGCGCTCTACTGCGACCGCCTGGTCCTGCTGGCCGGCGGGCGGGTCGCGTGCGAGGGGAGGCCCGCGGAGGTGCTGACGCCGGCGCTGCTGGGCGCGGCCTACGCGACGGAGGTCTACGTCGGGACGCACGCGCTCACGGGCGGGCCGATCGTGCTGCCGCGCGGGCCGCGGCGCATCTGACTCACGTCGGATTCCAAATGTCATTACAACTGGGTGCGGCAGGGCAGGCTGCGGGCCCGCAGGCCCGGCCCGGGTCGTCGCGGCCGGCTGCTGCTTCACCGGAGCGAGGTGGAGCGGGTCGCCGCGGGGGATCAGGGAGCCGGTGTCCCGGCGGGACGCCCCTTGCTGGCTCTTCGGGGATGCTTCGAGGACGCGGGTCTCGCGCCGCGCGACAGAGTCGGCTGGACCGGGTGGGGCGGGCGCCAGCGGGCTCTCTCCCCGGGGACAACACGGGCGTCGGTTGTCGTCCCCGTCCCCGCCTGTTACCTTGTCCCGTTGAAAACGGCCTTCTCCTTTCCGTTGACAGGGGTGGGCAGGGGGGGAGCCGCTCGAGGTTCGATGTACTTCCAGTTCGCCAACGTCCTCGTCTTCTTCGCGCTCGCCTTCGTGCTGTGCGGGCTGATGCTGGGGCTCGGCATCCTGCTCCGCCCCGCCAACCCGAGCCGCAACAAGCTCTCCACCTACGAGTGCGGCGAGCCGCCGAGCGGCCCCGCCTGGATCAACTTCAACATCCGCTTCTATCTCATCGCGCTCGTGTTCGTGATCT
>Ga0209056_10008333_pt1 | contig 10632 bp, 9 predicted proteins | sample GraSoiAngelo_114_FD_185876 | JGI IMG/M metagenome (GOLD analysis project Ga0209056, IMG submission 185876) | Grasslands soil microbial communities from the Angelo Coastal Reserve, California, USA - 14_0903_13_40cm (SPAdes) (version 2) | ecosystem: Environmental > Terrestrial > Soil > Grasslands ...
TTTGTTTGTGCACTGCGTTCCACATTTTGCCGGGAGTAAAGCGGTTGCCGAGGAACTTGTCGATTCCATGTTGAACCCGGACCGAGTGATTTTAAGATTAACAGTAATGCGCGTGCTCGCCGTTGATGCTTCTCTGCGCAACACCGGTGTTGCGATTGTCGATGCAAACAATGGCAAACCGCGCTCCATCTATTTCGGGACGATCCACAATGCCAACTCGATGCGGTCTTCATCCTGTCTGGTCGCGATTCGCGATCGGTTGGTAGAACTGATTCGGGAACACCAACCGGACTGTTGTGCGCTGGAATCGGTCATTTATGTGCAAAGCCATAAGACCGCGATTCTTCTTGGTGCCGCGCGAGGCGCCGCCATCCTGGCGGCCGCAGAAAACGGATTGCCAGTTTTTGAATATTCTCCGAAACGAATCAAACAATCCGCCGTTGGGCGCGGCGCGGCGGGAAAAGATCAGGTAGCGTTCATGGTGCGCGCTCTTCTCGGTTTAACGGAGACGCCAGGCGCTGACGCCGCCGATGCGCTCGCGATTGGGCTGACGCACCTGCGCTCGCAGGAAGCAGTTGCCATAGGCCTTCCAGGGGGGATGCAAATATGAATGGAGGGGCGAGCTCCTGTGAGCCTGGCATCCGAGCGGAGTTGTACTCATCAAAGACAGCGTCGCAGGAGCGCCGCCCTCCAGATCTTCACGTGCACTGGCTCGGCCGAGTAGAGTTCACACGTGCACTCGCGTTGCAGGAAGAAATTGTGTTTAAGAAGCGCGACGATTCGTCAGTAGAAGATCAAATGCTTTTACTCGAGCATGAACCGGTTTACACGATCGGACGGACGCCGGATCGATCGAGTTTGTCCGCCTCAGGACGGATTCGCCGTGGCGAACTGGGCGCCGCGCATTTGCCGTATCCTGTTTTCGCCATCAATCGCGGCGGCCAGGCCACTTATCACGGGCCGGGACAGCTTATGGGTTATCCGATTATCGATTTGCGCGGATGCGGTCAGGATTTGCACAAATATTTGCGCTGGCTCGAGCAACTGCTCATTGATCTTCTCGCTGAATTCGAGATTGCTTCTTCCCGGCGTGAATCGCTTACCGGAGTTTGGGTCGGCGACCGCAAGATCGCTTCCATCGGCGTAGGCGTTCGCCATTGGATCACCATGCACGGCTTTGCGTTGAATGTTTCGGGCGATCTTTCGCCTTTTAATCACATCGTTCCGTGCGGCATCAATAACGTTGCAATGACTTCCATGGAACAAGAAACGGGCGCGGCATTTTCCGTTACCGGCGTTGCCGCTTCGATTGAAAAGTTGGTACTAAATCGGATTGGTGATTTGCGCCTTACTCGGGAGGCACAACCGATTAAGGTTAAGCAATAGAATCCACAGAATATGATCCCTCTCGAAGACAACGTTGGTGATATCATCGGAAAGGCGCAACGCGGCTTGGGCATTTCTGATTCCGAATTGGAAAAAAAAGCGGGCGTCGATTTGCAAACGATCCGCAAACTACGCGAAGGCGATGTCGATGAGCAGGCCCTGCAGCGCGTCGCGCCGGTCCTGGGTCTTTCCGCAGGCCCGCTTTGTGAGTTAGCGAAGGGCGAATGGCGTCCAGAAAGAATCGATGAGCGCGACGGTTTCGCGCAATTCAACACGAGTTATCACGATATGACTGTGAACGCCTATCTCGTCTGGGATCCGGCAAGCCGCGTTGCTGCCGCGTTCGATACAGGCGCCGATTGCAGCGAAATGGTGCGATTTGCCAACCGCCACAAATTGAACGTGCAATTGATTCTTCTTACCCATGCGCATCCGGATCATGTCGCGGACTTGCCGCGTCTGCGCGAGGAAACCGGTGCGGATGTTTTTGTCCCTGCCCGCGAACCTGTCTCCGGCGCCGAGGCCATCGACGAGGGAAAACACTTTCACCTCGGGAATCTGGAAATTGACACACGGCTGACCTGGGGTCATTCCCAAGGCGGTATGACATATTTGGTGAGTGGGCTCGCACGCCCCATCGCGATCGTGGGCGACTCGCTTTTTGCCGGATCGATGGGCGGCGGAAACGTTTCCTATCGAGACGCGCTACGGACTAACTTCGAGAAAATTCTCACATTGCCGGATCAAACCATCATTTGTCCGGGTCACGGCCCCATGACAACGGTGGGCGAAGAGAAAGAGCACAATCCGTTTTTTGCCAGGCGCGCCTGATGTTGATTAGGGATATCGCGATGCCGAAAATGGCGATGGCACTTTTACTGCTTGGGTTATCATTGCTCGACGCGCAGCTATCGATGCGCAGGCAACAAAGCAGCCGTGGCAACTGATCACAGCTTTTCCGATCATCGCATTGCCTTGCAAACCGTTGTCATTCGCTGGCTGGAAAAGCCAAAAGTGAAGGCGAGCAATTAGAATTTGAGAGTCTTGCTGTGAAATCGAGGTTCATTGTTTTCCTATCTGCTGTGATGCTGGTGGCGATCGCTGCCAAAGCCCAACAATCGGAGAGCCAAGCCAAGGAACACTCAAAGCGGACCAAGGTGGTACTCCTTGGTACCGGCACGCCCGTCCCAGATCCCGATCGTTCCGGTCCTGCCACTGCCATCGTGGTCGGCGATAGTGCTTATATCATCGATTTCGGCCCTGGCGTGGTGCGAAGAGCTGAGGCCGCTGTTCTCGAGAGGGGCATCACGCAACTGGAACCTGGCAATCTGAAGGTGGCGTTTGTAACACACCTCCACTCCGATCACACGGCGGGTTATTCCGATCTGATTTTCACTGGATGGACTTCAGGTCGGAGCACACCGCTTGAGGTATACGGTCCGGCTGGACTGAACTCGATGACCGAGCACATCCTGCAGGCCTATCGCATTGATATCGAAACACGCACCAACCCAGAAGGAAACCAGCGGGCGATAGCAGGTGGCTGGAAAGCGAACTCGCATGAGATCAAACCGGGGGTGATCTACAAAGACGCGAACGTCACGGTCACCGCCTTCGCGACGAAACATGCGATGGAGAGTTATGGGTATCGGTTCGATACGCCCGACCGCAGAATCGTCATCTCAGGCGATACGAGTCCCGCGGCGGAGACAGTCAAGGCTTGCAGTGGCTGCGATGTTCTGATTCACGATGGGCAAACGCTCGACTTGTACACAAAGATGCCCGAGCGTCTTCATTCGTTTGTAACGAAATACCATACAACCACTGCACAGCTTGCGGCACTTGCCACTGAAGCCAAACCCAAACTGCTTGTTGTGTATCATACCGTAGCCTTCCGTCCTGGCATCGCCCCTCCAAAATACCTGTCCTCCATCACCGGCACGGGCGGATCCCGCTCTACGGAAGAGATCCTCCAGGAAGAAATCGGCTCCCGATATTCAGGACAGTTCGTCGTCGGGCGAGACCTTGATGTGTACTAGAGCCGAACCAGTCAGTGCGTCCGGGATGACAGGAACCAATGAGGTGAGTTACATTCGCGCATGAACATCGGTTTTGTTGGAGTGGGTCGGATGGGCGCAAACATGGCGCGCAGATTGAAGGATCGACAGTTTCACATCACGGCTGTTTACGACACCAATCGCGCGATCGCTACATCGCTTGCAGCTGAGCTCGGCTGCGCCGCCGCCCAAGACTTGTCGGAAGTAACGGCAGAATCTGACGTGATTTTCACGGTCGTGACCGATGATAACGCGATGCGAAACATCTTTGCAGGAAGCGGCGACAATCTGCTGGTGAACGCTCGCGGCAAGCTGTTCATTAATTGCGCCACAATCTCACCGCAGATGCATGTCGAGATTGAAAAACTGGCGCATCAAGCAGGGGCACAAACGCTCGAAGCTTGCATGGCGTCGAGTATTCCCCAGGCGCGTGAAGGCAGGCTTTATTTGATGTGTGCCGGAACGGAAGATGCCTTCCGCAAAGCCGAACCGATTTTGAAGGAGCTTGGTTCAGACGTGCGTTTTATCGGCAAGGCTGGCGAAGCTGCAAAGGTGAAGGCGCTCGTCAACATGGTAATGAACATCAACACCGCAGGATTGGCCGAGGGACTTGCTCTCGGCGCGGCGCTCGACCTCGATTTGGAAATGTTGAGGAAGGTTTTTTCCCAGACGGGCGCGGCCTCCCGCGTACTGGAAACCGATGGCGAAGATATGCAAAATCGCGAGCACAGCTGTTTTTTCTCCGCTGCGCACGCGGCCAAAGATAGCGGGATTGCTCTCGAGCTCGGGCGCAGTCTCGGCCTCGATTTACCGCTCGCGCGCGCGACCAAGCAACAATACGACCGCATGCTGGCGGAAGGGTTGGGCGAGCTCGATAAATCAGGGATCGCGGAGCTTACCTTCAAAGATCGACACAAACACTCCGGCAATCACGTTTAAGCCAAGCTCCTCGAGCGTCATCTCGCGCCTACCGGATTGGTTCAGCATCGCTATCCAAAGTTTCGGGGCCGATCCAACAGGCCCACGAAGGTGAAAAGATTATCCCTCGGCATACGATAGCCTTAAGAGGGCGGCCGAACGCGTTTCTCGCACAAGATTCTGTCGTTCTGTGAAACGGCGGTTTCTGGAAAACCTTACACTTTTCAAGAACTCTATCCCGCCTTTTCCGGAGAAGGAGGTGACAAGATATTAAAGGGGCGGGAACGAATCCTTGTTCCTGCCTAACAAATCAAGAGCGCGGGCTAAGTCCCGGTAAAAAGTTCGCCTGTCAAGACGGGTGGAACAGCCTTGAGCAACCGATATAAGAAAATGAAAACTAACAGCATAATTCTATTAACGATACTAGCGCTTGGCGGTTTGGTGATGAACCGACCGGCTTTCTCGACACCACTGCCCCACCGGCCTCTCCCGATGCCTGCATCAAGATTGGCACCCGCACCACGCCCGCTCGTGACACCCAGTCCGGCGCCAGCTCCTGCGGTTAGTCCTATTGCGATTTCCTATGAAACATCAGCAGCCTCGAATATCGCGATAAGCGTTACGGCTGGAAACACCGGAGCGCCGGCAGGTTTCTCAATCCAATGGATGACACTGGCCGACTATGCTGCCTTAGGAAACCAATGGCCCGGAACCTCAGAGGTTCCCAACGCTGCGGCTCCGAGCTTCTGCAAGGCAAACTTTAGTGGCATCGTCCCAACGTCGGGTTGCATTCCTTACAACCTTCACCCCGCGCAAAACGTTACCGTCGTCATCGGCGATGACAGTCTGTATGACAACTGCGCCGCATCCAGCCCTTGTTCGGGAGCTCCGCTACTGTGCAATACGCCATACGTATTTCGTGCCTCCGCACTTGATGCCACGGGCCACCTCAGGATTAGTGACACCATCACGTGCGCCACGTTGCCGTGTGTCGGACCAGGCTCATGCACCTATTCGCAAGGCTACTGGCGTAACCATCCAGACGCGTGGCCGGTAACCAGCCTTACTCTGGGAACGGTGACCTATCAGGCTGCGGAACTCATGGCGATCCTGGATGACCCCGCGCGCGGCAACGGCCTCGTCATATTAGTCCACCAATTGATCGCCGCGAAGCTGAATGTAGCCAACGGAGCGGATCCGTCAGCTATTCAGCAAACCATGACCGATGCCGACAACATGATCGGAGCCCTTGTGGTCCCGCCGATTGGCAATGGCTACCTGGCACCGGGACAGACTGGCGATCTGGTTGAAACCCTTACTCAATATAACGAGGGAACCATTGGTCCTGGTCACTGTAATGATTAAGACGGCCTGATAATACAAGGTACAGTTTAATAAAAAGGCGACTGGTGGAATACCAGTCGCTTTTTTTATCTACAAGATCAGGCGGATCCATCAACACCTGGCACGTCAGGTGCCTCATGCAACAGGCCCATTTCTCGCAAACGAGGCCGAAACATCTCGCGGGATCTTCGAAAGTAAATCTTTCTTGGGAACTTCTCCCTGCAGTTTCCGGATAAAGACCTAGGACGTGGTCCAGTCCCCCACAGGACTCTTAAGTCTGCGCTGTAGGGCTATGCCTGTAAACATAGCTTAGATAGCCATGACATCTGTGTGATTGCCCTGGGGTCACTGCGACGAATGGTGGTGGAATGCCAAGTTCGTAGCGCGGTGTAACAACTGAAATGGAAGGCAACCGCCTAGAAGACGGTTGCAGCGTGGCCTCACATTGTAGAAATCGCTTAGCAAGTAACACAACGACTGAGCCGGATAATAAGGCACCACGTGTGAATCTTTCGAGAACCTGGTTGGGCCGTTTCCGGATAAAGACCTAAGCAGGGAAATACATCACATGCCTTCGTTGTGACGCTGTAAGGCCTCTGCCATTACGAGAATATGAAAACCAATTTCCTAAAACAGATAGCAGCCGTACTAGCCATTCTGGTGGCTTTGGCTCCACTTGCGCCGCTTGAAGCAGCAAAACAAAACAAAAGAAAAAAACATCGCAACCATCGTTCGAAGGAGCTTTTGGGCGCCAGAGATATACAAAAAAAGGCGGCACGATATGCCCACGATCTCCTTTCGGAATTGCCACCGGGGACGCTTGGCAGTGTCTCCATGACAGAAGGAACGGACTTTGACGCTGCAATCCAAAAGAATGTCCGCGACCTGAAAGGCGCGATAGCTAACTCATCGTGGCCGCAAGCTGCTAAAAAGGCCGCATTCTGGCATTTTCCTGCCGGATTGACTGGCGGCGGAGGAGGAAGTGGAAATTGGTCAGGAGAAACCTCCGTTGGCGGCTACTGCTTTTGCTGGACACGCACCACGATCTTTTTCAAAGACCCGTGGTACGTGATTCGATTCACAGTGAAAATATGTTGTACGCCAACACCTACCCCGACGCCGAGTCCGACTCCACCCCCGCCAACGCCGACCCCTGACCCAACGCCGACCCCAATTCCGCACCCACGGAAACCGACTCCTTCGCCAAGATCGGATCCAACTCCCGCTCCAACAGCCACAGCGACTCCAACAGCTACCGTTACACCTACTCCGACTACGACGCCCACAGCTTCTCCTACTGCAACACCGACAGCGACTCCTACGGTAACTCCTACACCTACACCAACTCCGGATCCAACCCCGACACCTACTCCTACTCCGACCCCGACGGTTACACCAACCGCAACGCCCACCCCGACGGCGACCGCTACGCCTACTCCAAGTGCGACGCCAACGCCAACCGTGACGCCTACGACGACACCAACTCCCACACCTACCCCAACAGCGACCCCGACAGCCACACCAACGGCAACCCCAACATGCACTCCAGGTGCACAATGTGTTTATACACGTAATGAGTGGACTGCAATTCCAAATTGGCCCGTACAAGAACTACAATTAGGAAACGTAACTTACGACCGGGATGAACTGCAATCCATCATGGACGAGTCAACCGGCGATAACGGACTTATAGCAGTAGCGAAAGAGCAAATTGCAGCAAAGCTAAATATTGCAAATGGTGCAAACTTTGACTGCATTGAACAAACAGTTACAGACGTTGACGTGCTGATCGGAAATTTGATAATACCGCCTATTGGCAGCGGGTTTATTCCACTTGGTAATGTGCAAGGATATGCAGATCAACTTGCCCATTATAATAAGGGAGATCTCTGTTGCGCAATGCATTGCTCGGCAACTCCTACTCCGACCCCCACAGCAACCGCATCACCCACACCAACGCCAACTGCTACGCCTACCGCTACTCCGACAGCTACGGCAACCCCAACTGCAACGCCTACCGCGACTCCGACACCTACCCCTACGGCGCCCCCGACAGCAACACCTACGCCAACACCATGCCAGTTAGACCAGCCGTCAATCGCGTGTAGCACGTCTGCATCTTCAAACATTGCACTCGATCTGACCGTTGGTGACTCCGGCGCGCCGAATGGATTTGTCATTGAATGGATGACCGTGGCTGACTTTATCGCTAACGGGAATCAATGGCCGGATAATCCTGACGAAGTTTGCCAGGCCAGTTTTCCCAACAGTCTGGCGCCAAACCAAACATTCGAGGTGGTCATCGGAGATGACCGATTGTTCGACTCATTTGGTGTGCGAAGCGATTGCTCGGGCAACCCGCTCCTGTGTGACACCGCTTATGTATTCCGTTGTCGTGTGAGCGAAACAGCCTCTTGTGATGCAAGCCCGTGGGGTAATTCCATTGCCTGCGCGACGCTGCCGTGCAATCCGGGACAAAATTGCACGTATTCGCAAGGCTACTGGAAAAACCATTCCGACGTTTGGCCCTTGCAAAATCTGACGCTCGGCGCCGTCAGCTATAATAAATCACAGCTACTTCAAATCCTGAATCGTCCTGCGCAGGCCAACGGGCTTGTGATTCTGGCGCACCAGCTCATCGCCGCAAAGTTGAATATAGCCAACGGAGCCGATCCGGCAGCGGTTCAGCAATCCGTAATCGACGCGGACGGCATGATCGGAGGGCTGATCGTGCCGCCGATTGGCAATGGTTATTTGTCACCAGCCCAGACTAGCGAGCTAACTGATACCCTCACCGAATACAACGAGGGAACGATCGGCCCTGGACACTGCGATGACTGATCAGGTAGCACGGCGCTACTATTGAGAAATATTCGCCGTAGAGCTGCGCGGGGAAGCTCAAAGCTTCCCCGCAGCGTTAGGAATTCAGGGCGCAGGGGACTCCTTTCCCGAAATTCCCGTGCCAATTTTCATAGCGGGTTTCTGTTACGATTCCCGACAGGGGATCCGGGCTCGCTTCTGTGGCCGGCACCGCCTCCAGGGCGGGTCGATCCACAGCAACGCGCAATATTCCAGTAACGGGCGGAAAATTCGGAGCTTGCCTAACAATCGTGCAAGTGAGATGATCGGCGGCTGTGAAATCCGAAGCATCTCAGGCCGGCGCACGCCGCCCCGACCGCTTCATGACGACCCGGTGGAGCATCGTCTTGTCGTGCACGGATTCTCAAGGCGATGAAGAGAAGGCGCACGCCGCCCTTGCCGAGCTCTGTAAGATCTATTGGCGGCCGGTCTTTGCGTTCATCTGCCGCCAGGGTCACTCTGTCCCTGACGCTCAGGACCTGACACAGGATTTTTTCGCGATGGTGCTGAAAGGTCGGCTTTTGCAACGGGCCGATCGGAGCCGGGGACGGTTCCGTTCACTCGTGCTCAAGGCATTACAGAATTTCTTGCACGACGCCGTGGACAAACGTCACGCGCGGAAACGCGGTGGCGACGTGCAGTTCGTTTCGTGGGACGATTGGATGGCTGAGGCGCCATCGCACTTGTCGATCCCGGAGCAGGACTCGGACAAATGGTCGCCAGAAAGAATCTTTGATGTCCGTTGGGCGGCGACGGTGGTCGAGCGCGCTTTGCGGCGATTGGGCGATGAATGCGAAAAGCGTGGTCGTCGACGTGTTTTCGATGTGTTGAATAATTGCCTCGCGGCTGAGCGGGAAGACGTTTCCTATGCGAAGTACGCAAAAACGCTGGGCTTGCAGGAGGCGGCGGTGAAACGCCTTGTGCACAGGTTACGCGAACGCTATCGCGCGCTGCTCCGCGAAGAAGTTGCTCAAACCGTCGAAGGACCGAACGAGATCGATGACGAACTCCGTTATCTCTGTGCGGCGTTAAGCGCTGCAGAATAGTCAGAAAAATTCGAGATCAGAGCTCGCAAGATCGAGCAACGTGTAGACGGGGCGAATTTCTGACGCATTTTCGCAAAAGACCCTCGAGCACTAAGTCTGTTTCGTTCTGCGACAATTCGGTCGGACGTTTGATTTAGATCTTGGATATTGTCGGTCCTGATCGACGAGTCACTTCGCGTCCGAATGTTGTCCATTCGTATTGATTAGCGATTACATTTTTTTTTGAGAACTCCGCTCGGCCAATTCCGGAGAATGCATAGAGGAGGCGTCGGAGCGGACAGCCGATACTCGACTCTCGCCCTGGCTCCCTCCGTTTGCAGCCTTTTTTAAGTTTTTAGAATCCGATGAGCGGCATTCCTGTTTCAATTCGTCTGCAAAAGGAACCGCTCACCTGCCCGCAGTGTGGATCGGCATCGCGCATAGGACGCAGTCTTTGTCTGAGCTGTTTGCTTGCTCAGGGCCTGCGCGCTCGAGTCTCGCCACCTCAGTCAGAAGAAACGCTTGAGGACGTGCTTGGGGAACTCGATATGCGGGACGCCGAGTGGCGAGTAGGTGATTACCAAATTCTCGAAGAAATCGGATGCGGTGGCATAGGCGTCGTTTATCGGGCGCGACACAGGCGCCACATCGTGGCGCTTAAAAGAATTTTGCCTTATCATGCCGAATCGCGAGAGACGCTGCTGCGTTTTCGGCGCGAGGCGGAGACTGCAGCGGGTCTCCTTCATCCGAACATCCTGCCAATCTCTGAGGTGAGCGAGGGTGACGATGGGCTGCCGTTTTTCAGCATGAAGTTTGCCGGCGGGGGCAGTTTGCTGGACGCGGCCCCGGCATTGCGTAGCGAGCCGCGACGAGCGGTGGCGTTGATGGCGAAGGTGGCGCAGGCGGTGCAATACGCGCATGGGCAAGGGATCCTGCATCGGGATTTAAAACCTGGGAACATTTTGCTGGATGGGCGGGGCGAACCGCTGGTAAGCGACTTCGGCCTCGCCAAATGCCTGGAACCCACGAGCAATCTCACGCGC
>Ga0209056_10008334_pt1 | contig 10632 bp, 8 predicted proteins | sample GraSoiAngelo_114_FD_185876 | JGI IMG/M metagenome (GOLD analysis project Ga0209056, IMG submission 185876) | Grasslands soil microbial communities from the Angelo Coastal Reserve, California, USA - 14_0903_13_40cm (SPAdes) (version 2) | ecosystem: Environmental > Terrestrial > Soil > Grasslands ...
CCGAGGGTAATCGGAAGACGGGATGAAGCTTGATGCTTACAGCGTACTCTCGCGGCTCGGCCACTGACATCTCAGTACTCGCAAATCATGAGCTCGGTATCTCAAAAATGAGGCGCATCCTGCAAACACCACCAGACCGAGCGGATTGTCATGCCCAGGACACTGCAAATTCAAACCTAGAAAACGCCTTGCCGAATTCTCCGGGAGGACTAGAGCAATGCTAGCTTGGTGAATGCACCTTGAAGAAGTTCGCGAAAAACTTCAGGTTCGATGCTGGACTAGTTTCAGTGAGGGCCGTTTCTTCGCCCAGCCCAGGTCTTTCTCACAATGCAGTGGCAGACATGGATTTCATGTTCGACAAGGCCGGCAGCGTCAAGAAAGAATACTGTTTTCGCGGCCACCCTATGCTGGGGTATGACTCCGTGAGAAGCTGGTTCGTTGGAGTGATGCCAAGCCGGAGCTACAAGAGGCATGGTATCGGATACCTGGTGGAATTTTGTGAATATGTCAATAAAGACCCTGACACTCTGGTCAGCGAACGCAAGGCTCGTATGAAGAAGGACCCGAACACGCTTGTGGAGGAGCGGTTACTTAACCGCTGGCACAGTGAGCTCCTTCAGCGTCATATGCCAAGTACTGCCCAAGGAAAATTTTCGAAGATTGTAGCCTTCTTCAACTTCAACTATGTAAAACTGAACGTTCCCCGATTCCCCTCGGTCACTCTCGATCAGTACCAGGGGTGGAAGCGCCTCCAAAAGAAGGAGGTCCAGACGATGATGGGATTCGCTGATACTTACCGTGACAAGGTCCTCCTGACGGTCGGGAGCGAGTCAGGTCTCCGGGTAAGAGCACTGGAGGTCCTCGAACTGGGGCACCTGGTAAAGTTTGAGGACGGCACCCTTGAGGGCGTTCCGTGCGAGAGCATTCAGGACTTATCTGGGGCTCTAGTTCCAGTAAGAATTCAACTTCCCCAACGGTTCTACATCGGTAACAAGAAAGAAGGGATTACCTTCATCTGTCATGACGCGGCCGAGCTCCTGGTCGAGTATCTAGCACATCGCAAGGCTAGGGGCGAACCGATTGGACCGAGGACCCCCCTGATGCCCACGTATCCTGCAACCGTCCGGACGCTAGACAATGACGCCATAACGGCTACTCATTTCTCGGAGTTTCACCCAACAAGCTCGAAAGTCAGCGTGACAGTTCCTCGTCCGCTGGGTCCTAATGGGAGACCAACAATTGTAGAAGCGATCGTTGAATCCATACGGGCTGCTCCAACCCACTTCTCGACTCTCGAAGCGGCTATGCGGAGGCTTAGAGAGAAGGCGCATATTCCATACAAAGAAGGGGTAGAGAGACCGGCTACAACCCACTCGATGAGGAAGTATCTGCATTCGACACTGGACTCTTGCGGGGTGAACGCGGTCCTCGTCAACGTCATACTAGGTCACAGCGCTAGGATTTCCGACCATTACAGTGGTAAACATCATCTCAGCATTGAAGAGATCAGGAGCCAGTATCACGCTTCAATGTACCGCATTGCGATCACCGAGGAGACCAACGGCTCGAGAATTGTCAAGCTGGAAGAACAAGCTAAGGTGCAGGAGGAGGAGCACAGGGCGTTGGTGGAAGAACTGGCGAATCTGCGCGCTTCATCGAACACCAAGGACAAGACAATTCAGCTTCTTAGTGAGCAGGTTGCTGACCTGGCCCACCGCGTAGAAACGATGGGGCCTCGTATGGGCAGCCAAGGACACAATTCTGAGAACTTTTCTCCCGCCCGCCAAAAGGCGGAGCTATTGTTAGAAACATAGCTGCAAGATACGCCTCTCACTTTGCGCCTACGGGTCCCTCTGACGGATGGTCACACTTGATACCAGGGACGCATTGTGCATTCGCTCATAAAAAAAGGGGTAAGACAAACAACCATAAGAGAGACCTCCAAAGCCAAACAAAAATGAAGGGGCCCGTAGTCGAGCCAGGACCAAGACGTGGGCCTTCGGAGCGGTTTCAGCGCGAAGAGAGCCCAAAATCGTGGGTTCGAATCCCACCGGGCCCGCCATCCTCTACCCCGGTTCTGGGCAGGATTCTTGCTTGTTTTTCGTATTGGGGCTGGAATAATGCTGCTCTTTTTTTGCGTTTACTTTTGGTTTCCTATCGGTGTTTAATGCTCACGATTTGTCGGAGATGATTCGTGAGTTCGAACGTTGGGTAGATCACCGATTAGTCAGCGCAAGATTGTTGGGGTTTTGGCCGATGGGAGTGTTTTGAGTGCTCGCCAGATTGGTGTAATGACGGGTCTTTCGAAGTTTGCTTTGTGGGAGGTTTTGCGACGTTGCTGGAAGAATGGGTTGGTTCTTCGTAGTGACAAGGCGATCTATGAACCGGAGAGGTTGAACAAGGGTCGAGCGGGAAGTTCTCGGAATGTCAGACCATTTCATCTCTACGCATTGAGACCGGCGGGTGTAGATCGGCTTGAGAGTGAGGGCTCGGTGCTGGTGAGATTCTCGGAGTCTGCGAAGGACCCGCGGGGTGGAAATGGGAAGAGCAAAGCGGGGAAGATCGTAGAATTTCTGAGAACGAACAAGGGCAAGGCCTACTTCTCCAAGGAGATCGCTGAGGCTCTCAAGGATCAAGGGGTCCGTGCTGGCGATGTGATGGGTAATCTACGACGATACGAGAGTAAGGGATTGGTCTATGTTAGGGGATACCGTGGACATGACCATCGCAGCCCCTTCAAAGAAGGCTATCTCATTACATGGATCGAACAAGGTGTGGATCGGGACGAGGCGTTGGCAGCGGCGATTGAGAGAACCAGCAGGACCCTTGCCAATCGCGAATCAACCAATACAATCATCCAGAGAATCCACCGGGTGCGAGACGTCATCCTTGAATCGACCAAACTCAGAGACCTTGCCAGTTTCAACTACATCCACGATAGCCTGGGATGCTCCGAGAAGGAAGCGGAGAACGCGACCACTCGGGCGCTGCAATTGTACCCGGATCTGAAAGAGGTCAAACTCTTCGAGGGTACCAGCCATCTCATAGTGGTCTTGAGCCAGCAGCGCCTTTCCTTTCAACCGTCTCCTTGCCTGTGCGTTTGAGAGCTGGACCAGAACAAACCAGCTTGCAAGGGGATCCATCGAAATGCCCCGTACAGCCAGCGTGTCCCGGTAAGATCTGACTTCCTCCAAGGAGAGGTCAAGGTCTTGCAGGAGAGACTTCGGCGAGAATGCTTTGTCCCTCCACGATTTCCATTGGGCTAGAGAGTCGGAAGCCATAATGTTCTGACGGAAATTATCATTGTAGATTGGGAGGTAGGCTGTCTCGAGCTCTACGAGAAGGGCTAGCATCTTAGTTGCTTTGACGCGATTCTTGATAGTGACTGAGATTACCGCATCGCGGAATCCCGTCATCTTCTTGGCGTCAATTTCTCCGTCAAGTGCTTCTCCTGAGAGAAGAAGCCTCGTGGAATTGTAGAATTGTAACAGCTGAGGAATCTGGTAACGGTGGTAAAGAGGAACTACCCTCTCTTCATAACCATCTTTGTTCTCAGCCCATGGCCTGAAGTCTCCGATCGTAGGAAATTTCAACAAACCATCTTGCAGGTAGCGACCAATAGCCCAAGTGGCGAGAGAGATGCCATCGTACTTGCGTCTACTTCCCTTTGGAGCCAATGGTCGATGTAGCCTTGCAATCGGGAGAAGCAGGCCAGTCTTTTCGTAGTACTCTAGGTCTTCTTGATCGATATCGATATCGCGGTCTTCGAGATACCCCTCAAAATCTCGCACTGTCATGAGCGACAGTTGAGAGAAGTCTGAGCTGATTGTCTTCTGCACTACGGCTGAAAGAAGCTCATCCGCTCCCATGTCGATCTCGAATACTCGATGCTAACTATAGAACTGTACCTCTAGGTTAGTCCGTTTTCCACCGCAAGTCCATTCAATGATCGATTTTGAGCTCCCGTTCGAGCCTGCTCTGGAAATCTGCTAGTCAACTAGCTCTTGTAGCGTCGTGGTGAGGCTCTTGCGACCTTGCTACTCGATGGCGCCAGTCTGCCGCATTGTTGGAGGGACCCTGCCATATCTCCTCGTGCAGTACTCTCTGTAGGCTTTCATGCTGAGTTCATCGGCGACATTATTTTCCTCTCGAGGTATCCATCTTGCGGTCCAGTTGAACTTCTCCAATAGCGAACGGGCCTTTTCATAAAACGGGATAATTCGGGGAGAGCGGACAGAATACTCGCCAGTGAGGTGTCGTATCACTAGCTGGCTGTCTCCTAGGATTTCTATCTCTCGGTCTTCCAGGTTGGCTAGCGCCCATTCCAACGCTCGGATTATCCCGGTGTACTCAGCCACGTTATGAGTCGAATCCGGACCGGGCTCTGCCGCCAAACCACAGCCCTCGAAGACCTTGAGCTCGCTGGCCGACGATTTTCGGTAAATCACGAAGCCGTAGCAGGCGACTCCTCCAGGATTCACGGGTTCGCAGAGTCCGTCGAAGAACGCCCTTAACATCCCTATTCCCATTGTAATCCAAGAAGAAGACAAAAAGTGAACCTAGGGGAATGCTACGACGGACTCAAGAAGTTACGATTGGACCTAGACATAGACTCGCTCGAAATTGTTGAAGAAGTTGCCAGATTGCGAGGTTTGTGGAAGCCTGAAAAGGTTCGGGTCGTCCTACTTGCTGAATCTCATGCCTACACACGTCAAGAGGATTTCGTTACCTTTTGGCGGGTCCGGGACACTATCTATGAGGGGAGATACGTGCGATTTGTGTACTGTCTGGCTAACGGCGAGAAAGAGCTAGTTCCCTCTGTCCATCAGAACAAGGGTACCTCGCAATTCTGGAAGATCTTCTATAGCTGCCTACACCGAGTCTCGAACAACCGAGATTTTAAACCAATTCTACACTCAACTCCTCCAGACCCGAGGATTGCCAACAAGATCAACCTACTCTCCAGCCTGAAGGAAGCGGGGATTTGGCTCACGGACGCAAGCATTGTAGGCATTAATCACTTGAAAGACGTGCGCAAAAGGAAGGAAATTCTCAGATACTGCTGGCAATTCACAGGGCCAATGCTGGAAAGTCTCGACCCAGAACCAAAGCATGTTATTGTCATAGGCAAACTTGTCGAGAAAACTCTCAAGAGAGAGATTGTCTCTTTGGACCCACATTATACCCCCCTGCCGCAGCCGCAAGCTCATTTGCCAGCGCCGGGCTACTTCCAGTTTTACAAGACATATTACGAAACATGCTCAAGATTCAGGAACGGAACTCTGCCTTGATTCTAACTCCCGTGTGACTAACTCCACTTCCTCACAAGCTGAGTAATCGACGGTCCGGTGAGCTTGGTCAACTTTCCTGGGGGAATTGCTTCGAGGAACTTTCCAATGCTGATCTTTGTTCCTTCTTTGAAGATCCCAGATGGTTCCTCTATTCTGTAGAGTGTTACTTCACCTCCCTTTCTGAAGAATGTCCCGAAAGGACCCACATAATGTAGTCAGCTGATACGTCTTTCTTGCTCAGTGCTTCAAAGCCATGTTCTCCGGTAGCTTTGACCTCGACGCGTTTCTGCCCGTTTGGATATTGAACAAACATATCTCCTTCATTACCTGTCAGTGCGCAGTAAGCTTCTCCTGTTAGCTAACAAATTGCCAGATACTATAATAGGGCATATAAAGGATGAATATTGTTATAGTATAACAGTGTTTTTAAAGGAGCGCACTTAGTATAGTATCGTATGTCGTCCCACCAAGACCTGACACACCGATCTATCTACAGCACTCGATTACCGGAGGGACAGCATAGGGGCATCAAGACAGATAGAGTATTCAGAATACTCCTCAGCAACGTGGATACTGACCTCACAAAATACAGGATAGCCAAGCTAGCGCAAGCTCAGCAGATTCAAATCAGCTTACTCTTGCGGAGATTGGAAAAATCGCATCTCGTACACGGCACTCGTGTAGTCGATGTCAAGGGCCTTCTATTGGAATGGAGCCGTCTACGCGTGAAATCTGAATCACGCAGTTACTTGCTAAAAGACATAATGAACGCACTCAGGAATGTCGATCTAGAATATGCACTCACTACTTACCAGGCCGAAACGATGGTGAACCGCTACCTCTTCCCATCTAGAACAGATCTGTACATTCGAGTGGGTGATTTCGAAAGGTGGCATGACTTACTGGTTAACCGGGGAGCCTTGGTTGGGGGAGGAAACGTCAGGCTGAGATGGTACGACGACCAAGTCTTCTACAATTCATTCCTGGTAAATGGATACCGACTAGTATCGAGGCCTCAGATCATCGTTGACCTAATCAGAGAAGGAGGAGTCACTGTGCAGGCAGCGGAAATGATGACGAACAATTATCATTCCTTCGTACAACCAAATCAGCCAGAAATGAGTAAGAACGATGTAGCGCAAGCTACGGTCTGAGTAAGAGGAACAATTCAAACTCGATGTACTCTAGCATTGAAACGGATGTTTCCTGGCATTACTTGAAGACTCTCCTAAAGTCAATCCCACAGCCGCACTGTCTGATTGGTGGCTGGTCTGTTTATCTCATCGTGAATGATCTTTATCAGAAGGACACTGGGAGAGAATACCAAGGCTCCAGAGACATCGACCTCGGTTTCCATTTCGATCCCGAGTGGGATCAGAAGCAATTCGATAATTCGACGTTTGCAAGGGCAGTTTTCAAGATACGGGAGATGGGCTTTGAGTCAGTAGCCTATCGCTTTTTGAAGAGGTTTCGTCTTTCGGACGGTCAGGAGCTGACTACCGAACAAAGTCGTCATCTTCAACCATACGATATGTTCAACCTATACATTGACGTCTTCGTAGATTCGGACGATCCTAAGAGGATTAAGATGTCCAAATTTCCGGTGGCCGAAGAACTCCTCTTAGCTAGAGTCTTCAGCGGGCATCAGCATCTGACCAAAAAAGTAGACGAATTGGAAGTAATGGTTCCAGACCCTCGAGTCCAAATGGAGATGAAAATAAGGTCTTTCCCTGAAAGAACTGACGACGACAAGAGGAGGAAGGACCTACTCGATCTGTGTGCCCTCATCCTTTACTCCGGACCCAAACCTCCGACTACAAATGGACCCGCGCAGCCGAACTACAAGCTTGCACTCAAGAACGTTACCGAAGCAGAATGGAAGGCCATTTCGGAAGACCTCAACCTGACAGTGATAGAGGCCAAGAGGGTCGCTAACCAGGTTGGGTGAATCTCGAACTATCGATCCTCGACCGAAAGCGAAGAGAAACTAAACCCATCATTCTAGCCCCCGGAGGCGTATGAATTTCGTCTCAAGGATACCCAATCGCTAGTATTGAACCGTTAGCTTCGTTCTCACTTTTGGTAAGGTGCCACTCGGGTTTAAGCTAGTTTGTTCTTCGCCTTCGCAGGACAACGAAGAGAGCTATCACAGCAAGTGTAGCAAGCACTACGCTGATCGCGAGGTAGGGTGTGCTTTCACCAGGTTGTGGGGCAGTCGGGTTTGGATGTTCAGAGACGTTGAACGCAAGCGGGTCGCTTGTGATTGCGTACCCATTAGAGTCAACCATCTTCGCGGTCACCGAAAAAGTCCCGGAAGCTGTAGGAGTGCATGAAAGCGGATTCGTGGTAAGAGGGAGACAGCCTGTAGGAAGCCCAAACCATTCATAGCTATAGCCTCCTGAGCCTCCCTCAACACTAACAGCGAAGCTTACTGTTTGCCCCACTTCAACAGAGCCGGGACTTCCAACAGGGGTACTGATCGTCGGATCTCGATAAACAGTGAAACTTGAGGCGCCACTCGTTATGAAATAGCCGTTCGAATCAGAAACACCAACGGTAATCGGAAATGTGCCTGGGCCCCCAGGAGTGCAGACGACTGGATTCGAGTTTGTGCCATCGCATGCAGTTGGCAAGCCAGACCAGACATAGCTGTAGCCTCCAGAGCCTCCAGAAACGATAATGGAGAACTTCACTATCTGTCCAACATCGACGGAGGTCGGTGAACCAAGAGGAATCCCCAGGGACGGGTCAGGGAAGACCACGAAGGAGAGCGGTCCGCTGGAAGTCGCGTATCCATTAGAGTCGGTTAGCCGAATGATAATTACTAAGCTGGTTGCCTCTCCAGGGATGCAGGTGATTCTAGGGATGTTGTCAGAAGAGCATCCACCGGGAAGGCCTTCCCATGAGTAGCTGTAACCTCCAGCGCCCCCGGAGGCTGTTGCGTCAAACGTGACTTGCTGACCAATATCTACCGAAGTTCGAGAAGGAGTGGGAGTGTCGACACTGGGGTCGGGATATATCGTGTAGGACAGAGAGAAGCTTGTTGCACTCAACCCATAGGAATCAGTCACCTGAACAGTTATTGTGAATGTCCCGTCCTCCAAGGGTGTGCACTGCAAGTCTTCAACGTTGTCTGAATCGCATCCAGAGGGAAGCCCTTGCCACAAATAGCTGTAGCCTGCTGAGCCGCCCCCGGCAGTTGTGGAGAAGATCACAGACTGACCGACATCTATCAGTCCAGAGTGAGGATTCGCTCTAGGTGCACTCGCGCTTAGAGGCTGAACGTATAACCGACCTTGCTGCCAGTCACTCCTAATTAGCAAGGCTGAGCCATTGGCACCCGGCATTCCTGACCAGATACCCCAAATTACGTCGTAGGATCCCGCCGCAAGTCGCGTTGTATTTCCGAATGGCCTATAGTGCCAAGAGAGACCTGGTGGGACGATCATGACCTGATCATTAGTTTGGTCATCGATCTCACCTACGATTCCGGCCGGCCTAATTGAGGCTCCGAATCCTAGTGAGAGGGGAAATCCGTTGGAGTTATTGATGTAATATCCCATCGTTATCGCTTCGGATGGCGCGATTGATGATGGAGTAAGATTGTAATCGTTAAGTTTTGGAGGTAGTGCCCACAGAAGGTCGCTTATCGCCTTCTGGCCGAATCGCGCCCCTGTCGTGTTCTTGTAATATCCGGCAAATGATATGTCCCAATAACTTGGAGAGGTCGCGCCTTGAAAAGATCCGCCGATATAGGGCAAAAACGGAAGTGTTGATAAGGCTACACAGCATCCAACGATACCGAAGTAGTTGTTTCCATTGGCATCGATGGAAGTCTGTCCGGAGCCGATGGCCACTGCCGCGGGGGCTGTGAACCACGAACTGGGAAAGTCCGTACTCACCGGTGTTACGTAGCGAATATTAGGCTCGAAGAGAATCGTGCCGATCTTCTGCCAGTCAGTAGCTGTAAGATCATAGGACTCCATGGCAGCGAACTCTTGACTATTGGCTGGATACTGACATCTGGTATCGATGGTTTGGATATACTGATTGTCTGGCGAGTCGACGGCGGATAGGATCGACTGCAAAGAGCTAATCTGGCCGCTGTCCCACTGTGTTAAGCCGAGACTAAATGATCCATTGCCATCAGTACTTGCGGATCCATAGCCAACATAGTACATCCAATGAGCACCATTCCACCAGATGGCCAGCGCCCAACTCTCGGCTTGTGGCATCCCACTACTTCGCAGAAAGGGAGCAGTGTCTATGCTACAAGATGACCCATCACTTTGAAAGTCATATTGCAATGCGTAGCAGGGGTTGAACACTGCATTACAAGTACCGAAGGGTGCTGCATACGCCGAGATTGCGAGCTGGAAAGCGATTCCACTAGGAAAAATCACAGTGAGAACTTCCCCGTAATAATAAGAGTTCCCGGTCAGACCACTGGGAATCGTCGGCAGATGAGCAACGATTTCCACCCCTTCTATGGTATTGGGGACCGTTCCTTGAACAAGTTCGGAGCCTAGAGCCCAGCTTGAAGGGTCTGACGAGGTCTGTATTTGAGACGTTCCAGTCTTCCATAAGGTCTCGCTCTCCGTTGGCAGGGTTGACATGGGGTCGACTTGCCTTGTTCTTCCGTTGATAGGATAGATTGAGAATGTTGAGACACCTGCTGCGGTATCTATGGTGATACAGAGCAGCAGCAACACGACTATCCGAGACTTTAGCAAGAATTATTCAAGTCCGCTGCTTTGGCGGATAGAAAATTTAAGCCTTCAACTTCAATCTTGGGATCAAGAATGTTGAGTCAAGGGACGGTCCGATCTGCTTCGATCAAATGAGACACCCTCCCCAGAAATCTCGACAGGTGGGCTATCTCTCACTTCCCACTCATGTATCCTACGCCCAAACCCATCGTCCGAATACAATCCAACCCCAAGAATCGTGGGTTTTGAACCGTTAGCTTCGTTCTCACCGGGCCCGCCACCAAATATCCGGCACTTCGGAACTCGGTCAAGTGTCTCGAACATATTGCAATCAAGTCAAACCGTTCAAGGAAAAGAGAGGCCGGAGAGTCAGATTCGAGAAACATTCTAGTATGGTGATGTTGGTGTCCAGGCTACGAGGGTCTCGATGGCGGTTACTCCGTTGATGGTACTTAATTTCTCAACGGAAGTTTCTAGGAGCTCTTCTGGACTATAGCCGTGGAAGGCGGCGAATACGTCGAACTCTCCAGGTATCACGTGGGCTTCGACAAAGTTCGGGAAGGTTTTGATCTTTTGTAGAACGTTTTTGAAAGCGCCTTTCACCTTCACCAGTGCGAAGGCGATAGGGTCCT
>Ga0209056_10008336_pt1 | contig 10630 bp, 9 predicted proteins | sample GraSoiAngelo_114_FD_185876 | JGI IMG/M metagenome (GOLD analysis project Ga0209056, IMG submission 185876) | Grasslands soil microbial communities from the Angelo Coastal Reserve, California, USA - 14_0903_13_40cm (SPAdes) (version 2) | ecosystem: Environmental > Terrestrial > Soil > Grasslands ...
GTCCTTGGCGATCGTCACATCGCCCGTGTCGAGGTAGATGTTGAACGCCACGAGGAATGGCCGCGCGCCGATCGCGGTCGCGCCCGCGGTGGGATGGATCCGCTTGGGTCCGACATCGGGATCGGCGGCCGGATCCCTTCCGATGCGCTCCCGCAGTCCTTCGAACTCGCCTTTACGGATGTCGGGCAGGCGCTCGCGCTCGGGGCGCGTGGCCGCCTTCGCGTAGAGATAGACCGGGATCTGGAGCTCGGCCGCGGCGCGTTCGGCGAGCCGGCGCGCGAGGGCGACGCAGTCGTCCATTGTCACGTCGCGCACCGGCACGAACGGCACGACGTCGGTCGCGCCCATCCGGGGATGCTCGCCGGTGTGGCGCGAGAGGTCGATCCGCTCGGTCGCGACGCGCATGGCGGCGAGCGCTGCCTCGACGCTCGCGTCGGGCGGCGCTACGAACGTGAACACGGAGCGGTTGTGGGCCGCATCGGCTTGGACGTCGAGCAGCCTGACGCCGGGGACACTGGTGAGCGCCAGACGGAGCGCCTCGATGGTCGCGGCGTTGCGGCCCTCGGAAAAGTTCGGCACGCATTCGATGAGGGGAGAGGGCATCGTCACCTCAAGCGCTCCTCAGTAGGCCCATGAGCCATTTGTGCAGCGTCGGATTGCCGGCGACCACCGATCCGTGCTGCAACACGTCGGGGGAGCCGTCGAGCGTCGTCACCACGCCGCCCGCTTCCCGGACCAGCACCACGCCGGCAGCCACGTCCCACGGCGCGAGCGTGAGCTCCCAGAAGCAATCGAGGCGGCCAGCGGCCACGTCGGTGAGATCGAGCGCGGCCGCGCCCGCACGCCGGATACCGCTCGTGGCTCCCATCACGGCCGCGAACTGATCGAGGTAGCGTCGCAAGAGCGGTAGACTCTTGAACGGGAATCCGGTGCCGACGAGCGCCTGCCGCGGCTCGGCGAGCCGCGAGACCTGGAGCGGCCGCTCGCCCTCCCAGGCGCCGAGTCCGCTCGCGCCCCAATACGCCCGATCTCGAGGTACATCGTGCACGACGCCGACGCTCAGCACGCCACCCACCAACGCCCCGATCGACACCGCGTACTGCGGATAGCCGTGCAGGAAGTTGGTCGTGCCGTCGAGCGGATCGACGATCCACACGACGTCGCCCTCACGCGCAGCCGCCGGCGACAGCTCTTCGCCCACGACGCGCGACTCCGGCACGGCGTGCAGCAACGTGTCGGCGATCAACGCCTCCGCCTGCCGGTCGGCTTCGGTGACGAAATCGTGGCGACCTTTTTCGATCCAGTCACGGCTGCTCGCGGGCGTCGTGCCTCTGAGGAAGCGAGCGGCGCGCTCCGCGGCACGTCTGGCGACATCGACTAAGTCTTTGAGTTCTCGCACCTTGCGGCGCCGACCTCCACCGTCGTAGGTTGTGAGCCCATGGCGCGCGTCTTCTCCGGCATCCAGCCTTCCGGCGAACTGCACATCGGCAATTACCTCGGCGCCGTGCAGAACTGGGTCAAGCTGCAACACCAACACGACTGCCTGTTCTGCGTCGTGGACCTGCACGCCATCACGCAACCCTACGACGCAGCGACCCTGGGCCAGCGCACGATCGACATGGCGATCGGGCTCTTCGCCGCCGGCATCGATCCGGCGCGGGCCATCGTCTTCGTGCAGTCGCACGTCCCCGAGCACACGGAACTCTACTGGGTCCTGAATACCGTCACGCCCTTGGGGGAGCTCGAGCGTCAGACGCAGTTCAAGGACAAGGCGCAGCGCCAGGAGAGCGTGCCGGCGGGACTCCTCAACTATCCCGTGCTCCAGGCGGCCGATGTGCTGCTGTACGAGGCAACCCTCGTGCCGGTGGGCGAAGACCAGCTCCAGCACCTCGAGCTGATGCGCGAGATCGCCCGTCGCTGGAACACGCGGTTCGCGAACGGATTCTCGCTGCCCGAGCCGCAGGCCCTGCTCTCGACGGCAAAGCGCGTCCTCGGGCTCGACGGCCAGGCCAAGATGTCCAAGAGCCTCGGCAACACGATCGCCCTCTTCGACTCGCCCGAGACCATCTGGGAGAAGCTCAAGCCCGCGGCCACCGACCCGGCGCGCGTCACGCGGAAGGACCCGGGCAACCCCGACATCTGCAACATCTTCACCATTCACCAGGGCTTCTCGCCGCCGGACACGCTCAAGCTCGTGGCGCACAACTGCCGCACCGCAGGATGGGGTTGTCTCGACTGCAAGCGGGTGCTGGCGGACAATATGATAGCCGCGCTCACTCCTATCCGCGAGCGGGCACAGGCGCTGCAGGCGGAGCCGCGCAAGGTGACGGACCTGCTCCGAGCCGGCGCGGCTAAAGCGCGCGCCATCGCGCGCCGCACCATGAGCCAGGTACGCCGGCGGATGGGGTTCCTGGAAGGCGCGGAGGGAGGGGGAGCCTGATGCAACACTTCCTGGAGCAGATGGTGGATGTGTTCCGGCTGGAGCTGTTCCTCCAGCTGTGTCTCGCGACGCTCTTCGGCGGCGCCATCGGCCTCGAGCGCGAGCTGGGAGGTAAGCCAGCCGGTCTCCGGACCAACATCCTCATCTGCATCGGCTCGGTGCTCTACACCAAGCTCTCGTTCACGATGGCCGCCGGGACCGCCGACCCCACGCGTATCGCCGCGCAGATCGTGACCGGCGTGGGGTTCATCGGCGCGGGCACGATCCTGCATGCGCGCGGCGCGGTGGTCGGCCTCACGAGCGCGGCCACGATCTGGGTCGTCGCGGCCATCGGGGTCGCACTGGGCGCGACGTTCTACTCGGAAGCGGCCATTACGACGCTGCTCGTCCTGGTCGTCCTGCGCGGACTCGGAAGCGTCGAGCGCCTGGTGGCGCGACAATCCACGCGGAGCATGTTGTCGGTGCATGCCCACCCCAGCGCCACCGTCCTGGACGAGCTGGAGGCGATTGTGCGCCGGACGGGACTCGAGATCGAGCGGCAGGCGAGCCGTCGCGAGAACGTGGACCTCGTGATCGACTTCACGCTGCGCGGGCCCAAGCGGCTGCACGACGAGGTCATGCTGGCGCTGCTCCATCAACCCGGCGTCCGGACCGTGTCCACGGGCGAGTGACGCTCCCCCGGCGGCTCGTGGTCGACCTCGCCTCGCCGCACCGTGCCTGGTGCATCCCCCCCGCTGCGGTGCAGCGGATCCGGGATGCCTTGGGCGCTTCGTGGGAGTTGGTCGAAGTAGCCGCGCCGGCGCCATCGCGTGGTCCTGGCACGCCCGAGGCGGTGGCGGCGGCGCGCGGCGCCGAGGTCTACTTAGGGCATGCGGTGCCGGCCGCAGTGGTCGAAGCCGGTCGTGGGACGCTCCGCTGGGTCCACACCGTGACTGCGGGCGTGGGGCCGAGCCTGCCACATCTTCGCGGGACCCCGATCGTGCTCAGTAATTCGGCGGCCGTCCACGCGGACCCGATCGCCGACTGGTCGATCGCCGCGATCGGCTACTTCGCGCGGGGGCTCGACCGGATGCGCGAGTTTCAGGCGGCGGGCCGGTGGGCGTGGGCGGACTTCGCCGCTTTTGAAGTCCCGGTACGCGAGTTCGGCGAGCTCCGGCTCGGTGTGTTCGGCCTGGGCGGCATCGGCGGAGCGATCGCGCGACGTGGAGTAGCCCTCGGGATGAGCGTAGCGGGCGTGCGTCGGCGGCCGGCGCGGGGCGGGCCGACGGGGGTCGGGGTCCGCTGGGTGGGCGGGTTCGGCGATCTGCCGCGACTTGCCGCCGAGAGCGACTGCCTGGTGATCGCCGCGCCGCATACCGCGGAGACGCGTGGCGCCGTGAGCCGGGCCGTGCTCGAGCGGCTGCCGCACGATGCCATCGTGGTGAACGTGTCTCGTGGGACCCTGTTGGACGAGACGGCGCTGCTTGCCCTTCTCGACGCCTCCCGAGTCCGCGGCGCCGCCCTCGATGTCTTCGCAGCCGAGCCGTTGCCTGCGGGCCACCCCTTCTGGCGCCATCCGCGCGTGCTCGTGAGCCCCCACGTCGCCGCCGTAACGGCACGCTTCTGGGAGCGCGAGACGGGCCTGATCGTGGAGAACATCCGGCGCTATCTTGCAGGGTCCCCGCTCGCCAACACGGTCGACCTGGAGGCCGGATACTAGGTGACTGAGGAAAAAGCCAAGAGTGCCCGTGCGGGCGCCGCCGTCGGGCAGCCGCGCGGCATCGAGCAGATCATCAAGGCGGCGATCGATCGCGGCGCCTCCGACCTGCACGTCAAGGCGGGGGATGTGTTCCGGGCCCGGATCGACGGGAAGCTCGTGCCCCTCACGAAGCATCGCCTGACGCCGGAGCAGACCAAGGCGATCGCGCAGCACTTGATTTCCAGCGACGAAGACCGCGCGCGTCTCGACCGGCTGCGCGATTACGACTGTTCCTGGGGTATGCCCGGCGTCGGGCGGTTCCGCGTGAACATCCTGCGGCAGCGTTCCTCGTTCATGATCGTGATGCGCGTGATCCCGTTCGACGTGCCGACGTTCGATTCCCTCAAGCTGCCGTCGATCCTCGCGAGCGTCGCCGTGGCCGAGCGCGGGATGATTCTCGTGACGGGAGTGACGGCCTCGGGGAAGAGCTCGACCATGGCGGCCATGGTGAACCACATCAACCAGACGCACAACAAGCACATCGTCACGCTCGAGAATCCGATCGAATTCCTGCACCGTGACATCAACTGCTCGGTGACGCAGCGGGAGATCGGGGTGGACACGGACGACTTCCGGGCGGGTCTTCGCGCCGCGATGCGCCAGGACCCGGACGTCGTCTTGATCGGCGAGATGCGCGATGCGGAGACCATCGACACCGCGATGAAGGCCGCCGAAACGGGCCATCTCGTGATCTCGACCCTGCACACCCCCGATGTGGTGACCACGGTGAGCCGGGTCGTCTCGATGTTCCCGCCCGAAGAGCAGGAGGTCGCCCGGCTGCGGTTGTGCGACGCGCTGCAGGCCGTGGTGTCGCAGCGGCTGCTGCCGCGCGCCGACGGCCACGGCCGGGTAGCGGCGGTGGAGATCCTGATCTGCACCGAGGAAGCGCGTGAGCTGATCAAGGATGCGAGCCGAACTGCCGACCTGCCGGAATACGTTCGCGAGGCACGCGACGAGTACGGTATGCAGACGTTCGATCAGCACCTGATGGAGCTGGTGGCGGACGAGGTGGTGACGTACGAGACGGCCCTCGCCGCGAGCACGGATCCAGCGGAATTCGAGAAGCAGCTGCGCTCCGTGCGCCGCCGCTTGCGCACCGGCACGCCCGCGGAGGCGACTCCCGGCCAGTGACCGAGCGGCAGCTCGCGGGGGTGCTGGCCCCCATCACCACGCCGTTCGACAGCGCGACGGGTGAAGTCGCTCCCGTCCACCTGCGCCACAACGTGACTCGACTCGTCGCGGCGGGGCTCGACGGCGTGGTCGTGGGGGGGTCGACGGGGGAGTCGGCCCTGCTCGACCCGGACGAGCAACGCCGCATGGTCGCGTGGGTGCGGGAGGTGCTGCCGGACAAGCGCTGGCTCATCGCGGGGACGGGTGGGGAGTCCACTCGACAGGCGGTGGCCCTGACGCGGGCGGCCGCGACCGAAGGAGCGGACGCCGTTCTCGTGCGACCTCCCGCGTACTTCTCCGCGGCTGTCTCCCCTGCGAGCCTCGCTGATTACTATCGCGCCGTGGCGGACGCGAGCCCGGTGCCGGTGCTCGTCTACAACATCCCCAAGTACACACACCTCCCAATTGCCGCCGGCCTGCTGCGGCAGCTGGCGGCGCACGCCAACATCGTCGGCGTCAAGGACTCGTCGGGGGATGCCAAGAACCTCGCCGCATACCGCGACGCGGCCCCGCAATGGTCGGTCTTTGTCGGCTCGGGCTCGCTCTTGTATGCCGCTCTGGAGCTGGGTTGCGACGGGGGCATCCTCGCCGTGGCCTGCTTCGCCGCCGCGCTCTCCGCCCAGGTGTTCGCCGCCTTCCGCGCCGGCGACCGGGAGGGCGCGGGGAAGCTCCAAGAGCGGCTCGCGCCGCTCGACCGCGAGGTCGTGGGAAAGCTCGGCCCCGCGGGAGTGAAAGCGGCCATGGACGCTGTGGGGGGAGGGCTGTACGGCGGGCCCGTGCGCCCGCCGCTCGCGCCCGTCGCAGCGTCGGACCGGGAGCGGCTGGTGAAGCTCGTCGCCGCGTGACGGACTACCGAGCGCTGCTCGCCGCCATCGCGGTGCCGCGGCGCTCCGCCACGGCGGCGAATCAGCGGGTCCGGGACGTGCTCAAGCGCGAGCTTGCGGCGCGCGGATTCGTGGTGATGGAGCACGGGTTCACCGGGAGGTCGCTGCTGCACCGCTACGGGCGAGCGCCGCTGGAAGGCGTCAACCTGATCGGTGTCCGCCCTCGAGCTCGCGTCTCGGTGTGGCTCGCCGCGCATTACGACTCGAAGGGCCAGCCCCTCTCCATGGCGACGCGCCTCGCGGCCGCCGGGCTGGCGACGCTCGGTGCCCTCGAGCTCGTCGCCCTGGCGGCGCGCGCGTTGCTGGGTCCGTTGCACGCGGGCGTACCCGACGTGGTCATTGGCGCGGCCGGCGCCGCCGGCATCCTGGCGCTCGCAGCCAACCGGGTGACCGATCACTCGGCGGGTGCGGTCGACAACGCGGCGGGGGTGGTGGCCGTCCTCGCCACCGTGGACGCCCTGCCGCGGGACGCGGGCGTGGGCGTGCTCTTCCCCGACGCCGAGGAATACGGCCTGCTCGGCGCGCGGGCGCTCGTGCGGGAGCGGGCCAACCTGCTCGGCGATACGTGCATCGTCAACTTCGATGGGGTCGACGACCGCGGCTCGACAGTCGCGTTCATCCATCGCCCCGGACCCGCCGTGGAGCGGGTGGCTGCCGCGCTCGGCGCGCGGCGGGCGCGCTGGCTGCCCGTGCTGGTCGACGGGCTTGCGCTGAGCGGCGCGGCTCGCGAGGGCGTCACGATCATGCGGGGCGATTGGCGCACCGCGACGATCGTCCACACGCCGCGCGACTCAGCGGAGCGCCTGACGCTGGAGGGCGTGCGAACGGTGGCGGAGGGAGTTGCCGGAGCGCTCACGCAGGTCTAGCTTTCCTCGGAGGATACTCCAACGCCCCGCTTCCGGGGCGTTTTTTGCTGGGGAGCCATGTTCGGACCGAAGACCCACTGCGTCGTGGTCGTCGGCGCCCAATGGGGCGACGAGGGCAAAGGGAAGATTGTCGACGTGCTCGCCGAGCGCGCCGATCTGGTCGTGCGCTATCAGGGCGGGGCGAACGCCGGTCACACGGTGCACACCGGCGCCGGGGAATTCGTGCTGCACCAGATTCCCTCGGGGATCATCCAGGGCGCGGTCTGTCTGGTCGGCAACGGGGTCGCGCTCGATCCGGAGACGCTCTTCACCGAGCTCGACGCCTTGAGCGAGCGGGGTATCCGCACCGAGCACAAGCTCTATGTTTCGGACCGCGCGCACCTCACGCTCCCGTTCCACAAGCTGCTCGACCGGGCCCGCGAAGCCCGGGAGAAGATCGGCACGACCGGCCGTGGCATCGGGCCCACCTATGAGGACAAGTTCGGACGAAGGGGCGTCCGGGTGGGCGACCTGCGAAACTTGGGCAGGGCGAAGGAGCTGGTGTGCACGCGCGTGCAGGCCGCGAACGAGTTCCTCGAGCTACTCGGCTCGACCGAGCGCGCGGATTCGGGGGAGCACGTGGGGCTGCTCGAGCGGCTCGCCCCGCGGTTGCTGCCGCTCGCCGTGGACGCCGGACGCGTGGTCTGGGAAGCGCTCGAGCGCGGCGAATCGGTGCTGCTCGAGGGTGCGCAAGGCGCGCTGCTCGACGTGGACCACGGGACCTACCCGTACGTCACCTCTTCCAACACGACGGCCGGCGGCGCAGCGGTCGGAGCCGGGATCGGCCCGACGGCGATCGACGCCGTGCTCGGGGTCGTCAAGGCGTACACGACCCGGGTGGGCAACGGGCCGCTACCGACGGAGGCCACGCCGGCGCTTGCCGAGCGCATCCGCGAGCTGGGGGATGAGTTCGGGGCCACCACGGGGCGGCCGCGCCGCTGTGGGTGGTTCGACGCCGTCGTCGTCCGCTACGCGGTGCGCGTCAACGGCCTCACCGGCCTCGCCGTCACCAAGCTCGACGTGCTCGACTCGTTCTCGGAGATTCCGGTGTGCGTCGGCTACCGCTGCGACGGCGAGTCACTCGACTCGATGCCCGCCGAGGTGGAGCGCCTCGCGCGCGTCGAGCCGGTGTACGAGACGCTGCCCGGCTGGCAGAAGTCGCTCAACCATGTGCGTCGGCTGGCGGACCTACCGCCTCCCGCCAGGGCCTACCTGGACCGGCTCCAGGACCTTGCACACGCACCCATCCAATACGTGAGCGTGGGTACGCATCGCGATCAGATCATCGAAGTGACGTGACAGTGGCTCGTTGATGCTCGATCTCGCGGTGATCGGAGCCGGGCCCTGCGGGCTCGCGGTGGGCGTGGCGGCGAAGCGCGCCCGCCTGACCTGCTCGCTGTTCGACAAGGGGCCCGTTGCCTCGAGTCTCATGCGCTATCCCCTGTACATGACGTTCTTCTCGACCCCCGACAAGCTCGAGATCGGCGTGCCGTTCGTGACGGCCGGTGATAAACCCACGCGACGGGAAGCGCTGACCTACTATCGGAAGGTGGCGGAGCACTTCGAGCTCGATGTGCGCCAGTATCACACGGTGTCACGCGCGACGCGGACGCGGGACGGGTTCGAGCTGGTGGCACAGCACCCGGGTAGCACCGAGCCGGAGACGGTGTCGAGCCGACAGCTCGTGTTCGCGACCGGCTACTTCGAGTCACCCAACCCGCTCCGCGTCCCGGGGGAGGATCTCCCGCACGTGTCGCACTTCTTCGTGGAGCCGCACCCCTACTGGCAGCAGCGCGTGGTCGTAGTGGGCGGCGGCAACAGCGCGGTCGAGGCGGCGCTCGAGCTGTGCCGGGTCGGCGCACGCGTCACCCTGGTGCACTTTCTGAGCGAGTTCGACCGCGGAGTGAAGCCATGGATCCTGCCCGACATCACCAACCGCGTGAAAGAGGGCCGGGTCGCCGTGCGGTGGTGCAGTCGCGTGGTCGAGATCCGGCGGGCCGAAGTCGTCGTGCGTCGCGATCCGGACGGTCCGCGGGAAACGATTCCCGCGGATTTCGTCCTGGCCCTGACCGGCTATACAGCGGACCTGTCGCTGCTGCGCTCGGTCGGGGTGGCGGTGGATGAGACCAGCGGCATCCCCCGGCACGCACCGGAAACGATGGAGACGAACGTGCCGGGTGTGTACATCGCCGGCGTGCTCGCCTCCGGGTTCGACGCCAACAAGATCTTCATCGAGAACGGGCGCGAGCATGGTGGGCGGATCTGCGACCATATCAAAAGCAAACCCCCCAGAGTTGCCCCTGGGGGGTGATCGCCTGCTCGACATCGTGCGCCCTAGAACCCGATGCGAGCGAGACGCTCAATAGCCGCAGCCTTGTCGAGCAAGAACGATGCCTGCCGCGTAATGGCGATAACTACGGCACATAGCAAGTTACGTGACAGCGATATGTATCGCAAAATGCACGTTTTTATGCATAACGCAGCATGTCGCAACTGATACTGGTTGCGCCAGCGGCCTTCAAAGGCACCCTGGGGCCCCGCCAGGTGGCGGACGCCCTAGCGGTAGGAGCGCGCCGCGCGTTCCCGGATGCCGCCGTGCTGCAGTGCCCCATTGCCGACGGTGGCGACGGGCTGCTGGACGCCGTGCTTGCGCCCGCCGCACTGCGGGAGCGCGTCAGCGTCACCGGACCCCTGGGCGAGCCGGTCTCAGGCGAGTTCGGGTGGGTGGATCCCGAAACGGCCATCTTCGAAAGTGCGACCGCATGCGGCATCGCGCTCCTCAAGCCCGAGCAGCTCGACCCGCTGCGCGCCACGACGCGGGGCGTGGGCGAGCTTGTCTGGGAAGCGGTCGAACGGGGCGCCAAGACGGTGGTCGTGGGTCTGGGCGGCTCGGCCACGGTGGACGGCGGTACCGGCGCGGCGCGCGGCCTGGGCTGGGAGTTCCTCGATGCCGCGGGAGCGTCGCTCCCCGAAGGCGGCGGCTCGCTGACGCAGCTGGCGGAGTTCGACGGGGGGTGGGGTATCGCCGCCCGGGTCATCGCGCTTGCCGACGTCACCACGCCACTCGTCGGCTCGCGGGGCGCGGCCCCCGTGTTCGGGCCGCAGAAAGGGGCGGGGCCGGAGGGAGTGAAGCTCCTCTCGCGGGGACTCGAGCGCCTGGCCGAGCTGATGGCCCGGCACGGCCGTGGCGACCTCGCAACACTGCCCGGGGGTGGCGCCGCAGGCGGTCTCGGCGCGGGTCTCGTCTGCTTTGCCAAGGCCGAGCTTGCCGGTGGCGCGGAGTGGGTCCTGGCAAGGGTGGGGTTCGACGCGGCCCTCGCCAAGGCCCAGCTCGTGATCACGGGGGAGGGGACGTTCGACAAGACGTCGCTCGTCGGGAAGGCGTCGGGCGAGGTGGTGCGGCGCGCCCAGGCGGCGAAGACGCGGGTCGCCGTCGTGGCGGGCAAGGTCGAAGGGCTGGTCGGCCTGCATGCGCTGGACGGTGAAGGTCGCG
>Ga0209056_10008337_pt1 | contig 10630 bp, 13 predicted proteins | sample GraSoiAngelo_114_FD_185876 | JGI IMG/M metagenome (GOLD analysis project Ga0209056, IMG submission 185876) | Grasslands soil microbial communities from the Angelo Coastal Reserve, California, USA - 14_0903_13_40cm (SPAdes) (version 2) | ecosystem: Environmental > Terrestrial > Soil > Grasslands...
GCGTTGCAGCGGCGAGCGTCCGTCCGGGGCAGTGCATCACACGCGCCGCCTTCTACGCCGGTCGAATACCGGCTGTCTAGGGAAAAATGCGAACCTGGACGCTAGGCGGCCACCTGGAGTATCCGGGCGTGCCGGATGGCGCTTGCCGAGCCTCCGCCCCCGAGCGGCGTCGATACCCCGAAGAGAGCTGCCCTCATCGTGTTGGCTGGCATGGCAGTCGCGGCGCTGGTCGTCTCCCTCGACCTCACGAGTCTCGACGCGGAGACGGTCGCCGCGCGGGTGCGTGCGTCGGGAGCGCTCGGCCCGCTGGCGCTGATCGCGCTCCTCGTCGCACAGGCCGCGGTGGCGCCGTTGCCGTCGCCGCCGCTCCTGATGGCGGCGGGCTTCGTCTACGGACCCTGGGTCGGCTTCGGGATCGGCTGGCTCGGGCTGCTGCTCGGGGCGAGCGTGTGCTTCGGCCTGGCGCGCACGTTCGGGCGCCCCTTCGCCGAGCGGTTCGTCCGCGCGCAGCGTCTCGCCGCCATCGACGAGTACGTCGGCACCCGGTCCGGCACGACGTTCCTCACGGTCCTGTCGCTGCGCGTCTTCATGCCGCCCTTGTTCGACGCGGTCAGCTACGGCTGCGGCCTCGTTCGGCTCCCGTTTCATTGGTTCGTGCTCGCGACCGCCCTCGGCGAGCTTCCCAAGGTAGGCAGCTTCACGTACGTCGGTGCGGCCGTCGGGGGCGTGCCGGGCTGGCTGACGACGTGGATCCTCCTGGCGCCCGTGGCAGGTCTGGTCGTGCTCCGGCTCGCACGTCGCGCCGCACGCGCCCGTCGCTCGCCGGCCGCCAGTTGACCCACCACGGCGTCGGCCTGCTACAGTTTCTCCAATGGCCGCGCCGCAGCGCTACAGCGTGGTGGTCGCGAAGGACTACCTCAAGTTCTCGGCGGCCCACTTCATCGCCTATCCCGGCTTCCGCGAGCCGCTCCACGGCCACAACTACCAGGTCTCGGTGCGCGTCGAGGCGGAGCTCGGTCCGGAGGGCTACGTGCTCGACTTCGGGCTGGTGAAGCGGGTGGCGCACGAGCTCTGCCGCGAGCTCGACGAGCGCGTGCTGCTGCCTCTGGAGAGCGACTGCCTGACCACGGTGAGGACCGAGGGCGCCGTCGAGGTGATCACGGCCGGCGGCGAGCGCTTCCGCTTCCCCGCGAGCGACGTGAGGCTGCTGCCGATCGCGCACAGCTCGGCAGAGGAGCTCGCCGCCTACCTCCTCGGTCGGCTGCGCGACGCGCTGCGCGCGGAAGCGGGCGGCCGCGCCTTCGTGTCGCTGGAGGTCGGCGTCGCCGAGGCGCCGGGCCAGGTGGCGTACTGCCGCGAGGCGTTCTGAGGGCCGCGCTCTTCGCTCTGGTGGCCGCCCTCGGCTGCGGGCCGGCGCTCCCCGATCCCGACGCGCCGGGGGCGGCCGTCTTCCGCGCGCGGTGCGCCGGCTGCCATCGGCTCTACGCGCCGGGCAGCATGACGTTCCCGATGTGGCAGGTGCAGATCGAGCGCATGCACGGCCTGTTCGCGCAGCGCGGCCTCCCGTGGCTCAGCGCACACGAGGAGCGCGAGCTCCTCGACTACCTCGCCGCGCACGCCGGCACGAGCTGAGCCGCGCGACGACCGTGGAGACGCGTTGGTTTGAGCGGCGGCCAGGGCGCGGCTAGAACGGCGCCTGCGCCCATGACCCGCACCGAGCGCACGTACTACGTCGTCTCCGGACTCTACACGCTCGCGCAGTTCTTCATCGCGCCGATCTACCCGCTGTTCCTCCTGAGCCGCGGGCTCGATCTCTTCCGGATGAACGCGGTCCTCGCCACCTACCTGATCACGGTCTTCGTGTTCGAGGTGCCGACGGGCGCCATCGCCGACCGCTTCGGCCGCAAGCGGTCGTTCCTCGCGGCCTGCATGGTGCGCATGACCGCCTATGCGCTCTACGCGTTCGCGCGCGACTTTGCGGACTGTCTCGTGGCCGAGTTCATCGACGCGGTGGGCACGACGCTCGCGAGCGGTGCGCTCGAGGCCTGGGCGGTCGATGGGGTGCGGGCGGAGGGCGACCTGCGCCCGACGGACGCGCTGTTCGCGCGCGGGCAGGTCGTGGCGCGGGCGCTCATGATCGTCGGTGGCGTCGCCTGCGGCTACCTCGCCGAGCTCGGCTGGAAGGTCCCCTGGCTCGTGTGTACCGCGCTCTTCGCCGTGACCGCGGCGCTCGCCGCCGCGACGATGCGGGAGACGCGAGCGCGGGCGGTCCCGCGCTCCCTCGGGCGCACCGCGCTCGACGGCCTCGGCGTCGTGCGCGCCGCGCCGGTGCTGATCCTGCTGTGCGTGCTCACCGGGATCGGCGCGTTCGCGAGCTTCCCGCTTCACATCCTCTGGCAGCCGCGCCTCGAAGCGCTCGCCGGCAAGGGCCTCTGGCGGATGGGCTGGATCGTGGGACTCCTGAACCTCACGGCCCTCGTCGGCAATGCGATCCTGCCGCGTCTCCTCCGGCGGTTCGCGCGCGAGACGGTGCTCGCGGCCGCGGCTCTGTGGCGCGGCGGCACCGTGGCCGTCGCGGCCGCGGCCGTGACCGCGGCGCCCATGGTCGCCGGCCTCGTGTTCCAGGAGATCGCCTTCGGGCTGAGCGACCCGGTGCTGCTGGCATGGACCAACGAGCACGTCGCGGCCGCCGAGCGCGCGACCGTCCTCTCGGTACGCTCGACGTTCTTCACCCTGGGCGGGGCTTCGGGGCTGATGATTCTCGGCCTCGTCGCGCGCGATCTCGGCATCCCGACGGCGTGGGCGGTCGGGGCGGTCCTCTTTGCGCTCGCCGCGCCGCTCTACCTGGCGCTCGGGCGCCTCGCTCCGCGCGTGCCGCCGCGGGAGGCCGGGGTCGCGGCGACGGTGGTGGTGCCGGCAAAGGTGGCGCCGCCGGCAGTGGAACCGGCGTACGTCGCACAGCGCGGCGCGAGCTCGTAGCCCCGCGGCGGCGGGTTCCCGGCTATGCCGCCAGCTCCTCGCTTACGGGTTCGATCTCGTGGGCGAAGAGGATGAGCTTCTGGCCGCCGTCGAAGTCGACGGTGAAGAGCTCGCGGCCAAGGTTCTCGCGCAGCGAGATCAGGGTCCCTGGTGTGGACCGGCGAACGACTCCGCCCGGATACACGATCGTGCGGGTCGAGCGGCAGCGTGTTCCTGGAACAAATGACATGGTCTATCTCCTTCCACGATCACGCCACCGCTGGGGCTTCCAGGTCGAAGCGCGTCCCGAAACGTGTCCCCTTGAAGGTCCCGCACAGGCGTACATGGCCGCGATTCACGAGGTAGACGACCGTGGCCATGATCTCGGCCTCCGAGCGGGCGTGCCGGGCGACGGCGTTCACGAGATCGAGCAGCGTGATGTTCGGTGGCATTGCCGTACTCTCCGTTCTCGAACGCTCGCAAGTTGGATGCCAGGCGGCGCGACGAGGTTGCGATGGCCCAGGGGCTCGGGCTTCCTCGATTTTTCGCGGGACCGCGGCAGGGGCGCCGTCTCTGCCGCTTAAAGAGTTGGCAGCTGCCTGCCCGGGCTGTGAACTCGGGTTCGCAGAGCCGCTCCCCGTACGGGGCCGGGATCGCATGTGCAGTAGCAACTGCCCGGCAAGCAGGAACGTTTCCGCATGCCGACACCCGACGGCAAGGTCGCGCACGCCGAGCTCCAGATCGGTGATTCCATCGTCATGCTCACCGAGGCGACCCAGGAGCCGGTCACGTCGGCGAGCATCTACCTCTACGTGCCGAACGCTGACGCCACCTTCGAGCGTGCGGTCGCTGCCGGTGCGCAAACCAACATGCCGGTGACCGACATGTTCTGGGGAGACCGGTTCGGTCGCGTCATCGACCCGTTCGGTGTGCGCTGGGGAATCGCGACCCACAAGGAGGATGTCTCGCCCGAAGAGATCGACCGCCGGGCCGCACAGGCGATGAGGTAGGCGGTTGATGTCATGCTTTGCCCTTTACGTTGCCCTTGCGCGGGCGCGTCGCGCGGCGCTGGTCACAGCCGACGGTCCGCTCTCGCGGGCGCCGGGCATCGGAGTCGCGGTGCAGAACGTCCGCCTGGCCTGAGTGCCTCGCGTCGAGACCCCACCCTGTTGCTTCAGCAGGCTCCTGGTGTATGCGCCTGTGAAGCCACACGTCACCGCCAGGAGGGGGCAACGCATGAAGATCTACGATTTCGTGGGCGCACCGAACCCGAAGAAGCTGCGCGTGTACCTCGTCGAGAAGGGCCTCGACATCCCGTTCGAGCCGGTGAACATCGTCACCGGGGAGAACCGCACGCCGGAGTTTCTCAAGAAGAACCCGCTCGGCGGCCTGCCGGTTCTCGAGCTCGACGATGGCAGCCGCCTCACCGAGTCGCTCGCCATCATGGAGTACCTGGAAGAGCTCCATCCGAAGCCCCCGATGATCGGGACGACGCCCATCGAGCGCGCTCGCGTGCGCGAGCTCGAGCGCATCTGCGAGCTCGGCGTGCTGGCGACGGTCGGGCAGATCTTCCAGAACACCCATCCGTTCATGGCCGGGCGGTTCAAGCAGTCGGCCGACGCCGCCGAGAACGCGCGCAACCGGCTCGCGGCCAACCTGAAGGTCATGGACGCCAAGATCGACCGCGGGCCGTTCGTCGCCGGCTCGCGCCCGTCGATCGCCGACTGCACGCTGCTCGCGGCCCTGGAGTTCGCCGAGTTCGCGCAGGTGCCGCTCGATCCGGCGTTCAAGAACGTGACGCGCTGGTACGCGGGCTTCAAGGAACGCCCGAGCGCACGGGCCTGACCCATGCTGACCGCCCTCGCGCCCCTCGTCGCGGTTGGCGGCTTCGGGCTCTACTTCCTCTCGAGCTTCCGCTTCGCGCGCTACCGGCGCCGGCCGTGGGAGTTCCTCGCGATCATTGCCGGCGGCGCGGCGCTCGGCGCGTACCGCCTCGCGGCGGCCCCGGGCGCGCCGACGGCTGTGGCCGCCGTGCTCGCGATCGGGATCCTCGCCTTCGCGTGCTGGTTCCTCTTCTCGTTCTCGATGTACGGCCCGCGCGAAGAGCGGCCGCGGGTCGGCGAGCGGTTCCCCGACTTCGCACTGCCGGCGTCCGACGGCAGGATCTTCCGGCTGGCGGACGCTCGCGGCCGCCCCCTCCTCCTCGTCTGCTACCGCGGCACCTGGTGACCCTTCTGCGTGACGGAGCTCGGCGAGCTCCGCCGCCATTACCAGGAGATCCTCGAGCGCGGCGTCGAGGTGGCGGCGGTGAGCGTCGATCCGCCCGAGGTGTCGGAGAAGCTCCGGCAGAAGCTCGGCGTCGGTATCCGGTTCCTGTCCGACGAGCGCGGCATGCTGATGGACGCGCTCGACGTTCGGGATCGCGACGGCCTGCCGCCGGACTTCATCACGGGCGGCCTCGGCAAGGGTCGCGAGAGCCGCGATATCTTTCTCGCCACGACGTTCCTCGTCGACGAGGGCGGGGTCATCCGCTGGCTCTACCGCCCCGACACCTACCGCGTGCGGGCGCCGGCGAGCGAGGTGCTGCAGGCGATCGACGCCTTGGGACGGCCCGAGCGTCAACGCGCGTCGGCGTCGACGTAGCCGAGCGCGCGCAGGCGGCGCTCCGTCTCCGGATCGATGACGGTCGTGTCCGGGGCTGCCTCCTGCGGCGCCCGCGTGCGGCGCAGCCGCGCGGCGGTCTGGCGCGCGTAGCCGACCACGACGGGCCGGTCGCTCGCGAGGTTCCAGCGCTCGGCAGGGTCCGCGACGAGGTCGTACAGCTCGACGCGCTCGGCGCCGGGGCGCGCCTCGCCCCAGACGGCCTTCCACCGCCCCGCGACCACCCCGACCAGAGCCGGGTGGCCGAGCTGCGTCTCCATCATCGTCTCGTCTGCGGCGGGAACCGCCGCCTCGAGCAGCGTGCTTCCCGGGAGGTCCTTTGGGGGCTCGAGGCCGAGGACCGCCAGGATCGTCGGCAGGACGTCGATCTGGCGCGCGAGCGCGCGGACGCGACGAGCTCCTGCTCCGCCCGGGAGCCGCATGAGCAGCGGCACGCGCACCAGCTCCTGGTAGAGCGTCCGGCCGTGGTCGAAGCCGCCGTGGTCGTGGAACTCCTCGCCGTGGTCGGCGACGAAGACGACGAGCGTCGAGCGGTCGAGCCCGTGCGCCCGGAGCCGATCGAGGAGAGCGCCGAAGGCCTCGTCCAGGAGCGCGACCTCGCCGTCGTACAGCGCGCCCAGCAGCGCGATGTTGTCTGCGGTCGCCAAAGTCGGCCGCTCGAGCAGGGTGAGGACGGGTGTTCGCGGACCGATGGTCGGGTGGATGTCGGGCGGCAGGAACCGCTCCGCATAACCCGGCGGGGGCCGGTAGGGCGCGTGCGTGTCGGTCGCGTGCAGGTAGAGGAAGAAGGGGCGATCGGATCGGGCATCGAGCCACGGGAACGCCGCGGCGTTCAGCTCGGCGGCGGAGACGTAGACGGTCTCCCGATCGTCCCGCTCTTCCAGGTAGTGGTACTCCGCGAAGCCGCGGTCGAAGCCGAAGCGCGGCGCGACGTTGAGGTTCGTGACGAAGGCGGCCGTGTCGTAGCCGGCTTCGGCGAGGATCGTGGCCATGGTGGGCAGGTCGGCGCGCAGGGCGGACATGAGGGAACGCGCGCCATGCTCGGCGGGGTAGCGGCCGGTCAGGATGGAAGCCGTCGACGGCCGCGTCCAGGAGGCCTGCGCCATCGCCGTCTCGAAGACGATGCTCTCGCGGGCGAAGGCGTCGAGCCGGGGTGACGTTGGGCGGCCGTAGCCGAAGCAGCCCAGGCGGTCGGCGCGGAGCGTGTCGGCGACGTAGAGAACCACGTTCGATGCGCGTGCGGTCGGCCGCGGCGCCGCGGCGGCCGGCCGGACCGACCGGCCCTCGATCCGCGGCCGGACGAGCGCGAGCTCCGTCCCGTCCGCCGAGAGCGCGAGCCGCGCGACCGCGCCTGCCTCGGGACCGAGGTCGGCGGTGAGGTGTCCCGGCTCGCGACGCGTGGTCCCGGCCAGCCGCTCCGGCCGCTCGTCGGCCTGCACCGCGACGCGGAGCCTGTCGGCCGTGCGCTCGCCGGACTCGAACGCGAGCCTAGCGTCCGGCGGCAGGCGCAGGAAGTAGGTGACCGTCGTGCCGGGGGTGAGCACCAAGCGGTCTCCCTCGACGTGCGCGGCCGGCGAACGCGCCGCCTCCGACTCGAAACGCAAGGAGCGAACGCCGAAGTGTCTCGGTATCTCACCCCGTTCCGCGCTCACGTGACCGCCGGGTACGAACAGGTCGAGCACGTTGCGTCCGGCCACCTGCTGCTCGGCGCGCAGTGCCACGCGAATCTGCTCCGCTCCCGGAGACAGCCTGAAACGCCCCACGGGGCGTCCGTTCAGACGGGCGAAGACGGCGGGAACGTGCGAGGGTTCGCCGACGACGCAGTCGAGAACGACCGTGGTCTCGAGCGGGCGAGGCCCCGCGTCGAAGGAGATCGACGCCCTCGGGGCGTTTGACCAGGCGATGAACTGGCCGTCCTCGCCCCGCTCCGGAGGGCTCCAGCCTTCGAGGAAGTTGTCCGCCGCCCGGCGATCCCCGGCTCGGATCTGGGTCGTTGGGCCGGCGCTGTCCGTGGCGGGGAACGCCTCGATGAGGTCGAGCGTCACGGCGTGCTCGGGGTGGCGGCAGGCGGTGGCTGCGAGCACGAAGGCAGCGAAGCCTGCCAGCCCGCGCATGCTCCGCGACGGGAGTTCCACCGACCGAGTCGTATAGCCGATCCGCAGGCGTGCCGTCACCCGGACGGGGCGGGGCTCAGCATCGGGGACAGCACCATCCACGGCACGACTGGTGACGCGGTGTTCCAAAAAAAGCTCGTCAGACTGCCAGCTTTTTCACTTGACCACGCGGAGGCCCGGGACGTATGAGCCGGGTCGGGGGGACCCGCCATGAAGCTCATGCGCGCCGCCTTGGTGTTCCTCGCGGTGGTCGTGTCGCGTGGGTCTGCGACCGCCACGATCGACATCGGCCTCTATGACTTCGGCGCCGGCGCCGCGCTTCTCGACCATCTCATCGTGAACCACGGCCTCGACGCGGCATACACGCGTTACACCCCGGGCAGCTTCGGGAGCGTCAGCGACTTCTCCGTCCAGAACGTCTGGCTGGTACCCTCCCATGGCTATCCAGCGACCTATGACGGGCTGCGCTCGAACACGAGCTTCCAGTCGGGGTCTGCGTTCTCACGCGTCGTCATCACCGGGTCCGACCCCGACGACCACCATCCGCTGAGCGAGGCATCCTCGCGGTTCATGCTGAACGCCCTGCAGTGGGTCGCCGGGGGTCCCAGGCCGGGTCTCGTCGTCCTCGCCGACGACAATGCAGTCTACGACTGGTTGCCGCCGAGCTGGGGCGTGCCGCGACCGCAGGCGACCGGGTGCTTCGACTCCGTTTCGGTCGACCCGGGACAGGCGGACCATCCGGTGAACGCCGGGCTCACCACGGCGCTGCTCAGCGGCTGGGGGTGCTCGGCGCATCTCTATTTCGCGGCGGACATCGGAGGCTGGACGACGCTCCACCGCTTGGGCAGCGGCCCGCAGCCGATCACGATCGCACGCGATCTCTGCGTCGGACCCCCGGGCGACTGCGACGGGGACGGCGCGGCCGACGCGACGGACAACTGCCCCGGCGTCGCGAACGCCGACCAGGCCGACGGCGACGGGGACGGCGTCGGCGACGCCTGCGACAACTGCGCGGCGGTCGTGAACGCGGACCAGGCCGACCGCGACGGGAACGGCATCGGCGACGCGTGCCAGGACACGGACGGCGACGGCCTCCTCGATATCAACGACAACTGCCCGACCACCGCGAACGCCGACCAGGCCGACGCCGACGCTGACGGCGTCGGCGACGTCTGCGACTCGTGCCCCGGCCATGACGATCATCAAGACGCCGACCACGACGGCCGGCCGGACGCCTGCGACAACTGCCCGGCGGTCGCGAACGCGGACCAGGCCGACCGCGACGGGAACGGCATCGGCGACGCGTGCCAGGACACGGACGGCGACGGCCTCGTCGATGTCGCCGACAACTGCCCGACGACCCCGAACGCCGATCAGGCCGATGCGGACCGTGACGGCGTCGGCGACGTCTGCGACCCGTGTACCGACACCGACGGCGACGGTTTCGGCAACCCGGGCTTCCCCGCGAACACCTGTCCCGTCGACAACTGCCCCTTCACGAGGAACCCCGATCAGCGGGACACCGACGGCGACGGCATCGGGGATGCATGCTTCATCTGCGCCACGCTCGGCGATCTCCCCTTGTACGGCGCGGTGGTGCAGCAGACGCTCAGCGCCAAGCTCGGCTCGTCGATCTACGGCAATCTCTCGTTCGGCACCTACTTCTACGGGAGCGCCTGTGTCGGGCGCGCGGCGCTTCGGGGCGTTCACTTCTTCGAGTACGACACCCCGGGGGACCTGGTCGCCATGACGGCGACAGGCACGGCAGTCCGGTTCGGGTCCACGAACGCGTACACCTACACGCCGAACGAGATCGAGGGCGACGTCGTGACGGCGGGCGGAGCCGTGAAGGGCATCTCGGCCATCTACGACCTACGCGGGGTGATCGATACGACGGGAACGCATCCCGCGTTGGCCGGCTGTGCGCGGGCTATGGCCGACGCCCGGCGCGCCTCGGCCGTGTTCGCGTCGCGCCCGCCGACCCAGGTCCTCGGCGACGTGCACGTGGGGCCCGGTCAGAGCTTCGAGATCAGCGGCGGCCAGAACGACGTGATCCAGGTGAATTCGTTGCGCGTCGACGGCGGGGGAGGCGGCAAGTCTTGCGACCGGTATCGGTACTCCGGGTACCCCGGGCAGCTCTATGTGTACGGCGATTCCATGGTCGTCAACGTGACCGGCCGGGTGCAGCTCGGAGATTGCGCCTACGTGGACACCTCCGGGGACGTCGTCCTGAACGTCGTGGGAAAGGGTCCCTCGATCCGCGTGGGCCGGGAGATCGGCGGGGCCCCGGCCATCCTGGCCCCCGACCGTACGCTCGTCGTCACGGGCGCCGAGGACGATGACTATACCTACGTCCACCCCTTCGTCAGAAAGATCGTCGTGAACGGGATCACGCTCATGTCCGACAACTATTCCCTGTGTTACCGGTGAGGAGCACGCTCACGGGATCGCGCCCTTCTCCTTGAGCGTCCCGATCGCCTCCCAGTCGTAGCCGAGCTCGAGCAGGATCTCCTCCGTGTGCTGCCCGAGCTCGGGCGCGATGGCCCGTGCCTGCCAGCGGGTAGCCGAGAAGTCGGCCGGCGACGCCAGCATGCGCACGCTGCCTTCGTCCGGACGCGGCACCTCGACCCACGCGCCCGCCGCCTCCGCCTGCGGGTCGGCGACGATCTCCTGGGTCGTCTGCACGGGCGCCCACCACACGCCCTCGCGGTCGAAGACGCCGCCCCACTCGGCGAGCGGCCGCGTCGCGAAGATCGCGTCGAGGAGCCCGACCAGCTCGGCGCAGTGCTCGCGTCGCGCCCGCATGCTCGCGAAGCGCGGGTCCGCGCGCCAGTCCGGACGCCCGACGGCGCGCACGAGATCCGGCCAGTGGCGATCGCCCTGCAAGCCGAGGAGCC
>Ga0209056_10008342_pt1 | contig 10628 bp, 5 predicted proteins | sample GraSoiAngelo_114_FD_185876 | JGI IMG/M metagenome (GOLD analysis project Ga0209056, IMG submission 185876) | Grasslands soil microbial communities from the Angelo Coastal Reserve, California, USA - 14_0903_13_40cm (SPAdes) (version 2) | ecosystem: Environmental > Terrestrial > Soil > Grasslands ...
AACTGATTCACGATGGATCAAGGTGTCTGCGATAGTAACTGGTATTTTGACCTTCGTCCTAGTGATCCTTACCATCGTTCTAGCCAGATATGCTCTGGAAGACATAATACATTCACTATCGAAGTAACTGGCTTTGATCCATCCGGCGCTCAATTCGCAGTTTTAGACGGCTTTCTGCTCGTGCGCGCCATTGCCTGATTGCTTTAACAGCGGCGCGGCCAGCTTTCCATTTCCGCAACGGATAGAGCGAGTCCATGACTAAAAAAAAGCGCCGCGCTTCCGCGTGCCGACGAACAAGTTTTATGAGTAAACACGCTTCCACGCGACGCTTCCCGCAGACTTAGTCATCACCGAGTAACGGTTGCGCAAAGCCCGACGGGATTTTGTGATCCAACGGTTCAACACGTCAACGATTTAACGTTTCACCGCGCCCCGCAGAGTTGAGCTTCTACGCGGAGGCCGTATCGTCCCGTTCCTTTTGAAAATGCCGGCGTGGCGGAATTGGCAGACGCGCTGGACTCAAAATCCAGTGGCCGCAAGGCCGTGTGGGTTCGAGCCCCTCCGCCGGCAGTCTTCTTCATTAAGCGTTGGACGTTCGATCTTGGACATTGGGGGTTCGATGTTTGCAGTCGTGACCTCGATCGTCTGGGTTAGATTCCCTCCACCGGCAGTCTTCATCGAACATTGGGCATTTCGAATCTTGCATGTTCGACCTTCAATGACGCGTAGTTTTTCAATTCAACTTGCTCGTCTCGTCCATACATGTGAGCTTGTATTTCTATGTTTCTTAAATCACTGCAGATTGGGTTTGTTGGGCTGGTTCTTTGTGTCGCGACCGCCTGGGCTGGACCAGCGTCCATTCAGGGGATCGTCAAAGACCCAAAGGGGCAACCGATAAAAGGCGCAGATGTTCGGATAGAGTCGAAAGACGGCAAGCAGATGTTCAACACCGTCAAGACAGATGCGCAGGGTCGCTACATTTCACAAGGCCTGCCAGCCGGCGTGTACCGGGTCACATTGATAGTGAACGGCGCAGTGAAGGCGTCCATCATGAATACGAAAACCAAGGCCGATCAGCGAACCCAACTGAATTTTGATCTGAAACCGGTGGCCGCATCGCAAGCAAGCACAGCTGGAAAGAGCGGAAAACATATGGTCTGGGTTCCCGCGAGCACCGGGAGTCATATAGGCGGTGGTAACGCGGGCGCAGGCACTTTGAACGTCAAGAGAGGCAGCGCCGAAGCACTACGGCGGCAACAACTGAATTCGGTCCAAGGGGGACTGCCGCCGACATCGTCGGGATCGACCACAGGGCCTTGAGCTCTAGTGTCAGATTGCTCTGACGGCGGCTAGATTGCGGCACTGCTAAATTGGCCGCAGTGTTCGCTGATGCTGAGCCGATAGTTGCTGTAGTGTGCGCTGTCCTCAGCGCATCAGTGGGCGAGGCTACATCTCAGGTCCGACGATGACAGCTCGACGCTACAACCGTGCAATTTTCAAACTGACGTTTACGTTGCGGCAAACAACTCTTTCACGGACTCTCGCGACAGCGCAATAATCGTAAAGACCCCGAGAATTGTTCCGAAAGGAATGAAGAGACATTCAATACAAGCCATTACCAGCGCAAAGGTGTAATGTTTGCGGCGGGAAAGGCATCGACCGGCAATCAAAATACAGATCGCCATCGCGACCCCGAGTAAAAACAAAAGCAAACCCAGCACGACAAAAATCCAGCCAAGAAACTCAGGCGGCAACTGTTCACCTGGTTTCGGCGTGCCGTGTCGCGCAGCGAATATGAAAATCGCGCCGACTGTGGTGTACAGCAGCGGGAAGAAAGAAAACAGCGCCGCCAGACCAGCGACTACGTAATGAAAAATCGCAAGCAACCGCAGATGCTCCTTATCGTGGTTCATTTGCTTTAAGGGTGCTTCCTATCCGCGTGAGCAAGAGCATCAGTAAGTGGAAGGGAAGAAAACCGACGCTAGCGTCTCACGAAGTCATATACCCTTCTTCGCCGTGTTGATTAATGTCGAGCCCCTGTCGCTCAATCTCAGGGGCGATGCGCAGACCGATCGCTCCTCTGACGACCGCACCGATGATTGCGCTTCCGACCACCGCCAGAATGATTGTGACCACAATTGCCTTTAATTGTTCGAGCCACAGCGTATGACCGACAATTCGCGCAAGACCATTTTGCGTCGCAGGATTAAGGGATCCCGCGACGCTTAACGAAAGATTTGGATTCACGGTCGCAGTCGCAAGCAAACCGGTGAGAAATGCGCCGAGCGTCCCGCCCACTGCGTGGATGCCGAAAGTATCAAGCGCATCATCATAGCCGAGCCAGGATTTCAATTTCGTGCAGGCAAAAAACGGGACAATTCCCGCAGCAATTCCGATAATCACTGCGCCGCTCGGAGCGACATATCCACAGGCTGGGGTGATTACGACCAGCCCGGCCACTGCACCGGAGCAAAACCCGAGCACACTCGGTTTGCCGCGCAGCGCGTACTCGAGCATTGCCCAAGTAAATGAAGCCACCGCGGTTGCAAGCGTGGTGCTCATGAATGCGTTTGCAGCGATTCCGTCAGGCGCAAGAGCGCTTCCGGCGTTGAAACCGTACCAACCCACCCAGAGCAAACCTGTTCCGACCATGCAAAGCACCATGCTGTGCGGCGCCATGATTTCTTTTCTGAATCCGATCCTGTGCCCAAGAAGAATGCACAATACGAGCGCCGACCAGCCTGACGTCATGTGAACGACGGTTCCGCCGGCAAAATCGATTGCAGTAATCTTCGCGGCCGGATTCCAGACGCCGTTCATCCAGCCATCGACTCCCCACACCATGTGGGCGATTGGAAAATAAACGACAAACATCCAGACGCAGACGAAAACGAGCACGGCCGCGAATTTCATCCTCTCAGCAACTGCGCCGATGATTAAGGCCGGCGTGATGATGGCGAACATTAGTTGATACATGGCGAAGACATTCTGCGAAACCCAGTACGAATAGTCATTGTTCGGTCGCGCACCGACGCCGTGCAGAAAAGTAAAGTTCAGTCCGCCGACGAAGGGCGACCCACGCGAAAAAACGAGAGAATAACCTGCCACCCACCAAAGGATCGTCACCAGGCCTGCAATGCCGAGACATTGAGCCAGTACCGAAAGAACGTTCTTCGCGCGGACGAGGCCACCGTAAAAAAGCGCCAGCCCTGGCAACGTCATGAAAAGTACCAGCGTAGCGCAGGTCATCATCCATGCATTGTGGCCGGGACCGGGACCCCCGATGTTCGAGGCCATTGGCGCGCCGGCATCGGCGCCGCGCGCTGAATTATTCACATACGCTTCCAAGTCAGCGACGCGCTGCTCGAGCGACGGCGAGGCAGAAGGCGACGTGGACGTTTGCGCATGCAGCGAACAGGAGAACGCAATGACTGCAATAAGCAAAAAGACCCGCATCATTACGCGCTCTCGTTATAGCGCGCGGATTTCTCACGGCAAGGAAAATGGCATTGTGCGAGCAACGCGTACCCGAGATTAGCCGCAAGCTCCGTTCGTTCTTGCCAACGCGTTGGAGACAACGCGTTCCACCTATCGAAGGTGGATCGGCTGCTCCTGAAGACGATGCCAAGGCAATCGCCGGAGGCGCAAGATAATGTTCGTGGCTATAACGCTCCGACAGCGCTTGCCGGATCCTACGCGAATCGATTCACATCCACGTCCTCAACCCTCGACTTGATCAAGGCTAGCGCTCCTTCCATCTGCCCACAGTTTTGCAAACAGTTCCTCTCCCAATGCGGCGCTGGCTCGCTTAATTGCGTTCTCATGTTCGGCGCGATCGCACGGCGGCACCGGGCTGCCCATCTCCTCGCGCAAAGCATCGACTTTGCCTAACAACCGGGCCGCGCGATCATGCTGGTTTTGCGCGTTCGCCAAATACGCCAACTGCTGCAACACAGGTGCCGCCGCGCGTTTGGAATCCATTTGTTTGGCGAGTTCGAAGCTCTCCTTTAAGAAGGAATGGGCCAGTTCGTGTTCCCTTTGAAGGCGCGCCAGGCGAGCTAGTTCACCCAGCGCTTGCGTCATTCCATTCTTAGATCCCATCTCGCGAAAAATTGCGAGGCTTCTTTCGAGAAGCTTGCGAGCCGATCTAAGCCTGCCCTCGTAAATCGCGATACGGCCGAGTTGTAACGTCGCCCAGGCGCTTCCTCTGCCCGCGGTCCGGAACATGGACAAGCAACGCTCTAGGTATCCGCTCGCCTCAAGAAATTCCTCAGTCTCGATCGCAATTCTCCCCAACTCGTAGATGCACCAAGCTTCGCCGAGGGTTGCGTTCATTTGCTGGAAAGCCTTCAGGCATTCCTCGAACTCGATACGAGCTTGAGTGTATTCACCCCTGCAGCAGGCGATCTGACCGCGTTTATAGCGATCCCAGGTAACATTGTGATTTTCGCCCGCTTTCTCCTCGGTCGTGAGAGCGAGTTCCAAGCAGGAAGAGGCCCGGCGGTAGTCACCGATGAGGAGGGCGACAGTGCCCAGATGACTCATGCAGCGCGCGACCCCGATGCTGTCACCGCGCTTTCGGCGCACGGCTGCTGCTTGCTCTAACATCTCTCGGGCGCGCTCGAAATCGCCGTCGCTGATAGCCAGGACCGCCGAGTGGAAGAGCGCGTCCGCAATTCGCTTCTCGTCCGCAAGCTCCCGAGCAATGCTTAAGGCTCGATCGAAAAGTGGGCGCACTTCGGATTTTCGATCTCGATCCTCAATGAGAATATTCCCCAGGTGCAGAAGTGCCTCCAGAGTTTCGGCGCCGCTTCCGCATTTCTCGCTTAATGTAAGGCTTTGTTCGAAGAACTTTTCGGCACGGACTGGATCCCCATGAGCTTCCGCGCACTGGCCAGCATACCTCGCGCACCGCGCCTGCAACTCGGCCGGACCGTCGATTGCTTGTTGCGCGATTCTCTCACACGCAGTTTCGAGTTCCGCCCAATGACCCTGTGCGAACCAAAACTCCCCAGCTGCAGCGGTAATTTGCAAGGCGAGCTCGGGCATATTATCGAATGACCATCCTAACGCGGCACGGAGGTTGCCCTGTTCGGCCGCAATGCGTGCTGCCCAAATGCTTTGGTCGGGGCCAGTCCTCTTTGCTTCGGCTTCTTCCACCATCGAAGCAAAATGTTTGGCGTGGGTTCGATAAGTCTCGGCATCCGTGCGCGACTTGCGCAATTGTTCCAAGCCATATTCACGAATCGTCTGCAGCATGCTGACTCGCGGCTCGCCTCCCGTCTCGTGGTCCCGCCGCAAAAGATTGTTATCCACCAGCGAGGAAATCCCATCGAGCACGTCTATCTGCAGATCATTCGCTTGGCTACAAACGACCTCGGCAGATGTGAGTGTGCATCCGCCTGCGAAAACAGCCAGACGGGAAAAGAGTTTTTTAAAGCCGTCTTCGAGCAGGTCGTAGCTCCAGGCGATGGTGTTGCGTAGCGTCTGCTGCCGTGGTGGGAGATCGTGTGCGCCACCGGTCAAGATTCGTAAGGAAATATGCCCGGCCGGATCGACTAATCGTGCCAGCATGGTTTGTGGTGAAAGCAAGCTAATACGCGCAGCGGCGAGCTCAATCGCGAGCGGAAGTCCGTCGAGACGCGCGCAAATCTCGGCCACCGCTCTAGCATTCTGGTCATCTACGACGAAATCGCCTTTGACGGCCTTTGCTCTTTCGACAAACAGAGAGACGGCGGGGGATGCGGAAAGCGTTTCCAAGTTCCACGGCACTTTAAGATTCGGCACCTCGAGCGGAGGTACGTTGAAAGTGTGCTCGCCGCGCACGTGCAGCGGCGCGCGGCTCGTTACTAGGACATTCAGATGCGGAGAGGTTTCCATCAGCGTTGTAATCACCGTTGCTGCAGTGAGAATGTGCTCGAGACCGTCGAGTACTAGCAGCATTCTCTTTTCGCATAAATATTCCGTTAACCGCGATAGCAACGGTTGACTGCCCGCTTCTTTCACGCCCACAGCGTCCGCAATCTCAGCGGGAACCGATGCTGGATCCGTGATTGTCGAGAGCCCGACCAAGAATGTGCCGTCGGCGAAGTCGGCGAGAAGCTCCGTGCCGGCTCGCAACGCGAGTAAGGTTTTGCCAACCCCACCGGGACCGGTCAAGGTGAGCAGGCGAACGTCAACGCGACGGAGCAGCTTGCAAATTTGCGACAACTCTTTCTCGCGGCCGATAAGCGGTGTGATCTGCGCCGGTAGATTATTAGGGCGGTTCTCAAGGCTTCGGATCGGCGGAAAATCCGTCCGGAGGCCGGGAATAATGAGCTGAAAAAGGTGCTCCCGTTGGGGCAGATCCTTGAGCCGATGCTCCCCCAAGTCTCGCATCGTCACATTCTCGGGCACGCGGTTGCCGGCAAGGATCTTGGCCGCTTCGGAAATCAACACCTGGCCGCCATGCGCAGCGGCGCCAATCCGAGCGGCACGATGCACATCAAGTCCTGTGTAGTTACCGCCTGTGCACCCAGCTTCTCCGGTATGTAACCCCATGCGAACGAGAAGCCCGCTATCATCGGGCCAGTCATGCGCAGCTAGTTCTTTTTGTGCTGACACAGCACCTGCGATTGCATCCGCTGCGCGAGCGAACGTGACAAAAAAAGAGTCTCCTTCCGTACCCACCTCGTATCCATTGTACTTTGCGAAGGCGCCTCGCAGGATCTTTTGATGTTCTGAGAGTATCTCGGGGTAGCGATCGCCGACGCGGTTGAGAAGCAGGGTCGAGCCTTCGATGTCGGTGAAGAGGAATGTAACGGTTCCTGTTGGAAACTCGACCTTATCGGATCGCTTTGCAGATACCAAGGAGACTGTCCCCGGCGGCGCTGAAGAGAGCTGCAACCGCCGCGCAACTTCCGAAGCCGATTGCGGCCGGCGCGTTGGATCTTTTGCCAGACATGCTGCGATCGTTTCTTCCCACACCACTGGAACAAACGCCGGCTCGATATTCAGGTCTTTCCGCCGTTCCGTCATCGACGGCGCAGTTCGCTCGTGGATCTGCCGGTCGACATTACCTGAGTAGAACGGTGGCTTGCCCGTAAGCAGTTCGTAAATGGTCGCGCCTAACGAGTAGATATCGTCGAGATGCGTTGCGCGCTCGCCATCGAGTTGTTGCGGGCTCATGTAAGCCAACGTGCCCCTCGGGCCCTGTTCGCCCGTGAGCAATCTGAGCGACTCAGCAAGAGTGCGGGCAATCCCCAAGTCCGCGACCTTGAGATCGCCACGCTGATTTACCATCAGGTTGGACGGCTTCAGATCGCGATGGATCACGCGGGCGCGATTGTGCGCGTAATCGAGCGCATCGCAAAGCTGACCGATCCACGTCGTCAACTCGTTAGCCTCAAACACCTTTTGTTCCTTTAGGCAACGCAAACTCGCGAGTGTCTCGCCATCCACATACTCCATCGAAATGCAGCCGTATCGCTCGTCATGCACGAAGTCGTGAATCCGAACGATGTGTGGATGAGTCAGCTCGAGGGAGCGCCTAGTCTCGCGCTTTAAATCGTCTACATTCGCGCGATCTTGCAGCATCAGATCGGGAAGGAATTTCAGCGCGACCTCGCGTTCCAATTCTTCGTCGCGTGCCAGCCATACAACGCCCATTCCGCCGCGCCCAAGAATTTTGACCAGCGTGTAGCGGCCGAAAAGCTTTTGCCCGCTCCGGAACTCACGCAACGTCGCGTCGGCGACGTCGCCAGAGCGCTGGTCAGTCACATCCATAATATAGCCAACATTAGAAGCAGAAGAAACCTCAAATGACGGAGGCGAACACAGCGTGCTGTCCCTCTCACAATGCTCTCCGAGCGGCAGCCTGCGCGCTGCTGACTCTCGCCACCAGTCCATGCGCGGCTAGTTCTTTTTGTGCTGACACAGCAGTTGCGATTGCATCCGCTGCGCGAGCGAAGGTGACAAAAAAAGAGTCCCCTTCCGTACCCACCTCGTAGCCATTGTGCTTTGCGAAGGCGCCTCGCAGGATCTTTTGATGTTCTGAGAGGATCTCGGGGTAGCGATCGCCGACGCGGTTGAGAAGCAGGGTCGAGCCCTCTATATCGCTAAAGAGAAACGTGACCGTGCCGGTCGGGATCGTGAGCATATCAGATCATTCAGCCGGGCGGATTTCTCAGGCGCGTAAATACGATCATGCCGATCATTTCCCCGTTTGTTTGCGTACCAAGCCTAACAAGATCGTGCCGTAACAGGCAACGTTCCAAAAAATCAAAATCCCGGTGAAGATCTGGACCGATTGAAGCGACCAAAACGGCGTTCCCTTGGAAAAACGAACGTCGTGGCGGCTCTCGATGGTATCGCGGTATTCGATATGGAAGCCATCGGCGCTGCGGTCGCCGGCCTGTTTATGCTGGCCTAACTGGCCAGGAATCACCGCCATGTTTTGCCACGACGTATTTACCGGGGACAACTTGTCGTAACTTTGCGAAAAAGAACGATCGGCCTCCTTCCATTCGATCGTTTCTTTTTCGCCGCGCGATGTCAAAAAAACCGGGGTTTTAGTTCGATTTGTTAGAAACGGAGTGGTTAGGCCGTACAATGCCGCCGTGTCCATAATGCGTTGCGCGGCGAAACTCGGCATGAGGTGACTGAAGGCGCGGACCGACTTGCTCATGTCCGGCACGGTCACCACGACGCCGCCAAATAGGATCTGCGGAATCAGAACGAGCGGTACCCACAGGACGGCCTGAGTCGTGTTGGTGACAATGGATGAAATTGTTAGCCCGATGCTCACCCCGGTGAGCGCCGCCATTGCCACGGCAAAGAAGCGCAAGCCTAATGTGATCAGGAGCACATTCAGGATGCTCTTTCCGGGAACAATCATCTGGCGGCCTTGCGAATCGAGATGCGGTGTCCCGTCCGATTGGGATAGAACTCGCGGCCCGGAGTCGAGCACATTTTGGGAGATCTGGAAAAACCCGGCCAGCTTCATGAGCGAACCGAGCACCACAGAGTTCGGATGCCACGGCGTTTTTTCGGCGCCTTGTTCCGGCTGCGATGTCGATGTTGGGTTTGCCGCAGGCTCATTTGCACCTACAGCGTTAAAATCGCTCTCTGTGCTGGACTCGCCTGTTAAGACCTCCATCGGCGCAAGCCGCGCGCCGAATTCTTTTCCGATGTTCTGAACATCGACCTCTTCCGGATGAAAAGCGTTTGCGAAAAAAAGTGTGACAAACAAAAGCAGGACCGCCTGGGCGAGGGAAACGGCGGAGAGAAACCCGAGCTTGCTCAATACGTACGCGTTGAGTCCTTGCCCCGAGACCCGTTCGCGCCGGAAGATCGGCAGTTCGCCTACGATTTGTTGGGCGCCGTTGCTGCAACCGAACCACATCGTGGCAACGATGCAGAGAAACATTCGCAAGGCCGATTTGTCCGCCACCCACCCGACCAGCAACCCGATGAGCAGCGGTTGCACTAATAAAAATCCGATGTTCAGAACGTCCGAGCGAATGATTCTCCACTGGCGCGCGGCCAGGAGCAAAAACGTCTTGAACTGGTTCACCTTTAGTTTCTCCGACGATTCGCCTAGCGTTTGGGTCAGTTGCGCTCGCGGCAATGGCGGGACAGCGCGCGCGGCAAACGGGGAACGTCGAAACGCAACTTCCCAATCACTGGCCGATCTCGACGAGTTCGCCAGCAGCCCATAAATCCGCTCCAGCGGCGAATGTTGAAGCGATCCCTGATCTTCGGCTCCGGATTGCAACAGAAAATGCCGGCGCGCGTCATCGCTGTCGCCGGCAAAAATTAGCTTGCCCGATTGCACGACAAGAATGCGATCAAACAGATACGCCTTTTGAAGGACATGCGTCGTGCAGACCACGGTTAGTTTCGTTAGGGTCAGCGATTGCAACAGCGTCATGAGCGCCTCTTCGTTAGCCGGATCGAGACCGGATGAGGGTTCGTCCAGAAACAGGATGCTGGGCTTGGCCAGCAATTCGATCGCGATACTGACGCGCTTGCGCTGACCGCCCGAGAGATCGGCCACGCGTTGTTGCGCATGCGGGGCCAGGCCCAGGCGCCTGGTGATTCGCGAAACCAGCGCGTCGATCTGATGTCGAGGCAAACGCAAGCGCAGTTTCGCGCTGAATGTGATCGCTTCGTTCACGGTCAGTTCACGGTGAACGATGTCGTCTTGCGGGACGTAACCGATTCCAATTTCCCGCAACCGCGCTCGGTCCGCCAGCGGCACGCCACCGAGGCGCACCTCGCCCGAAGTCGGCGGGTTAATACCGCAAAGCGCGTTGAGCAGCGTTGTCTTTCCATGTCCCGATCCGCCCAGCACCCCAACAAATTCTCCAGCGGCGATATTGAGAGAGACTTGATCCAAAATCCGGCGGCCATTGGCCAGGACAGTCACGTTCTCGGCGAAAACTGTTCCTGAACTCTCTGGGTGAATGAGCCGCAGCGCGTCACCGGTAAACTCGAAGATGTAACCGGAAATCCGCAGACGGTCGCCGAAAACAAGACGCTCGCGCGTGAACGCAACGCCATTCAGTTCGGTCCCGAGCCGGCTGCGATCGGTCAAAAAATAGTCTTCGCCCTCACGCTCGATCATGGCGTGAACGCGCGAGATGGCG
>Ga0209056_10008343_pt1 | contig 10628 bp, 9 predicted proteins | sample GraSoiAngelo_114_FD_185876 | JGI IMG/M metagenome (GOLD analysis project Ga0209056, IMG submission 185876) | Grasslands soil microbial communities from the Angelo Coastal Reserve, California, USA - 14_0903_13_40cm (SPAdes) (version 2) | ecosystem: Environmental > Terrestrial > Soil > Grasslands ...
CTTCCCATTCAAAGGTACCTACGCCGACGCTTTTGCGCACTCTCTACCGTGTCGTGAACGGCAGTGATCGCATAACGACGATCGGCCCGGACGAGCGCAGCTCGTATCCCCTCGAAGGACAGGTGTACTACGTTCCGGATCAACCCGCCAGTGGCCGAACTACGCTCAACCGGCTCATCAACTCCGGCGGAACTGATCATGCGGATGCAATCAGCAACTTGAGCGGCTACTCCCAGGACATGGTCCTCGGATTTCCCTGAACCAGCCCCTCAGGTTCAGGTCTGTCGCAATTGTCAGAGTTCTTGAACAGTGGCACCGGTGACTACGCTTTGCTCGCCCCCTCAGAAAGTTTGCCCGGTTACAACCCGCAGCCGCTCGCTGCCTACGGTTATCCGCGATTCGGCAACGCTTCTGAAGTGCTGCTCAGCTTGTCAGCTGGCGGTGTCACTGTGCAATCGAACGCAGTAGCTGGAGGCGCAACTTGGCGTTGGTTCTGGAATGGCGTTCAGTTCTTGAATCATGCGGACTACGGACGAGAAATCCAGGCCGCGTTCTACTACGGGACGACTCCAGATCTCAATCCAAATGAAGCCGGGGATCGACTGACATTTAGCTTTCTGGATCCATCTATCAAGCACGGTTCTCCGGTTCAGCAATTTCAAACCAGGGGACAACCCAGATCACGTGCGCGGTGCCTTTAAATTGGGATCCAACCGTTTACGGCGGAGATCAGGGCCATCCCGTGATCTGGGACAGTCTGGTACTCGGAAAAGACCTGACGCTTGACTTTAACAATCTGGGGCCGGTTGCCAGATACACGACCCATGTTGTCCTTCCGGCCACAGCAGAGCGCGGCGTTCAAAATCCCGCTGGTTATTTGCTTTCCAGCTTCAATCGCTATTGGACCTATGACGCAGGGTTACAAAAGTTGTCCGAAGTAACCGGAAGCATGCCGGATGGTTGTTCCCACCTTACGGACAACACGTTCGGGGGAACCTCATTCTTCGTGGATTTCGGCGGCATCATCATGTCCGATGCATCTGGTGCGAATGCGATGGGAGTTTACGGTGTAAGCATTGGGCAGGGTGGATCGGTTTCCTACTTCGCTATGTTCAAATTCTTCTGCTGGGGAGATGGGCCTTTTGAAACATCCTCGGACAACACAGCTTGGAGCGCCGTGTATGGAACCGGAACAATTCCCGCCGGCGAAACTACCTACAACGTGTTCTTGATCACCGACTCCGTACAGAACGTTACCGCCAGAATGGACGATCTGTTTCGCATGGGAGTGCGCTGACCAGTTCCGCGGTTTACTCCGGTAAGGAGGTTTACTCCGGTAAGAATGTTCATATGCCCAAGCCACGCGATTCTTCGTGGCGGACAGCCGGCCCGCTATTGCCTCTGCCCCGCCTTTCGCCTGATCGTCTCTCGCGAGCCTATACTCCGTCTTGCAACGAGGCCAGGCTCGAAAAGTAGAAAAGCAGTATAGGGTGGAGGACTGCTATGCTCCCTGACAGTTTGTGGAGCTTGATTGAGCCTCTCTTATCGCCACCGAAACCGAACCCGAAAGGCGGACGACAGCGTCTACCTAATCGAGCTTGCCTCAGGGGCATTCTGTTTGTTCTTCGCAGCGGCATTCCTTGGGAGATGTTGCCTCAGGGGTTGGGCTGCGGTTCGGGTATGACCTGTTGGAGACGCTTGCGCGATTGGCAGGAGGCGGGGCATTTGGGACCTGATCCATTTCGCATTGCTGGATTGGCTCTCCCGCGATTCCTCTTCTCGCGCTAAGAGTTCGCAAAGTGCGTTCCGAACACAAGGATTATCGTCCACGATCAGGACACTCTTCACCATGATGAAACCTCGCCAACGTGCGATGACGAGGTCGAACAAAATCGAACGAAACGAAAGGCGGCGATGCGAATCGAACCGGATCAATGATCGGCTGCCCTCAATCTTCAAGACCGCCTGCGATTCCGGTTGAATGCGCCCGGCTCATCTTGGTAGGAATTTGCCGGGGGCTGTTTGCCTCTGCCAATCTTGATCCTGGCTGTATTGGTCTGTTACAGACCACACGCCTATTCTCGTTGTCCCGTTTGATGACAGCAGTTTGATGAAAGGAGTTCGTGTCCAGGGTTGTCTGAATCAACTCTGTCCCGAGCAAATTCGTGTCTTCCTCGCAGCAGAGTACGTGGGCAGCATGGCGCCAATTTGTGGCACAACCTGACAAAACCGATGTGCGTCCAAGGGCCAGTAGCCTTTGATTGGCTAAGGTCGCAAATGGCGCAGAAGAACCATACTGCCAAGCTTCAGAAACTCGTACGTCAGCCGAGTTGCTAAAGGGGAAAGGCGCTCGCCGGAGGTAGAAGCAGCTCTGATTCAGGAGTTTGATCGGAGTCAAGAGAAGAGCGGCGATTAGAGTTGAGCCAGTCCGTGTTTCGATGGAAACAGTCGCGAACTCTCGCCACGACGATCAGCAAGATTGTTCCAAGTCTAGCTTCTGGACAGCCGGCAGCCTTCAATAATCAGATTGGTGAGGAGTTGCCGGTCACTCGGGAGCTAACGCTAACTTCTAAAAGTCTGACGTTACAACGAGTCAACGAGGCGTCACGCTTCAACGCTGAGTCGCCACCACTTCGGGTCTGCGAGAACTACCGACGTGTCCATCTGGCGTTCGGGGATGGTCCAATACCGCTTGAGGAGCCGGTCTTTCTCCCGGTGACCGACTATTTGAAAGCCGTGCCTTTCATAGAAGTGGATCGCCCACACCGCAGCCGCCCACGTACCGATCAACATCGGCCTGCCTGCTAGCTCTCGCAAGTGGGATAGTAAGTGCCCCCCAATTCCTTGTTTCTGGTTGCTGGTGCGAACATAGGCGTGCCGAACGAGAGTTACGTCCTGGATCTGTTGGATGCCCATAAGGCCTACCAGGACCCCGGCCTCCTCGTAGCCCCAGAACACAACACCATCATGGATTTCATCCTTCAATTTCTCCCTAGACATGTACGGTTCTGTCCAGCAGTCTGCGGGAATCGTGCCTTTATATGCCTGCGCGCCATCGTTGATGATGGTCCAAATCAGCTCAAAGTCGCGGTCGTCACAGCGGCGAATCATAAGTACTCAGCCCCCTGGCTTGGCATCTCGATCAACTCAGGAGGCCTTGATCAAATCATCTGTAGGCAAACGAAAATCCGCACCCCTACAAATCGCACGATTCGACCGACCGTGTCTTGAACGAAATTGCAGGTGAGCGCCCGGGATCAGGCGACGGCTGCTCGATAACGGCCCGGCGTAATGCCGAGTTGGCGGACGAAGGCCCGAGTCATTATGGCTCTGGTCCGCGAAGCCGGCCCCCGCAGCTGCCCGGACAGGAGTTTGACCATCAGCCAGAAATCGCCGTGCCAGAAGCACGCGCCGCTGAACAAGATAAGCATGCGGCGTTATACCTATTTCGCGGGCGAATCCGCGCAACAGTTGGAAGCGGCTTACGCCCGACAACGCAGCCCATTCAGCTAGGGAAACTGATGTGTCGGGAGCAGAGTCCAGGTGCTGGATCGCCTTTGCGACGCAGGGCGACGGGACACCGGGCGAAGGGCGCGCCGTCCCGTGCTGCCGCAGCATGTAGATCAGGGAGCGAAGCAAGTTCTCGTCGCTAGCAAGACGATCCGACCTCGGGGCTGTGAGACAGCCAAACAGCCGGGCGAAGTGACCGGCCAAGACTGAGTCGCGCGCCACAGGACGAACGATTTCGACTTGGCCCACAATCTCCTCTTCTACCTCGCGGGCCAGGAGGGCTGGGTCGAGATAGAGCATCCGCCACCCACGCACGTCGCCATCCAAGGGCGCGCCGTCGTGCGTCTCGCCGGGATTCGACATGATCACGTCGCCGGCTAAGGCCTGGACGGATCCAACCCCGCTCCATGAGCGCTGTGCCCCAAAGGCTATAACTCCGACGCCGAACTGGTCATGTGAATGGCGTGGGAAATGATGGCTTGAAACGAGCGTCATTGCCTCAATTCCGGTAATGTTCGATTTGAGCTGCTCCACCTGATGAATACGGGGGACCATAGTCACTTTAGTATCCGCGTCGTGCCTGCTGAATCGACAACACAGTATCGAAATACGTTTAGCAGAGGAGGCACCTGCGGGCAACTCCTGATTGGTCGGCAACCCTTGCTTTACAAGATTAAGAAAGAGTTGCTCGTCACTCAAAGCAATCAGTGTATCGCTCGACCGTCAACAATCGTCTTATGCCCGTCAAAGAAGGAGTTCAAGAATCCTTGGGGCCGCGGACTTGATTGAGCTGGGCTGAGGCACGCAGCCGGACTCGGTGCCCATACCTGAACGTCCATATCATGGTGACGATAGTCAGCGTGCCGATCAGGATGGGCGAGATAATCAGGACTGTCGACGCGGACACATGGTAGATCAAAATGATCCGAAGAATCAGCTCGCCCACAAAGACACATCCCCAGACACTGGTAATCAGCCGATGCGAGAAACGTACCTCGGGCAATTGCGAAGCCGCGTTGAAACGGGCTTGCCGCTGCGGGTCGGGCCCCGCCATGAAATGCCGCCCGAAATAGAACATCATTGGATGCGGCAGCAACAGCGAAACGAAACAGGACAAGCCAAAGACACCGGTAAACAAGGATTCGCGAACCAGCAACAGACGTGGGCTACCGCCCAAGAGCAAGGCAACACCGTCAGTAGCGATCCCCAGTAGGACCACGATCGAAATCGGATCTACCTCACCTAGTCGCATGAGATCGAAGATGCTCTTTCCGAATGGGAAAGTGCTGGCAACAACTAGCGCTATGAACTCAGAGGGAGACATATAGCGCCTGGAGACGTTATAGAGAGCTACGGGGATGATTGCATTCAGGACAAGGCCCCAAACGATGCCGCTCACGGGAGGCCGCGATGTTTGCATTTCGGCAGTTTGCATGATGAATCCAATTGTGTTTTCTCGCGGACCAGCGAGCGTGTTCCACTATACCGGTGCATAAGTCACGGCGCAGCCTACACTCGATTATCGTTTTCGGACGAAATGTCGGCTTGTAGGAAGTTTCCAAGGGATTGCGGCTTCCGATAACGGGCACTCCCGAAGGAATCGGGTCAACGAGCAGGGCATAATATCGAGGAGCGCTATGTGGTCTATTGAAGCCGACCGCAGGAAAATGCGGCGCGATCTTTCACGCTCAAAGAGAAGCTGTTAAGGATGTTTTGGACGAGATTTTACTTTGTTTTCTACCTGGCTGCCAGCGCAGATCATCGTACGCAATACGGTAGTTCGCTCCGAAATTTATGGGCGGTTTAGGCCCGATTATGGAGCAATCTGGGTCGTTCGGGGCATCTCGTTGATTTGGCGAGTGGGGACGTAGTTCAGTTGGTTAGAACGCTGCCCTGCCATTTTGTTTTGATCATATCCCTTTTCGCTCCAACCACTTACACGAAACCAACTCTGGTCGCACTGTCACCAAGGGCATCGTCATACTTTTTCGTAGCTGCGCCCCCGATAAATCAAACGATGTAAAGCGCAATCCGAGTAACTGCTTGGCTGAGCTACGACCTCGTCGACGAAGTCGTTTATGATTCCCAGGCCCCTGTTGCAGTCCGCCCGGATCATGCTTCCGTTTGCATGGCGTCCTCTTCCATTTTCAAGAAGGATTGGATCGCCATTGCAGGCACAACCTAGGCGCAAATTGTCCGCGAATCCGTGGACAGCAAGACCCGAAACTGATCGAGCGGTTCTCTCTTAAACGCTGTCTCAGTTGCGTCGTTACCGATCAAGATGACCGCGTCAGGCCCTACAATTTTACCGATTTCCTCGACCTCTTCTCGCGTCTGGGGAAGGTCGTGAAGCCCTATCCCCGACAGGTCCGCCATGCCGCGTTCAATCCGCCCACGAAGCGAAGCAGATATTCAAGGACACCATATTCTTTTGCGGTCAACTCGACACGTTTGCCGGCGCGTTTCACTTGTTGTGACAGGCGATCCAGTTCCAAATCCCCGATACGCAGCACACTTGCTCTGGTGACAGGCCCCCGACGTAATAGAGCCTTGACACGTACCAGCAGCTCGGCAAACGCGAAAGGCTTCGTCAGGTAGTCGTCAGCGCCAGCCTCGAAGTGCTCGACCTTGTCGCCGACCGAGTCACGGGCGGTCAGAATCAGAACCGGAACCTGGGACTTCGACTTCCGAATTCGGTGCAGGACCTCGCCGCCCGTAAGGCCAGGAAGCTATCAAGTCGAGAATAATGAGGTCATATTGATAGGTCTGGGCAAGCTCCCAGCCACTGTTGCCATCGCGAGCCATATCGACCGCAAAACGCTCGGCAGTCAATCCGCGAGAAACGAATCGTGAAACCTTCTCTTCATCTTCGACAAACAAGATGCGCATCCCTCAAACTCACCAGAATGGAATTTCCGAATTAAAGCGGCATGAATGGTACATGAAATTCCGTTCAGAGTAGCCCTCGGCGATGTAACCCAAAATTCACAGTTACAGCCATTGACAACGCAAAACGAGGTGTACAATTTTGAGCTGACAGCTTCGGGCCGAAGCTGGGCACACTTTTTCCCCTCCGGCCGTTCTTAAATCGCTAACCCTCTTCTTTCGCCTCGCGCGGAGGTTGTATATGTCAAAGCGCGACCAGCCACAACTGCCATAGCCGCAGTAAAGGAGTGTTTTTATGAGTAGTTCCTCTTCTCAGCGTACGGATTTCTCATTGGATGTGATGGGCCGTTATATCTGCAATGGCCTGGACGAAGCTATCCGAAGCACGGATCGAAACCTCGATCCTGAAGCCAAGCAGTTCGACTACATCGTTATTGGCGGCGGAAGCTTTGGATCCGTTTTTGCCAGTCACATCTTCAATCTCGATCAGACCCGGGCGCATCGTATTCTCGTTCTGGAGGCTGGGCCGTTTTTGTTTCCGGAGCATGTCCAGAATCTTCCCCCCTCGCTCGATACCGGCGAGGTCTGGGGAGTACCTTGGAATTCGGATAGTCCGAAGCCATGGAATCGTGAGTTCCCAGGATTAGCGTTCTGTCTGGGAGGGCGCTCGCTTTTCTGGGGCGGATGGTCCCCATACTTTATCGACTCTGAAATCGTCAGTCCTCCTTGGCCGGCGACGGTTCGCAGAGATCTGATGACGCCGGTTCTGCCCACCGGCACCCCCATCCACTCGTATCTCGATCAGGCCGCGGAACAGCTCGGGACGTCAGATCCCAATGACTTCGTCCACGCCGATCTACACAACGAACTCGAAACCATCCTATTTAATGGTTTGTCCGCCAGACCGTCCGCTGCCGATCCGAAGCTAAAGGGAAATCGCGGAACGCTTGCGGTTGCCAAGGACTTGGAGGCTCCGATTGCAGTGCAGTCGACGTCTCCCCGGGCAGGTTTTTTCCCGTTCAACAAATTCAATGGCGTGCAGCTTCTCATCCGCGCTGCGCGGCTCGCCCAGAGTGAGGCCGAGCAGAGCGTGGTGGGTGGCCCCGAGCAGAAAAATGTGAAAAAACGCCTGATGGTCGTACCACACGCCCATCTGATCCGCCTTGAGCGTAGCGGTCGGCGCGTTACCCGCATCGTTACCAATCAGGGCTCCGTCGACGTGCCGTATCAGGGAAAGGTGTTTCTAGGATTAGGCACCATCGAGAACACCAGGCTCGCTCTGGAGACCCTTCCGAACCAGCGTGGCTTAATTGGCAAGAACCTGATGGCACATCTCCGGTCGAACCTTACCATTCGCATCCCGAAAAGCTCACTCAGTCCGGCCGTGCGGGCGATCAAAGAGCTAGCGGTCTCGGCTTTGTTTGTGAAAGGCATTCACCAGCACACAGACGGAACTCCAGGTCACTTCCACCTCCAAATCACCGCGTCCGGAGTGGGCGCACTGGGAATGAATTCCGAGGCGGAACTATTTAAGAAAATCCCGAATATAGACGAACTGGATCGCTTCAACGACCTCACGGATGATTGGATCGTAATAACCATCCGGGGGATTGGCGAGATGTTGGGCGATAAGACTTCGCCAGATCCGCTCAACCGAGTCATTCTTGACAATCTCGGGCCACACAATGGCTTCGACTTTCAGCAACCGCGAGCCTTAGTCAGATTGGAAGGTGGAGACCCAAACTCCAAAAACATTGCCCTGTGGGACGTGATGGATCAAGCTGCTGAGGAGGTCGCAAGCATCTTTGCCAACGGCGGTCCGATTCAGTACTTGTCCACACCGAATCCCGGTGGCACGTCTTTTTGGCAGACCACGCCCCCGTCGCTTGACGTGCGTCGTGACAAGCTCAGTTCAACTCACCACGAAAGTGGGACGTGCTGGATGGGCGATGACCCGAATACCTCGGTTACGGATGATCTCGGAAAATTTTATGACTCCGACAATCTGTATGCGCTCGGGCCATGTCTGTTGCCGACGATGGGCTCGCCTAATCCGATGCTCTCGGGCGTGGCTCTTTCCCGCAGGGCCGGTGATCGGCTGGTTGCAACGCCAGTCGTCAATCCCCTGGAGGACACGTACCAATATTTGTTCGACGGTACCGACACACTATTCAGCAAATGGCAATTGGCAGGCGGTGGCGCATTTGCTTTGGTGGACGGACTGATCATCGCCCAGCCTGACCCGAGCGGGGAACTAGGACTGTTGTACTTCCCAAGACAGTTCAGCGACTTTAATCTGCGGTTGGAATTCCGGCTCAACGATCCCGCGAACGACAACTCCGGCGTCTTTGTGCGTTTCCGCGATCCGCGTATGCCAGTGCCGGGTCGAGATGGTGTCTTGCGACCTTATAGCAACCAACACTGGGTCGCAGTGGACACCGGTTTCGAAATCCAGATCGACGAAGCTGCCAAGCCATCGGGCTTGGACAAGAACCACACCGCTGCCGTTTACGACATACCGACCGAACCAGGCGGGATCGCGTTCCAGAGTTACAGGCGTGGCGCCGCTCTGGTTGCGGGCTCATGGAATGAATTGGAGATCGAAGTCGTAGGTCAGACCTATGTTGTTCGCCTCAACGGGAATGAAACAACCAGGTTCGAAAACGTGGACGCTTATCGGGGCAAGCCGGTAAGTATCGATCCTCATTCCGGGTTCATCGGACTCCAGGCACATACGGGTCGAGTTGCATTCCGCAATATACGTGTTTCGACTGCGGTTCCACGGCCATTTCTCGCAGCCGATGTCTCTCGCAAGGCCCAGGAGATGCGCGCACCCAGGTTTGCAAAAGTGAAAGCCTGAGTGCCAAACAAGCGGCGCCGAGTTCATTCGGTGCCGCTTACTTCTTTACAAAGACACTTGAAGGAGGCTTTATGGCAAAAGCTGCAGCTAAAGAGATTCCGGTCGCGGTCGGACAGACTGCGTCCGCTGACGCAACAATCGAATTTACTGTGGGGCAGGAGATTGAAACCGGAGACATCACGCAAAACTCAGCCCTTAGCGTGATTTATGATCCAGCACGCCTTCCGAACATTCGCAACTATCACAATGGCATGCCTGCGTGGGACATAACCGCGAACTTGCGCTTTCATCCTGGCCTTGAGAACTACAACGGCAGCGTTGTTCAGAAAACGGACACAACGAGTGGGAACGTCAGGATCCTGAGCCCTCCGCGTCCACTTCCTCTTTCTGTCCCGGTGCCCCCGGACGCCATGGGGCTCGAAATATGGTTTCTGAACTCCGGAATGTATGGAGACAAAGCCTGGGACTCGCGCTATGGGAAGAACTACTGGTTCCCTGTGGCTCAAGCAGGTCCAGCACAACCCGTCAGCTTTCGCACAGGCGCATTACGAGATCCCTCTATGGTCAATGTAGTGAACTGGACAGCGACCAAACTGAATACCCCGATAGGTGCTTCTTCAGAAGGCACTCAACTGGAAACACACCTGAGCTTGACGGCATGGGTGAAAAACATTGAGTACCAGAAGAATGTGTGGGTAGATTTTCACGTTTTTGATGGGGGCGATAATCTGGTTCACTCCGAGACTCTGCCACTCTCTTACTATCAGCCTGCAGGCGGAGGGGGAGATCTCTTTATCTTCGAGCAACGTGTTGTTAAGGGATCTGGAGGACTACCTGGTTCGGTGTGGGCGCGCCCTGATGCGCGTCTCCTAGAGTTTCGACTGTACTACGAAGTCGGAGGCAATCTCTTTTCGGATGGTTATCTCCACCAGACCGAAGTGCAAGCAGACGCGGCGGTCTCGATGGATTTGGCTATCGCCGCCTAGTGTCATATCCGAGGGGCTGTCGGGCAAGCGTCGGCAGCCCTTCGCATTTTAATCAGAGTTGTTAGGCCTCGAATGGCTTCAGGCAAAGATCGTCCGGAGCGTGGCCGTTCCCACGAAGGCAAAGAGTTGTAGGCGCTTGTAGAGGTCAAGGCACGGGAAAAGCCAGCGCGCCCTTTCGCGCTGGAAGGGAAGCTGTTACGATGTTTTTGCGAGGTTGTTTCCCTGTGTTCTTTTCCTGGCTATCGACGCGTGTAGTCCTGGGCAATACGGTAGTCCGGGCAGAAATTTACAGGCGGTTTTGCCAGGAACAGGGGCTTGCTAGGGCATTCTGTGCGGACAGTGCGCTCTATGCAAAACCTGCAAATGCCTTGTCTAGCAAGGTTTTC
>Ga0209056_10008346_pt1 | contig 10626 bp, 12 predicted proteins | sample GraSoiAngelo_114_FD_185876 | JGI IMG/M metagenome (GOLD analysis project Ga0209056, IMG submission 185876) | Grasslands soil microbial communities from the Angelo Coastal Reserve, California, USA - 14_0903_13_40cm (SPAdes) (version 2) | ecosystem: Environmental > Terrestrial > Soil > Grasslands...
CTTCGACCGGTTGGCCGGCACGCACTTCTTCCTGCCGGAGGGTGGCGGCGAGCCGCTCCTCTGGCAGCACCTGTTCTGGTTCTTCGGGCACCCCGAAGTCTACATCCTGATCCTGCCCTCGATGGGCGTCGCCTCCGACGTCCTCTCGGTCTTCGCCCGCAAGCCGATCTTCGGCTACCGCGCGATGGCCTTCTCGATGATCGGGATCGCCGGCCTCTCGTGGATCGTGTGGGGGCACCACATGTTCCAGAGCGGCATGAGCCCGGCACTCGGCACGAGCTTCATGATGTCGACGATGGTGATCGCGGTGCCCTCGGCCATCAAGACGTTCAACTGGCTCGGCACGCTCTGGCGCGGCAACATCCGCTTCACGACGCCGATGCTGTTCGCCATCGGCTTCGTGTCGATGTTCGTGATCGGCGGGCTGTCGGGCATCTACATGGCATCGACACCGGTCGACATCTTCATCCACGACACCTATTACATCGTCGCCCACATCCACTACGTCGTGTTCGGCGGCAGCCTCCTCGGCGCCTTCGCGGCCATCTACTACTGGTTCCCCAAGATGTTCGGCCGCATGATGAACGAGACGCTCGGCAAGATCCACTTCGCGCTGACGCTCACCTTCTTCAACGGGACGTTCTTCCCGATGCACATCATCGGCGTCGGCGGACACATGCGGCGCATCTACAACCCCACTCAGTACGATTTCCTGAAACCGCTCCAGCACTGGAACGTCTTCATGACGGTGAGCGCCCTCCTCCTCGGCGCGTCTCAGCTGATCTTCCTCGGCAACTTCTTCTGGAGCATGTTCGCGGGCGCTCGCGCGGGGAAGAACCCGTGGCAGGCAAACACGCTCGAGTGGGAGGCGCCCACGCCACCGCCCCACGGCAACTTCCCCGGCCCGATCCCGACGGTGTACCGCGGCCCGTACGAGTACAGCTCGCCGCTCGTCTCCGAGGACTTCCTGCCGCAGGCGCGGCGCCTCGACCCGCACATGACCGCCGCGGCGCACTGACCGCGGATGGCCCCGTCGCGCGGCATCCACCGTCTGGCCGCCGCCACGGCGGCGGCGACCTTCGTGCTGCTCTTCGTCGGCGGGCTGGTCACGAGCACGGGGTCGGGCCTCGCCGTCCCCGACTGGCCGCTCTCCTTCGGCCAGGTCTTTCCGCCCATGGTGGGCGGCGTCCTCTTCGAGCACGGCCACCGGCTCGTGGCCGCCCTCGTCGGCTGCCTGACGCTCGTCCTGGCGCTGTGGATCGCCGTCGGCGAGCCACGGCCGATGGTCCGGGCCGCCGGGCTCCTGGCGCTCTTCGCCGTCGTCCTGCAGGGCGTCCTCGGCGGTGTCACCGTGCTCTACAAGCTGCCGCTCGCCGTCTCGGTGACCCACGCCTGTCTCGCCCAGGCGTTCTTCTGCCTGACCGTGGCGCTGACGATCGTGACCGGTCGCCGATGGGCCTCCCCGCCCGCACCCGCGTCGGTCGACGGGCCGCCGCTCGCGCTGCTCGCCGGGGCGACGACGGCCGCCGTCTTCGGTCAGCTCGTCCTCGGCGCGCTCATGCGACACATGGGGGCCGGGCTCGCCATTCCCGACTTCCCGCTCGCCTTCGGGCGCGTGCTCCCGCCCCTCGCGACCCCCTACATCGCGATTCACTTCGCGCACCGCGTCGGCGCGCTGGTCGTCGCCCTCGCGGTGGCGGCCACCGTCACCCACGTGCTCCGGACCCAGCGCACCGAGCTCGGGCGGCCCGCCCTCCTCGCGGCGACGCTGGTGATCGTCCAGGTCGGCCTCGGGGCTTCGGTCATCTGGACGCGCCGGGCCGTGGTGCCGACGACCGCCCACCTGGCCGTCGGCGCCGCCCTCCTCGCCACGTGCGTCGCGCTCACGCTCCACGCCGTGCGGCTGGGCGTCCGGCGGAGCGTGCGCACAGTTCCCATCGGCTTCCGCCGCGAGGTGCCCGCATGATCCCCGCCGCCGGGACGTGGCCGGTCACCGTGCTCTCGCGCCGGATCGGCGACTACCTGGCGCTCGCCAAGCCACGCGTCGTCCTGATGGTGCTGGTGACGACGCTCGTCGGCTACTACCTGGGCTCGGCGGGCACGCCACGGCTCGGTCCGCTCCTCCAGACGCTGGTCGGGACCGCGCTCGCGGCCGCCGGGACGCTGGCGCTGAACCAGCTCGTGGAGCGCGACGTCGACGCACGCATGGCGCGCACGCGCCACCGCCCACTGCCGGACGGGCGGCTGCAGCCCGGCGAGGCGCTCGTGTTCGGCGCTGCGCTCCTCGCGGCCGGGCTCACGCACCTGGCGCTCCTGGTGGGACCTCTCCCCGCGGCGGTCACGGCGGCGATCGCGGTCGTCTACCTGCTCCTCTACACGCCGCTCAAGCGCGTGACGCCGCTCTGCTCGCTGGTGGGCGCCGTGCCCGGCGCGCTGCCGCCGGTGGCGGGCTGGGCGGCGGCGCGTGGTGCGCTCGGGCTCGAGCCATGGGTGCTCTTCGCGATCATGTTCTTCTGGCAGATCCCGCACTCGCTCGCGATCGCCCGCCTGTACCGCGAGGACTACGCGCGCGCGGGCATCCGGCTGCTGCCCGTGATCGACCGCGACGGGCCGAGCACCGGGACCCACGTGGTCGCTCACTGCCTCGCGCTCGTGCCGGTCGGGCTGCTGCCGACGCTGATCGGTCTCGCCGGACCGGCGTATTTCCTCGTCGCGCTGGCGGCCGGGCTCGCGTTCCTGTGGAGTGGCATCATGCTCGCCCGCGGCCGCTCGGCCGCCGACGCACGTCGCTTGATGGTCGCCTCGCTGGTCTACCTCCCCGTGCTGCTCGGTGTGATGGCGCTGGACAAGCTCCCGTTCTAGGCATGCAGACGGGACTCCTCGCCATGCGCCGCCACGTCGTCCCGCTCCCCCCGGCGGACGCTCCGCCGGTCAGCAACACGCGCCTCGCCATGATCGTCCTGATCACCGGCGAATCGATGCTCTTCGCGGGGCTGATCGGCATGTACCTCGTGTTCCGGCTCTCGGCCCGCACCTGGCCGCCCCCCGATCAGCCGCGCCTGCCGCTCGGCCTGACGGCGCTCAACAGCGCGGTGCTCCTGGCGAGCGCCTTCCCCCTCACCCGCGCGCTCGGCGCGATGCGCCGGGGCGAGGCGGCGGACGGGGTAGCCCGGCGGGTGGAGCTGACCGCGCTCCTCGGCACGGTGTTCCTCGCCATTCAGGGCGCCGAGTGGGCGCGCCTCGTGCGCCACGGCCTGACGCTCGGGAGCGGGACGTACGGCGGGTCGTTCTACGTGCTGATCGGCTGCCACGCGCTCCACGTCCTCGCCGCGGTCACGTGGCTCGCCGTCGTCGCCGTCCTCGCGCGCCGCGGTGCCTTCACCAGGGTGCGCCATGCGGCGCTGGAGATGTGCGCGCTCTACTGGTATTTCGTGTGCGGACTGTGGGCGGTGCTATTTCCTCTCGTCTACCTCTATTGATGATCGACATGAAGCGCACGCCGTTCATGTTCGCCCTCGTCGCCGCCTGGCCGGCCGCGCGATCCTTCGCCCAGTCCTGCGCCATGTGCGGCAGCTCGTTCGGACCCGACGATCCGGTCCAGCGCGCGTTCAGCTGGAGCATCCTCTTCCTCATGGCGGCGCCCTACACGCTCTTCGGGGCCGTCGCCGGATGGCTCTTCTACGTCCATCGGCGAGCCGCCGGGCGCCGGCGCGCCGCCGTCGTCGAGCTCGCCTGGGGCCGCCGCAAGGCGCCCGCCGGGGAGACGGGAGGTCAACTGACGTGAGTCACGCCGCGGTCGCGCACGAGCACGTCCTCGAGCCCACCGAGACCCCGCTCACCCCCGAGAGCTGGGGCAAGCTCGGCATGTGGATCTTTCTCTGCGCCGACGCGATGTCGTTCGGCGGCCTGCTCGCCGGCTACGGGGCGCTGCGCTACGGCGACCCCACCTGGCCGCGGCCCTCGAGCATCCTCGGCATCCAGCTGACGGCCCTGATGACGTTTCTCCTCATCTGCAGCAGCGTGACGATGGTCGAGGCCCTGGCCTCGATCCGCCAGGGCGACCAGCGGGGCCTCCGGAAGTTCCTGATGCTCACCATCCTGGGCGGCATCATGTTCCTCAGCCTCCAGGCGTACGAGTGGAACAAGCTCATCTTCCACGAGGGCCAGTCGATCAGCCGCAACAACTTCGGCGCCACCTTCTTCATCCTGACCGGCTTTCACGGCTGCCACGTGTTCTCCGGCGTCGTCTACCTGAGCGCCGTTCTCGCCCGCGCCCTCGCCGGCGCCTACTCGGCGCACCAGAACAACGGCGTCGAGATCGCGGCGCTCTACTGGCACTTCGTGGATCTCATCTGGATTCTCGTGTTCACCTTCGTCTACCTGCTGTAGGGGGAGCGATGACGGCCCATTCACCCGAGCAACTCGCGCACGAGCAGCGCCGCTACCTGCAGGTCTTCGCCTGGCTGACGGTCCTGACCGCGGTGGAGCTGGCGGTGATCTACATGCCGATCCCTCATCTCGCGATCGGCTCCATGCTCGTCCTGCTGGCCGGGACCAAGGCGTCGCTGGTGGCGCTCTATTACATGCACCTCGCGGTCGAGCGGCGAACTCTCACGTACATCGCGCTCACGCCGGCGATCCTCTGCGTGCTCCTCGTGTTCGCGCTCCTCCCCGACCTCGGGGCGATCACCCGTGCGCTCACCCACGCCCCGCCACCCACCGCGGAGGCCGAAGCGCATCACTGAAGCGCCCCGCCGGCCTCTCGAAACCCGACCCGTGATTCCCATCCGCGGGAGCGGGGGCACCGGATCGGAGCCGAAGTGGTGCCCCTTCCCGCCTCCCCGCCGCGCACCGTGGGGCGCGCTCCTGATCGCCGCGTTACTCGCGACGATGGGATGCGGGCGCCCGAGCTTGCCCGTCCTCGGCACGGTCCCGCCCTTTGCCCTGACCGAACGCGGCGGGGACGCTGTCCGCTCCGAGGACCTGGCCGGCCAGGTCTGGATAGCGGACTTCGTCTTCACGCGCTGCCCGGACTTCTGCCCCGCGCTCACCGGCCGCTTCGCACGCCTGCAGCATCAGCTCGACGTGGAGACCAACCGCGTGCGGCTGATCTCCTTCAGCGTCGACCCCACGCACGACACGCCCGAGGTGCTCCAGCGCTATGCCACCCGCGCCGGCGCGGGGCCGGGCTGGCTCTTCGTCACCGGACCGCGTGACACGGTGGCCGCGCTCCTGCGCGAGGGGTTCCACGTGGCCTACGCCGACGACGGCCCGCCGTCGTCGCCGATCACGCACAGCGATCGGTTCGTCCTGGTCGACCGCGAGCTGCACATCCGCGGCTACTATCACGGCACCGACGACGCGGATGTTGCCCGTTTGGTGCGCGACGCGGCGGCCCTCCGCGACGGGCGGGCGTCGTGATCCCGCTCGCCGCGCTGCCGACGGTGAACGCCGCCCTGAACGCGACGAGCGCCGTGCTCCTGTCCCTCGGCTACGTCGCGATCCGCCGCCGAGCGGTGCGGCTCCACCGCGGCTGCATGCTGGGTGCCTTCGTCGCCTCGACCCTCTTCCTCGTCTCCTACGTCACCTACCACGTCCAGGTGGGCACCACGCGCTTTCCCGGGGAGGGCTGGGTCCGTCCCGTCTACTTCTCCATCCTCGGGACACACACGCTCCTGGCGGCTTGCATCCCACCGCTCGCGCTCACGACGCTCGTTCTCGCCCTCCGCGGGCGTTTCGAGCGCCATGCCCGTCTGGCGCGCTGGACGTTCCCCACCTGGCTCTACGTGTCGGTGACGGGTGTCGTGATCTACGTGCTGCTGTACCACCCGCCCTTCGGGAGCTATGCGGTCGTCCGCCGCGCGAGCGCGGTGGTTGCGACGAGCATGGCGAGCGCGAAGCCGCCGAGCACCGCGAGCGACAGCCCGAGGCCCGGCAGCCCGGCCCCCGGCGCCACGTCGCCCAGGTAGAGGCAGCGGCGAAGCGCCGCCATCCCGTAGGTGAGCGGGTCGACTCGCATGAGCCACCCGAGCGCCCTCGGCGCCCCGGCGGCCGGAAAGAAGGCGCCCGAGAGGAGCCAGAGCGGGATGAGCAGCAGGTTCATGATCGCATGGAACCCCTGCGTCGACTCCATGCGCCAGGCGATGAAGAGCCCGAGGTTGACCAGGGCGAAGGCGAGGAGCGCCATCACGCCGGCGGCGGCGACCACGCGGGAGGCGTCGAGCGGCACGCCGGCGAGCGGCGCCAGCGCCAGGAAGAGCAGGCCCTGCAGCACGGCGAGCGTCGAGCCCCCGAGCGCCTGGCCGAGGACGATTGCCGTGCGCGCCACCGGCGCGACCAGCACCCCTTGCAGGAAGCCCGCCCGCCGGTCCTCGACGGTCGAGATGGTGGCGAAGATGGCGGTGAACAGCAGCACGAGCGCCAGTACGCCCGGATAGAAGTACTCGAGGTAGCCGACGCCCGCGGCCGCGCCGGCCGGCCGGAAGGAGGCGGAGAGACCGCCGCCGAGGAGCAGCCAGAAGACGACCGGCTGCACGAGGGCGCCCACCAGACGGCTCCGCTGGCGGACGAAGCGGATCACCTCCCGCTGCCAGAGCGTGGCAACCGCGAGCATCATGCCTCCGCGCCCGCGACGAAGCGGCGTCCCGTGGCGTGCACGAAGACGTCCTCGAGCGTTGGCTTGCCGTACGTGATCGCCCGCACCGCGTCGGGGAACGCCTCGACGAGGTCGCGCACGAGCTCGTGCGCGCGTGCGTGCTCGAGGCGGAGCGTCCCGTCGACCAGCGTCCCCACGATCCCGAATCGTGCCTGCACCCCGTCGCGCAGCACCTCGGCGGCGGCCGTTTCGACGACGAGGACGTCCCCGCCGACCGACGCCTTGAGGGCGTCGGGGGCGCCGAGGGCCACCACGCGGCCGCGGTCGAGGATCGCCACCCGCTCGCAGCGCTCCGCCTCTTCCATGTGGTGCGTCGTCAGCACGACGGTGACGCCGTCCGCGTCGCGCAGCGCGCGCAGCTCCGCCAGGAAGTCGCGCCGGGCGGCGGGATCGAGGCCCGTGCTCGGCTCGTCGAGGAGCAGGACGGCGGGCCGGGGGAGGAGGCCCTTGGCGAGCTCGACGCGGCGGCGGAGTCCGCCCGACAGCCGATCGACGAGCTCCCCCCGGCGCTCGGCGATCCCGAGGCGGCGCAGGAGGGCGTCGATGCGCGCGGCGAGTTCGGGACCGCGCAGGCCGTAGAGCCGACCGTGATGGCGGAGGTTCTCCTCGACGGTGAGCTTGCCGTCGACGCTCGCGTGCTGGAAGACGACGCCCAGTCGGCGGCGCACGGCGTCCGGCGCGGTCCGCACGTCGTGGCCGAGGATGCGCGCGACGCCTCCGTCCGCGGGCAGCAGGGTTGCGAGGATCCGGAAGAGCGTGCTCTTGCCGCCGCCGTTCGGCCCGAGGAGGCCGAACAGCTCGCCACGCGCGACGGTAAACGACGCCCCGGCGAGGGCCTCGCGGGTGCCGAAGCGGCGGCGCAGGTCTATCACCTCGATCGCCGGCGTGCCGCCGGCCGGGACTTCGACCGCCGGGGTCCCCGCCGCCCGCGCATGCTCCGTCAGCGCGGAGGTCTCGTCCGCCGCTCCGGGCGCGTCACGAGATGGTCGACCGCGAGCCACAGGCTCCGGGAATAGCGGAAGAAGAGGAGTGGGACCAGCGTGACCAGCGCGATCCCGAGCACGAGCTGCTCGCCGAGCGTCAGCCCGACCGTCCAGTCGAGCAGGAAGACCGTGCCGAAGGCAACCGTCACCGTGGCGGCGTAGTTCAGGTAGATCGCGCCCACGAAGTAGCCCTGCTCGCGCTCGTAGACGAGCCCGCACATCGCGCACCGCTCCGGCATCGTGAACCAGCCCGTGAACAGCGCCGAGCGGCCGCAGCGCGGGCAGCGAAGCCGCACCGCACGCCCGAGGACGCGCCAGAGGCGCGTCACGCGGAGCCGACGCCCTCCCCGTCGAGGAAGACCCGCGACCAGACCTCGAAGTTGAGAAGCACCCAGACCTGCATGAAGGCGCCGTGGCGGCCGGCGAGGTAGGCCTGCCAGATGCGCGCGACGACCCTCGCGTCGAAGAGGCCACGCGCGCGCGCCCGCGCGCCGAGCAGCAGCTCCTCGGCAAACGGCCGGCACTCGGCGCGGAACCAGCGGTCGAGCGGCAGCGTGAAGCCGTGCTTCGGGCGGTGGAGGACCATGTCGGGCACCAGACCGGCGGCGGCGCGCCGGAGGAGATGCTTCGGCTCGCGCCCCCACTTCAGCTGCGACGGCATGCCCGCCACGAGCTCCACGAGGCGATGATCGAGGAACGGCACCCGCGCCTCGAGCCCGACGCTCATGCTCATCTTGTCGACCTTCATGAGCAAGTCCTCGGGCAGCCAGGTCGAGAGGTCGGCGAGCAGGTAGCGATTGAGCGGGTCGAGGCGCTGCCCGCGGCGGAAGAGCGCGCGCAGGAGCTCGAGGCCGTCGTGCCCGTTCGGCGCCGTGCCGGCTGCGGGGGCCAGCAGCCGCTCCATCTCCTCCGGCCGGAACACGGCCTTCATGCGACGGTAGCCCGCCACCGGGTCGAAGGCGCCGGCTTCGAGCGCCTTCGCCATCTTCGCCGGGGCGAGCCGGCCGCCGAGCGCGCCGAGCAGCCGCCGCGCGCCGCCCGGCAGCCGCTCGTAATGACGCAGCAGGCTCGCGAACCGGTAGTGGGGGTAGCCCGCGAACAGCTCGTCGGCGCCCTCCCCGGTGAGCACGACCTTCACGTGGCGGCGAGCGAACTCGGAGAGGAGGAACGTCGGGATCGCGGCGTAGTCGGCGATCGGCTCGTCGAGGTGATAGACCGTCTTCGGCAAGAGGTGCTCGACGTCCATCGACCCGACGACGAGCGTCCGGTGATCCGCCCCGAAGTGACGTGCGACCCGCTCGGCGTGCGCGCTCTCGTCGTACGCGCCCGGCACGCGGAAGCCCACCGCGAAGGTCTGGACCGGCCGGTCGGTGAGCCCCGCCATGAGCGCCGTCACGCTGCTCGAATCGACGCCGCCCGAGAGGAAGGCGCCGAGCGGGACGTCGCTCAGCAGGCGGCGGCGGACGGAGTCGCGGAGAAGCTCCCGCAGCGCCTCGACGTAGCGCTCCTCCGGCCATGCCGGTCCCGGCTCCGCGGGCACCTCCCAGTAGACCCGCTCGACGACCCCCGCGGCGCTCGCCTCGAGCAGGGTGCCCGGCCGGAGCCGCACGATGTCGCGGAAGATCGTCTGCCGGTCCGGGTTGTACTGGAAGGTGAGGTAGGCCCGGAGCGCCTCGGGGCTGATCGCGCGGCCGACCGACGGATCCTGGAGGAGAGCCTTCAGCTCCGAGGCGAAGACGAGCCGGCCGCGGGCGACCGTGTAGTAGAGCGGCTTCTCGCCGAGGCGGTCACGGTAGAGGAGGAGACGCCGGCGGCGGTCGTCCCATAGCGCGATGGCGAACATCCCGTTCAGCCGCGTGACGAAGTCGGCGCCGTCCTCCTCGTAGGCGTGGACGATCACCTCCGTGTCGGTGGACGTCCGGAAGCGGTGGCCCTTCGCCTCGAGCGCCGCGCGCAGCTCGGGGTAGTTGTAGATCTCGCCGTTGTAGACGGTCCACACCGTGCCGTCCTCGTTGGCGATGGGCTGGCGGCCGTCGGCGAGGCCGATGATGCTGAGCCGCCGGTTCGCCAGGCCCACGGGACCGTTCACATAGAAGCCGTCGTCGTCCGGGCCGCGGTGCGCGATGGCGGCGTTCAGACGGTGGAGCAGGAGCTCGTCGATCCGCGCGCGCGGGTCGAAGTGGAAGATGCCGGTGATGCCGCACATGGCTCAGTCACGCGGCCAGAACATCGTCGAACATGCTTTCCCACGCCCGCGCCACGGTCGGCGCAGCAAACGGCGCCAGCGTCGGCGCGATCTGCGCGCGCAGGCGCGTGCGCTCCTCGGGCGCGCCAAGCAGGCGCCCGAGCGCGCGCGCCAGGGCGTCCCGGTCCTCGGGCGGCACGAGGAGCCCGTTCACCCCGTCGCGTACGACCTCGCGCACGCCGTCGGAGCAGGCGGAGGCGACGACCGGGCAGCCCGCGGCGAGGGCCTCCAGGACGACGTTGGGCAGGCCCTCGTAGCGCGAGGAGAGCACGAAGACGTCGGCGGCGGCGAAGTAGCGAGACGGGCGCGGCTGGAAGCCGGCGAAGCGGACCGCTTCGCCGAGGCCCAGCCGATGCGCGCGGGCGGCGAGCGCCTCGCGGTCCGGCCCGTCGCCGAGGATCGTCAGCGTTGCGCCGAGGCCGTCGGCGCGCACGCGTGCGAAGGCGTCGAGGAGGAGATCGAACCCCTTCTGCGCCTCGAGGCGCCCTGCCGCCACGACGTGGGGGCCCGGTCCCCCGTACGGCCGCTCGCCGCTCCGCGCCTCCTCCGTGACGCGCGCCACGTCGATGGGATTGTAGATGCGGATCACCTGCCCCGGACGCGCGCGGACGCGGGCGGCGATCTCGCGCGCCGCGCCGTCGGACTGGGTGACGATCCGGTCGGCGGCGCGCACCCGCCGCAGGTAGCAGCGGTAGAGGAGGTCCCGGTGGCGGCTGTGCTCGAAATAGATCTCCCCGATCACC
>Ga0209056_10008349_pt1 | contig 10625 bp, 10 predicted proteins | sample GraSoiAngelo_114_FD_185876 | JGI IMG/M metagenome (GOLD analysis project Ga0209056, IMG submission 185876) | Grasslands soil microbial communities from the Angelo Coastal Reserve, California, USA - 14_0903_13_40cm (SPAdes) (version 2) | ecosystem: Environmental > Terrestrial > Soil > Grasslands...
GCGTGCTCTCGAAGAGCCCATCCGGCTGATCGTTTCCAACGCCGGCCACGAAGGTGCGATCGTTGTGGGCAAAGTTCGCGAGTCGAAGCAACCAAACTTCGGATTCAATGCCGAAACCGAAGACTACACCGACATGATCTCTGCCGGTATTCTCGATCCGGCCAAGGTGACCCGTTCGGCCCTTCAGAACGCAGCCTCCATCGCGGCCTTAATGCTGACGACGGAAGCCCTCATCGCCGAAATTCCGGACGAAGGAAAAGCCGCTGCGATGCCGGGCGGTGGCGGACCACCAATGTACTAATCTCAAATACCGGTCAACAGCCTGGGAAGGAGAGATTTTCTTACTCATGTAGGGTGGGCAAAGTCCGCCCCGTGTCCTCAAGAGTCAGCCATTCGACAAAGGTAATGGAATGCTTCTTCTGTTGTTTACATTGATTTTAGGTCTTTGCCTGCTCACGACTACAACTCTTGGCTTTCAAGAACAGTCTGTACCGGCAGTTCAACCTGAGAACCCTCCGAGCGTGGACCAAATCTTAGACCGGATGAAGATCCACAACGAATGGCAGGGGCGGTATCTGATCGAATACCGGGCACAACGGACCTTCCATGCCGCAAATCTGAGATTTGAAGAAGACGCAACGCTCGAAGTAAGGACAACATTTCGTCGGCCGGATACTATCGAGTCCCAGGTATTGCGAGCCGAAGGCTCCAGGCTCATACGAGAGCGGGTGTTCGACAATGTCCTCAAAGCGGAGAATGAGACTCACTCCAAGCTAGCCAAGCAGCAGGTGGACATTGTACCTGCGAATTACAGCTTCAGCTACATCGGTCAGGAACTCTGTGATGACCGGAAGTGTTATCGGCTTGGGATTACTCCCAGACGAAGAGAAAAATATTTGATTCAGGGTCAGATCTGGATCGATGCGGAAGATTGGAGCATTGTTCGAATTCAAGGCTCGCCTGCAAAGCGTCCTTCATTTTGGACGCGGCAAACTCAAATCGACCGTCGATACAAACGTATCGATGGGATGTGGTTAAACGACAGCCTGGAATCCACCAGCGACATTCTGATTGCGGGGCGTTCTACGCTCAAGATCCAATACTTGTACGAAGCAATCGAAACCGACCGCAGTATGGAACACCTCGAAGAGGCCTCGGTCCCATGTCGGGATTGATGACTGCTTTGTGGAGCCACGTAGTACACGGACACATTGCTGGGTGGATCGTGTGGGATGCTGCGAGTGGGTCAATTAATGAACGAAATTGGCTTGTGTTCTAAGGCCATTGAGCATTGAACGTGAGTAGGAAACGAAAATCGGCGAGACCCGCACTGCCTCCTCCGAAAACTCCGTCGGAGCCGGGCGAAAAACCCGGCAAGCCTTCGTTCCCAATTGTTGGCATCGGTGCCTCGGCAGGTGGGCTGGAAGCTTTCAAGCAGTTGCTTCACGCGCTTCCAGTGGATACCGGCATGGGGTTTGTCCTTATACAACACTTGGCCCCTACGCACGCCAGCAATTTGGCGGAAATCTTGTCCCGCTCGACCCGCATGACTGTCATGGAGGTCCGAGACGAATCAAGGGTAATACCGAATCATGTCTTTGTGATTCCGCCGGACCGAAACATGATCATTAGCGGCGGGACGTTGCAACTCCGGCCGCGGGAATCGAGTGGGCTGCACCGATCCATCGATTACTTCTTCCGGTCTCTGGCAGAGGATCAGGGACACAAAGCAATCGGTGTGGTTTTATCCGGGACCGCCACGGACGGCACGCTGGGGCTGGAGGAGATCAAGGCCGCAGGTGGAATCACGTTTGCCCAGAATGAAACGGCCCAACACGACAGCATGCCGCGCAGCGCCATCGCTGCCGGCTGCGTGGATTTCGTGCTGCCCCCGGATGAGATCTCCAGAGAGATCGCCCGCATTGCGCGGCATCCCTACGTGGCGCCTGTTGTCCATACCGAAGACCCCGCTGGCGACGCCAACGTAAAGAAGATTGTGGAGCTGTTGCGCGAGGCTAGCGAGGTCGACTTCAGCCACTACAAGGCAAACACCCTGTACCGTCGCATCACGCGCCGCATGGCCCTCCAGAAGATGGAGGGTTTGAAGGATTATGCGCGGTTCCTTCAAACGAATCCCGATGAAGTGGAGGCGCTGCACCGCGACATCCTCGTCAACGTGACCAGCTTCTTTCGCAACGCGGAAGTCTTTGAATTGCTGAAGGCCAAGATCTTCCCCCAGTTGTTCAAGGATCGCTCGCGACATGATCCGGTACGCGCGTGGGTGTTGGGTTGCTCGAGCGGCGAGGAAGCCTATTCCATCGCCATGACCTTTGTGGAATTCACAGAATCCACCGGTAGTCATGTACCGGTGCAAGTTTTCGCCACAGACCTCAATGGGACGGCGATTGAAAAGGCCCGCGCTGGAGTGTATTCGAAGAGCATAACGAACGACGTATCGCCGGAGCGATTGCGGCGCTTCTTTGTCGAAGTGGACGGCAACTATCGCATCGCCAAGCCGATCCGCGACATGTGCGTCTTTGCCAAACACAACGTGCTCTCCGATCCGCCCTTCTCCCGGCTCGATCTGATCAGTTGCCGCAACCTGCTTATCTACCTGGAGCCGTCGCTACAACAGAAAATCGTGCCACTCCTGCATTATGCCCTCAAACCGACAGGTTTTCTGGCATTGGGAAGTTCGGAGACGATCGGCTCGTATCGCGATCTGTTTGAGATCGCAGATGCCCAATGCAAGGTTTATGGCAAGAAACCCGGGCCCAGCCGATTGACCACCGAACCGGGCCCTGGCGGACAACCCATTGCAGCAGGGTTCGGCTCAGGGTCGCGAGTCCGCCGCCACGACGTTGTGGTCGACGCATTACAGAAGGAGGCGGACCGCATCCTTCTAACGAAGTATGTCCGGCCTGGAGTCTTGATCAACGCGGATATGGAAATCTTGCAATTCCGCGGGGACACCGGCGTTTATCTTGCCCCTGCACCGGGCAAAGCCAGCTTGAACCTTTTCAAGATGGCGCGGGAAGGCTTGCTGGTTGCGCTACGTGGGGCAGTCGCTAAGGCGAGCAACGAGGAAAACGCGGTTCGGGCAGAGGGTTTGCGGGTCAAGTCCAATGGCGGATACCGAGAGGTCCATGTGGAAGTAGTTCCCGTCAAGGTAGGCTCCTCGGGAGAATGCGGCTTTTTGGTTCTGTTCGAAAGCGCCGAATCGGTCGATAGGGCGCCGCCGAAGACGGACGAACCGGCGACTGAACGTAAGATTGGATCAACAGAAACGCAGGAGACGTCGGCCGAACAACAGATCGCCCGCTTGACGCAGGAACTGGCCGCCAGCCGAGAGTACTTGCAATCCGTAATCGAGCAACAAGAGGCGGCGAACGAAGAGTTGCAATCTGCGAACGAAGAGGTGCAGTCGGCCAACGAAGAACTGCAGAGTATTAACGAAGAGTTGGAAACATCCAAAGAAGAGATTCAATCGACCAACGAAGAGCTCGCTACGGTCAACGAAGAAGCGCAGAACCGGAATCTGGAACTGGACCAGATCAACAACGATCTGGTCAACTTGCTCAGCAGCGTTCAGACGACCATTGTCATGCTCGGGCACGACCTGCGCATCCGGAGGTTCACGCCGATGGCAGAGAAAATGTTGAACCTGATCCCGACCGACGTCGGCCGACCGATCAGCGACATCAAACTCAACCTTGCTATCCCTGACCTTGAGGCGTTGCTTGTGGAAGCGATCGACACGGTCAATATTAAGGAGCGAGAGGTCCAAGACAGGAAGGGGCGGTGGTACTCCTTGCGCATCCGGCCGTACAAAACCCTGGAGAACAAGATTGACGGGGCCGTAATGATGTTCATTGATGTGGACACGCTCAGACGCGCCCAGGAGTTCGCTGAAAACATCGTGGAAACCGTGCGGGAACCTCTTCTTCTGCTAGACGCGGACCTGCGGGTATGGCGGGCCAATCGGTCCTTTTATCAAACCTTCAAGGTCACAGCGGCAGAAACAGAAAAGTGTCTCATATACGATCTCGGCAACGGCCAGTGGAATATTCCTAAACTCCGCAGGCTACTCGAAGAGATCCTGCCCCATAACAGCACTTTCGAAGATTTCCCGGTGGAATTCGATTTTGGGCGCGTCGGACGCAAGAGCATGCTGCTCAACGCCCGGCGGCTCGTTCAGCATAGCGACGGGAGCCGTTGGATCTTGCTCGCGATTGAAGACGTCACGGGGCGGACTTTGCGCGCAGGATCGGCGCCGTAGGTGCTTTCAATTGTTCTTATGGCCGACTGTAGTCGAATTTCTTGCAAAGCCGGCGTGCTTCAAGATGACGGCCTCGGGGCATTTCGCGTGAATAACAGTGAGGCCGCACGGTGGTCAGACTGTACGGCCTTTGACCGATTAATCCCTGAATAGGAGGGACCAACAAGTGACAGCGAGTTTAACAAAGACTCAAATGACACGACATATCGGAGGGCAACTATTGGCAGCAGGAACCTAAACATTACGGAAGCGCTCTGGCGAAGCTCAAGAATGCGGAAGAGAAAGCAGGGGACAAACGGACGATCATCCGGCGCAATTCCGTGCAAGGTGCAGGATTCGTTAGCTACCAGGCGGTGATCTTGCCCAAGCTCAGTGATCGAGACGTGCAGAACCCGAATGCGGGAGATTCCCTGAGGAAAATATACGGCAATGGAGTCATTTCAGCCTGGTCGTCATCTTATTTGCGCTCGCCGCATCGGTTGTGGCCGGCATCTTGATCGGCCTTGTACCGGTTGCGCATCTGTCGCAAATCAAATTGTCTACGGTCCTGCGCGAGGAAACGCGCACGGATAGCGGTGGTACACGTTCTCGCGCAATGGGCCGTGGACTCGTGGTGGCACAAGTTGGTCTAGCGTGTGTGTTGCTGATCGGAGCGGGACTGTCGCTCGCCAGCTTTAGGAAACTCCTCGCCGTGGATCCGTATATATAAGGATGTCAGACCAACCGGCAACTCGTGGAGGTGTTTCTGCAGGCAACATCGGCCCAACCACTGAGAGTGATTTCGTTGAGAAACAAGTCGTATTTAGTTTTTGCGGAGGAGTGCGTCCAGCTAAGGCTGGCATGGCTCACGGCCCAATTCACTAATGTCATAAAGCCCGTCCTTGTACCAAGATTGCGCAAGTCCAAGAAATGCCTCTAAACTAGCAATTCGGCAGGCACACGTTCCACAAAGGACAACCATGGAGCAATTTCCATTAGTGTTAATTGCGGTGATTATCGTTTTGATTTGGCTCTTCAATTCGCTGAATGTCCTTCGCGAATACGAGCGGGGTGTGATCTTCCGCATCGGACGATTGATGGGCGTACCCAAAGGGCCGGGTCTGATTTGGGTGATCTGGCCGATTGATCGAATTGTCCGGGTGAGCCTTCGCACAATCACCATGGACGTTCCAACGCAGGACGTCATCACAAAAGACAACGTCAGCGTGAAGGTGAATGCGGTTGTTTATTTTCGGGTCGTGGCCCCCATTCGTGCCATCGTCGAAGTAGAGAATTACTTGTTTGCGGCGTCGCAGCTCGCGCAAACAAGTCTACGATCGGTGCTCGGTGAAGTCGGCCTGGATGACCTCCTCAGCCAGCGCGAAAAATTGAACCAGCGGCTGCAGGAAACCCTGGATCAGCATACCGACCCATGGGGCATCAAGGTTTCGCTCGTGGAAATCAAAGGCGTGGATTTGCCGGATAACATGCAGCGCGCAATGGCCAGGCAAGCGGAAGCCGAGCGTGAGAAGCGGGCAAAGATCATTCACGCGCAGGGCGAATTTGAAGCATCCCGGATGCTGGCGGATGCCGCGGCGACGATTGCCACCCAGCCGGTGGCGCTTCAGCTTCGATACCTGCAAACACTGACGGAGATTGGCGTCGAGAAGAATACGTCCATCATCTTCCCATTGCCGATCGACATCGTTGACTACTTCATTAAGACTCGAGAAGGAAAACAATAGAGGCTCTTCCGGGTTTTAGTCATTTCAACCTGTCGTTTCCTGGTTGGAGCAGTTGACTGTTGGTTATCCACTCCAACCAAACACTGTCATCTTTCGAGGAATGCCCGCAGGCGGCGGTTGCGGCTGGGATGACGGAGTTTGCGAAGAGCCTTTGCTTCGATCTGCCGTATGCGCTCCCGCGTGACACCGAAGTTTTGACCGACTTCTTCAAGCGTGTACTCGGTGCCGTCCTCCAGTCCAAACCGCATCTTGATGATGCGCTCTTCACGAGGCGTGAGTGTGTTCAGCACCTGCTCCGTCATTTCCTTTAAATTGATATCGATGACGACGGCGGCGGGTGAAACCGCGCCACGATCTTCGATGAAATCACCAAGGTGTGCATCTTCCTCTTGACCAACCGGCGTTTCCAGCGAGACTGGTTGCTGCCAGACCTTGAGAACCTTGCGCACTTTCCATACCGGAATGTCCATGCGCTTTGAGATCTCCTCGCTGGTGGGCTCCCGTCTAAGCTCCTGGACCAGAGCACGCGACGTGCGGGTCACTTTGTTGACCATCTCGATCATGTGCACCGGAAGGCGGATGGTTCTCGCCTGATCGGCGATAGCGCGGGTGATTGCCTGACGAATCCACCAAGTTGCGTAGGTCGAAAACTTGTAGCCGCGCCGATAGTCAAACTTGTCGACGGCCTTCATTAATCCCATATTGCCCTCTTGAATGAGGTCGAGGAATTGAAGACCACGGTTGCTATATTTCTTCGCAATGGAAACAACCAAACGAAGGTTCGCTTCAACCAGTTCCCTTTTCGCGATCTCGGCCCGAATCTGGCCCTGCATCATCGTTTGGACCGCGCGTCGAAGTTCGAGAGCCGTCGCATGGGCTTCGGTTTCGATTTTTCCGATCAGGGCTTTTACGATCTTGATCTCTTTCTGAACATTCTTGCGGTATTCCTTCTTGCTACGATCGGCTTTGCGTTCGAGTCGGCCGAGTTCCTGTTCGAGCGGACGAATTTTATCGACGGTCTCTTTCATCACTGCCATCAAGTGGAGTTTCTCGCCATCCGAGAATTCGAGAGACCGGATGAGCTTCGACAACTCGACTCGCGTACGGCCGAGATTCCAACGGACACGCCGAAGCGATGCCTTTTTCGCCTTCGATCCCATTCCGTCCAATTTCATGCGGAGGGTATTTACCTTTTTATACGTCTTACCGATCTGGCCAATAATGTCCAAGCTTTCCTGGAGCTTCTCTTCAATTTTGTCGTCGGTCAATTCCTCGTCGCGAAACCGCAGAATGTTTTTGATGATGCTGGGATCTTTCTTCAATTGATCTCCCAGCGAGATGATTTCGCGGACGATGACCGGCGACCGCGACAGCGACTTCAATACCGTACGGTGGCCGCGCTCGATACACTTGGCGATCACGACTTCGCCGTCGCGGGTAAGCAACGGAACCGTTCCCATCTCGCGGAGGTAAATCCGTACGGGATCGTTGGTTTTCTCAAGCGCGCCCGGCGTGAGGTCTAGTTCAACCTCACCTTCAGGAATCTCCTTGAACTCCTTTTCACCGGGAATCTTGTCCAGCCCGGCAAAACGTTCATCTTCGGCATCGATGACTTCGATACCCGCTGTACCGAAAGCGGAAAACAGATCATCCAAATCCTCAGCAGAGGCACTGATTTCAGGGGGCAGAAGGTCGCTCACCTCATCATAGAGGAGGTACCCTTTTTCCTTCCCGATATCGATTAGTTTCTGCACCCCCTCGGTATACTTGTCTTCAAGTGCCAATGGATTGTCCTATCTTTTCAAGGCCTTGTTGTCGCTCACAAATGCCTCGAGTTCAACAAATAAGCTCGTTCCGACTCGGCTTCGGACTTCAATCGTTGAGTTGCAATTTTCCATAGCAATGCTGCCCCTTGTTCTTCACCAGCTCCGCTGGCACACCCCAGAGCCTTGCTCACAGTTAACCACCGGACAACCGTGCCGACGAAAAACAGCCACTTCTGCCAGACGGCTTCACTAACCGCGGCATTGTCGGAGGGAGGCAGTCCTTCAGAATTAGCGTTCTTAACTTCTGGTGTTTCCCTCATGGGTTCCGCCTCCCATTGTCTTTCCAACCCTTCTGTGTTGGGCGACATCGGCAGACGTGAGGTTGATGGAAACGGGAACCGTTGCGGAGCACCCGGCGATATTACACTTTAAAGTCTCGTAGCAGATGCCGGGGCATTCCTGTATGGACATGTGCCCCGGTCCGGCAAACAAATCATGGGGTGCCTCGACGGATATCATGTGCTGGGATGCGTCGGGACCAGAAAATGAAAAGTCGAATCGCCTACTTCCATCCGACAGGGCCTGGAATCCCAGGTAACGCACAGTGTCCTTAGGGTCCTTCATAAATTTTCTCCAACCGGAAACAGCGCTTTAGGCCGCCTCACTTCTCCAGAAAATGCTTTCCCACATCCCTTCCAGCGTGGAACGGAGCAAATTTCGATTGGGCTCGGAACCGGCTTCCTGTGCTGTCAATGTTTTCCGCAGTTCCCGAATCCGAGTTCGGTCGTGGAGCTTAGCTCTACGCTGACGATGAAAACGCGAACGATCGCCATTTCTTCCGGACATACTGTTCTCGTTCCGTTTTAAACCCGTACAAGTGCGACATCGTGGTAGCACCCATAAGGATTCTTCTTGGAAGTATTCGACCGCCACGAGGAAGACAGTCCACGAATGAATCGGAGTGAGTCGACATACGTAGCATAGTCCTATGCGCATGCGATAACAACACGAATAGACCCCTTAAAGCCATTCTCATAATGTATCGGCAATCGGAGGAATGGAATGGCGGAGATTTGGATTCATGAAGGTGAACCCAACGTGATTACGGCGATAGTCTTGCTGTTCATGAAAGCGCCAGTACGCATCGAAGTCCCCACTGGTTCGCAGCGCACGCACGGAGACGGAGAACCGCTTCAGCTCCGATCAGGCTCCAACGCGCTCCGGTGCGATCCATTCGGTCTTGAACCAGATACCGGCATGCACCTTCGATGACGCCGGTGGCGATCGGTAGCCCCAGTTTCAGATACTGGTCGTAGTAATCCATGGATAATAGCCTTGTTTGTGGAACCGCTTGCGGAGGATTTCCAGCTGCGTTTCGTTGCCATCTACCAGCGCCACCCATCTCTTGTGTCCTTCCGGATCCCTCATTCGCGCTTCGCGAAAAGCGTCCTTGATGATTTCTTCCGGCGTCTTCTCCAGACTCGCCCAAACCCGTTTGTTTTCCGGCCGCGGCCGGCCGGGGCCTTCTCGTTCGTGCTGCGGCGCCAAACAACCCACAATATCCTCGGCCGTCCGGCTATAGGGCTGGATCGTATAAACGGCGGCGACCGTCGCCATGCGTTTCGAATTCCGCTTCTCGCCACGACTGAGCCGGCTCGTCAGCTTGTGCCGCGTCGTTTCCGCCTTCTTTTGCGTGGCCTCCCGCAGATCCTCATGACGCATCACGACCCCTTTACCATCCACCGTGACTACCATGATCGGGCCGCTTTGTTCCCACGGCCGGAAGCCATACCGGAAAACGCTTTCTGATTCATGATCGAGATCCCCTATACACGGCGGAGTTTTTGGGCATTCTTGCCGGAAGTGGAATTCAATCCGTCAAACTGCCACCGCGATCCCCAAATTTGAACGCATACGCGGAACGCTTCGTACGCACGATCAAGGAGAACTGTCTGGAGCAGAGGATCTTCTTTGGTGAAGATTCGTTGCGGAATGCGATTCGGGAATTCATTGCGCATTATCACGGAGAGATAAACCATCAAGGGCTGGGAAATCGGCTGATAACTCCAGTCGAAGTCATCGGCGCAAAAACGAGAACTGTCCGACGGCGACAGCGGCTCGGCGGGATGCTCAATTACTACTATCGAGATGCGGCATGAAAGCCAACAAATATGCCCGAATCCGGTTTCTGGATATTACGTGATCCCATTCTCCATGCCCGTGCCATACTCCTTCCTCGACAAACCATGCGCGGATTAGAATAAAACCAGCTGCGGATGTCGTTGCATCAGCCCCACGGTGATGGATATGAGCACAGGTGTTCAGACAAAGCGAGAAGTCTTCAAAACCATTAGCGATCATTCCGCTCAACTGAAAGATCTCGGCGTGAAAAAGGTCGGAATTTTTGGATCCTTCGTTCGTGGCGAACAGACCCCAGAAAGCGACATCGATCTTCTTGTCCAGTTTGAGCCCGACAAGAAGAACTTCGACAATTTCATTCACTTGTCCGAACTCTTGGAGGATCTCCTGCAGCGTCGTGTAGAAATCATCACCACCGAAGCCCTGAGCCCGTACATCAGACCGCACATTTTAAGTGAAGTGGAGTATGCCAGTCTCTCCGCTTGACTACTTGCGGCACATCCGAGACGAGGCTCGTTAACTGGCAGAGGAATCCGCACGCACAACAAAATCACACATTGAAACAATCCTCCGCGCTGAAGCACCCACTGGATAAAACCTCCAATAAAAACCGTTTCAACTCGACAACGCAGAGATCGCGCCTCACCAGTCTGTATCTGGGAAATTGTCCCGCTCTCCCTGTGTCGTGCGTACCGCACACTTCGCAAACCCAACTTA
>Ga0209056_10008355_pt1 | contig 10621 bp, 10 predicted proteins | sample GraSoiAngelo_114_FD_185876 | JGI IMG/M metagenome (GOLD analysis project Ga0209056, IMG submission 185876) | Grasslands soil microbial communities from the Angelo Coastal Reserve, California, USA - 14_0903_13_40cm (SPAdes) (version 2) | ecosystem: Environmental > Terrestrial > Soil > Grasslands...
CAACAATAGCCAACTAGAGAACCGGAACTCACCCGTATGCGAAAAGCGACCCACCTGGCCCTGATACTGCTTCTTGTAGCAGGGCTGGGTGTGTTTGCCGCGTCAGCGGAGGCACAATCTGCGCCGCAGAAGAAATCCGCCGCGTCCAGTTCCGCGAAGAAATCGCACCGGAAGAAAGCATCCAGGAAATTGAGGCGATGGGAAAAGGGGCAGAAAGTTCCTGCTCCCAGCCGGATCACTGAGATTCAGCAGGCACTGGCGAAAGACGGCTCGTTTTCGGGAACTCCGAACGGCAAGTGGGACGACCCGACCGTGGAGGCCATGAGGAAATTCCAGGACGCCCACGGACTCAATCCCAGCGGCAAGCTCGACGCCAAAACTCTTCAGAAGTTGGGCCTGGGCTCGGAGACCGCGGGGGTTGCGGCGCCCCTGCCGCCAACGAGTTCATTGATTATGAAATCCTCCGCGGCGCAAGCTGCCCGGCGCCAGCAGTAGATTTCGACCGTTCTCGATTGCATTCCTGCCACAAGTGAATTAGAAGTCTTTCATTGCGCGAGAAGAATCTGCGCATGCGGAGGGTTTTGCCTGATGAAGCTCATTCGGACGTGTCTGGCGGTTCTTTTCCTTGTATTTTGTGTGATGGGCCTCCGCGCCCAGGCAAAATCAGATGCCAAATCGCTCAAAGCCGTGCGTTTTGGGAAGTTGTGGGACGCCAAGGGAAAACTATGGACGAATGCGATTGTGATCGTTGACGGTGACCGGATTCGCAGCGTGACCACGGACTTGTCGGCGATTCCCCCGGGCGCCGAGATCATCGACCTCTCGAAGTACACCGGATTGCCGGGGTTGATCGACGCCCATACGCACATGACGATGTACACGGACGAGACTCCCGGCGAGCCGATGCTGAAACAGCTCACGAGCAATCCGCCAGCCGTGGAACTGTTCCTCGCGCGAAAGGGCGCAATGCGCACGTTGGAGGCCGGTGTCACGACCGTGCGGGACCTCGGCGCGGACCAGTATCTGGACATCGCCATGCGGGACTTGATCAACCGCGGCGAAATGATCGGACCGCGCATGTTTGTATGCGGCTACGGACTCTACATCACGAATACACCCTACAAACCGGGAATGAACCCGCCGGCGGGCGGAATTGCGGATGGTGTGCCGGAAGTCCTGAAATCCTTGCGCCAGCAGGTTGCGGCAGGCGCGGACGTGATCAAAATGTACGCTTCGACCGGCACCGATGACGACGTCACCGGATTTCAGACCTATAGCTATGAGGAGATCAAAGCAGCGGTAGATGCCGCCCACCAATTTGGAAAGAAAATAGCGATTCATTCCTACGGGCCAGATGGAGCGCGGGATGCCGTGCGTGCCGGTACGGATTCGCTCGAGCACGCGACGGATATGGACGACGCGACGATCCAAGCGATGGCCAAGCGCGGCACCTTCTATGTTCCAACGATCGACCACAACCGCTATTACATCGATAATGGAGACAAAATTGGTTACGCCAAGGGATACAAAGAGAAGTTGCAGGCTTTCATTCCGCGAAATCTGGAGACCGCGCGCAAGGCGCACAAAGCGGGCGTGAAATTCGCAATGGGCTCGGACGCCATCTACACCATGTTTGGGGAGAATACGCGCGAACTGAGCTGGTTCGTCAAAGCCGGGATGACGCCGGAGCAAGCGTTGCGGACCGCGACGAAAAATGCCGCGGAGCTGCTGGGCAAGGAAAAGGAACTGGGCGCGGTGGCGCCCGGATATTTTGCGGACTTGGTCGCGGTCGAAGGCGATCCCACGACTGACATCAATGTGGTGCTCAACAACGTGAAGTGGGTGATGAAAGGCGGCGTCATCGTGGTAAACAAGACCAAGACCGAGCCGCATTAGTATTCGGTCTTCAGGCTCGTGGCATGGAAACATTTCCGGTTTTCCCGTAAACTTCGCAGGCGAGGAATGCGTGAATCCGTCCAGGAAACAGGCCCGCTACACTCTCGTCATTCTATTTGCCATTAACCTGCTGAATTTTTACGACCGCCATATCTTCGGCGCTCTGGCCGAACCCATTCGCAGGGAGTGGTCCCTCAGTGATTCGCAAATCGGCTGGCTGGCGACGGCGTTCACGCTTCTGTATGCGATCGTTGGCGTTCCACTGGGACGCTTATCCGACCGATGGAACCGCGCCAAGTTGCTGAGCTGGGGAGTGGCGGCCTGGAGCCTGCTCACGGCTGCTTCCGGGCTGGCCTGGAACTATGGCTCGATGTTCGCCGCGCGCCTTGGCGTAGGGGTTGGAGAAGCCACTTGCGCTCCGGCGGCCAACTCGCTGATCGGTGATTTGTATCCGTCGGCGCAACGCGCCCGCGCGCTCGCGTTCTTCATGCTCGGGCTGCCCCTCGGGAATTTCCTTGGCACTTTTGTGAGCGGACTTATCGCCGCCGCGTACGGCTGGCGAATGGCATTTTACGTGGCCTGCATTCCCGGATTGTTCATTGCCGTGCTCGCCCTGCGTGTGCCGGACCCGCCGCGCGGGGCATCGGAAAGCTTCCCCATGGCAGGGCGGGCACATGCCGGGTCGCCGTATTGGACCATCTTAAAAATCCCAACCATGTGCTTGATTATCGTCACGGGTGCGCTGTTCAACTTCATTATGTACGCGCTCGCCACTTTCTTGCCGGCCTTTATCAGCCGTTATCATTCGCTCGACTTAAGATTGTCGACCACCATCGCCGCACTTGCATTTGGACTGACCGGCGTTCCTGGACTTTTGCTGGGCGGTTGGGCCGCGGATCGCGCGGCTCAGTTTCGCGCCAGTGGCCGTTTGCTGGTGGGCTTTGGGGCCACGATGGCTGCGGCAATTTTCCTCGGGCTGGCCTTCAGTCAGCTGCCTGGCCGCGTGACGGCCTTCGTCGCGCTGCTGGGGACGGGCTGTATGATCGCCTTTGCCTACTACGCGTCGGTGTACGCCACGATTCAAGAGATTGTTCCGCCCAGCCTTCGTGGCACAGCGATGGCTCTCTACTTCCTTGCCATGTACCTCCTGGGCGGCAGCTTTGGGCCGGTCTTGACGGGCAAACTCAGCGACTATTTTGCGCGCCGCGCCATGGCAACGGCCGGCGCAAGCGCCATGAATGAACATTTTCGCGCCGCCGGTTTACATACCGCGATGTATGCAATTCCCGTCTGCGCTGCATTTGTCTCTGTGGTGTTGCTGGTGGCCGCGCGTACCGTACCAGAGGACATGGATAACTTACGGGCCTGGATGTCCTCCCCTGCGGGCAATCTCCATGAGGAGGGACGCCAGTAAGAATGGCGCCCTATTCCACATTTTGCCGGCTTGGGCAGATCTGCCAGATTTTTGATTTCGCGTAGTTTTGGCTTACGCTTGAACCCACAAAGGGCCTTAGGATCATCCAATAGTCGGACGACAGAGATGGGGAGGCAGTATGGCTACGGCAGTGGCGCCACGGATGTTCAAGAACTTCATCAACGGCGAGTGGGTGGAATCGCGGAGCGGGAAGGCATACGAGAACCGCAATCCGGCGAATACCGACGAGCTAATCGGGTTGTTTGTGTCTTCGAACAGCGAGGATGTGGACGCGGCCGTGGATGCCGCGACAGAAGCGTACAAGACGTGGCGGCTGGTCCCGGCGCCTAAGCGCGCGGAAATTCTGTTTCGCGCGGCGGAGCTGCTCGTACAGCGCAAGGAAGATTTCTCGAAGGACATGACGCGAGAAATGGGCAAGGTCCTGGCCGAGACGCGCGGCGACGTGCAGGAAGCCATTGATATGACCTATTACATGGCAGGCGAAGGGCGGCGGCTGTTCGGCCAAACCACTCCCTCGGAGCTGCCGAACAAATTTGCGATGAGCGTTCGGCAGTCCATCGGCGCATGCGGAATGATTACGCCGTGGAATTTTCCCATGGCCATTCCTTCCTGGAAAATGATGCCCGCGCTCATCAGTGGAAATACGGTGGTGCTCAAGCCGGCCGAAGATACGCCGTTGTCTTCGTATCACCTGGTGCAGGTACTGACGGAGGCAGGAGTTCCGCGCGGCGTCGTGAACCTGGTGAGCGGCGATGGGCCGAACGCCGGCGCGCCGCTGTCGCAGCACAAAGATGTGCCAGTGGTGAGCTTTACGGGATCGACGGCTGTAGGGCGGATCATCGCCCAGGCCTGCGCGCCGGACTTCAAGCACTGCAGCCTGGAAATGGGCGGGAAAAATATCATCATCGTGATGGAGGACGCCAATCTGGATTTGGCCGTGGACGGCGCGGTCTGGGGCGGCTTCGGCACCACGGGGCAGCGTTGCACCGCCGCGAGTCGCGTCGCTGTTCACAAGGATGTTTACAAGGAATTCGTAGATCGCCTCGTGGATCGCGTCAAGTCCCTCAAGGTGGGGGACGGACTCGATGCCTCAACGGACATGGGACCATGCATTAACGAGCAACAATTGAAAACCGTGATGAGCTACGTCGAAATCGGGAAGAATGAAGGCGCGAAGCTGCTGACCGGCGGAAATCGCCTGGATGGCGGCATGTACGCTAAAGGCTGGTTTCACGCGCCGACAGTTTTTGGCGATTGCTCGCCCAAAATGCGCATCGCGCAGGAAGAAATCTTCGGCCCGGTGGTTTCGGTGATTCCCATCGAAAGTCTGGAACACGCCGTGGATGTTGCGAATGGCGTTCCATACGGATTGTCGGCATCCATTTACACGCGGAACGTGAATCGCGCGTTCCAGGCCACGCGCGATCTCTACACCGGCATCGTTTATGTGAATGCGCCGACTATCGGAGCGGAAACTCACCTGCCCTTCGGCGGCACCAAGCAGACCGGCAATGGTCATCGCGAGGCAGCCATCGCGGCCATCGATTTCTTCACCGAGTGGAAGACGATTTACATCGACTACTCGGACAAGCTGCAGCGCGCTCAAATCGACAACGTCTAATTGGCTGGTGCGCGTTGACGCTACTTGACACCATTCCTACAATAGAGGTAGCGCTCGCTAGCACTAGGAGTAGAGTGCTGCTTATGAGGAATGCTGCACTGCAGGAACGCCGGAACCGCCAGATTTTGGCGGATATCGTTCGCACGTACATCGAGACGGGCGAGCCGGTATCCTCGCGCGCCATTTCCAAGCGGTTCGAAGAAACGCTCAGCACCGCGACCATTCGCAACTTGATGGCAGACCTGGAGGACGGCGGCTTCCTTTATCAGCCGCATACTTCGGCGGGTCGCGTGCCCACCGCGGCAGCTTATCGCTTTTTCGCGCAGGAGATTGCCTCGCAGGCGACCATCACCGTGACCGACCGCGAGTGGATTCAGCGCGAGATGGGCGGAGCCACGAGCGCCGCGGAAATTACCGAGCGCGCCGGCCACATCCTGGCGGAAGTTTCGAACGGCCTGGGCATCATCGTATCGCCGCCATTGAGCAAAACCGTCCTGGAGCACGCGCGCATGTGGCTGCTGCCCGACGGCCGCGTGGTCGTCGTGCTCATCTCACCGGGCGGCAACACGCGTGACAAAATATTGCGGCCGCACCGGCCCTTCACGCAGGTCGAACTCGATGCCACCGCCGATTTTCTGAACCGTCATTATTCCGGCTGGACGCTCGAAGCCATCCGCGCCGACCTGCTGCAAAAGCTGGCGACCGAGCGGGAGCGCTACGAGGGCATCGTGCAGAGCGCCCTTTCACTCTGTGATCCGGCGGTTCTGGGGGACGAATCGTCCCTGCACGTCCACGTCGAAGGTGCCGCCCAGATCGTCGGCGCCGCAGAATTTGCGGACCAGGCGCAATTGCGAGATCTGCTCGCCGCCATTGAAGAAAAGCACCGCCTCGTAACGATGTTAAATGCTTGCATCGAAACGCCGGAACCGGTGCACGTGCAAATCGGCGTAAAGGAAATTTCGCAGTCCGGCGAGAATCTCGCGCTGATCAGCGCCGCTTATACCAGAAACGACCTCGTGCAAGGCTCGCTCGGCGTGCTGGGGCCGACTCGTATGCATTACGAGCGCGCCATGACCGCGGTCGCCTACGTGGCGCAGCTTTTCAGCGAAGCGCTGAACAAGGCTTAGGATTTCATCGCAATGGGAGACGATTGAAAGTGAGCGACAAAGACGTGAAGATCAATTTGAACAAGAACGTGGATAGCTCCGAAGTCGAGCAATCCGCCGAATCTGTTGCCGCGGACACCGCCAAAGCCAACGCCGAATTGGCCAAGCTGACAGCCGACCTGGAGGAGTTGCGCCAGACGCTGCTTCGCCGCCAGGCGGACTTCGACAACTACCGCAAGCGCATCGAGAAGGAACGCTTCGAGGACGCCAAACGAGCCACCGCGCGCCTCGTCGAAGGGCTCATCCCCGTGATCGACGGTTTCGAACACGCGCTCGCCGCGCATCGCGAAGCCGAATATGAAAGTTATCGCAAAGGCTTCGAGCTCATCTATAAGCAGCTCCTCGATCACCTGGCAAAACTCGGCGTCGAACGACTCGATCCGATTGGCAAGCCTTTCGATCCCCATCTGCATCAGGCCGTGGATCGCGCCGAAACGAAGGACCACGACGATGGCACGATCCTCCAGGTCTTTCAGCCGGGCTATGTTTTTCACGGGCGCGTCTTGCGGCCCGCCATGGTCCGTGTAGCGGTCCATCCGAAACCCGCATCAAAGGAAGCAGTCAACTAAAGGAGATCGAACGTTTCAATGGCCAAAGGGACTCAACGGGATTTTTACGAGGTGCTCGGCGTAACACGCACGGCCGCGGTGGATGAGATCAAGTCTGCCTACCGGAAAGCCGCGCTCAAATGGCATCCCGACCGCAATCCGGAAAACAAATCCGAAGCGGAAGTAAAATTTCGCGAATGCACGGAAGCGTACAGCGTGCTCAGCGACGTGCAGAAGCGCCAGGTGTACGACACCTACGGTCACGCCGGTCTATCCAGCGTGGGCGGGAACCAGGGATTTGACAACACAGTTTTCCAGGACTTCCACGACATCTTCGGCGATTTCTTCGGCTTTGAGGATCTCTTTGGCGGCGGTGGACGCCGCGGTCGCAGCCGCGCTCAGCGCGGCGCCGACCTGCGCTACGACATGACGCTGTCCTTTGAAGAAGCGTCGGCGGGCGTCGCTACAAAAATCAAGTTGCCGCGCCAGGAATTCTGCGAAGCGTGCAACGGCACCGGCGCAAAGAAAGGCACCGGCATCGTTACTTGCCAGACGTGCGCCGGCCGCGGCCAGTTGGCGTATCAACAGGGATTTTTCACCATCACGCGCACGTGCCCCGCTTGCCAGGGCGCGGGACAAATGGTCCGCGAACGCTGCCCCGAGTGCCGCGGCCAAGGTCGCTTCGAACGCGAAAAAACCATCGAACTCCGCATTCCTCCAGGCGTGGACACTGGAACGCGCCTCCGTGTTGCCGGCGAAGGCGAGCCCGGTCCGAATGGCGGCCCCGCCGGAGATCTCTACGTCGTCCTCGAAGTCAAAGAGCACTCCTTCTTCGAACGCCGCGGCGCGGATTTATACTGCACCATTCCAATCAGCGTCGCGCAGGCGACGCTCGGAACCGAGCTCCAAGTTCCGGGACTGGGCGGGGAAGAGCGGCTCAAAATCCCCGAAGGCACGCAGAGCGGCGCCGTGTTCCGCATCAAGGGCAAAGGACTTGCCGATCCGCGCGGCGGCGGGAAGGGCGATTTGTACTATCACGTTCGCGTCCTTACGCCAACCAAGCTCACGCGCGAACAGCGCAAGCTGATCGAGCAGCTCGGCGCCACTCTCAAAGTCGACAACAAGCCCGCCGACCGCAATTCCTCGATCTTCGACAAAGTCAAAGACATCTTCGGCTAGACACGCATTACCTGCGATAGAATCTCCGCGTGCGCAGGCGATTTTTCGTTGAACGGTTTGCCGGTGATCGTGCCGTCATGGAAGATGACGCAGCGCACCACCTCGGCCGCGTGCTTCGTGCACAGACCGGTCAGCTTTACGAGTTGAGCGACGGCGAACGCGTCTGGCTGGGCCGCATCGATAAGGTTGGCCGCGATCGCGTCGAGTTTGCGCTCCTCGAAGAATTACCCGCCCCCCAGCCAAGCCTGCACCTAACCCTCCTGCTCGCTGTCGTGAAATTCGACATGTTCGAATGGGCCATCGAAAAGGCCACCGAACTCGGTGTGGCGACAATCGTTCCTTTGGCGGCCGCGCGTAGCGAAAGGGTCCTGCTCTCCGCAGCCGCGAAGCGCGCCGAACGCTGGAAAAAAATCTTGCTCGAGGCTTCGCAGCAGTCGCGCCGCGTCCGTGTCCCCGTCTTGGCCGAACTCGCAAAGCCGGAGACCGTATTCGCATCGCCCCAGGAGGGTGTATGCGTAATGCTCTCGGAACGCCCTGACGCGCCCACGATTCGCAACGTCCTCGAAGGCCAGCAGCAGACGAACGCGACTCTTGCCATCGGGCCCGAAGGCGGCTGGACCGACGCCGAATTCGAAACCGCCCGCCGCAGCGGCTTCCAGGAAGCCTCCCTCGGCCAGCTCATCCTGCGCACGGAAACCGCCGTTGTCTCCGCTCTGGCCTCGATGAACTACGCGCTGAACGTAGCTTCGTAGTCTCCAAAATCGCCTCTTCAAGCAACGGCCGAACCCTCAGCCGAATCCAACAGAGGGTAACAACACCGTGGCCTCTCCGTACCCGACTGGATGCATCACAAATCGCATCTGGCGCGCGCCGCAAGGGACATGCTATAAATACAAGGCAGCCAAAAATGGAAAGCTCGGAAGAAAAACAGCCCGTAACCGCAGCACCACCGGATACCACGGCCCCGGCAGAATCTCCCGTGGGCGCTTCAGACCGCCCGGCACCACCGCATTCCCTTCGTCACGAAATTCGCGTCTGGACCCGCGACCTTCTTATTGCCATCGGCCTCGCGCTCGTCATCATCGTCTTCTTGTACCAGCCGGTGAAAGTCGAAGGCACCAGCATGGCGCCGCTGCTCTCCGACCAGGAGCGCATCTTCATCAACAAATTTGTCTACCGCTTCGAGCCCATCCAACGCGGCGACGTCGTCGTTTTCTGGTATCCCCTGGACCGCTCCAAGTCCTTCATCAAGCGCGTCATCGGACTGCCCGGAGAAACGGTGGAGATCCGCCGCGGCGCGGTCTACGTGGACGATAAAATTGTTCCCGAGCCTTACGTGCCGCCGCAGTACGAAGACCTCAGCGATTTCGGTCCGGTGCGCGTTCCCAAGGACAGCTATTTCGTTATGGGCGACCACCGCATCAGTTCGAACGATTCACGCGTGTTCGGGCCCGTGGCCGACCGCTATATTTACGGCCGCGCTGTTTTTGCCTACTGGCCGGTGGATCATTTCGGCTCTCTTTCGACCACCGAGGCCGATACCAAATGACTGGCATATCTTGATGCGAAACATGGGAGGACTCACTGAGCGAAGTTCAGCACCGACCCGCGATCCTCGCGTTGGAAGACGGGCGCGTCTTTAACGGCCGCGCGGCCGGCGCGATCACGCGCCGCGGCGGCGAAGTCGTTTTCAATACCAGCCTCACCGGTTACCAGGAAGTTTTCACCGACCCCAGCTATGCCGGACAGATTGTTTGTCTCACGTATCCGCACATCGGAAATGTGGGCGCGAACCTCGAAGATGAGGAGTCCTCGCGGCCGTACATCGAATCGCTCATTGTGCGCGAGTTTTCGCAGATCTCCTCGAATTGGAGATCGGCGGAAACCACGCAGCTTTATTTGAACCGCCACAAGATCCCCGTGATTTGGGACATTGATACCCGCGCGCTCGTCCGCCATATTCGCAATATCGGTGCGCTTCGCGGCGTCGTTTCCACCGACGGTACGCCGGCGGAGCAGTTGGTGTTCGAAGCCAAGCAACTGCCCAGCATGGCGGGCCAGGAGCTCGCCAGCCGCGTCACTTGCGTCAAATCCTACGGCTGGGACAAAGGTTCCGTGGAGGTTGCCGTTTCTCCCTGGTCCGAGCAGATGGGCGAATCCGACGCTCACGCCGAGACGCGCAAACATCGTGTTGTCGCTTACGACTACGGCATCAAGCAGAACATTCTCCGTCTGCTCGTGGATCACCAGTGCGAAGTCTATGTCGTCCCCGCGCAGACCTCCGCCGAAGATGTCCTCGAGATGAAGCCGGATGGAGTCTTTCTTTCGAACGGCCCCGGCGATCCGGAGCCCATCAATTACGCCGTGGAAAATATCCAGAAGCTCATCGGTCACGTTCCTGTGTTTGGAATTTGCCTGGGGCACCAGTTGTGCGGCCTGGCGCTCGGCGGCAAAACCTTCAAGCTGAAATTTGGCCATCACGGTTCGAATCATCCCGTGAAAAATCTGCTCACCGAACAAGTCGAAATCACTGCCCAGAATCACGGCTTCTGCGTGGACCCGGACTCCTTGCCGTCGAGCAAAGTGGAGGTCACCCACATCAATTTGAACGACCACACCAACGAAGGCATGCGCCACAAATCGTTGCCGCTGTTTTCCGTGCAATATCACCCGGAAGCTTCGCCCGGTCCGCACGATTCGCACTATCTGTTCACGCAGTTCACCGAAATGATGAAGGAATTTGCGCAGCCGGGCAGTTCGCGGCGCTAGAGAGTTT
>Ga0209056_10008356_pt1 | contig 10620 bp, 9 predicted proteins | sample GraSoiAngelo_114_FD_185876 | JGI IMG/M metagenome (GOLD analysis project Ga0209056, IMG submission 185876) | Grasslands soil microbial communities from the Angelo Coastal Reserve, California, USA - 14_0903_13_40cm (SPAdes) (version 2) | ecosystem: Environmental > Terrestrial > Soil > Grasslands ...
ACGATTTTGACCGGAACCGCCAACTTCAGTTGGATGCCCGGCAATCCGTAATTCAAATCGAACAGAGGCGCGTTCATGTCCGTTGTGCCTGGCGTACGTTCCAGAATGAACGGCACATTGATTTCCCATCCCCCAGGTGCCGGCGGCTCCGGGTCGTCGGTGACGAATGGCGCGCCAGCCAGCAACAGCGCCGGCGGCATTTCCTGGCCGGATGCTGCCGATTTCTTTTGCGGCTTGGTGAAACCAACAACCGAGTTTGCAAACAGAAGGAATGCAGCAATGGCCGAGATCCAAATTGTGCTAGCAGATATGATCTTTCTCGACACCGTCGCCATTAACGCAAACCGCCGGCGAAGACAAATCGTTGAAGGATCGATTGGGTTGGCACGGAAGGACCTACTTCTTCGATGGCACTTTCTTCTTTGAAATGATTCGGAACTTGCCGGTTTTATCATCAAATTTCGCGGTGAACTGGTAGCGAACGTCTCCACCGCCTCCGTAAAAGATGCTGTGTTGCTCAAGCAACAGGACGCCCGGTTTTAGCCAGCGAATCGGGTCAACGTACTCGTTCCTGACATCGTTTCTGACATCGATGTGTAGGTTGTCGGTAGCAACGTCTGCAAAGTTTTCGACGGAGCGGCGATAAACAGAAGTATCACTATCGTGTACACCGCTGGAAAAGGATCCGGCGAACCAGTTCGAGTCCTGCGACCAAACCGAACGCTCGAAACCGGATATGCCATCCTGATTCTGGAGAAGCATCACGACGTTTGTTTTCGACGGAAGTGACACGAGTTCGACAGCGGTAATCAGGCTGCGATCAATATTGTCAGGATCTTCTGGTTCCCTGCTGCACGAAATGCGCACAGCGAACTTTCCATCCGGTGAGATGTCACGGATTTTTTCGAAGTTTGCAGACTCCTGGCTATTCAGTGGCCGCGTGAAGATCAGTACGCAGCTAATCAGAGCCAACGGCATAAACCTCTTCACGAGTCGAGGTTAGGAATTTCACGCGCGCATTGTCAATCCGTTCGTTGTTTTGTTAAGATTGCGACATGAACCGCAGTGCAATCGCAACAATCAGAGCGCACTGAAATTGAGAATAATTGGTTCGCACTCACTGTCGGTTCATGACACAATAATCACAACCGCGTCAGAGGGAACGATGAAACGGCATATTCTCGTTTTGGCGGCTCTGGCCGCAATAGGCTTTGCGGGGTCAGCGTACGCTGACAATCCCACCTCAACGCCGGGTGCTGTTCATTCAGGCTACCAAGCGTTCGGAAATGAGCCCATCGCAAAGACCGGCTCAAATGAGGTGAACAAAAGCAAGTACATTCGGATAGTGTCGTTCAATATCATGGCGGCCTCATGGACCGAGCCGGAGAAATACGCTCCCATTCCTGCGGATGTGGTCGATCGTGACAAGCGAATTTTGAAGGTCATTGAATATTTGAAGATGGCGCGCCAGGACGACATCGACGTGTTCGTCCTGCAGGAAGTAAATGCCCGCGAGTTCAAGATCCTACGAGAGGCTCTCGGCAAAGACTTCTATTCGCAGATGGCCTACAACGCGCCCGGCTATTGGGCTACAGAAGGGGACCTGCCCGATCCGGCCAAGTGGGAGCCGAATGGTCCCGCCATCTTCGCGAGCAAATCCAAGTTTCCAGAAGGCAACAAGCCCGATTTCAGTCAGCACGCACTAGGTGACGCAGGCAATTTTTGCATCACGATGAAAGTTCGTCTCAAGGATACGAACACAACATTGCGGGTATTTGGCGTTCACCTCGACGACACACCTACGCAACCCGACGACGACCAGTTAACGATGATGGGCAAGATGGAAACTGAGGCGCTTATGCGTCTGGTCGGTGGCCAAAAGGACAGGGTCATCGATGTCATCGCTGGCGATTTGAACATCAATCTCGGGCCGCATAGTCCCCTAACGCGAATCTTCGACAGGGAGAAATTTGTCGACGCAGTGAACGTTTTAAACGTCGATAAGGTCCCCGTTACGACCTCACCCTATCACGAATCCTTGGATGGAGTAACGGAGGCCGACATCTACGACCATATTCTCGTTCGCAATGCTAAACCTGTGTACGCCCTCGTGCGGCACTTCGGCGCCGAGAAACTAACCGACGACGACCAGCGGGCCGAGGCGTTCATGAGAGTCGCGGGATCGGATCATTATCCGCTCGAGGCTATCATTCAGATCCACTAGGCGACGCAGCGAAGCTAACGCGGCCCGATTCGAGAACCCCCCGGTAAAAGTACCGGAGGTCGGTACTTCAAACGGAATTGCTTTCGGTGACTGCTTTAAGCGTCCGTTGCACTTTGCAACTGCTCTGACTGCGGCATTGAACCGCCAGGATTGATCACAGTTCCGTCGGCCAAATATATAACTCCGGTGCGCGGATCAATCCCGGCTCTAACTGGCAACAACTTCATCAGTGATGACACCATTCTTGCGTTTTCCTCATGCATCTGTTCAAGGAAACCGTCAGCAAGTTGAATTTTGAAGCTTCCCGACAAGTCTGGCGGTGGCTCTGGTGGCCGTGGCGGCAGCGGACGCTCAGCAGTCCGGCCAAACCCCATTAAGAATTCCGTTATTTCCGTTGCGGCTTACGCAAGGCGTTGACGCGATGTTGACGTTATGACGGTCTTTTGTGTTCGGTTCGTGTCGCAGTCGTTCGCAACGTGTCGATCTAGTCGTTAGGCTCTCGGGGCAAAACGCTAGATTATGAGTCCCCTGCTCTAACCGCTGAGCTACAGGCCCGTTTTGAGCCGAACATTCAACATTCGGCGTCCAACGTCCAATCTTCAATGAGGGGGGACTGGTGGTTAAAATTTCGGATTGCGGATTGTGGATTGCGGATTTGGGATGGCAACGTGATTCGCGGAATCCTGAGCATCATCGAAATCGCGCTTCTCAGCGCGCTGATCCTGGCAACACGCTGCGCGAATTATCAGGATGTTTTTGTCGCCGGGAACGTTTACTTCGTCGATGCCGATTGTTACGCGCGGATGACGCGCGTGCGGATGTGCCATGCAACGCCAGGGCTGATCGTGCGGCATCATACTTTTGAGAATTTTCCACAAGGGACAATTCCACACACGACCGCGCCGCTAGATTATCTCATTCTCGGACTGTCGCTTCTGCTAAACCCATTCACAGCGCACACGCTGGACTTGGCGGGAGCGTTTATCTCGCCGTTGCTAGCGCTGCTTGGAGGCTGGTTTCTCTGGTGGTGGTCACGCCGAATGAAATTCCGGTATCGCTGGGTCATGTTGGTCTTGTACGCGATCAGTCCCATTCTGGTTCAGGGGACGGAGCTTGGCAGGCCAGATCATCAATCCTTATCGGTGCTGCTCGTGACGATCGCGATTTGCGCGGAGTGGAGCTCGCGCACAAAGGCAGCCGACACTGCTGCCTCGACAGATTACGATAGATGGAGCGTCGTCAGTGGAATCGTGTGGGGATTGGCGATTTGGAATTCTGCTTATGAATCGCTCATCTTATTTCTGCTGGTGACAATAGTGAGCGCGCTTGAAAACCGAAACGCGCTCCTGACGAAATCTCGCCGTGCGGGGTGGCTTTGTTTTGTTCTCATCATTACGATCGCGCTTTTGATTGAGCGGCGCGTCCCGTCACTCTCGATTTTCCATCCGGACACGATTTTTAAAAACTGGGCCAGCACGATCGGCGAACTCGCCCACGTTTCGCCGGCAAATCCGATCTGGTTGCGCTGGTGCGGGTATTTTCTTCTTGTCACACCGTTTTTGATTTGGTTTGGGCTGTTGAAAACGAAGAGTAAGAGCAACACTAACAGCGAGCCACCACCGCTTTTCGTCGTCGTTTTGCTTTGCGCTACTTATGCTCTGACGATCTGGCAGGCACGCTGGGGATATTTTTTTGTGTTGATTCTTGCACTTGCGCTTCCGGCTTTGCTTGAGCCAATCAAATCGCGCGCGGCAGTTTGGATCGCATTTGTATTATCGATCTTTCCAATTTTGCGCGATTGGGATGAAAGGCTTTGGCCAAATGACGCGCAGTTGGCCATGCGCATCGAACAACGCAACGAATCGGTGCAAATACGCGACCTCGCGCTCAATTTGCAATCGTCAGAGATGCGCGCGTTCCTCGCACCGTGGTGGCTTTCACCGTCGATTGCCTATTGGTCCGGCCAGCCTGGAATCGCTGGAAGTTCGCATGAAAGTCTAAGCGGAATCGAAGACAGCGCGCGATTTTTCCTTTCCGAGGATTTGCAAAAAGCGCGCGAAATTCTTAAGAAACGCGAGGCGGCGTGGGTTTTTGCGTACGATTCCGAACGCGTGGCGCAAAATTCCGCAGCCGTTCTGAATCAGGCGTTACCTTTGCACCCGCTTTGTCGCGTGTTGGACCCAACGCCCGGCCAGGCACCGCCGTTTCTGATTTTTTCAGCGCAGAACGCGGCGTGCAAACTTTACCGGATAGATACTGAACGATAGAACGACAAAAACTTTGCAGTCACGAACGAGAATTCGTTGACAGGCATCGGTGAGTGTCACAATTTATTGGATGCTTAGAAGATTCGTCCCGCAAAAGCCGATGCCGCCGGTTCGAGAAGAACCACGGGATCTGATTACAGATGACAACAATCATCCTGCGAATGACGAAGAACCCAAACTAAGACCAACAATAATCGATAACCCAAATCCAAAACCTATGGCAGATCATGGTGGCAAAGACATCCTCTCGAGCGATGTCGAAATAAAAGGCTCGATTAAGTTCCAAAAGGAACTTCTCATCGACGGAAAGGTCGAAGGGGATATTAACTCTGACGGCGTTTTGACGGTCGGTGAAAACGCTGAAATTCGGGGTGAGATAAAAACCAAATCGATCACCGTGTATGGCAAAGTGCACGGCAACATCACCGTGGGCGAGCGCTGCGAGCTAAAATCCAAATGCGTGTTGCAGGGAGATCTGAAAGCAGCGCGTCTCATCATCGAAGAGGGGGCGACTTTCATTGGCAAGTCGGAGGTCACCAGCGGAGCGATTTCCGCAAAGGCGACCCCAGCGCGTCCTGAGGTTGTGCGGTCCAGCGAGCCCATTAAAGCAGCGTTTGGAGCGCGCGCATAAAGAAAGGATCTCGGCTTAGGGTCCAGTGGCCAATCCGTCGCTTGTAAAAGTCAGTGCGGAATGCCCGCATTGTGGCTTTAGACAGATGGAATATGCGGCGGCCAAAAGCTCAATCTGCCGCCAGTGCGGCCGCTCCTTTTCTCCGTTCGCTCCCAAACCTGGCCTTAAGCTGCGGACAAGAGAAGAAGCGCCCCCGCCAGAGAACCCATCGATTCTTGGCAGATTTGAGGACTTTTGGAAGCGACAACGCAGTTCGGTTATCGAGTGTTTTGAATGTAAACGGAAACAGCAGGTCTGTGGTGCGGCGACTTCGACAATCTGCCCGGCGTGCAGCGCGCATATTGATCTGCGTGACTACAAAATCACGAGCGGTTTCAGCCGAAGCATTCGAACACGCGGCGACGTGCATCTGACGGGCAAGGGCGATCTGGGAAGCAGCAGCGTCGTTTGCCGATCCGCCTTAATAGAAGGCAGGCTGCGCGGAAATCTGCATTGCGACGATACTGCAACGATCAACTACTCGGGCAAGGTTCCCGGCCGTATCAGCGCGCGACACATCGTCGTTGACCGCAAGGCCGACATTCATTGCTTCCGCAGAGTTCGTGCGGGCAGCATTGAAATCAAAGGGAGGATGTCGGGAGAGATCGTTGCCGAAACAATGGTGACCGTTCATAAAAGGGGTGCACTGGAAGGCGATGTTACGGCGAGGGCCATTACGGTGGAAAAAGGCGGGGTATTTTCGGGCCAGCTCGTGATCGGGGACGTTAGCATTACACAAGGCGAATTGCTGCAGGACCAAGAACCGGACGCGGGGAGAATTCCGGAGTCCCATTTTCCAGACGCCGCACCGCGGCCTCTGCCAGCGACTTAATAACAACCTCCATGCAAAGACTGCATCCGCGCAGTCCTTACGAGAAGCTGGGCGGTTATGTGCACCTGCCGCGTTTGATCGATAAGGCCAGGCTGCACCGCAAAGGATTGCTTGACGGTTACAACTATAAAACCGTTGGGTTCGATAAACATTTGCTCGCGTTTCTCAAACTCGACGGCGACGCATTTGAAGAAATTACCAACAGGCTGGAGAAGGACGACGCAATTCTAGAGTGGGTGCAGAAAAACGGAGCGCGACATTCTCCCGAAGCAATTGAACAATGGAACCAGGCGATGATTTCGCGGCACCCCGACACCGCTGCCAAGAGGGCGCGTTTCCTCCATTTTCTCAAAGAGGCGGGCGGCGAAGGGCGCAAAGATATACGGACTTATTTCGATCTGATCGAGTTTGATGAGGGACGCCTCAAATGACCAATGACGAATGTCTAATGACGAACAAATGACAAAATCCGAATGACGAAGAAGAAGCTGCCCGGCGCTTTGGTCATTTTGTCATTCGCGCTTCCTTTCGTCATTCGTCATTCGAGCTTGGTCATTACTACTCGCCTCTAATCTTTCCGAGAATTTTGTCTGCGTTCTCCAGTGTTTCTTTGCTTCCGATATCAAGCCACTTCCCCTTGATCTGAAACGTCTTTACGGGTTTGCGCGTGTAGAGCCATTGCACAAAACGGCCTGGCTGATCGGGATTATTGCCCGCCGCAAGATACGTCGTTAACAGAGACAGAACCGCAGGCGAATAATAGTAAAGAGCGATCGCAGCGAGGGTTCCCTGAGGCTTCTTCGGTTTTTCCTCGAACCGGGTAATGATTCCCTCAGCATCAACAGTAATGTGACCGTACTTCTTGATCGCTTCGGCATCGCCGACGTCGTAGACCGCCACTGTTGCGTCGGTTCCCCTCGCGCAGTCCACAAAACTCGCTAGCGATTCAGTAAAGAGGTTGTCGCCCGCAACGATTAACAGGCTGCTTTGGGCCAGGTTCTCGCGCGTGACGACATGGTTGATATCTCCGATCGCACCGAGCTTATCTTCATCGCTTGTGGAGCCGTCGTTGACGATTTTGAATTTGAATTCCGGATGCCGATTCTGATAGCTCTCGCTCCACGCCTCGAAGTCAGCCGCAAATTTGTCGTTTGTGACCACGTAAATCGTTTCCAGACCAGCAACACCCACAAGGTTGTCGACCACCCATTCGATAATCGGTTTGCCACCAACCACGAGCAGCGGCTTCGCTTTGTCGAGAGTCAGTGGATAAAGACGCGTTGCGTATCCGGCTGCGAGAATCAGAGCGTTCATGAGATCAAAATGATGCCAGCAAGACAAGAGACGCCTGCTTTTACTTACTGCGATTTCGCAGCGCCTTCACTAAGAATTGTGCTCTTTAGATGCTGTTGAATCGTCCGGATGCGGTTGGGATCCGTGATCTTGGCATGAGTGGAGCCGTCCACCACATACAGCGTATCGATGGCCGCGCCAGCCTGGGTGTTAATACGAGAAAGCGGGATCAAAATATTTTCGCGATCGAGACAGCTCAAGACGTCGTAAAGCAAACCGATCCGGTCGGGGGCCTGAATCTCAATAAGCGTGTACGTCGGATGCGTCTTGTTGTCGATGGCAATGCGCGTCGGAAATTCAATCGCTGGCGCGAGATGACGGCTCTGGCGCTTCGCCTTTTCGATCAATGGCAGAAAATCGAAGCTCTCGTCTTCGAGGGCTCGTCGCAAGGTTTGCTCCACCAGCTCGAAATCGCGCGGGCTAGTGACAGGGCGAGCTTTCGTATCGCACACACGAAAAATGCCAAGCACCACGTTGTCGCCGCGCGGAAAAACATCGGCGCTCAAAATGTTCAATGGCAGAACGGAGAACGATCCGGCAACTTTCGCCAGCAAACGTTCACGCTCCCACGTGCAGAAGGTGACAACGCTGTGTCCCTGCTCTGGCACAATTTTCCATTTGATTGCTGGAGCCAGCGAAAACTCCCCTCCGTTCGCCGCAGCGAATCCGTCTTGTGGCGGACTGGAAACATTCTCAAGAAAGCACCGGAACAGTTTCAGGTGCTCGACAATTTCGGGGAGATCGCTCGCGCGGAAATAATTATCTGGCATGAACTCAAAGTGCGCTTCGATTTCGCCGGCGTAATCCGGAGAAAGAGTCGCGGCGACGGCAGCCTGCAAGCTTTCGCGCTCAATTCTTGTTTTTTCGTAGTAAGATTCCCGGTCGGCAAGATATCGCGAGGTCTCGTGAAACAATTGCCAAACCAGAGACTCCTTCCAATCCGACCACGCTTCCGGACTTGTGCCCTGACCATCAGCCAAAGTAAGCAGCATCAGCGCGTCCAGGTTTCTCTGCTGCTTCACGATGCGGCCGAATTCCATCACTGTGGCTGGGTCATCCAGGTTTCTCTGCTGCGCGATCCTGGAGAGCGTAAGATGATGGTCAACCAGCAGGATGAGCGACTTGCGCTGCTCGGATGATAACTGCAACCGTGCAGCCACGCGCTGGGCGAAGAGCGCGCTTCCTTCAGAGTGTGGCCTGGCGCCAACCGCTTTGCCGCTGTCGTGCAAAAGAAGCGCGAGATACAGAACCAGCGGGTCCTCGAGATGCTCAAAAATCTTTCGATAAGCAATCAACTCTGGATCGTTCGTCTCTGCGAGTGCGTCGAGTTTGTCGATACAAACCAGCGTATGCTCGTCGGCTGTGTAACGATGCAGAAACTCATGCTGCACGAGACAGGTGAGCTGGCCGAATTCGGGAATGTAACGGCCGAGGAAATCGACGCGATGCATCATTCGCAGGATGCGCCCAACTCTGCCTTTTTGTGACAGAATCGATTTAAAGATCTCGCGTGGGCGGCGAGCATATTGATACGTACGAGTAACGTGCCTGAGGCTTCTGCTCAGCAAATCCGCCAGTTCCGGGCTAACATCTAGCCCGCGCTCCTGCGCAAGCTGAAACGCGCGCATCATTTGCTCAGGCTCTCTGCGAAAAAGATCGCGCCGCGCTGGATGCAGTTGTTTGTTCCGCACAAAGAAAGAGTCCCCGACGGGGGTTTTGTTCGCTCTAATCAACGGAAGAAAACTAAAAAGAGAGCGCGTCTTGTTCGTAACATATCCGCTCACAAACTGCTCGGTGATGCGTTCTGTCACGCGGAAGATATTTCGCGTGTGCTCATAGTAATCCCGCATGAGCGCCTCACTTCGGAGCTGTCCATTTCGAGGAGAATAATTGAGCCGTTTTGCGATTTGTTCCTGTAGGTTGAGGTGCAGTATGTCGGTGGCGCGCCCGGTCGCATAATGTAAGTCGGCGCGCAGGCGCAGGAGAAAATCGTAGGCTTTCTCAATGCCTCGCTGATCGCTTTCGCTCAACCAGTCTTTGCCCACCAACTGATTAGTGCTCAGCGAACCCTCTTTGAAGTACGTCATCCAAAGCAGGTTTTGGTAATCGCGCAGTCCGCCACATCCGTTCTTTAGATTTGGCTCCTGTAGATACACGCTGTCGCCGAATTTTTTGTGCCGGGTTACCTGATCTTGCATGCGCATTTCAACGTATTCCCGTTCGTGCCCCTCGACGCATTTTGAACGAAACTGCTCGCGAAATTCCCGCGCCAACTCGCTGTCGCCAGCGAGAAACCGGGACTCCAGCATGGCCGTTTTTGTGCGCATATCACGGTTGGCCTGCGCAATCGCTTCCTTAATGGAACGCGTGGAGTGTCCAACCTTGAAGCCACTGTCCCACAGCAGATACAGGACTTGGTTCACCGTCTCCTCGAGCTCCGGCGAAATCTCTGCCGCCCGTTGGTGATGCAAAAGCATGACGTCGATATCACTGAATGGATTGAGCTCGCCCCGGCCATATCCGCCAAGAGCGATCAGCGCCAATGAAACCTTGGGCTCGCCATTTCCACGAGCAGTAGCGGCAGCGCCGCCGAAGACGTATCGCAACAGAACATCGACTAGTTCAGCCCGCCGTGCGCAAATTTCGCGGCCACCGCCGCCGGCCTGGTGCTTCAGGCGCAAGCGATGCTCTTCAACCTTGAGAAATTTTTTGTAAAGTGGAAGAACCTCTGTCGGACGTCTGGTCCCGGTCGCGGCAAGGCGGCTTTCGGCATGAGCCAAAACTTGGTCCAGATGTCGGGACATTGTCATCGCGAACTTCGGTTACAGGTAAATGTAGGTTGGGAAATTTAAAATCCAAACCCGGCCCTCAAATCAAACCAGGATTCCGGGCCTCACACAGCACGCATGCTCATGTCTGCCGTGCGAAGACTTAATACTTGAGAAACGATGCGACTGGTGTTGGCTCGAGTTGCTTACGGCCATGAAGGAATTGCAACTCAATTAGAAACTGTGCTTCGAGCAGATGCCCGTCGGCCTTGCGGATGAGGACAGCGGCGGCAGCCGAAGTCCCGCCGGTCGCGAGCAAATCATCCAACATCACAACCCGCTCACCCGCTCTTATGCCATCGATGTGCATCTCCATTTCCGCTTCACCGTACTCGAGCGAGTACTTGGCGACCTCTGTCGTGTATGGAAGTTTGCCCCGCTTCCGGATCGGCACAAAACCGACGCCAAGTTCATACGCAACAGCAGATCCAAAAAGAAATCCGCGC
>Ga0209056_10008359_pt1 | contig 10619 bp, 8 predicted proteins | sample GraSoiAngelo_114_FD_185876 | JGI IMG/M metagenome (GOLD analysis project Ga0209056, IMG submission 185876) | Grasslands soil microbial communities from the Angelo Coastal Reserve, California, USA - 14_0903_13_40cm (SPAdes) (version 2) | ecosystem: Environmental > Terrestrial > Soil > Grasslands ...
AAGCAGTTCGAAAGCGCCGATACCCGTGCTTCTCTCCTTGATCAGCGCGTAGAAGTTCTGGTCGAACTCCATGAGTTCGTCGATCTCAAGGTCGCTGTTGCCATTGCGATCGACGAATGACTGCACCGACTGTTGGGCACGGTCAATTGAGATCCTCTGTCCGGCCGATGGTCCGAGCGACCCCATCATCGAAAAGCCGGCGGGATTGAGTGCCATGCCGGCCATGCCAGCGATTACAGCCGCCGCGATCGCCGCGAGTCCGACCGTGAAGAGCAGTCGCTGGCTCATCGTTCAGTTCTGGAGCATCCGCTTGGTCTTGTCGATGTCTTCCTGGCTGATCTCGCCCGCGGCGAGGCGCTGGCGCAACGTCTCGATGGCCGGGTCGGTCGCGGGCCTTGGGCTCGCGAAAGCTCTGACGCTCCAGATCACCAGTGCAATCACTCCGGCCCAGAAGAGCAGCATTGCGGCGCCCATCCAAAGCCAGTTTCCGTCGTAAAGGCCCCACATCATTTCGGTTTCCTCCTTAGTGGCTGATCCCTCACAACGTATCGATTGATAGGCGTTTTCGCGACGGCCGGATGACGCATGCCACAAGGGTCGAAATACCCTATGGAGGTAGGGGACGGGGCCGCCTCGTCGGTACGGCCGATTACGTGCGATCGGCGCGTGACAACGACCTTATGCGGACCGAGGATCAACTCACAGAACACCGCGCCACGATGCCCTGTGGCCTGCTACACGGATTGCTACAGGAGGTCTAGGGGCGCCGGTTTCGGAGATTACAGAGTCCGAATCACCGACTTCAACCCATACGGCCGGAAACCGTGAGGCCCTCGAAACCGGTGACCCCGATCTCACGCGGTAGCCCGACGCCGCTATCACATTTGAACGTGGACAACCAGGTATGGAGCTGGTCGGGGGCCCGGGATTTGAACCCGGGGCGTCACGTTCCCGAAATTTAGGCGGTTTCGTCCATCAAGGCCGTTTTCGAGGGTCTTGCGTCAATTTCGAGCCCTCCCCGCAGTGATTTTGAGCCCCATCCTGGGTCACTCACTCCCTGCGTCATGACATGAATGACTACATGAAACTGCGGCTCGAGGCCAGGTGAGCGAGGACCCTGGTCAGTTTATCAATCGCTGCATTCGATCAACTCGCCAAACAACACTGCGAACTGCACCGGGCAGATTTCCTATTGCCATTCGCCGCTGAGAGGCGCACGTTTTAAGTTGTGGCCTGGGGGAGGCTGAGACTTCTCGGCCCAATGCTTTGCATCTCAGCTGTCCGGCGCTGGAGGGCTTGCCTATGCGAAGGCTCTTGCTGATCGCGACCACGTCGTTCGCGGCCATTTTGATGATGGCCGCTGCAGCGACACCCGCTGCGGCCTATGGAAACCCACCAGGCGGTCCTAAGCAGACTTACCAGCTCATGTTCTCGTTCAACTGCAACAATCCCGCCGCATGCGCCAGCATGGGCGGAACTGGCGGATTTTGGGGGTGGGCGGTCCTGTACTCGGATGGGACTGGCGACGCGGAACTGACCGGCTGCCAGCACCTGGTGGGAGGGGGCGGTCCCGGCACGGCAGGCGCGATCCACTTCCACGATGATTTCACCTTCGACCTCAGCAACACCACGGAACTAGTAACCATCAGCGAGACTCAAACTTACGTTGGCCGCTTTCGAACGACCATGACAGTGCCCGGATCGGACTCGGGCATCCCGCTGACACCCGGTCACTACACCGCCTCCGATTTGTTCGGCTTCACGCCACCGCCAGGCGTGGCGATCCAGATCCAAGTCGTCAAGCTGCACTAGATCAATCGAGAGGGGCGGCTCGCGCCTAAAGCCGCCCCTCTATGGGGCCCGTCCCGTGTCCGGCCACGGACAGGGCGACGAACACCCCACGAATGCTTGGACCCAAGCGGATCCACCGCCTCGTGCTCGAACTGCCACGCGACCACAGAGTCTCGACCTCGATGACGATGTGGATATGAAGCTCTTGGCCGCAGACAGAAGGCTCGCCTGAACCTCAGGCTCAACAAGGCGCCCTCTCGCAGCGGACGATCGAGCTGATGTTTTGGGACGTAGAACTCCGGATAGCCGAAATTCTTGACCGGGCCAACTGAGAGGATCACCATCTTTCCGGCTCGTTCAGCGGCCGCGAGCTGCCAATCGAGCTGCTGGGTGTCGAATTCACGGCCGCTGGTTTCGATGCGATCCCAATAGGCCCCAAGGCGCAGCAACTCGAAGGGATATTCGAGCAACGCATCAAGCGTGGTCTGGCCTCCCAGGCCGAAGGCTTCAACCTGGCGCGGGCCGAAAGCTGATTCCGAGCAGCGCCCATTCACGCGGCCTTACCGCAACCGGCCGCCAGTCGTCGCGCATCGGGGGTTTGCGCTTGGCGAGCCTTACGCCCAGCAATGGCTCAGGCCACCTCGGCGAAATATTCGAACTGCGTCATGCTCACGGCAAGCCAGATGTTCCGTTGCTGACCTGGACACTGGTCACTGGGTCTCCTTGCTCCGCGCCCGCGTCTGGGCTTCCCTGAACTCAGACCAGGTCGCCAAAGAATCCGTTGAGAAAGCGACCTTGAGGATCCTCACGCTTGCGAATCTCCAAGAAACGAAGCCACTCCGGGCCCAGCGTTCGCTGGACCAGGCTTCGGTTTGGGTGCTTGGTCTGGTTGAGTAGTGGCCGGCCCACGAAGTCGGCAGCGACCTCGTTGAACTGCTTGTTGAACTCGGCCCACAGGGGATCGTTGGTTCGAGTGTCGACGACATCCATTGTGAGCATGTCCTCGTTGGGCGACGGTGAGAGCAGAGAGTGTTGATCCCGAGCCAGGGCATAAACCTCGGCCATGATCGACATGCGAAAACCGGTCTGCTCACGAAAGCGTTCGCAGAACTCCCGGACAGCGGGGGTGAATTCCGCCCAGCGGCTGACGGGAATGGCCCAGAACGTGAAGTCCACCCAATCGGACCGGTTCGGCTTGAAGTCGACAGTGGAATCCCAGCGGTGCGCAGTGAATCCCCCGATCGCGGTCAGGATTCGCAGCTGCGTCTGGAGAAGGCGATCCTGGGTGTCGAACCACCAATTGTGAGGCAGGCGGGCGGGAAAGAAGCTGGCACCGCTCTCCCAGAGGATGTCTCGGAAGCGCCGCTTGGCGCGAGAGAAACGGGTCGGGCCACCCGCACCGTCGGGTAAGCGGAAGCGGCGCTCGACGATGATCCGGTTCGCGTAAGGCTGCGCGAAGCCGAGCATCGCATCGGCGCCCGCACGCATCTGCTCGATGGTTGGCGCAGGGACGAGGGGCAGTACCGCGTACTCGTACCTCAGCAGGACTGCCGGCTGGATTCGGAATGTGACCTCGTACACGATGCCAAGCAGTCCGTAGCTCGAACGCAGGACTCGCATGCGCTCCGGATCGGATTTCTCTGAGACGTCCTCGACTTCGCCTCGGGCGTTGACCAGCTTCATGGCGCAGACCGCCGAGCTGACCTGGCCCAGGCCTGTCCTGCCCAGCGACGAGTCCTTGGTCCCACAGCAGCACACCGATCCGGCGGTTGCGTTGCCGATCTCCGGTGTCACCTCCAGCTGGACGCCCATGGGTCGCAGCGTGTTTCGAATCTGCAGAAGCGTTACCCCGGCACCGACGGTCACCGTTTGCTCCGCCAAGTCGACCTTTATCTCGTTGAGCGCCCTGGTCATGACCTGCGTGCCAGTGGTTTCGAAGCATGCGTTCATCGAATGAAGGCTGCCCGCCGCACGCAGCGGCGACTGGTAGGTGTCTCGGTCTTTGACCACCTCGGCAAGCTCTGACGAATCGCTGGGAACCGCTATGACCCGAGGATGGCTCACGTCCGAACCGTTCCAGTTGCGCAGCGTCCGGCCGGGCTCCGAAGCGACCGTAGGCCGGTGGCTCACCAAGCTGTTGTCCATCGCCTCATCCCCTCCTGATCAGCGCAAGAAGTCGTTTTGGCCGAGCACATGGTAGACCCGCACAGCCGGGATGCAGCCAGTCGTGACATGGGGACTTTATCCGGACGATGGTCGTGGGCCCGGTATCTCAGTCAGGGGGGTTCCAAGTGAGCGAACGGGATCTTGCAAAGCGAGCAGCGAAACGCCTAGCCATCCTCAGACATGCCGAGGAGGTGTCGGGGGAGTGTTGCCAAGACGTGTCGGTACTACGGCGTCAGCCGCAGCCATTCAGTTTGTGATTGGCGGCAGCTTATGCAGCGATTAGTGGGGAGGTGCGGGACAGGCGGGAGGAGGTCAAATTGGTGGAAGAATTTGCTTCGCAAAGATGAAATGTTCCAAATGGCTACAACAGGAGCAATAATGCCGAACCCCACAGAACTTATCGATGAGCTAATCGTCGAAGGCCGGAATCACCCTCGTCTCGGGAATCCCAGGTGGCGCATCTGAGACCAAGAACAGGAGATGAGATGGGAAAGGTAATTGTGATGAACTGGGTGACGCTTGACGGCGTGATGCAGGGACCGGGTCGCGCGGATGAGGACATGCGGGATGGGTTTGAGCGCGGCGGCTGGGGGATCCCGTACGGCGACGAGGCGAGCGTCGCCAAGATGGGCGAGCGGATGGGCGGGGATCGCGCGTGGCTGTTCGGGCGGCGCACCTACGAGCAGCTCCTGGCCTCCTGGAACGCCCGGGGCGGCCCGTTCAAGGACGCGCTCAACAACGCACGCAAGTACGTGGTCTCGAGCAACCCGGCGACGAGGCTCGACTGGCCGAACTCGACTCTGCTGCACGGCGACATTCCGGCCGCCGTGGCGGACCTCAAGCAGAGCTCGAGCGCGAATCTCGTGATCATGGGTAGCGGCGTACTGATCGGCTCGCTCATGGCCGCCGATTTGATCGACGAGTACCTGCTGATGATTGCTCCTCTGGTGCTGGGCACCGGACGGCGGCTGTTTGCCGGCGGCACGCAAGCATCGCTGCGGCTGGTCGACAGCATCACCACGAGCACAGGCGTGTTGATCGCCACGTACGAGGCTGCTCGGGGATAGGTGAGTCGCGAAATCGCCCGATTTTGAGTTGGTCGGGGGCCGGGATTTGAACCCGGGGCCTCACGGTCCCGAATTCTTGGCGGTTCGGTCCAGAGTGAGTGTTTTCGGGGCGATTTGACTTCAAACACGGTCCAGTCGGAAGAGTCTCGTCCAGATTTGACGTGATCATCCGCGGGATTACTACATGAACTGCTACATGGAAGCAATGGCGCCGGAGCCGAGGGTTGTCATGCCGACCAGGTCGGCGCTGATCTGCCAGAGCCTGGCTGCCAGATCGGTGTCGTAGGCGACCTTGTTCGCGGCCCTTGGCTTGCGGTCCGCGAAGAACTGCCCGGTGACGCCGGCCACGTCGGGTGAAGACGCCAGATAGATCGATGTCTGGGCGCCTTGCGCCGGGGTCCTCAAAAAGGGGCGAACGATGCGGCTGATAACTGTGAAGAACCAGGCCTGATCTTCAGCGCCGAAGTCGGTGCGAACGAAGCCCGGGTGCAGGGACGTGGCCGTGACGCGCGTGCCTTCGAGGCGACGGGCCAGCTCGTTGGTGAACATGACGTTGGCGAGCTTCGATTGGCTGTAGGCCGACTGCCCGGAGTAGTTGCGAGAGCCCTGCAGGTCGTCGAACGCGATATGGCCCTCCGCCTGTACGTGGGAGGAGACGGTTACCACCCTTGCGGGTGCGCAGGCCTTGAGCCGATCGAGAAGGAGGTTGGTGAGCAAGAAGGAGGCGAGGTGGTTGAGAGCAAATGTGTGCTCTAGACCATCGGCGGTTGGGTGTCGGTGTGCCCAGAACCCGCCCACGTTGTTGACCAGCACATGAAGCTTCGGATACGTATCGAGGACAGAGGCTGCGAGCCGGCGTACCTCGACCTGGGAGCTCATGTCGCCGGCGAACGCGTCGACCGCAGAGTTTCGCGAAGCCGTACGGACGTCGGCCGCGGACTCTGCGGTGCTTGCGAGGTCGCGACCTGTGATGCCGACCCGGGCGCCGAGGGTGGCAAGGCCGATCGCGGTGGCCTTGCCGATTCCCCCGGTGCCGCCGGTGATAAGGACGACCTTGCCGGCCATGGGAAGTGCCTCAGGCATGGTCCGCCCCATTGACGTTGATGACGACGGTTCCTCTTGCATGTCCTTTTCCGACATGACCAATTGCCTGGGGGGTCCCGCTGAGTGGGTACGTTCCGTCGATGACCGGTGTGATTTTGCCGGCCTCGATGAGTCCCGTCAGGACGTGTAGGTCCGCTCGGTTCTGAAATTTGATGGACGGGCCCAGCTGCTGGCGCGCGAACCTCGATGCTGCAGCCGATTTGATGACGGTCCCAAGGGTGCCGAACCAACGGCCGCCCGAGGTTCCGTTGTTGGACTGCAGCATCCCGGTCGGGGTGAGTGAGCGCCTGGTCTCTGGCAACGAGTGGTTCGCCACGTTGTCGAGGATGAAGTCGTAGCGCTGCCCGCTCCGGGTGAAGTCTTCACGTGTGTAGTCGATGACATGGTCAGCGCCGATGGAGCGAACCATGTCCACGTTCTTAGAGCTGCAGACGCCGGTCACCTCGGCGCCGAAAGCCTTGGCAATCTGCACGGCGAAGGTACCGAGGCCTCCAGACGCGCCGTTGATCAAGACTTTCTGGCCCGCCTGGACCCTCCCTTGATCGCGAAGCAGCTGGAGTGCGGTGGATGCGGATACTCCGATCGCCGCGGCCTGCTCGAACGTGAGGTTGGCCGGCTTGCGCACGAAATGGTCCTGTGTGGCACACGCGTACTCGGCAAAGGCGCCTGCGCACCAGCCGATTACGTCGTCGCCTGGTCGGAGCTCAGTGACATCCTTGCCGACCGCCTCCACCGTTCCCGCGACGTCCGTTCCCGGGATGCGGCTTTTTGGCCTGGGCATTCCGTACGCCGGGCGCGCGATGTAGGGCACGCCTTTCACCAGCATCCAATCACCGACATGAACCGAAGCCGCATGAACGCGTACCAGAACCTCGCCGTCGTTGACCGCTGGCTTGGCGACATCCTGGAGCGATAGGACCGCCTCCGGTTCGCCGTAGGTGTCTTGGACGATCGCCTTCATCAAGCCAGCCGAAGGAGCAGCGCCGAATTGGCTGGATTCAACTTTTGCAGCAGACGTTGTAGCCACCTTAGGCCTCCTGAGATTTAAGGCTGTTGACGGGCAGGCCTCGGTAAGCCTCGGGCTGAAAACCCTTGAAGAACAGCCAGACGGGAAACACCAGCTCAAAGAAGAAACCGGGGATCGTGAGATAGAGGCCGATGTGGATCCCGAAGATTTCAGCGATCGTTCCCGCCGCCAGAATCGGGTAGCCGATCAGGCCCGAGATCGCGAGCCACCGAGGGATCAGTCGCGTCCGGAACAGTAGCGCACACAGAACCACGGCCCCGACGCCAAGTGTCATCTCGCCCATCTGGTAGGCCGTGAAGTTGGTCTGGACCAAGATTGAACCGAGCGTTTGCGCCCCGGCCTCGCCGGCGTGCTTGGCTAATGGAACGATCAACAGGAGAGCGAGCACGCCGAGGTCCAGGAGTACAACCTCGACGATCATGGTGGCCAGGTAAGCGAGCGCAGTTCGCTTGCTGTGCCTCTCCAGGATCGGGAAGAATAGAACCGCCTTCCCCAGATCCACCCCTGTGTTCAAGAACATCAGAAAGGCGCCGATGACCAGAACGGTCTGACTGGCTGCAATCGTCGAGAGGAAGTTGGAGCCGCCGACGAGGGAGGTCGCCAGTCCGGAGCCGATTCCGTACGAGAGAAATCCCAGAAGGAACAGCGCTCCTATCACTCTCGAATATGTCATGCGAGAGTCCCTGAGAACACCTGCCTTCAGCGAGGTATTCGCGGCCGGCGGCGCGTTGCCGTTGGTCATCCGTTTCGTTTCGATCATGAGCAGCACTCCTTAATTGATTGGTGGGCATTCATTGCCCTGGCTCCATCCTGTGCGGCGGCGGGAGAGCAAACATCGGGGGCAGCACTGACTGACCACGTAATCGACTACGTGGTGAACCCGTACTCACACCGACGACTCGCCGCTGCGCCTCCCTCAAGCTGGCGGTGTGAATTACTACATGGCCGAAGTGAGGCTTCGAGTCGAAGCGGGGACGGACCTCTCATGGATCCGCCAGAGCCTCGAGGCAGCGTGCCGGCGCGTCGATGGCACCAGCCCTGGCCTGAATATCTTGAGCGCGCTCCACATACCGGGCGATGGCCGGCTCTCCTTCATCGTCACGGCGCGGGGCCGCAATGACGTCCAGCATCTGTTCGAGATCGCGCTGCTGCCTTCAGCGCGGGTCCTGGAAGTGGTGGAGGTCTAGTTCGGCGTCAGTTCGCGTGCCACCCAGCTGGAGATCTCAACTCGGGAATTGACTCCGAGCTTGTCAAGGATGTTGGACACGTGCGTCTCGACAGTGCGCTCGGACAGGAAGACGCGGGAGGCGATCTCCTTGTTGCTGAGGCCCTCCGAGACGAGTTCGGCGATCTCGAGCTCCCGCTTGCTCAACGTCGACTTCCCGGTCTTCACCAAAACGCCTGTTGGCCGGGTAGGCTTCTTCTCCTCCAGTGCGTATGTGATCGTCTCATCCCTTCCCATCCGCCTACCTGCTTGCGTCTCGGACTCCAGATTCGCAGCTCCTAACGAGGCGGAAATGGTTTCTCGCGCCTGTATCAACAGCGGTTCCATATGCCGCATCAGACGAACACCGGTCTGGGCCTGCAGGTTCTCCGCGGCGCCCAACAGCCGTGCGGCGCGCTGGGGCCGGCCGACCAAGGCCGCGTGGCATGCCAGCCCGTACAGCATGTAGACGATCATGTCCCGGTTCTCCAGGCGACGCTCGATTGCCAGGGCTTCCTCGAACAGCGGCCGGGCCGTCTCTGGTTGTCCGTTTTGGAGGAGAGCGAAGCCGTACATCGAAATCAGGTAGCTGAGGGTTTGGATGTCGCCGCGGTCGCGGGCTCGGCCAGCCCATTCGGAGAACACCCGTTCCAGTGCTTGTAGGTCCGTATCGCCGAGAGCAATAAAGGCTGCAGTCAGGGCCAGCATTGCATCGGCGGCTGCATCGTCAAGGCCGCTGGCCAAGACCTTTGCCTCACGCAGCTGGGACCGAGCACCTTCGAGGTCGCCGCTCATTACACGGACTCCCGCGCACACGGCAAGGATCCGAGCGAGCAGCGGCCCATCATGCAGCGCGCGCGCCCTCTCCTCAGACTCGACAAGCAGCGGCTGGGCAGTGGTCGCATCCCCCTGCGTCATTGCCATGAAACCTCGCGCGTAGAGCGCACGCGCGGTGGTGGAAGGGTCGCCCTCTCTGCGCTCGAGGAACAGGTCCAGCCAATAAGCGCCCTCACTTGTGGCGCGTGCGGTCCAATACCAAAGAAGCGAGCCGACGATGGACATGCCGACAGCGTGGTCAGGACCGTTGAGGCAATGCGCGAGAGCGGCGCGCACGTTGTCGACCTCGCTGTCCATTCGTTTTAGCCACTCCACGACGTTGACAGTTTGCGCGGCCTTCTCTCCCACCTTGCACATGGCGGAGTAGAAGCGGACGAAGGCTTTCATCGTCGTGGCCTGCTCACCCGCATCGCGCAGCTTTAGCAGCGCGTACTCGCGCATCGTTTCGTGAAGCCGGAAGCGGGCGATTGCAGCGCCGGGCATCCGGGCCACAAATGATTTCTCAATCAGGTTGGACAAGAGCTCGAGCACGGACGACGGGGCGATGGTCGTTCCGGCTGCAACCGCTTCAGCGGCATCGAGCCCAAATTCGGAGGGGAAGACCGCAAGTCGGCGCAGAACCGCCGCCTCCTCGCCGCTCAACAGGTCGTGACTCCAGTCAATAGTTTCCATCAGCGTCTGCTGCCTCGGCAGCGCAGCCCGGCTGCCGCCAGTGAGCAACGCGAAACGTTCGCTCAACCTTTCAATCAGTTCCTCGAGTCCAATGGTCCTCAATCTGATCGCTGCTAACTCCAGCGCCAGAGGCATGCCGTCCAGCCGTCGACACAGATCGGAGACAAGCTGGCGGGTGGCATCGGTTTCCTCGAGCTGGATGCCCGCATCCGCGGATCGGGCTAGGAAGAGGGCCACAGCCTCCGACTCCGCGGAGCCGGAGCCTTCTCCCGGCAGACTCAGCGGCGGAACCTGAAGCACGCGCTCGCCTGAGATACCCAACGGCTGGCGGCTGGTAGCGAGGAGGCGAACTCCGGTGGCTTCCTTCAAGACGACATCGACAAGGACGGCGATGGCGTCCAAAAGATGCTCGCAGTTGTCGAGGACGAGAAGCGCTTCGCGAGAGGCCAGGTGGGTGACCAGGAGCGAGGTTGGCCACTGTCCAGACTTGTCCGCCAAGCCCAGGCTGGTAATCACCGCCTTTGGAACCAGATGAGGATCTTCGAGACCCGCAAGGTCAATGAACCAGACGCCGTCGCTCACGGTCCGTCTGAGATCCGCGGCGGCGCGTAGGGCGAGCCGGGTTTTACCAACGCCACCAGGTCCGACCAGGGTGAGGAGGCGGGTATTAGCGAATGCCGCCTTGACCTCGGCCAGCAAACGGCGCCGGCCGACGAAGCTGGTCGACTCCGCCGGAAGTTTGCCAATGCCG
>Ga0209056_10008362_pt1 | contig 10617 bp, 8 predicted proteins | sample GraSoiAngelo_114_FD_185876 | JGI IMG/M metagenome (GOLD analysis project Ga0209056, IMG submission 185876) | Grasslands soil microbial communities from the Angelo Coastal Reserve, California, USA - 14_0903_13_40cm (SPAdes) (version 2) | ecosystem: Environmental > Terrestrial > Soil > Grasslands ...
TGAGGACGACGATCGCGCCGAGCACCAGGCCGATCGCCGCCATCAGGAGGGGCTCGAACAGGCGCGTGAACCAGTCGACCCAGCGCGAGATTTCCTCGTCGTGAAACTCCGCGATTCTCTCCATCATTTCCCCCATATTGCCGCTTTTCTCGCCGACGGCGAGCATTCGCTGGGCGATGATCGTGGTGAGGCCGTTGGCTTCCATCGCTTCGGAGACCGGACGGCCTTCGTTGACCGCCCGGCTCGCCATCGCCAACCGCGCGCGCAACAGCGGGTGCAGCAGCTCCGCGCCCATCTGGAGCGCGGTCAGGAGCGGCGTGCCACCGCGCAGAAGCATGCCGATGGTGCGGTAGAAACGCGCAAGCTGGTACAGCTTCAAGCGCTCGCCGATCGCGGGCAGCTTCCAGAGCACGTTGTCGATCCGGGCCTTGACTTGAGCGTTCCGGAACGCGTACACCGCAGCGATCGCGAGACCGGCGAGGGCACCCATCACGAGTGCTCCGTGACCCTCGACCAGCTGGCCCCATGAGAGCAGGATCTTCGAGAAGAACGGGAGATCGACGCTGCGCTCCTCGTAAATCCTGCTGAAGCGGGGCACCACGTAGAGCAGCAGGAACAGGCTCACCAGACCCCCCACGCCGATGAGAAGCGCAGGATAGATGGCCGCGTTGACGAGGCGCTTGCGGATCGCCTCGAGCTGGTTTTGGTAGGCGACGTAGCGGGCTAGCGCCGGAGCGAGGTCGCTCGTCCTTTCGCTCGCCTGCACGGTGGAGACGTAAAGAGGCGGAAAGGCCAGCGGAAACTGCTGGAGCGCCGAAGACAGGGAATTCCCCTGGCGCAGGATCGAGGCCACGCTCGCGAGCAAGGCGCGGAATTCACTGCGGCGCTCGCGCTCGGCTAGCGTTTCGATGGATTCGACCAGGGGAAGCCCCGCCCTGAGCAGGACGAGCAACTCCTGGCTGAACAGCACCAGCGGAAAGCGTGCATGCGCCCCGCGCCAAGGCGCGCCGAAACCCGCGCGCGCGCGCACGCCGAGCACGGTATAGCCGCGGCTCTCGGCCTGCTGGACCGCGCTCGCCTGATCGAGTCCGTGCAGGTCGAGGGACTCGACCCGTCCGTCCGGGCTGACCGCCTTGAGCTCGAAGCGCATCGTCCGGTGCTACCCTAGTGGTTGGTGATGTCGGCGTTTTCGCCCGTTCCCCCCGGCTGGCCGTCCTTGCCGAAGGAGAGGATGTCGTAATCGCTCCGTTCCCCGGGTTGCTTGTACACGTAGGCCTTGCCCCAGGGATCGGGCGGTACGTCTTTGCGCAGATACGGGCCGTTCCACTTGGGCTCGTTGGGCGGGCGGTTGACCAGCGCGGCGAGTCCCAGCTCCGTCGTCGGATAGCGGCCCGTGTCGAGGCGGTACTGGTCGAGCGCCTTCTCGAGGGCGTCGATTTGGGCCTTGGCCGTGGTGACCTCGGATTTTCCGACTTGGCCGAAATACCGTGGCGCGACGTATCCGACTAAGAGCCCTATGATGACGACGACCACCAGCAGCTCCAGAAGAGTGAAGCCATGAGAGCGCGGGCAAGAAGCCGAATTCATCGCTTGGACCACGCGGGCAGTATACGCTGCGCCCGGCGACCGCCTGAAAGCAAGCTTACGGCTGGGCGGCCGCGACGACGTTGAGCTTCGGCTGGGTGGCCGAAATCTTGACCGGATTGACGGGTTTGCGTGCCTTGGCTGGCGCACGATAGATGATGAGCCTCTGGCCGGTGGTGAGCACGCCGACGTGGTTCCAACGGAGCAGGCTGTCGGTGCTGACGCGGTAGCGCCTCGAAATTCCGTAGAGCGTTTCGCCTTTCTTCACGATGTGCACCATCGCGCCTCTGCGCGTCGCGCTCTGGACCGGAGGACGGAACACGGCGGGCAGGGGCTGCGCGCCGACGCCCGATCCTTTGAGCGGCAGCAGCAGCTGAAAGCCCGGGCCGACCTTCGTGCGCGGGGTGATTCCGTTCGCGACCTTGAGCTTGGAGAGCGCGATGCCGTGTTTCGCGGCGAGCCGGTCGAGGCTGTCGCCCCCTTTCATGGTGTACGGCTGCCAGGAGGTAAGCGGCTGGTCGTAGGCGTCGAGATTTCTCTGGAACGCGTCCACGCGGTCCGCGGGCAGCACCAGCGTCTGCGTGTGCGGGCCCGAGATCATGGGGCGATTGAGCGCGGGGTTGAGCGCGATCAGTTCGTCCACCGACATCTCCGCGAACGTCGCCGCAAGCCGAATATCGATGGCGCTCGGCGTGGGGACCGTCACGAAGTAGGGCTCGTTCGGGATCGGCTCGAAGCTCGCGCCGAAAGCCTCCGGATTCGAGATGATGTTTTTCAGCGCCTGCAGCTTGGGTACGTAGCCGCGCGTCTCCGGGGGCATCTTGAGGCTCAGGTAATCGGTCGGCAGGCCCTTCGCCCGGTTTCGCTCGATCGCGCGCGCTACGCCGTTTTCACCGTAGTTGTAGGAGGCGAGCGCCAGGTACCAGTCGCCGTGCAGCTCGTACAGCGCCTGCAGATAGTCGAGCGCGGCGCTGGTGGAGGCGACCACGTCGCGGCGCGAGTCGGCCCACCAATTCTGGCTCAACTTGAAAGTCTTGCCGGTCGAGGGAATGAATTGCCATAAGCCCGAGGCGTGCGAGCGCGAGTACGCCATGGGATTGAACGCGCTCTCGACCATGGGCAGCAGCGCGATCTCGGTGGGCATGCCGCGCTTTTCCACCTCCTCGACGATGTAGTAGAGATAGAGCTTGCTGCGCTCGACCATGCGCTTCAGATATTCGGGCTGGCTCGCGTACCAGCGCTCGCGGACGGCGACGAGCGGGCTCTGGAGATCGGCCATCGCGAAGCCGCTGCGGATGCGCTCCCAGAGATCGTCCGCGGGGCGGGTCAGATCGATTGCGTGGGGAGGCTCGAGGTCCTTCGTTTCCTGAAGCTTGGCGAGCGGGGGAACCAGGACGACCGATGCCGGCGCGGCCGCTGCCGGCGGAGCGGGCGGGGTCTGGGCAGGCGCGGCGGCACGGGCGGCGACGGCGCGGGCAACGCCCGCATCCGCCGCGGGCTGCGCTGCGGGTGCGGAAACAGCGGACTCAGCGGCCGTCTTCTCGCTGCTCGCCGGGCCGGGATCGGGGTCAACAGGGATTTGCGAGCATGCGGCGGCCAGCGTGCACATCGCCGTTGCTGCGAGCAGCCTGCTCAGCTTCTCACTCAATGGCTTGGCCTTTCGTCCGCAAAAGCCGCGATGGTACCCATGGTTTCCATACGGGTCAAGCAAGTGGGCGATTCAGAAGGACTTTTTACCAGAAATCGGGGCCACGACGCCCGATTAACGCACGACGGCGCAATTGGTGTCACCCCAATCAGAATTGGTTCTTCCATTGGCGCAGCGCGGCGAACACTCCCGCCGGATCGCTGACGCGCTTGCCCAGGTACTTGTTCGCGGATTCGATGACCGCGGGCCGCTTCACGCGCAGAAACGGGTTGGTCGCCCGTTCGCGTCCTATCGTCGAGGGCAATGTCGGCAGGTTCTCGCGCCGCAGACGCGCATCGCTCGCTTCGCGCTCGAGCAGCGCGGAATTGTCGGGCTCGACGGCCTTGGCGAAGCCGATGTTCGCCAGAGTGTACTCGTGCCCGCAATATACCAGCGTGTCATCGGGCAACGCCGCGAGCTTCTGGAGCGACGCGTACAGCTGCTGCGGCGTGCCTTCGAATACGCGCCCGCATCCGCAGGCGAACAGCGTATCGCCACAGAACAGCATGTTTGAACCATAATAGGCGATGTGCGCGCGCGTGTGCCCGGGGATGTCGAGCACCTCGAACGACACGCCCAGTTGCTCGACGGCGATCCTGTCTCCGCCGCCGACGGGATGGGTGAGCGTGGTGATCGGCTCGCCGCGCGGTCCGTACACCGGAACCGCGTAAGTTTCCAGAATCTCCGCGATACCTCCGACATGATCCTGGTGATGATGGGTGGCGAGGATCGCGACCAGCTGCAGCTTTTCGGCCGCGAGATAGTCCAGCACCGGCTGGGCTTCGCCCGGGTCGACTACGGCCGCGCAGCGCGCGTTGCGCAGCGTCCAGACGTAGTTGTCCTTGAAAGCCCGCAAGGGGATGACTTGGAATCCGTTATCCGGCATATTCGTGCATTCGTCCGGCGGCCCGCGTCCCCTCATCAGCCAAGGTAATCGTGCTGCAAGCCGCGCAAAACTCAATGCTAGCCGATTGGTTCGAGACTCCCAAGGGCGGCTACGTCCTCGCCTGGGAGCGCGGGCAGTTCGATGCGGCCGTCGAGGACGTGTTCGGCTACAACGCGGTGCAGCTCGGACTTCCGGGACTGGACTTCCTGCGCGAGTCGCGTATCCCGCTCAAGGTCCGCGCCGGGCTCGAGCCGGGCTGCGGTCTGCGCTCCGAGCCGGTGCAATTGCCGCTCGCGTCGCAGAGCATCGACCTGCTGGCCTTGCCGCACGTGCTGGAATTCAGCGCGCAACCTCACGCGCTCCTGCGCGAGGCCGAGCGCGTCCTGCGGGCCGAGGGCAGCATCGTCATTTCCGGATTCAATCCCCTGTCGCTGTGGGGTGCGGCGCGCGCGCTCGGCTGGGAGCGGCGGCAGGTTCCCTGGTGCGGGAGGTTCATCGGCCTGCTGCGGCTCAAGGATTGGCTCGCGCTGCTCGGCTTCGAGCTGACAGGCGGTCGCTTCGGCTGCTACGCCCCGCCGTTCTCCCAGCGGCGGTGGCTCGAGCGCTTCAGCTTCATGGAGAAGGCGGGCGACCGCTGGTGGCCGATCTGCGGCGCTGTCTACGTCGTTCGAGCGATCAAGCGCAATGTGGGCATGCGCCTGGTCATGCCGGAATGGCGCGACAAACGCGCCGCCAAAAAAGCGCTGGCTCCGGTGACGCAGAGGCAAAACGGACTGCATGCCGAAAAGCGCGAGCAGCGCTGAAGTCGTGCGCATTTACACGGACGGTGCCTGCAAGGGCAATCCTGGGCCGGGAGGCTGGGGCGCCATTCTGCAAATGGACGGTGAGGAAAAGGAGCTGTTCGGCGGCGAACGGCAGACGACCAACAATCGCATGGAGCTTACGGCGGTCATTCGTGCGCTGGAAGTGCTGAAGCGCCCGTGCCGGGTCGAGGTCTACACCGATTCGCAGTACGTGCAGAAGGGCATCAGCGAATGGCTGCCCGACTGGAAGCGGCGCGGCTGGCGCACCGCCGACAAGAAACCTGTGAAGAACGTGGATCTGTGGCAGGAGCTCGATCGTCTCGCTGGAGCGCACCGCATCGCCTGGCACTGGGTCAGGGGCCACGCCGGACATCCGGAAAACGAGCGCGCGGACGAACTCGCGAATCGCGGCGTGGAAGAATTGTCGCCCTGAGTCCTACTTCAAACTCAGCTGCTCCGCCGACCATCCTCCGCCGAGCGCTTTCATCAAATCCACGGTCGCCGAGAGCAGGGACTGCCGGTTGCGCAGCGCGGCGAGCTCGCTGACGTTGGCCGTGCGTTGCGCGTCGAGCACTTCCAGGAACGGAGAATAGCCGGCTTCATAGCGCATGCGCGACAGGCGCAAGGCCCTGCGCGACGCGTCGACGCTCGCCCGGTACTCCTCCTCCGACGAGGAGGTCAGGCGCACGGTGGCAAGCGCGTCGGCCACCTCGCGAAATCCTGTTTCGACCGTCTTCTGGTAGCTGGCCACGGCCTGGTGCCGGCGCGCGATCGCGGCGTCGGTCAGCGCGCGGTAGCGTCCGGCGTCGAATAGGGGCAGGTTCAGACCGAAACCGATCGACCAGATCCCCGAGCCCCTGTCGTTGAGAAGGGTCGAGAGCGTTGCGCTCTCTCCGCCGGCAAATCCGGTAAGGGAAATCGTCGGAAACATCGCCGCCTTGGCGACGCCGATCTGCGCGTTGGCCGAGACCAGTTGTTGTTCGGCTTGCCGAATGTCCGGGCGGCGCTCGAGCAGCGCGGAAGGCAGGCCCGAAGGGGGAAGGGGAGGCATCGGCAGCGTTCGCAGATCTCCAATCGCCACTGCGAGGTCGAGCCGGCCGGTGAGCGCGGCGAGCTGGTGCTCGATGAGAGCGCGCTGCCGCTCGAGGTCCTTCAACTGGGTCGCGATGTCAGCCCGAGCGCCCTCGGCCTGCGCGACTTCCAGCTCCGAGGCGACACCGCCGCGCGCACGGGCGCGCACGTAGGCAAGGGCGTCCTCGCGCGTGACCATCGTTTCGCGCGTGACGATGATCTGCGCGTCGAGCGACCGCAGCGCGAAGTACGCCTGCGCGGTGAGGCCCTGGAGCGTGAGGGCGACGACGTCCCCGGCGTAGCGCGTTGCGAGCATCTGCGCGCGCACCGCTTCGACGCTGCGGCGCAGGCGTCCCCAGAAATCCAGCTCGAACGAGGTCGAGAGCGCGAGGCGCACGTCGTTGCGCACGACGGGAACTCCGGGTGGAGGAGGCAGAACCGTAGTGGTGCTGAAGCGGGTGCGGTTTGCGTTGCCTCCCAGGTCGATCTCGGGCAGGAAGGCCGCGTTGGCCGCGCGCAAATTGGCGTCGGCTTCCTCGATACGCGCTACAGCGAACCGGATATCGGCGTTGCGCTCGAGAGCCGAAGCGACGAGCTCGTTGAGCGTAACGTCGCCGTAAAGCTTCCACCAGTCCAAAGGCACGGGGGCCTTCGCCCCGACATCGGGCTCAGTGTAGGCCTTGGGAAGATCCATGGCGGGCCGCTCGTAGTCGGGCCCGAGCATGCAGCCGCCGAGCAGGAGTGCGCCGGCGAGAAACGAGATGCGTGCGATCATGCGCCGCTCACTCCGGCCCGTGTCGCCTTCTTCGCCTCACGGGCCTTGCGGCCGGCGAGGCGGATGAAAAACAGGGGCACGAACAGCGTCGCGATGAAGGTGGCGGCGAGCATGCCGCCCTCCACGCCGGTGCCCATCGAGCGGCGCGCGGCGGCGCCCGCGCCCGAGGCGATCGCCAGGGGCAGCACGCCCAGCACGAAGGCAAGCGAGGTCATGACGATCGGCCGGAAACGCTGGCGCGCGGCGGCGACCGCGGCGTCGAACGCGGACATCCCCTGCGCGGCGTTCTGCGCCGCGAACTCGACGATCAGAATCGCGTTCTTCGCGGCGAGCCCGATCAAGGTCACCAGACCGATCTGGAAATAGATGTCGTTGCTCATGCCGCGGAAGAGCACGGCGAGCAGGGCGCCCAGTATGGCGAACGGCACCGAGAGCAGCACCGCCACGGGCAGCGACCAGCGCTCGTAATTGGCCGACAGGATCAGGAACACCATGATCAAGGCGAAACAGAACGCGATGATCGCGGCTTTGCCGGCACGTTTTTCCTGGAAGGCCTGGCCCACCCATTCCATGAAATAGCCGTCGGGCAAAGCCTCGCGCGCGACCTGCTCGACGGCCGCGATGCCCTGCCCGGAGCTGACCCCTGGAATGGTGGCGGCGAGCACTTTCGCCGCGACAAAGCCGTTGAAGCGGTCGATCTGGTCGGGTCCGACTATGGGCCGGATCTGCAGCAGGCTCTTCAGCGGCAACATCTCTCCCGTGGTGCCCGAGCGCACGTACACGTTGCCGAGGTCCTCCGGGCGCACGCGGAACTGCGGCTCGGCCTGCATCTGGACTCGGTAGGTTCGGCCAAACTTGTTGAAGTCGTTGACGTAGAGCGCGCCCATCGTGCTCTGCAGCGCGTCGAAGATGTCGCTGATCGGCACGCCGAGCGAGAGCGCCTTCTCGCGGTCGACCTCGACGAAGAGTTGCGGCACGCTGGCACGGAAAAAGCTGTTGGTGGCGGTAAGATCGGGCCGTTTCTTGAGCTCGCCGAGGAACTGCTGCACCACTACGGCGAGCTTTTTCGGGTCGGCGTCGGCGCGGTTTTGCAGGAACATCTCCATGCCTCCCGCGGTGCCCAGGCCGCGGATCGGCACCGGGTTGAAGGCGAAGACGAGTCCTTCGCTCATCGCTGCGCCCCTGGCCCCGACGAACTTGACGATATCGTCGGCGCTGGCGCTGCGCTCGTCCCAGGGTTTCAGGGTGATGAAGAGCGTCGCCGAGCTGGTCTTGTTGCCGCCGCCGATCAGATCGAAGCCGTTGATCATGAAGACATGCTCGACCGCCGGGTGCTCAATGAGAATCTTCTGCATCGCCGAGCCGACCTTGCCGGTGCGCGAGAGCGTCGCTCCGTCGGGCAGGACGACGGCTCCGAACAGGTAGCCTTGATCCTCCGGCGGCACCAGGCTTCCGGGGACGATCCTCAGCAGCCAGCCGGCGCAGCCGATGACGAGGGCGAAGGCCGCAAAGGCGATCACGGCGTGGCGCGCGACCCAGCGCACGCCGTTCGTATACAGGGACACGAGCCATGCAAAGCCCAGGTTGAACGGCCTGAAAATCCGCGATTCCTCATGAGAGCGTTTCAGCAGGAGCGCGCATAGGGCGGGCGTCAGCGTCAGCGCCACCACGCCCGAAATGACGACCGCGGTCGTGACGGTGACCGCGAACTGCTGATAGAGCCGGCCGGCGAGGCCGCCGAGAAACGCCACCGGGACGAATACCGAACACAGCACCAGCTCGATCGCGATGATGGCGCCGGTCACCTCGCGCATGGACTCGATCGCGGCTTCCTTGGGCGAGAGGCCCTTTTCGGCCATGAGCCGCTCGACGTTCTCCAGCACGACGATGGCGTCGTCCACGACGATGCCTGTGGCGAGCACGATCGCGAACAGAGTCAGCGTGTTGATCGAGAACCCGAACGCGTACAGGCCGGCGAACGACCCGATGAGCGAGATCGGCACGGCGATAAAGGGAATGAGCGTGGCGCGCCAGCTCTGCAGGAAGATGAACACCACCGCGAGCACCAGCAGGGCCGCGATGAAAAGAGTGTGGATCACTTCCTTGATCGAGGCTTGCACGAAGCGGGTGGTGTCGAAGGGGATCATGTAGCTGACGCCCGCGGGAAATCCCTTGGCGATCTCTTCCATGGTCTTGCGCACCGAGTTCGCGACATTGAGCGCGTTGGCGCCCGACTGGAGGAAGACCGCGGTGCCGATGGTCGGTCTGCCGTCCACGGTGGTGTAGGCGTCGTAGCTGATCGCGCCCAGCTCGATGCGCGCGATGTCCTTCACGCGCAGCACGCCGCCGGGACCGCTCGAGCGCAAGACGATGTTGCCGAACTCCTCCGGCTGGATCAGCCGTCCCTGGGCGGTCACGGTGTAGATCAGCGCCTGGTCGCCCGGAGCGGGATCCTGCCCGATCTTGCCGGCAGCGTACTGGGTGTTCTGGGCGCGGATGGCGCCGGCGACATCGGTGGCGGTGATGCCGAGCTGCGCCATCTTGTCCGGGCGCAGCCAGATCCGCATCGAGTAGTCGCGCGCGCCGAAGATGGTGGCATCGGCCACGCCAGGAACGCGCTTCAGGACGTCGAGCGCGTTGATCGTCATGAAGTTCGAGAGGTACAGCGTGTCGAAACGCGGATCGGTCGAAGTGACGGCGACGAAGAGCAGAATGTCGACCGAGCGCTTCTGCACCACCACGCCCGTGCGCTTGATGTCGTCGGGCAGCCGCGGCAGCGCGATCTGCACGCGGTTGTTCACCTGGATCGTGGCGTTGTTGACGTCGGTCCCGACCTCGAAGGTGCAGGTGATCGTCAGCGTGCCGTTCGAGGAGGAGGTGGACTGGAAGTAGAGCAGCCCCTCGACCCCGGAGAGCTGCTCCTCGATCGGGGCGGCGACGGTGCGGGAAAGCGTTTCGGCGCTCGCTCCGGGCAGCGTGGCGGTGATCGTCACGGTCGGCGGCGCGATCTCCGGGTATTGCGCAATGGGCAACACTTGCCAGGCGACGAACCCGGCGAGCGTGATGATGATCGCGATGACCGACGCAAAGATCGGCCGCTCGATGAAGAACCGCGACATGGCGCCTTATTTCGCTTACTTTGCGGCCGGAGCCGCCGCGGCCTTGGCTTCCGCCGGAGCTTGCGGACTCACCACGGCGCCCGGCCGAACCTTGAGCAGGTTGTCTAGAATGACCCGGTCCCCGGGATTGAGGCCGCCGAGGATCATCCAATCAGAAACGCTTTCTCGGTCTGGATGACCGCGGTCTGGGGCACGAGGAACACGTTGTCGCGCTCGCCCGCGGCCACTTGGACCCGCACGAACTGCCCGGGAAGCAGCCGCACGCCCGGATTGCTGAATTCCGCGCGCAACTCCTGCGTGGCGAGCCTGGGGTCGATCTGGGTCGCCGCGAAATTGAGCCGGCCCTTCAGCGGGTAGGGCGAACCGTCGGGGAGGGCGAGGCGCACCTCCACCGACTTGATGTGATCGAGCCTCTTGTCGGGAAGCTTCGCGAGGTCCGATCCCGAAAGGCTGAACCGGATCCAGATCGGATTCACCTGATTGATCGTCGTGAGCAGGCTGCTGTCCTGTCCCGCCGTCACGAGGCTCCCCTCGGACCGGGCCATGCGCCCGGCGACTCCTGAGACCGGCGCGGTCACTCGCGTATAGGACAGGTTGAGCTCGGCCTGATGCAGATTCGCCTCGGCGGACTGGAGCGTCGCGTCCGACAGCTTTTGCGCCGAGGTCGCATCGTCGAATTCCTTCTGGCTGAT
>Ga0209056_10008363_pt1 | contig 10616 bp, 9 predicted proteins | sample GraSoiAngelo_114_FD_185876 | JGI IMG/M metagenome (GOLD analysis project Ga0209056, IMG submission 185876) | Grasslands soil microbial communities from the Angelo Coastal Reserve, California, USA - 14_0903_13_40cm (SPAdes) (version 2) | ecosystem: Environmental > Terrestrial > Soil > Grasslands ...
GACTCGTCCCGTGGCGAGCCTGCCACTATAGTAGTTCGGCGATCTGCACCGCGTTCAAGGCCGCGCCTTTCAGCAACTGATCGCCTGATACCCAAAACGAAAGCCCGTTTTCGAAAGCGCAATCGATGCGTACCCGGCCTACCTGACAATTGTCCTTTCCCGTGACGCCGAGCGGCATGGGATAACGATTGTTCTGGGGTTCATCAACCAGCTCCAACCCGGGCGCTTTGGCCAAAACCTCGCGCGCTTGTTCGACCGATACTGGGCACCCGAATTCCGCGCTTACCGCAACCGAATGTGCGCGATAAACCGGCACACGCACGCAAGTGACCGAAGCGCGAAATTCCGCAAGGTGCATGATCTTACGCCCTTCATTTTGCATCTTCATTTCCTCTTTTGTATAACCGCTTTCGAGAAATGAATCGACATGTGGCAGAAGATTGAACGCGATCGGATGCGGATAAATTTGTGGTGCGGCTTGTCGATCTTGCGCTGCTTCCTTTAGTTGCTGGGTCAATTCGCTGATTGCGCGGGCGCCGCTGCCAGACACTGCTTGATAGCTCGCCGCGAAAATGCGGCGCACGCCAAATGCGCGATGCAACGGATAAAGCGCCATCAGCGTAATCGCTGTGGTGCAATTTGGATTGGCGACTAAACCGCCATGCCATCGTACATCTTCCGCATTGATTTCGGGAATGACCAGCGGAACGTGGCGTTCCATTCGAAAAACCGAGGAATTGTCGATTGCGATTGCGTCGGCCTGACAGGCAAACGGAACGTATTTCCGCGAGATTTCGCCGCCGGCACTGAAAAAGACGACGTCGATCTTATTGAATGAACGGTCCGTGAGTTCTTCGATTGGAACTAAATCATCATGAAATCGAAGCGACCTCCCGGCGGAACGCGTCGAACCGATTGGGCGTAAGCTCGCCACTGGAAAACTTCGGCGTTCGAGCACGCGCAAAAGTTCTTGACCGACCGCGCCAGTCGCGCCGACGACGGCGATGTGATAGCCTTTCATCAGCAAAGGGATTCTATCGTCGGCCTGATTCGATGCAAACGTCGCGGACAAACATCCACATCTCGATCCGCGATCAGCGACTCACCCTGAAGGAAGGTGAGACGCCAATTCGCACTTATCCCGTTTCAACTTCGCGGTTCGGGATCGGAACGGAAGAAGGGAGTATGAAGACACCAACCGGGCGATTCCGGGTGGCGAAAAAAATCGGCGAGGGACTGCCGGACGACACTGTCTTTCAAAGTCGCGTACCCCTTCAACCGGGCGATCCGCTTCCTCCGACTGAGGACTTGGTAATGTCGCGCATTTTATGGCTTGATGGTTTGGAAGAGCACAACGCCAATACGCGCGACCGGTTCATCTACATCCACGGTACGAAACATGAGGACAAGATCGGCAGGCCTGCCAGCCACGGTTGCGTGCGGATGCACAACGCGGACGTAATTGAACTGTTCGCTCTCGTCGATGAGGGCGCCCCTGTGGTGATCGAAGAATGAATGCGTGGGGAGTTTTCAACTTGAAGCTGTTGGGACTCCCAAATTGGGATTTGCGACATTTTGATACATCCAAAAAAGTCAAGAAAAGCGTTGCTTCCCGGTAGTTCCTTGCCTAAACAAACGGAGCAACCTGCTAAGAAAGGAGGAGAGAAGATGAGATTTTTTAAAATGATCATGATTGTGGCCGTACTGGTCACTGCTTTGGGACTCGGGGCTTGTGCGCAACGTAAGGAGGTAGTGACCCCGGCCCCCGCGTATAGCGGGAAATAAATCTGGCGGCCGAATTTGTTACTGCGGTTAATTTTGCGCAAAGAGGCCAGGTCGTGCGCGACCTGGCCTTTTTTTTGACGCGATTTTCAGAAGCGCGTGGATTTTGCGTCTGCGAACTTATTTTGCGTGACGAATACTGGAATGCTTTCGCGCGGCTGCGGCGCGCTAAAGGAGCGCTCGATCCGCATGAAGATCTGCGAGCGAACTGCTCCAGCCCCAATTTGTGCACAGATTTCCGCCTGCTTCCCATTTGCCTGAGTTCTAATTAGAATGCGCCAATGCAATTGAGCGGCCAAACGCTGACACTAGCCGAGATCGCCGCGGTGGCGTTTGGAGATGCGCCTGTGCAAACGTCGCCTTCGGCACGGCCTGGCATCCTTGCTTCACGGAAGGTCATCGAAGAGATCATCGCGCGCGACGACGTCGTTTACGGTGTCAGCACGGGTTTTGGTAAGCTGTCGGACGTTCGCATCCCGCATGATGCTTTGGCTGAGCTCCAGCTCAACCTTGTTCGCAGTCACGCTTGCGGCATTGGCAATCCGCTTTCGGAGCCTGAAGCGCGTGCAATGATGTTGCTACGCGCGAATGTGCTTACCCTTGGTTTCAGCGGAATCCGCCTCGAAATCATCGAGATGCTTTGTGAACTATTGAACCACCATGTCTCTCCGGTGATTCCAGAAAAAGGTTCGGTCGGCGCCAGCGGCGATCTCGCTCCACTTGCGCACCTTGCGTTGAGTTTAATCGGCGAAGGCGAGGCATTTTTCGAAGGTGAACGAATGGAAAGCCGCGAAGCGCTCCGTCGCGCTGGACTGAAGCCGGTGGAGCTGCAAGCAAAAGAGGGGCTGGCGCTGCTCAACGGCACACAGGCAATGCACGCCGTCGGTGGGCTCGCGCTTCTTCGTGCCAAGCGTCTGTCTCGCGTCGCCGATGTTGCCGGCGCGATGAGCCTTGAGGCGCTTAAAGGCACTCCCGCCGCTTTCGATCTGCGCTTGCAAGACGCTCGGCCCCATCCCGGCCAGGGAGCGGTAGCTAGACATCTCATGTCGATTTTGGAAGGAAGCGAGATTCGACGATCACATTTGAAGGAGGATCCGCGCATCCAGGATGCCTACAGCTTGCGTTGTATGCCGCAGGTGCACGGCGCAGTTCGCGACGCGTTTTCGCATTGCGAGAATGTTCTGCTAATCGAATCGGGTTCGGCTACTGATAACCCACTGGTTTTTTCTGAGAACGGCGATGTTATTTCCGGCGGCAATTTTCACGGCGCGCCGCTTGCGCTGGCATTTGATTATGCTGCCATCGCAGTGACGGATTTGATGAGCATTAGCGAGCGCCGGATTGAACGGCTGATCAATCCCGATATGAACGAAGGTTTGCCCGCGTTCCTTGCCCGGCGTCCTGGCATGGAATCCGGCTTCATGATTGCGCATGTTGCTGCAGCCGCTCTGCTCAACGAAGCAAGAGTCCTCGCCCATCCATCCAGCATCGACAATGTTCCCACGTCGGGTGGAAAAGAAGACCACGTTGCGATGGGAATGACCGGCGCGCTGAAACTCCGAACGATTGTCGATCTTGCAGAAAATTTGCTCGCCATCGAACTGCTTGCCGCTGCTGAAGGGCTGGAACACCGGCGCCCCTTGAAAGCGGGCGGTGGCGTGGAACGCGCTTTGGTCACTGTCAGAAAAATCGCGCAACCGCTGACACAGGATCGTTCGCTCTCCAGTGAGATTGCGGGTGTTGCTGAAGCGATTAGCAGCGGTGATTTTGATAGCGGCTACGAAAAATTATGAGCGGAAAACGAGTCATTCACGCACCGCGCGGCAACGAACGAAGGTGCAAAGGCTGGCATCAGGAAGCGGCCATGCGGATGCTCATGAACAATCTCGATCCGGACGTCGCCGAAAATCCGGACCAGCTCGTCGTTTATGGCGGGACGGGGCGCGCGGCGAGGAGCTGGGAAGCATTCAACGTGATCGTGCGATCGCTACGCGAGCTCGGAAATGACGAGACGCTTTTGGTGCAGTCTGGAAAACCGGTCGGCAAATTCCGGACGCACGACGAAGCGCCGCGCGTTCTGATTGCGAATTCGAATCTCGTCGGCCAATGGAATAACTACGCCGAGTTCAATCGCCTCGAACGTCTTGGCCTGACGATGTATGGCCAAATGACAGCAGGCTCTTGGATTTACATTGGCAGTCAGGGAATCGTGCAGGGAACGTTCGAGACGTTCGCTGCGGCGGGCCGAAAGCATTTCGGCGGATCGCTCGATGGAAAATTCGTTTTGACGGGCGGACTCGGTGGAATGGGCGGCGCGCAGCCGCTCGCCGCGACCATGAATGGCGCAGTTTTCCTAGGCGTCGAAGTTGATCCGGCGCGGATCGAGAAAAGATTAAAAAGCGGTTACTGCGATAAGATCGCGCACTCGCTCGATGACGCGTTGCGGATGATTGAGGATGCGCGCAAGAATCGGCAATCGCTTTCAGTCGGTCTGGTTGGCAACTGCGCTGATGTTCTGCCGGAAATCGTCAAGCGCGGCATATTTCCGGATGTGCTGACCGACCAAACCAGCGCGCATGACGCGCTGAACGGTTATGTGCCGCACGGGATGTTGCTCGAAGACGCGCTTGTTTTACGCGCAAAAAATCCCGACGAATACATCGACAGGGCTATGCATTCGATGGCGGTGCATGTCGAGGCCATGCTCGCGCTGCAAAAGAAGGGTGCGGTCACTTTCGATTACGGGAACAACATTCGCGCCCAGGCCAAAAAAGCTGGCGTTCAAAACGCATTCAATATTCCCGGGTTTGTTCTCGAATACATTCGGCCGCTGTTTTGCGAGGGCCGCGGCCCATTTCGTTGGGTCGCCCTTAGTGGCGATCCGGAAGACATCGCGCGCACCGATAAACTTGCGCTCGAATTATTTCCCAAAAATCAGACGCTCGCCCGCTGGATGAAGCTCGCGAAAGAGCGGATTCAATTTCAAGGATTGCCCGCGCGGATCTGCTGGCTCGGTTACGGCGATCGCGCCGAGTTCGGCGTTGCGATGAACGAGCTGGTGAACCGCGGCGAAATCAAAGCGCCCATCGTCATCGGGCGTGATCATCTCGACGCCGGTTCAGTCGCGTCGCCGAATCGTGAAACCGAAGGGATGCTCGATGGGAGCGACGCCATTGCCGATTGGCCGCTGCTCAATGCGCTTATAAACACGGCCGCCGGCGCATCCTGGGTGTCAATTCACAACGGCGGCGGTGTCGGCATTGGTTTTTCGCAGCACGCCGGCATGGTTGTTGTCGCCGACGGCACTGAAAATTCCAAATGCCGTCTCGAGCGCGTTCTGACAAGCGATCCGGGACTGGGCGTCCTTCGTCACGCCGATGCCGGTTACTTGCGCGCGATCGAATTCGCCGCCCAGCATGACATCGACATCCCTATGCAGCCGCAAACGCGGGATTGAATCATGCAAAAGCTCATCGAATGCGTGCCGAATTTTTCTGAAGGCCGCGACCCGAATATTATTCGGCCGATCACCGATGCAATTGAATCGGTGGATGGCGTTTCGTTGCTGGATGTCGATCCTGGCGCGAGCACGAATCGGACGGTCGTGACGTTTGTTGGAAGTCCTGACGCTGCGGTGGAAGCAGCGTTTCGTGCGATTCAAAAAGCTGCTGAGCTCATCGATATGCGCAAGCACAAGGGCGCGCATCCGCGGATGGGCGCGACCGACGTTTGTCCATTCATTCCAGTGAGCAATGTAAGTTGGGAAGAAGCGATCGCTTGCGCAAAGAAGTTGGGAAAGCGCGTCGGCGAGGAATTGAAAATTCCGGTCTATCTTTACGAAAGAGCGGCAAAGGCTCCATCGCGCTCGAATCTCTCGGTGATTCGCGCCGGCGAATATGAAGGTTTCTTTGAGAAAATAAAAGACCCGGTCTGGAAACCGGATTTTGGACCTTCGATTTTCAACAAGACATCGGGCGGGACTGTAATTGGAGTTCGCGATTTCTTGGTCGCCTATAATCTTAATCTCAACACGAAAGCCGTGAGAAGGGCGAACTCCGTCGCGTTCGATGTACGGGAGCAAGGCAGGATCAAAACGGAAGACGGGACGCCTCCCGGAAAACCGGTGCTGGATGCAAACGGCGAGCCCGTCCGCATTCCTGGAATGCTAAAACATGTGAAGGCCATCGGCTGGTATGTCGAGGAATACGGAATCGCTCAGGTGTCCATGAACCTGACGAACATCGAGCAAACACCTTTGCATGTTGCCTTCGACGCCTGTGTCGAATCGGCGAGTAAACGCGGTCTGCGTGTGACGGGATCGGAAATTGTCGGCATGGTTCCGAAAAAATGTCTGGTAGACGCAGGAAGGTATTTTCTCCGCAAACAGAAATCGTCGGAGGGCGTCTCCGAGGAAGAGCTGATCGACATTGCGGTTCGTTCGATGGGATTGAGTGAGTTGAAGCCTTTCGACCCGAAAGAGAAGGTGATTGAATTCAAGATCGAATCCGATTCCAAGAAATCGCTATTGAAGATGAACCTGCGCGAGTTCTGTAATCAAACGTTGAGCGATTCGCCCGCGCCAGGAGGCGGTTCCGTGGCGGCGCTGATGGGCGTCTTGGGCGCTTCATTAGGCGGCATGGTAGCTAATCTTTCCGCCGGAAAACGTGGCTGGGATGACAAGCTTAACTTTTTTAGTGGTTGGGCAGTAAAGGCGCAAGGACTGAAAGATGAATTGCTGTCCCTGGTGGACGAAGACACCATCGCCTTTAACAAGGTAATGGACGCATTCGCGTTGCCGAAAGAGTCGGCAGAAGAAAAAGCCACGCGCTTAGCGACAATCGAGAAGGCGACGAAACATGCGGCCGAGGTTCCGTTGAAGGCGATGGAAGCTGCCTCCAAGTCCTATCAACTGCTTTCAGAGATGGCTGAAAAAGGAAACCCGGCTTCCATTTCAGACGTGGGCGTTGGTGCTCTCGCCACGCGCGCCTGCATTGAAGGGGCGGCCATGAACGTGCGCATCAACATCGGCCAGTTAAAGGATGAAAAATTCAAGTCAGAGCTTCAGGAAAAAGTTCGAAAGCTGCGCACCGAATCCCAGGCGCAGTTCGAGGAGATCACCCAGACTGTAGAAGGAAAGCTTGCTTAAACGATTCCGTTGGAAGACAGGCGTCGCGCCTGTCATGGCAGACGGGCTTCTAACCTGTCGCGTCTTTCTTCGACAGCCATCGACGGCTGTCTGCCTTGACAGGCCGGGAGGCCTGTCTTCCGACTAGCTATGAGCTTCCTGGCCGTTCTTCAAGCATCGCAATTAGTCACGCTAGCCGGTCCAAAGCGTCCGCGCGTCGGCGCGGAGTTGTCCGAGATCGGGATCATTCGCGATGGCGGAATGCTGATCCGCGACGGTAAGATCGACATGATCGGGCCGAGCGATGAGATCGAGAAGGAATCGGGCGGTGCAGAGATTGTTGATGCGGGTGGACGCGTTGTTCTGCCCGGATTTGTTGATGCGCATACGCACCTAGTTTTCGCCGGAAATCGGCTGGATGATTTCGAGCGACGTGCTCGGGGCGAAACTTACGCGCAAATCGCAAAGGCTGGCGGCGGTATTTGGTCAACGGTGGAGAAGACGCGCGCGGCCAGTGACGTCGATCTTTTCGCACAGGCCAAAAAGCACACGGAATGGTTTCTACGCTGCGGAACCACAACGGCTGAAGGAAAGTCCGGTTACGGCCTAACGACTGAACACGAACTGAAGATTCTCCGCATAATGCGGCGGCTTAATAAGGAGACGCCGCTGGAAATTGTGCCGACGTTTCTGGGCGCGCATGCAGTTTCGCGCGAGATGCGCGCTGATGAATATGTCGATCTTGTGACCAACGAAATGCTGCCGCGAGTGGCGCAGGAAAAGCTGGCGGAGTTTTGTGATGTTTTTTGCGAAGGCGGTTACTTTGAAATTGAGCAATCGCGCAGAATCCTGAGCGTAGCCAAGAAGCTGGGATTGAAATTACGCGGTCACGTCGATCAACTTTCCAACTGCGGTGGCGCGAGATTGATGGCGGAGTTAGGCGCGACGACGGCGGATCACCTGGAGAAAACAGACGAACTCGGGATTGTGGCGTTGAAGTCCAGGAACGTTCAGCCGGTCCTGTTGCCCGGTTCGGTTTACGCGCTTGGATCGACCTCATACCCGCGCGCGCGAGAGATGATTGAGACTGGACTTGCTGTGGTGCTCGCAACGGATTTCAATCCGGGTTCCTCGCCGACGCCGAGCATGTCCATGATTTTGTCTCTCGCCTGCACGCAGCTAAAGATGTCGCCTGCGGAAGCAATCACGGCAGCGACAATTAACGCTGCTTATAGTCTCAATCGCGGAAACAAGATCGGTTCGCTTGAGCGAGGTAAGCTCGCCAACTTCTCTGTTTTCGATTGCGAAGATTATCGCGAGCCGGCGTACTGGTTCGGAATTCCGTCGATGCATTCTGTTTACGTGCGCGGCCGACGTGTCCTGTTACGGGCGGACGAAAATTAATGCGACGCTCATAGAGCGCCGCTACAGTAAAACCATTGATGAAAGTCGAAGTTGAAAAGCAGCCCGGGTCGATTTCTACGCTGCACATCGAATTGCCGTCCGATGAGGTTTCCAAGGAGTGGGACTCAATCGCAAACAGCTTCGCGCGCATTGCGAAAATTCCAGGTTATCGGCCGGGCAAGGCGCCGCGCTCGGTGATCGAAAAAAGATTTCGCAAAGAAATTCAGGAAGAGTTGACCAAAAAACTCGTCTCGAAGAGTTACCACGACGCAATCGAGCAGGAACAATTGCGCGTTGCTTCATTGGCCAACATCGAAGACGTCCAATTCGGCGAAGACAAGTCGATGCGCTTCCGCGCGACCGTGGTTACTACGCCGGTGTTCGACCTGCCGGAATACAAAAACATTCCTGTGCAGTTGCCCGAGACGAGCGTCTCCGATCCGGAGGTCGACGCGGCGCTTGAGCGCTTGCGCGATCAATCGGCAGACTTTGTCGACGCACCAGAGCGCGGGCTGCAAATGGGAGATTTTGCGGTGATCGACTTCGAAGGCTCAATTGACGGCAAGCCGGTCAGTGAAATTGCACCGCAGGCGAGCAAGAATCTTCACGGTGGCAAGAAATTCTGGCTACATCTCGCGCCCGATAATTTTCTCCCGGCATTCTGCGAGCAGATGACCGGACAGAAGCGCGATGAAGCGCGGAAGATCACCATCGCTTTCCCGGCGGATTTTCCGGTCAAAGAGCTGGCGGCCAAAGAGGCGTGCTACGCGGTTACGCTACGCGAGATAAAAGAAAAAGTTCTGCCGCCGCTTGATGATGCTTTCGCGGAGAAGTTGGTTCGGGGAAAGACGCTTGTCGATCTACGTCAAATGATCGAACACGACCTCGAACACGAGAAAGAACATGAGCGCGAGCGGGCGAAAGAGGGACAGGTCGTAAAGTATTTGCACGAGCGCATTCAATTTGAGTTGCCGCCTGTTTTGCTGAAAAACGAGACACGACGCGTTTTAGGAGAGCTAGTGCAACGAAATCGCGAGCGGGGCATTCCTGATGAAATGCTTAAGGACAAAGAGAAAGAGCTTGTTGAGAGTGCCGCAGCGCTCGCCGCCCACCGGTTAAAGACCAATTTCATTCTGCATCGTATCGCGGAACGCGAAAAGATTGAAGTTTCGCGCAAAGATATCGATCTACGGATCAGGCAGGAAGCAGCGCGGTACGATGTTTCCGTCGACAAAATGCGCAAACAATTGGAAGAGCACGATGGCCTTAATCCCCTCGCTGAACAGATCCTGCTAGGCAAGACTCTTGATTTCCTGAAGGCGAATGTTAGCGTCGACAAGACGGAAGAAAGCACTGTTGGAGAATCATGAGCGTATCCAGGAAAAATCGATCGCAATCGGTGCTGATTCCGATGGTTGTGGAGCAGACCGGTCGGGGTGAACGCAGCTACGACATTTACTCACGGCTGCTTAAAGATCGCATTGTTTTCATCGGGACGCCGATGGACGACCACATTGCCAATCTGGTGATCGCGCAGTTGCTCTTTCTGCAAATGGAGGACTCGAAAAAGGACATCAACATCTATATCAATTCGCCGGGTGGCTCGGTAACGGCCGGACTGGCGGTTTACGACACCATGCAGTTTCTCACGTGCGATGTGACGACCTATTGCCTCGGGATGGCCGCGAGCATGGCTGCGGTTTTGCTTTGCGCGGGGACCAAGGGCAAACGGTTCGCGCTCCCGAATTCAGATATCATGATCCATCAGGTTTCCGGCGGCGCTCAGGGGGCGGCGAGCGACGTCGAGCGTCAGGTCGATTACATGTTCAAGCTGAAGAAGCGCCTCATCAAAATCATCGCCCAACACACCGGTAAATCCGAGGAACAGGTGCGGCTCGATTCGGACCGCGATTATTATATGTCCGCTCAGGAAGCGAAGGCGTACGGTTTGGTGGACGAAGTAATTAAGTCTCGCAAGGAAGTGAAGCTGCTCGACGGCACAACCCCTCCTTCCGGCGACCGGTCGGTAGAAGTCGCTGAGGCCGCTTTGCCGCGAAAGGCCGGGGGATAAGAGCTCCTTTTCTAACAACCAAATATGGCTCGCGCTTCCAACCTCACCATGTGCTCGTTTTGTGGCAAGAGTCACGCCGAGGTGCGCAAATTAATCGCAGGGCCGGGAGTCTATATCTGCGACAGCTGCATAAACGTTTGCAAAAGCATCCTCGACAAAGAGCTCAACGAGGATGCCCGGCGTCAGTCCTCCAACATTCGCGTGCCGAAGCCGGCAGAAATCCGGCGCTTGCTC
>Ga0209056_10008365_pt1 | contig 10615 bp, 8 predicted proteins | sample GraSoiAngelo_114_FD_185876 | JGI IMG/M metagenome (GOLD analysis project Ga0209056, IMG submission 185876) | Grasslands soil microbial communities from the Angelo Coastal Reserve, California, USA - 14_0903_13_40cm (SPAdes) (version 2) | ecosystem: Environmental > Terrestrial > Soil > Grasslands ...
CCAACACCATACCCGGCGGCGCGACGCCCTCTCGCGGGAGAGCGAACCGGAGCACGGTTTGCTGTCCCGCGGGCGCGGCCGCCCCGATGTCGAGGCCGGTGGCGAAGCCGGGCGCCTCGAACCTGAATCGGGAAACCAGCGGCAGCCGCGGCACCACGACCCGCGCCATTGGAGCGACGCCGAGGAATTCCCATTCCGCCCCGGAGCCGTTGTAGGACTGGCGGTACACCCGCGCCCCGGCCGGCGAGCCTTCGATCCTCACGGTGTCCGTGAACGCCGCGCGGAGGGCGGCGACGCTCGAATCGTGGGGTAGCGTCGCCTCGAGTTGGGCGGCGAGCAGATCGGCGCGCTCCCAGTCGCCTGCGGCAACTCGCGCCCGGAGCTGCGGGATGCCCTCGTACCGCGCCCACAGAACGCCCGGAATCCCAGTGGCCCACGCGCCGATCACGAGCAGCAGGAGAAGCGCGAAAGCCAGGAGACCATTACGGCGCCAGGGGGACCGAACAGTGTCCGCAGCAGCCGGGACCACGTCGGGGTGGACCCGACCTCGCTCCGCCGCGACCGGGCTCGGCCTGGGGAGCAGATCGCCGGCGGAGACAAAGACCTGCGGCTCGACGCGCGCGCGAATCGTCTCCATCAGGGCACGCGTCTCCGGTGACGGTGCGACGTCGAGATCGAGCGCGAGCCGGTCTGCGAAATCCTCATACTCGCGCACGGCGTCCGCGCGGCGGCCGACATGATCGAGCAATCTCAGGAGTCGCCGCAGCGCGCTTTCATCGTACGGTCGGATCTCAATCGCCCGCTTCGCCCAACTCGCCGCTGCTACGTCGTCACCAGTTTTCTCTGCTTCCTTCGAGAGGTCCAGCGTCGCCGCGAGGGCTCGCTGGGCGAGGTGCTTCCGCTCTTGATCCAACCACTGTTCGAATTCACCGCTCCCGGACATATGGAATCCGTAGAGTAATTCGCCGCGGTACAAGGCTACGGCGGATTCTGCGTTGCTCGCGTCCACAAGCTCCTCGAATTGCGGGACGTCGCACCAGACCCGCGACCGCTCAACACTCAGCTCTTCTTCGCCGCGGCCCACTACTGCTTCGGCACCAAGCACGTGACGCAGTGAATGCACGGTCTGTCTGAGAGCGTTCCGCGCGTGCGCTTGATCGAGATCGGGCCAGAACAGAGCGAGGAGGGCGTCCCGCCGATGGAACCCTCGTGGTCGAGCACAAGCAAGGTAGGCCAGGAGCGCGAGGCTCTTGGGACGACGCAACACCGGTGTGACATCGCGGCCGGCGTCGAGCAGGTCGACCGAACCGAGCAAATGCAGCTTGAGCATTACCGAGATCCAAAGGCCGTTAGGGGCCCACTAACGGCAGCATAACGACTAGCAAGCGTTGAAGTGGTAGGCTGCACAGCCGCTTGTAAAGAGCCCGCGAACCCTTGAATGGCGAACGCTTCTCGTCTGGAGGCTGTGTGAACTCGGCGCTTGCTCGTTGCCTCATGGTCATCGGCGACCGCGCCGGCGACGTGCTCACGGTCGTCGAGTGCCACGCCGGGACCGCCCCCGGACCGTTTGCTGCCAGCACCGCATTCCTGCGACTCAAACCTGGGGAGGATTGATCGATGACTCATCTGCCACGCCTCCGTTGCCTTGCTGCCTTCTGCGTTGTCGTTGCCACCCTCGCGTGCGAGCGGGGCCTACCACTCGAGCCCGCTCCTTCGGTGTCCGCGGCGTCGTCTGGAGGCGGCAGTCCCCCAGCCGCACCATCCGGCACAGTCGCGAGTGCGTTTGGCTTCAACCGGATCAACGTCGGATGGACCGATAACTCGACTGATGAGCTCGGATTCGAGGTGTTTCGCTCGACCACCGGGCCGACCGGCCCATTTACTCGACTGAGCGCAACGAGTCAGAACTTCGCGCTATATGTCGACAAGGGGCTGAACGCGACCACGGAGTACTGCTACCAAGTGCGTGCGTTCCGGGCGTCCACTGTCAAGCTGAAATACTCGGCGTTCTCGAATACCTCGTGTGCCACTACGCCTGTAGCCGCCCCACCCGCTGCCCCGTGGGCGCTGACGGCGACTCCGTATCCCTGGCAGATCTCGCTGTGGTGGTCAACCGACATGGTCGCCGTTGACGGCTTCATCATCGAGCGATGCGATGGCACTGTGTGCGGCGATTCGGATTTCCAGGTGATCGACGTGTCCCCCTTCGTCATGTATTCGGACTATTACGCGGTCCAAGGGATGACCTACACCTACCGCGTCCGCGCCTACAACAGCGTCGGCCAATCCGCGCCCTCGAACGAGGCCAGCGCCACCCAGTGCTTCGTGGAAGACAGCGGCGACGGCACCTACATCTGCGTCGGTCCGTGATACCAACGCATTACAACACCCTCGGAGGTGACTCATGAAACCGCAGCTCGCCGCCACAGTCCTACTCGTGCCGTTGCTTGTCGTTGCGTGCGACCCACCCGCGGCGGTCACGACCAGATCGCCGAACCCGCAGTTCGACTTCATGAACGGGCCGGCAGATTTGCCCAACGTCTTCCGCGGTGATTCCGTCCTGCTGTTTGTTTGGGCCGACGTCACGACCAACTACGTGATCGTCGTGAATGCGCCGCCCGGCGGCGTCCACGCGCTGCGCCGCTGCGGCGGGACACTCACCCCCGAACCCCAGCCCGTGCAAACCGTCGGCGAGATGCAGGATGTCTTGCGGCAGCTCCGTTTGCTACGCGACGTGAACATCCACATCTATAGCCCCGTGCCGTCGCCGTTCAGGAACTTCATGGATCTCTGCCAACTCAGTCCCTACGCGCAGGGCAGCGGGAACCTGACCTCGACTGACAACGACCGAACCGTGACGGGCAACGGCGCGGACGCGTTCGGCTTTCGCGCCCAAGGAATCGTCGACTTGGTCAGCGGTGGGAGCGCTCGGGTGCTCGCCGAAAGCGAACGCTTGATCGCTCCTGACGGGACGGTTACCGAGATACTGGTCAAAAACGTGAGGCTCATTCCGCAGTGAGTAGGACCCTGTGTCAGGCGAGGACGTCCTTCAGGGGGCACGTGAATCCCTGAAGGACGTCCTCACCCCCCAGCGAGTCGTCGCTCCCAAAACCGTGAGGCTCCCGTCCTGGCGGTAGACGCGCGCGTCGCGTCGCTGGGGATCGATGACCCACACGATCCTCGTCCCGGCGGCGAGCCAGTCCGCCACCTTGGCGAGCACCTCTGCCGGTCGGTCGTCGGGAGACAGGATTTCGGCAAGCAGATCGGGGGCGAGTTCGGCGTAGCCGCGGCTTCGAATCAGCCCGGTCCGCTCGCGCGCGACAAACGCGACGTCAGGAGCTCGAACACTGTCCGGGTCGGACGCGATCTTGAATCCGGTGTCCTGCGCAAAGATCGCACCCGAGCCATGCCGCTGCACGAAGTCACTCAGATAGTAGGCGAGGTTTGCGGCGAGAGCCCCGTGATGGGTACCGGGTGGCTCGCGGACGATCAATCGCCCCCGGACCAGCTCGGTCACCTTTCCCGGAATCGCGATCCGCTCGACCTCTTCAGCCGTCATCAATGGAGAGGCGCTCACGCTATGCAACATACCATGGAAGACATTCGTAGCAGATTGGCCCCCTAGGATTCGAACCTAGATTGACGGATCCAAAGTCCGCTGTCCTGCCATTGGACGAGGGGCCAGTAACCTGCGGGAGTTGAACTTAATAAGGGGCGAGCCGCCATGCTCGCCCCTTCGTGTTGCCCACCGTAGCTTTTCACGGGTGAACTCGCACCGCTATCCCAACAGCCACGTCTTCTACCGCAAACTCGGCTACGAGTACCCCAAAATCGTCCGCGGGGAAGGGTGCTGGCTGATCGACGAGCGCGGCAAGCGCTACCTCGATGCCGTCGGCGGCGCCTACGTCGCCAACCTCGGCCACTCCAACCCCCACATCGCCGACTCGATTGCCGAACAGTGCCGCCAATTCGGATATCTGTCGGGCACCATGTTCACCCATGGGCCGGTCGAAAATCTCGCCGACGAACTGGCCGAGACGCTCCCGGGCGATCTGTCCAAGCTCTACTTCCTTTGTAGTGGCTCAGAGGCGGTCGAGGCCGCGCTCAAGCTGGCGCGCCAGTACTGGGTCGAGCAGGGACGTCCGAGCAAGCACAAGATCATCGCGCTCAGCCCCGGTTACCACGGCAGCACGTTGCTCGCCCTGTCCGCGTCGGCGCGTGAGGCGCACAAGGCGCCGTTCAAGCCATGGCTCGTCGACGTGCACCGGATTCCTGCGTCCTATCCGTATCGCTGCGAGTGTGGCGGGCGCGGCCCCGCCTGCCCGGTCTGCAGCGCCGCCGTCCTGGAAGAGGCGATCGAGCAGCTCGGTGCCGATACCGTCGCGGCGTTCATCGCCGAGCCGGTGGGCGGGTCCTCGACCGGCGCCTCGACGCCGCGGCCAGATTACTTCAAGCGCGTGCGCGAGATTTGCGACCGCCACGACGTGCTCTTCATCGCCGACGAGGTGCTCGTGGGCGTAGGTCGCACCGGCACGTGGTGGGCGATCGAACCGTACGACGTCGCGCCCGACATCATGACGTTCGGGAAGGGGATCTCCGGAGGATACGCCGCCCTGTCGGGGATTGCCGCGGGGCAGCGCATCGTCGATACGATCGCGGAGGGATCGGGCAGCTTCGTTCACGCGCAAACCTTCTCGCATCACCCCGTCGCGTGCGCGGCCGGCGTGGCCACGATGCGCTATCTCAAAAAGCACAAACTGGTCGAGCGGTGCGCGCAGATGGGGCGCGTGCTCCACGACCGGATTCGGCTTCTCGGCGACTTGCCGCATGTCGGTGACGTGCGCGGGCGCGGCCTCCTCGCCGGCATCGAGTTCGTCGAAGACAAGTCGAGCCGCTCGCCGTTCCCGCGGTCGCTGAAGTTTGCGGAGCGATTCGCCGATGCGGCGCTCGACGCTGGGCTCACGGTGTGGCCGAACGTCGGCCATGCCGACGGAGTGAATGGCGATCTGGTGATGGTCGCTCCGCCGTTCATTATTACGGAACAGGAAATCGCCGAGATCGTGGGCCGATTCACCATGGCGCTCGCGAAAACGACCGCGAGCCTCAGCGTGCGCGCATGACTGCCGACCGCGACTATCCCCGCATCGTCGTGCCGCCCCCGGGTCCCAAGGCCCGTGGGATCGTCGAGCGGCAGGACCGCTTCGCGTCCACGTCGTATCCCAAGGAGTACCCGCTCGCCGTGGCGCGCGGACAGGGGCCCATGGTCGAGGACGTCGACGGCAATCGCTTCCTCGACTTCATGGCAGGCATCGCTGTCGCTTCCACGGGTTACGGGCATCCGAAAGTCGTGAAGGCGGTGCAGGACGCCGCCGCGCGCTTCCTTCATATCTGCGGCTCGGACTTCTACTACGAGAGCTTCGCGGCGCTGTGCGAGCGGCTCGCGCAGCTCGCGCCCGGGCCGAGCAAGAAGCGGGTGTTCCTGGCGAACTCTGGAACGGAAGCGGTCGAAGGCGCGATCAAGCTCGCGCGACATTCGACGGGCCGCCCCGCCATCATCGGCTTCCTGGGCGCCTTCCATGGGCGGAGCTACGGCGGCTTGAGCCTCACCGCGAGCAAAGCGGTGCAGCGGTCCGGATTCGCCCCGTTTCTGCCCGAAGTCCACCACGTCCCGTACGGCTATCGCTATCGCTGTGAGTATTGTCGCGGCGAGTCGGCCTGCACGACACGCTGCACGTCGTGGATCGAAGAGGAGCTGTTCACCAAGAAAGTGCCGCCGGACAGCGTCGCCGCGATTTTCGTGGAGCCCATCCAGGGAGAGGGTGGCTACGTCGTGCCACCGGCGGGCTACCTCAAGGACCTGCGCGCGATCTGCGATCGCTACGGCATCCTGCTCGTCTGCGACGAGGTGCAGTGCGGCGTGGGCCGCACGGGGAAGATGTGGGCGTGCGAATACGAGGGAATCGAGCCCGACATCCTGCTCTCGGCCAAGGGCCTCGGCAGCGGCATGCCGATCGGCGCGATCATCGCCAAAGAATCGATCATGAAGTGGCAGCCCGGCGCCCATGGAACCACGTTCGGCGGCAACCCGGTGTGTTGCGCCGCGGCGCTCGCCACGCTCGACATCGTCGAGCAGGAGCTGCTGCCCAACGTCGCGAAGATGGGGGATCGGTTGATTACCGGCGCACGCAAGCTGCAGGACAAATACGCGGCGATCGGTGACGTGCGCGGGCGCGGACTCATGGTGGGCGTGGAATTCGTGAAAGACCGCGAAACGCGCGAGCCCGCCCCCGACATTCCTCACGAGATCGTCGGCCGCGCTTTCAAGAAAGGCCTCCTCCTCCTCGGCTGCGGGAAGAGCGCGCTGCGGCTCGCTCCTCCGCTCGTCGTGGATGAGTACGACGTCGACACCGCCCTCCGGATCATCGACGAGTGCCTGCACGAGATGTCGGACTAGCGTCAAAAGTCGTGTCGATGCAGGACGCCGTCGCGCGGCACGTGCGCGACGGCGACGTCGTGGTCATCGAGGGATTTACCCACCTCATCTCGTTTGCTGCGGGACACGAGATCATTCGCCAGCGGCGCCGCGACCTGACGCTGTGCCGGCTGACGCCGGACCTGATTTACGATCAGATGATCGCCGCGGGCTGCGCGAAGAAGCTCGTGTTCTCCTGGGCCGGCAATCCCGGCGTCGGGTCGCTGCACGCGTTCCGGCGCGCGGTCGAAGGACAGACGCTCGAGATCGAGGAGTACTCGCATTTCGGGATGGTGGCGCGATTCTCCGCCGGAGCCGCACGGCTGCCGTTCTGGACGCTGCGCGACTACGCGGGCACCGATCTGCCGCGCGTCAATCCGCGCATCAAAGCGGTGACGTGCCCGTACACCGGCGAGGAGCTGGCGACGGTCCCGGCCTTGAATCCCGACGTCACGATCGTGCACGCGCAGCGCGCCGACGCGCAGGGCAACACGCAGATCTGGGGACTGCTCGGCGTGCAGAAAGAGGCGGCGTTCGCCTCGCAGCGTGTGATCGTCGTCGTGGAGGAGTTGGTGGACGAGCGCGTGATCCGCTCCGATCCGAACCGGACGCTGATTCCGGCGACGATCGTGAGTGCCGTCGTGGTCGAGCCGTGGGGCGCGCATCCGTCGTACGCTCAAGGGTACTACGACCGCGACAACGAATTCTACATCGGCTGGGACACGATCTCGCGCGAGTCCGCAGGGCTCAGTCATTATCTCGACGAATTCGTCTACGGCGTGCGTGACCGCGCCGAGTACATGCAGAAACAGCCGAGGCTGGCGGAGCGGCTCAAGGCGGGAGAGCAGCGCTGCGCCGGAGTCAATTACGGCTTCTGACTACACAGCTGACGAGATGATGGCCGTCGTCGCCGCGCGCGAGCTGGCGGACGGCGAGGTCGTGTTCGTCGGGATCGGGCTGCCGAACCTCGCATGCAATCTGGCGCGGCGCACCCACGCACCGAATCTCGTCCTCATCTACGAGTCGGGTGCAGTCGGTGCGACCCCCTCGCGGCTGCCGGTCTCGATCGGCGATCCCGCACTCGTCACCGGCTCGCTGATGGTGTGCGGCATGGCGGACGTGTTCCAGCTCTTTCTCCAGAACGGTCGCATCGAGGTCGGTTTTCTCGGCGGCGCACAGGTGGATCGACATGGCAACATCAACACCACGGTCATCGGACCGTATGCGCGGCCCAAGGTCCGCCTCCCCGGTTCGGGCGGCGCCGCGGAGATCGCGATCCACGCCCAACGCATCCTGATCGTTTCAAAGCTTTCGCCCCGTTCGTTTCCCGAGCGCGTGGACTTTCTCACGAGCCCGGGGCAGCGCGTCGCCAAAGTCATCACCGACAAGGGCGTGCTGGAACGCGACACTGCGAGCGGCGACCTCGTGCTCGCCGGACTGTATCCGGGTGTCGAGGCAACGGACGTCCGCGCGGGCGTTGGGTGGAAGCTCGAGTCCCGGGCAAAGCTGAATCGCTTGGAGCCACCCACCACCACGGAGCTGCAGTTGTTGCGGGAGGTCCTGGACCCGCAACGGCTCTATCTCAAATCATGATTCTTGCCCTGGCGCTGGTCCTGCAGACGAACTCTGACTCGCTGGCGCTCCGCGTCCGCCAGCTCGCCGACACGTATCTCACGGCGTACTTCGCGCAGCATCCCGACGAGGCGACGCTCGACGGTGTGGCGAACACACGGCACGACCGGTTGCCGGACAATTCGCCCGCGGCGCTCGCGCGCTGGCAGGAGCGCGAGGATGCCTGGCTCGCGACGCTCAAACGGATCGATCCGAAGCGATTGGCGGGGCGGCCGGAGTGGGTCTCGTATGGCATCATGCGCGATGCCATCGAAGGCTCGGTGGCGACGCGTGTGTGTCGCTTCGAGCTGTGGAGTGTGGCGCACACCGGTGGCGGGTGGCTCTCGACGATTACGTCGCTCGCGGCGCTCCAGGGCGTGGGTACGGAGGATGCACGGCGCCAGCTTCTCGCGCGCTGGCACGCCATTCCCGCTTACATCGCGACCGAGACGGCGAATCATCGCGAAGGGTTGCGGCGTGGCTACACGGCGCCGCGGGGAAACGTACAAATCGCGCTGAACGAGATCGATACGGTCCTCGCCACGCCAACGGAGCAATCGCCGCTCTACGACCCCGCGCGCCGTGATTCCACGCCGGGGTTCCGTGCCGAGCTCGCGCATGTGATCGAGGGCGAGATCGTGCCGGCGATGCGGGCGTACCGGGATTTCCTCGCAGCCGAGTATCTGGGGCGCGCGCGCACGGCGATCGGCGTATATGCGAACCCGCACGGGTCGGATTGTTATCGCGCCAGCATTCGTGCGACGACCGGCCTTACGCTCACCGCGGATTCGGTGCACCGGTTGGGAATCGCGACGGTCGAGCAGCTCGAGCAGGAGATGGAGCGGATCGCGATCCGCGCGTTCGGCACCAGCGACGTCTCCCGGTTGCTCGAGCGTTTGCGCAGCGACACCGCCTACACGTTCCGCACGCGTGAGGAAATGCTGGAGCGAGCGCGAGACGCATTGGAGCGGGCGCGCGGCGCGATTCCGCGCTGGTTTGGCCGGCTGCCAAGAGCGCCCGTGGTGGTCGAGCCGTACCCGGCATTCCGTGAACGCCAGAGCGTCGGCGAGTGGAATCCGCCCGCGGAGGACGGCAGCCGGCCCGGCATCTACTACCTCTCGACCTACGATCCGCGGCACAAGTCGCGCGCCGACCTCGAGCCGCTCTCATTCCACGAAACTATTCCCGGCCATCACCTGCAGGGCACGATCGCGCTCGAGCGCGGCGACACGATTCCCGCGATCGCGCGCTACTTCTGGTCGCCCGGCATGGGCGAGGGCTGGGCCGAGTACGCCGAGCAGCTCGCGGACGAAATGGGATTGTATTCCTCGGACACCGCGCGCTTTGGGATGCTCGCGGACATCACACTCTCGGCGACGTTGCTCGTCGTGGACACGGGTATCCACGAGTTCGGCTGGACGCGCGTGCAGGCGATCGACTACATCCGCGAGCACACGCACGTGCCGCTGCTGAGGGCGGAGGTCGGGGTCGATCGCTATCCGGTCTGGCCGGCACAGGGCTTGTCCTACGGACTGGGACGGCTGGAGATCCGGCGGCTGCGCGCATTCGCGCAGCAGAAGCTGCGCGACCGGTTCGACATCCGCGTATTCCACGATCGCGTGCTCGAAAACGGCGCGGTGCCGCTCCCGATGCTGCGTCTCGCGATCTATCGATGGCTCGACGCCTCGCGCTGATGGATCGCCGATGTGTGATCGGCGTCGCGTTATTGGTAGCGGCGCAGCATGCTGCGCCCCTACCCATCACACCGCGTCTGTACGCCCAACGACAGCCTGTTCTGCAACAGGTCGATCTGCCGCACGCCTACTACTGGCGCGAGATGTATGTGCCGCAAGCGACGAGCGGTCCCAGCTCCGCAACCTGGTCGCCGGACGGCAGCGAGCTGATCTACTCGATGCAGGGCACGTTGTGGCGGCAACGGATTGGATCGCCGACGGCCACGCAGCTCACCTCCGGGCCGGTGTATGACTATCAGCCCGATTGGTCGCCCGATGGTCGCACGGTGGTATTCGCGCGCTACGCGCGCGACGCGATCGAGTTGGAGCTGCTCGATCTCGCTTCGGGCAATGTTACCCCGCTGACCGCGAACCACGCCGTCAATCTCGAGCCCCGCTGGTCACCAGACGGCTCGCGCATCGCCTTCGTCTCGTCGGTCTACAACGGACGCTGGCACATCCATGTCCTGAGCCACGAAGTGGCGAAGGATCTGCTTTTCGGCGAACCCGTACGTCTCACGGAAGACAACGAGAGCAACCTGCCACGCTACTACTACAGCAGGTGGGATCATTATCTCTCGCCGACGTGGTCGCCCGACGGCAAGGAGATCATCCTCGTCTCCAATCGCGGCCACATCCACGGCACCGGCGGGTTCTGGCGCATGGAGGCGCGGCCTGGAGCCGCGATGCGCGAGCTGCGCTACGAGGAAACCACGTGGAAAGCGCGGCCGGACTGGTCGCCTGACGGCACCCGCGTCATCTACAGCTCCTACCTCGGCAGGCAGTGGAATCAGCTGTG
>Ga0209056_10008367_pt1 | contig 10613 bp, 9 predicted proteins | sample GraSoiAngelo_114_FD_185876 | JGI IMG/M metagenome (GOLD analysis project Ga0209056, IMG submission 185876) | Grasslands soil microbial communities from the Angelo Coastal Reserve, California, USA - 14_0903_13_40cm (SPAdes) (version 2) | ecosystem: Environmental > Terrestrial > Soil > Grasslands ...
GTAGGGAACGTTCGCCTCCGCCAGGAGCACGTTCATGTGGCCGGGCATGCGGCCCGCCACGGGATGGATGGCGTACTTCACCTCCACGCCGCGCGACTTGAGAAGCTCCGCCAGCTCGCGCACGCCGTGCTGGGCCTGCGCGACCGCGAGCCCGTAGCCCGGGATGATGATCACCCTGCGCGCGTAGGCCAGCATCGTCGCCACGTCCTCCACCGAAACGTCGCGGACCTGCTTGCCCTCGGCGACGTCCGGCCGGGCCGCGCCCTTCGGGCCCCCCGCCTTCACGGCGCCGAACGCTCCGAAGAGCACGTTCGTGATGGGCCGGTTCATGGCCTTGCACATGAGATAGGTGAGGAGCGTTCCCGAAGCGCCCACGAGTGTGCCGCTGATGATGAGCACGTGGTTGTGGAGCGAGAACCCCGTGGCGGCGGTGGCCAGACCCGTGAAGGAGTTGAGCAGGGAGATGACGACCGGCATGTCTCCTCCTCCGATGGGGATCACGAACAGGACCCCAAAGAGGAGCGAGAGCCCCGCGAACCAGGCATAGACGGTGGGATTCGGCTGTCCCGTCCAGACCAGCCACGCTCCGATTCCCACGATCGCCACGAACAGCGCGAGGTTGAGCGGCTTCTGGAGCGGATAGGTCACCGCGCGCTCGGTGACGAGCCCCTGCAGCTTTCCGAAGGCCACGATGCTTCCCGTGAAGGAGATGGCACCGATGAGCGCGCCGACCAGGATGGTGACGCTCATCACCGGGGGAACGGGAAGGTCCGCGCGCGCGAAGCGCAGGTACTCGAGGCTCGAGACGATGGCCGCCGCGCCGCCGCCCGATCCATTGAAGAGCGCGACCATCTGCGGCATCGCGGTCATCGCGACCCGCCGGGCGGCGATGGTACCGATCACCCCTCCCACGACCACTCCCGCGAGGATCGTTCCGTAGCTCACGATCTCGCGGTCGAGGAGGGTGGCGATGAGGGCCAGCAGCATCCCCGCCGCCGCGAGCGTGTTCCCGCGCCGGGCCGACCGGGGAGAGCTGAGCATCTTGATCCCGAGAATGAAGAGGACCGACGCGATGAGATACGCGACCCGAATCGCGTTCGCCGGGGGATGCGGGAGCACCGCTAGCGCCGCCCGCCCGCGAACATCCGCAGCATCCGGTCGGTGACCAGGAATCCTCCCACGACGTTGATCGTGCCCAGCACGACCGCGACGAACGAGAGCGCGGTCACGAAGGGTCCCTCCGGCATTCCGGCCACCAGCATGGCGCCGACCAGAACGATGCCGTGGATGGCATTCGTGCCCGACATGAGGGGCGTATGGAGGATGACCGGAACCTTGGAGATCGTTTCGTACCCGACGAAGATCGCCAGGATGAAGATGGTGAGGTCGGTGAGGAGCTGCTCGATCACGTGCGTTCCGTTCGCGCGATCATGCCGTGGCCGTCGCGGCGTCCTCCAGGCGCTGTCGCGTGGCGGCGTTGACGATCTCTCCGTCGCGCGTCACGCAGGTCCCGCTCGTGATGTCGTCCGTCCAGTCGAGATGAAGGGAGCCCTGCCGCGTGAGATGGAGGAGAAAGGCGGTCACGTTCCGGGAGTACATCTGGCTCGCGTGGACCGGGACCGTGCTCGCGAGCCGGACCGGGCCGTGGATCGTCACGTCGTGCCGGATCACGGTCTCTCCCGGCTGCGTCAGCTCGCAATTCCCGCCCATGTCGGCCGCGAGGTCCACGATGACCGATCCGGGCTTCATCCTCGCGACGGAATCGGCGGGGATGAGCCGGGGGGCCTTGAGGCCCGGGACGCGCGCGGTCGTGATGACGACGTCCGCCTGCGCGACACGCTGCTGGAGCATCTCCATCCCCTGCCGCTGCGCCTCGGGGGAGAGCGCCTTGGCGTAGCCCTGCTCGTCCTGCGCCTCGCGCTCGCTCAGCTGAGGTCCCACGAACTTGGCGCCGAGGCTCTCCACCTCCTCCTTCACCGCGGGGCGCACGTCGTAGGCCTCGACCACCGCTCCGAGCCGGCGCGCCGTGGCGATGGCCTGGAGCCCGGCCACCCCCGCGCCCACGATCAGAACGCGCGAGGGGGCGATGGTTCCCGCCGCCGTCACGAGCATCGGGAGGATCTTGGGGAGCGTATCGGAGGCGATCAGCACCGCCTTGTATCCGGCGATGGTGCTCATCGAGGAGAGAGCGTCCATCCGCTGGGCACGGGTGGTGCGCGGCATCATGTCCATGCTGAAGCTCGTGATGCGCCGCCGGGCCAGGATCTTCACGGCGTCGATGTTGCTCAGCGGCCGGAGCATGCAGATGAGCGCGGCCCCTTCGCGGATCAGCTCGGCCTCGTGCGCGTTCAGCGCCCGGTTGGGGAGCGGCGGCTGAATTTTCAGGACGACGTCGGAGCGGGACCAGAGCTCGGCGGCGCTCGAGACGAGGGACGCTCCCGCCTCCTCGTACGCGCGATCCTCGAAGAAGGAGCCCTTTCCCGCGCCCGTTTCGAGGATCACGTCCCAGCCCGCGGCCTTGATCTGCTTCGCCGATTCGGGTGTCACCGCGACGCGGCGCTCGTTCGATCCGATCTCTTTCGCGATGCCTGCGATCAATCGACGAACCTTTCGGAAACAAAGGGAATCGGAATCCTTTAGGATGTCCCTCGACTTCGGACGGAAGCCGGAATCCTACCAAAAGAGGGAGAGCCTTGTGAAACGATTCCCAAGCGCGCGGCGCGCGAAAGCACGCCGTGCCCGCCCGCGAGGCGCACAGCCGCGCTCACGATCCTCGAAACGCGTCCCCATCACTCCCGCGCTCCGCGCGTACCTGCGAAAGACCGACGAATATCGCGCAGGCCGCGACCCGATCGCGCTCATGAAGCAAGCGCCGGCGAAATTCGCGCGCGCCGTCGCGGGCCTGAGCCCGAACCAAATGCGAAAACGGCCCGCGCGGGGAAAGTGGAGCATCGTGGAGATCCTGGGCCATCTTCAGGACACCGAGGTCGTCTACGGATACCGCCTCCGGTTCTCGCTGGCCCAGCCCGGCGCGAACCTCGAGGGATACGACCAGGAAGCCTGGACGGAGCGCCTTCGCCACCGCCGCGGGAACGGCAGGAGGCTGGTGGAGCGGATCCGCGCCCTTCGCGAGGGGACGCTCGACGTGATGGGCCAGGTGCCGCGCCCGCGCTGGAAGCGCGGCTACGGAATGCACAGCGAGCGGGGAAAGCAGACGGTCCGCCGGACGCTCGAGCTGATCGCCGGGCACGACCTGAACCACCTCGATCAGATCAAGGCGATCCGGAAGAAATTCGACTGGTAGCGGAGATGGGCCGGGAGCGCTAGAAACAGCTCCGTTCCGCCGTGATGTACGCCTAATGCGCCGGTGCCCAGGCCCCGCGGGTCGCGTCCACGAACGCGCGCATCAACTTTCGCGTGGTATCCGACGAGGAGATCCGCTCCGGGTGCCAGTGGACCCCGAGGATGAATGGGTGGTCGGTGCGCTCGATGGCCTCCACGATGCCGTCCGGGCTTCGCGCGGAAACACGGAATCCAGGTGCCACGTCGCCGATCGCCTGATGATGGAAGGAATTCACGCTTGCGGACTCCACGCCCAGCGCCCGGGCGAGGATGGTGCCGGGCTCGATGCGGATCGTGTGCTGGGCGCCGTCTTCATGGGGCAGCGCCCCTGGAACATCGTCGGGAATGTGCTGCAGCAACGTGCCCCCGAACGCGACATTCAGGGTCTGCGTGCCCAGACAAATCCCCAGAACAGGCATCCCCCGGTCCTTCGCCTCCCGGGCGAACGCGAAATCGGAAATGGTGCGCTCGCGCGGCGCGATCATGTCCGGGTGGCGGGCGGTCTGGCCGTAATGGGAGGGATCGATGTCGAGACCGCCGGTCAGCATCAGTCCCTCCACGCGCTCCAGAAGCTCCCGCGCCTCTTCGCGGTTTCCAACGAGGGGCAGGATGACGGGAAGAGCGCCGTTCTCCGCGATCAGCGAGACGTAATTGGGATTCAGGGAGTACTTGCTCTTCCCGTCGATGATCGAGAACGTGGGAGCGATTCCAATGACGGGTCGCGCCATCAGTAGCCTCGCTCGAGATCGACGCGATTCAGGAGCGGCAGGCCCGCGCCGTCACGGCGCAGGTTCTCGCGGAAGAGGCGCATGGCACGGGGCCAGAAGCCCGTCGAGCCGCCGGAGATATGGGGCGTGAGGATCACGTTCCTTACGTTATAGAGTTCGCTCTCCCGGGGCAAGGGCTCGGTCTCGAAGACGTCGAGCGCCGCCCCGCCGACCTGCCCCTCGCGCAGCGCCGCCGCGAGATCCCGCTCGCGCACGATCTTTCCGCGCGCCACGTTCACGAACCAAGCGCCGCGCTTCATCTGCCGGAACGCGGCTGCGTCGAAGATTCCCTCCGTCTCCGGCGTGAGCGCGGCCGCGACCACCACCGCGTCCGATTCCCCGAGCATCGAGCCCAGCTCGCTCGGTCCCAGGACGCCCTCGATCCGCGGCTCCTCGGCCGGGAGGCCAAGCGCGCGCAGGAGATCGGGCTCCCAGGCGGGCGCCGAGAGGGGATTCCGCCGGACCGCGATGACCCGCATGCCGAACGCGAGCGCGCGGCGGGCGATCTCGCGACCGATGGCGCCGTAGCCGAAGAGCCCGAGGGTGCGCCCGTGAAGCTCCTGGGGCCGGCCGGAGCCGACCCACCATCGCTCCCGGTCGAGGCGATTCTGGATCTGGTCCTGGATGGCGCGATCGAGCTGGCGGGCGAGCGCCACCAGCATTCCCATCGTGTGCTCCGCGATGGGGACGGCGTGGACGCCGCGCGAATTCGTGAGGACGATTCCGCGCTCCCGCACCGCGGGCGTGATGAAGGTGCCCACGCCGGCGGCGGGGGCGTGGATCCAGCGCAGGCGCGTGCCGCGCGCGACCAAGGCATTGCCCGGCGCCCAGGAGAAGAGGATCTCCGTCTCGCGGACCTTCTCCTCGAGCTCCTCTTTGGAATGGGTGCGCGTGACCTCGACGTCGGGGAAGTCGCGTCGAAGGAGGTCCACCTCCTCCTCGGGGACCCTCCACGCCTCCGTGGCGTGGAAGAGCCCGAGAAGGAGGCGGCGCACCGGGGGTGGTCTGCTCCCTACAGCGTCGGGCCCGAGTCGTGGAGCATGATCCGCCTCAGCAGCACGACCGGAAGGGCGCCCTGAGAGAGGATCCGCGCATGGAAGCGCGCGAGGTCGAATTTGTCCCCCTCGGCCTTCGCGACGTCGTCCCGGAGCTTCCGGATCTGGAGGGAGCCCAGCGTGTACACGAGGTAGGTCGGATCGAATGCGGCGCGGTAGGCCTCGCGCTCGGCGTTGCCGCGCTCCATGTGGGCGTGCGTCATGAAGAGCGCGATCGCGTCCTCCATCGGCATGCCCTTCGTGTGCACCCGGATGCCCACCTGGAAACGGCACGCGCGCACGAGCGACCAGCGCAGCATGCCGAACTCGGCCCGGGGATCGTCCTTGTGGAACCCGTGGTCGATCAGCTGCTCCTCGCAGTAGAGCGCCCACCCCTCGGCGAAGCTCCCGCAGTACAGATTCTGGCGCACCAGGCTCGGGGCCCGCTTCGCATAGAGGAAATGAACGTAGTGGCCGGGGTAGGCCTCATGGATCGAGGTGGAGGGCAGCATCCAGCGGCTGTAGCCCTGGAGATGCTGCTCGACCCGCGCGGAATCCCAGGCCGCGTTGGGCAGCGAGATGTTGTAGTAGGCCTCGCTGGCCTTCTTCTCGTAGGGCCCGGGCGCATCGAGGCTCGCGAACGAGCGCTCGGCCGCGAAGGAGGGCGTCGGGCGCACTTCGCAGCGAACCTCGGAGGGAACGTCGATGAACCGGGAGGAGATGCAGTAGGAGCGGATCTCCTCCAGGAGCCCCTTCGTGTAGGGGATCAGCTCCGCCTTCGTGGGATGATCGGCGCGCATGCGCTGGAGCAGCTCCTCCTGCGTCGCGTTGGGATCGATCTTCTTCGCGGTCTCCGCGTAGCGCGCCTCGAGCCGCTTCAGCTCCTGACCTCCCACCTCGAGGAGCGAATCGAGCGAGAGGTCCACCATCTCGTCGTAGTGGAGCTTCTTCCGGTAGCGCTCCTCGCCGAGCACGTAGGATCCATGGGCCGTGGGCATCAGGTCCTTCTGGATCCAATCGATGTACTGGCGGGTGGCCGCCACCGCGGCCGCTTTCGCGTCTTCGTAGCTCTTCCAGAGCGCCGGATCTTTCACCGAGGAGAACGCCGGGGGCACCTCCTTGTCGAGAAACTCGATCGTGCCTCCCAGGTCCTCGGCCCCGAAGCGCGCGAACATCTCGGGCGGGTTCTTCACGTTCTCCTTCCCGCTCGCGAGGAGGCGGGGCACCTGGCGGAGGCGCGCCGTCACCATGCGCAGCCGCTGCTCCGGAGGCGCGTAGTTGCGCGCGATCAAGGCGAAGATCGTGGGGCCGTAGTTGTAGGTGCTGGGGTCGTTCTCCCAGCCCCGGATCTCGGTCAGATCGAAGAGGTGGCCTTCCACGCCTCGCGCGAAGAGGTCGTAATCGACCCTCGCGGAATCGCTGAGCTTGGAGGCATCGATCTTCCTCGTTTCGTCGAGCACGCTCCTCGTGCGCTCGATCTCCCGGTCGATCGCGGGACGCGAAAGGTCCGTGAGAAGGCTGTCGTATTGGTGGAGCCCCGACGTGGTCGCCCACCCGGGCGCGAACGCGTAATAGCCGTGGAAGTAGCGGCTCGCCAGCGCGGAGAGCCGCTTCTCGGTGGGGTTCCCGGTCCGGGTGACCGGAGCGAGCGGATCGGCGGCCTGGGAGAGACCGGTGGAGAGAATCAGCGCGAGAAGGGTGCAGGGCAAAGCGCGAAAGCGGCTCATCGTTGGGTTCCTCCTGGAAGTTCGGCCGAGTCGGCGACGGTATCACGGCCGCGTCCGAAAATCATCTGGACGGAAACGAGGAGGAGGAAGATCGCGAAGATACGGGACAGCGTGCCGGATTCGATTCGATGCGCGAGGAGCGCGCCCAGGAGCGCCCCCAGGGCTCCGCCCGCCATCAGCGATGGGAGGAGCGCCCGGACCACGTGGCCGTGGCGCGCGTGGCTCCAGGCGCCGACGATCCCGGTCGGGAGGATCATGAGCAGCGACACCCCTTGCGCCACGTGCTGCGGAACACGCTCCGCGAGAACGAGGATCGGGACCAGGATCGTGCCGCCGCCGACGCCCAGGAGTCCCCCCAGGATGCCCACGACGGCGCCCAGCAGAATGTTCAGCGGCGGGGGCCAGGGGTGGGGCGGTCCTGCGTTGGCTGGGGCCGTGATCAGAATCTTCACGGCGGTCAGGACCATGAGAAGGCCGAGCGCCTGGCGGAGTCTCCTCGCGGTTTGTCTTCGCGCGAGTGCCGCGCCCAGGAGCACTCCCGGGACGGCGCCGAGTGCGAGGTAGAGCGCGAGCCAGAGATCGAGGTTGCCCTGTCGAAGGTAGGGAACGGCCGCGACGAGCGCGGTCGCGGTGACGAAGGCGAGGGACGTCCCCTGGGCCTCGTGCTGGCGCGTCCCAAGGGCGTGAACGAGGAGCGGGACGAGCAGGATGCCGCCCCCCACGCCCATGAGGCCTCCCAGGGCGCCGGCCAAGAATCCGAAGACGAAGGGCACGGCGGTCGTCCTCATGGAAGCGCGCACCGTATCACAGCTTCCGCTCGCGCGCGTTGACAATGCGCGCCGCCGGTCGCTACGCTCATCCCGCCACACCGGCTATGGTCAACCTACCTCCGATCAAACCTTCGCGCCTTCTGTGGACGCTGCTCTTCCTGGGGGCGCTTCTCGTGCTCGTCAACGGGACCGTGATCTACGCGATCCAGACCGCGCATCACTTCCTGGACGAGGAGCTGGGGAAGCGCTTCGAGGCGACCGCGCACACGGCGGCGCTCCTGATCCAGTCGGATCAGCTGGACGCGCTCTTTCCCGGGACCGCGGATTCGCTTCGCGCCGACTTCGAGGCGACGATGGACGCGGTCGAGGCGGCGGACGCGGTGCGCGAGCAGTGGCGAAGGCTGGCCGACGGCGCGGGCGCCTCGAACATCCTCCTCCTGGATCCCGACCACCGCGTCGTCCTGGCGCTGCGGCAGTCCACCACGATGGTGGACCGGGCCACGCTGGACGAGGCCGCGTTCACGCGCGCCATGATCGGCGAGGCCGCCCATTCGAAGCTCTTCGAGGAAGGGGCGACGTATCTCAAGGCCGGCTACGCGCCGGTGATGCAGTACGACGGACGCATCGTCGGAGCGGTGGTGGTGGAGGGAGGGTCGAGCGCCTTCACGCCGCTCGTGCAGGTCCGGGCCTCGCTCTACGGTGCCGCGCTCCTGGCCTCGATCCTGGTCGTGCTGGTAGGATTGGGGTACGTGCGCACCCAGGCGCGCCTCGCCCGCATCGAGGAGCGCATGGACCACGCGGATCTCCTCGCCACGGTGGGGCAGGTCGCGGCCGGGGTGGCGCACGAGATCCGAAATCCGCTGGCCGTGCTGCGCGGCGCCTCTTCGCGCCTCCAGCGCGTGGAGCAGCTGACCGACGCGCAGCGCCGCGAGCTCCTGGGGATGCTGGACGAGGAAGTGCAGCGGATGGGGGACGTCGTCCAGACCTTCCTCGACCTCTCCAAGAGGCGGGACGCCGAGGCGACCGTGTTTCCTCTCCGCCCGGTGCTGGAGCGCTCGATGGAGATCATGAACGTCGAGCTTTCCCGGTGCGGGGTCCGGTCCGCGGTGCGCTGGGAGGCCGAAGACTGGGTATCCATCCGTGGAAGGCCCCAGGCCATGCACCACCTGTTCCTGAATCTCGCTCTGAACGCGCGCGACGCGATGCCGGAGGGGGGCGAGCTGACGATCCTCGTCCAAGCCAAGAAATCCGAACTGCGGATATACTTTCAGGACAGTGGCCCGGGGGTGCCCCGGACCATCCGCTCGAAGATCTTCGAGCCCTTCTTCACGACCCGCGCCCAGGGCACCGGCCTGGGACTGGCTTTCGTGGAGCGGATCGTCCTCGAGCATGGAGGGACGATTTCCGTCGGCAGCTCACCCAGCGGCGGCGCCCAGTTCCAGATCCACCTGCCGATCGAACGTGAGAGGGAAATGAGACAGGGAGATGAGTGACCGAATCCTGATCGCCGAGGACAACAAGAACCTGTGCCGGATTCTCGAGAGCGCCCTGAGCGAGGCAGGCTACGAGGTCGCGGTGGCGCTGGGCGGGGACGCCGCGGTGCACGAGATCAAGTCCCACCCGTTCGATCTCGTGATCTCCGACATGCGGATGCCCGGGGCTTCCGGATCGGTCGTGTTCCAGGAAGCGCGGGCCCAGGAGTACCAGCCCGATGTCATCCTCATGACCGCCTTCGGCGACACGCGCGAGGCCGTGCGGCTCATGCGGGACGGGGCGGCGGACTACATCCTCAAGGATTTCGATCCGGAGGAGCTGGTGACGCGCGTGGGGCAGGTGCTCGAGCGCCGCAGGCTCAAGCAGGAATCCACCCTCCTGAAAAACCGGATCGAGACGCTGAAGGAGCAGGTCCCCCTCCATCAGTTCGACATGATCGTGGGGCAGAGCCGCGCGATGCGCGACGCGCTGGGCCTGGCCGAGCGCGTGGCCCGAACCGACGCGAACGTGCTCCTCCTGGGAGAGAGCGGCACGGGGAAGGAGGTGTTCGCCCAGGCGATCCACGCGGCGAGCAAGCGCGCCGAAGCGCCCTTCGTGCCGGTGAACTGCGGCGCGCTCCCCGAAACCCTCCTCGAGTCGGAGCTCTTCGGGCACGAGCGCGGGGCCTTCACGGGAGCGATCCGGACCAAGCCCGGCCGCTTCGAGTTCGCCGAGGGGGGAACGGTATTCCTGGACGAGATCGCGGAGGTGCCGCAGAGCGTCCAGGTGAAGCTCCTCCGCGTGCTGCAGGACCGCACCTACGTCCGGGTGGGAGGCGAGGAGATGCGCCGCGCCGACGTGCGCGTGATCGCGGCGACGAACCGGAACCTGGACGAGATGATCCACAACGGAAGATTCCGCGAGGATCTCTACTACCGGCTCAACGTGTTTCCGATCCGTCTCGTGCCGCTGCGCGAGCGCCGGGAGGACATCGCCGAGCTGGTGGATTTCTTCCTGCGACAGCAAGAACGCTCCGTCAACGACATCGCCCCTGAAGCGCTCGAGCACCTCCGGAGCTACGAGTTCCCGGGGAACATCCGCGAGCTCCAGAACCTGATCGAGCGCGCGTGCATTCTCGCCGGCACCGGGCCGATCGAGCGCCGGCACTTCCCGATCGGGAAGACGCGCCTGACCGCGGACCCCGGCGATCTTCTCTCCCTGGGGCTGAGCCTCGACCAGATCGAAAAGCGCCTGATCCGCGAGGCGCTGGAGCGCGCGCAGGGAAACAAGACGAAGGCGGCCTCGCTGCTGGGCATCTCGCGGCGGGCCCTGTATTCGCGCATGGAGAGCCACGGCATTCCCATTGGAGGAGCTGAGGCGGAGCCGGTCGAGTAGGTATTTCTACGGTGTGGAGCGTCGGGGAGCAGGGGTGGAGGAGATGGGCAGGTCAGCGAAGGCTTGCGTAATACCGATCCGTACGTACCTGAGTACGGCGGGGGG
>Ga0209056_10008369_pt1 | contig 10612 bp, 8 predicted proteins | sample GraSoiAngelo_114_FD_185876 | JGI IMG/M metagenome (GOLD analysis project Ga0209056, IMG submission 185876) | Grasslands soil microbial communities from the Angelo Coastal Reserve, California, USA - 14_0903_13_40cm (SPAdes) (version 2) | ecosystem: Environmental > Terrestrial > Soil > Grasslands ...
CGACGCTGCTCGCGCTCGCGCCCGCCGCCGCCCGCGCCCACCACGGCTGGAGTGGCTACGACGCGAGCCAGGTCCTCAACCTCACCGGCACGATTCGCGACGCCGGCTACGAGCACCCGCACGGGTACGTGAAGCTCGAGACGCCGGACAAGACATGGCTGGTGGTGCTGGCGCCCCCGTCGCGAATGGACAACCGCGGGCTGCCGCGCGAGATGCTCAAGGCCGGGACGAAGGCCAGCGTGGTGGGCTATCCCAACCGCTCGGATCCGGGCGAGATGCGCGCCGAGCGCATCACCATCGGCGACAAGACCACCGAGCTGCGTTGATCCGCCCGCGGGCTGGTGGCTGAATGCACCCGCCGAGCGGCCCGGCCTGGCTGGTCTGGCTCGAGACCTCCGGCGTCGCGGTCGCGATGCGGCAGTGGACCTGGCTCTACCCGGCCGTCGAGATCGCCCACATCGTCGGATTCGTCACCCTCGTGGGCGCCGCGCTCATGTTCGACGCGCGGCTGCTGGGCCGCTCGCGCCCGCTGGCCGTCAGCGCGCTCGAGCGGCACCTGCTGCCCTGGGCGCGGTGGAGCCTCCTGCTCGTCGTTCCGACCGGCGCCCTGATGTTCGCCGCCCACGCGACCGAGATGGCGACGAACCCGGCGTTCCGTCTCAAGCTCATCCTGCTCGTCGCCGCCTTCCTGAACGCCGGCGTCTTTCATCGCTGGCCGTTCCGCACCGTCGGCGACTGGGACACGGAGCTCCGCGCGCCGCTCGCCGCCCGCGTCATCGGGGTGCTGTCCATTGCGCTCTGGGTGGGCGTCATCGCCTGCGGCCGCCTGATCGCCTACTTCTGACGAGCCCCCGACGCGGCGCGGCAATCCCGGGATAGCGAAACAGGGAAAAACATTTCCCGTCTTCCCGGCCAGCCGGTCCGATGGTGTAGTTCCATTGGTGGATGTGATGAAGGAGATCGACTTCCGACTGCTGCTCGAGCAGCTGCCCGCGATCGTGTGGGCGACCGATCGCGATCTCCGCTTCGTCTACTCGCGCGGCGCCGGCCTCGCCGCGCTGGGGCTGGGCGCCGACGAGGTCGTCGGCCTCTTGCTCAGCGATCACCTTGGCACGCGCGACCCCAACGATCCGACGCTGGCCGCGCACCGGGCCGCCCTCGCGGGCGTGGCCACGGCGTACGAGCTGCGGCACGAGGGCCGTGTCTACCAGGTCCACGTCGAGCCGTGGCGCGCCGGCAGCGACGGCATCGTCGGTGCGCTGGGCGTGGCGCTGGACATCACCGGGCGCGCCCGCGCCGAGACGGCGCTGCTCCGCAGCGAGCGCACGCTGGCCGAGTTCTTCGAGAACGCCGAGGCCGAGTTCTTCGAGAACGCCGCCATGGGCCTGCACTGGATCGGGCCCGACGGCACCATCCTGCGCGCCAACCAGGCCGAGCTGGATCTTCTCGGCTACGGGCGCGAGGAATACGTCGGGCATCACATCGCCGAGTTCCACGTCGACCCCGAGCCGATCACCGAGATCCTGACGCGGCTCGGTCGCGGCGAGACGGTGGACGCCTGGGAGGCGCAGATGCGCGCCAGGGACGGCTCGATCAAGGACGTCCTGATCTCGTCCAACGCCCTCTGGGAGGACGGCCGGTTCGTGCACACGCGCTGTTTCACCCGTGACATCACCGACCGCCGCCGGATGGAGGAGGCGCGCCGCCAGGCCGAGCTCCTGCAGCACGTGGCCAGCCTCGCGCATGCCGCTGCCCACGAGATCAACAACCCGCTGGCCGTCATCTACGGCCAGATCGACCTCATCGCCCGGACGACGGGGCCCGAGACGAAGCCGCGCATCGACGCCTGTCGCGAGGCGATCGCCCGGATCGCCGACATCCTGGACCGCATGAACAGCCTCGCCCGGCTCCAGCTCTCGCAGGACTGGCCGGCGGACCTGCCACCCATGCTCGATCTCAAAGCATCGAGCGCGGCGCCGGCGCGCGGCAACGGGAGCGGCGCGGCCGGCTGAGCTGCCCCCGACGCGCGCGGAACTTGTCGCCGCCGCGCGGACGTGTTTCACTCATTCGATGGCTCTCGTGACCGACCTCGACACACCCGCCGTGACCGTGCGCCTGGATGTCGTGGAACGCAACATCCGCCGGGTGCACGACCATCTCGCCCGCCACGGGATCGCCAATCGCCCCCACGTGAAGACACACAAGATTCCCGCGCTCGGCAAACTGCAGATGGCGGCCGGCGCCGTCGGCATCACCTGCCAGAAGCTCGGCGAGGTCGAAGTCTTCACCGATGCCGGCGTCGCCGACGACGTGCTGCTGACCTTCAACGTCGTCGGGCGCGCCAAGATCGAGCGGCTGCTGGCGCTGGCACGGCGGCTCCGGCGCCTGGCCGTCGTGTTCGACAACGAGGTCGTCGCGCGCGGCCTGGCCGAGGGCGCGCGGGCGGCCGGCACGGAGATCGCCTTTCTCGTCGAGTGCGACACGGGCTTCGGGCGCAACGGCGTGCAGACGCCGGAGGCCGCGCTCGAACTGGCGCGGACGGCGATGCGACTCGGGGGCCTGCGCTTCGAGGGCCTCATGACCTTCCCCAACCGCGAGCCGGGCACGCGGGCCTTCCTCGAGCGGGCCCTCGAGCTCTTCAAGCGCGCCGGCGTCTCCGTGCCCGTCGTCTCCGGCGGCGGCACGCCGGCGATCTTCGCCGCGCAGAACATTCCCCAGCTCACCGAGCACCGCGCCGGCACCTACATCTACAACGACCGCATGGTGGTGGCCTCGGGCACGGCGACGTGGGACGACTGCGCGATGCGCGTGCGCTGCACGGTGGTGAGCAAGCCGACGCCCGAGCGCGCGATCCTGGACGCCGGCACCAAGGTCTTCACCTCCGACCTCTATTCGGTCACCGGCTACGGCCACCTGCTCGAGTACCCGGAGGCGGCGGTCGTGAACCTGTCCGAGGAGCACGGCGTGGTGGATCTCTCCGGGTGCCGCGCGCGGCCGGAGATCGGCGAGGTCGTGGAGGTGGTGCCGAACCACTGCTGCGTGGTGAGCAACATGGTCGACGAGGTCTACGGCGTGCGCGACGGCAAGGTCGAGGTCGTGTGGCCGGTGGCCGCGCGCGGCGAGGTGCGCTGAGCGATGAGCGCGAAGAAGACGCTGGCCATCCTCGTCGGCGGCGGCCCCGCGCCGGGGATCAACGCCGTCCTCGCCGCCGCCACCATCGAGGCGCGCAACCACGGTCTGCGCGTGCTCGGCTGCTACGACGGCTTCAAGTGGCTCGTGCAGGGCGACACGCAGCACGTCGTCGACCTCGAGATCAACGACACCTCGCGCATCCACTTCGACGGTGGCTCCATCATCCGCACCTCGCGCACTAACCCGAGCAAGTCCGCCGAGGCGATCCGCCAGGTCGGCGAGGCTCTGCAGCGGCTGGGGGTGAACCACCTCATCACCATCGGCGGCGACGACACCGCGTATTCGGCCTCGCGGCTGGCCAAGACCGTGCCCGGGCTGACGGTGGCGCACGTGCCGAAGACGATCGACAACGACCTGCCCCTGCCTGGCGACATCGTCACCTTCGGCTTTACCACCGCGTGCAACCTCGGCAAGGAGCTCGTGCGCAACCTCATGCAGGACGCGCAGACCACCGAGCGCTGGTTCTTCGTCACGGTCATGGGCCGCCACGCCGGTCACCTGGCGCTCGGCATCGGCGGCTCGGCGGCGGCCACGCTCACCGTGATCGCCGAGGAGTTTCCGGAGCCACACATCTCGCTCGAGCGCGTCGCCGACACCCTCGAGGGCGCGATCATCAAGCGGCGCGTCCAGGGCCGCGAGCACGGCGTGGCCATCCTCTCCGAGGGGCTCGGCGAGAAGCTCGACCTCGCCACCCTCGGCGACGTCGAGCGCGACGCCTATGGCAACGTGCGGCTGACCGAACTGGACATCGGCCACGTGCTGAAGGACCGCGTGACCGCGAGCCTCAAGAGCCGTGGCGTCGACGTGACGATCACCGCCAAGGACCTCGGCTACGAGCTGCGCTGCTCGCCGCCGGGCGCGCACGACATCTCGTACTGCCGCAGCCTCGGCTACTGGGCCGTGCGCTTCCTGCTCGAGGGCGGCAGCAACGCGATGGTGACGATCCAGGCCGGCCGCCTCGTGCCCATCCCCTTCGGCCTCATGGTCGATCCCAAGACGGGCAAGGTCCGCGTCCGCTACGTCGACGTCGAATCCGAGATGTACCAGACGCTGTCTGCCTACATGATCCGCCTCAAGCCCGAGGACCTCGCGAACCCCGACTCGCTGGCCGCGCTGGCCAAGGCGGGCAATCTCTCCGAGACGGAGCTGATCGCGCGCTTCGGCCCGCTCGTCGGGCGCGCCTGAGCGCTCGGCGCGCCGCAGGCCTGAGGTAAACTCGACTGATGCCCCGCTGCACGCGGCTCGAAAAGTCTGCCTACGTTCTGCTCATCCTGCTCGCCGTGGTCTTCATGGGCGCGGTCACGCGCGACGCCTGGCGCATGATCGGCCGGCCGTGGACCGGCTTTCCGGTGATGGAGAACATGCTCGTCGGCGTCGGCGGCACGCAGCGCACGGCCGCCGAGCCGTTCGACCTCGTGCGCGCGGTGAATGGCCGTCTCGTCGGCTCCTCTCGCGAGCTGCAGCAGGAGGTCGAGCGCCACCCGGCCGGCACCAGGCTGCGCTACCTGCTCGTCCGCAGCGGCTCGCTCGTGGAGGAGGAGATCGCGAGCCGCGGGATGAGTCTGCGGGACTTCAAGCGCTTCGTCATCGACAACCTCGCCAGCGGAATCCTCGTCCTGGGCCTGGGCGCCGTCGTCGCGCTGCTCCAACCCGGCGCGCGCACGACGCGGCTCTTCCTCGCCTTCTGTCTGACCACCGTCCTCGTCAACGTCGGCTACGTCGACCTCGCCGGCACGCATCGCTTCACGAAGCTCTTCTTTCTGGCGTGGACCTTGTGGCCCGCGCTATTCGCGCACCTGGCGCTGGTGTTGCCCGAGCGCACCTCCGTCGCGCGGCGCTGGCCGCCCGTGGTGTGGGTTCCGTACGTGCTGTCGGCGGCGCTCTGGCTCTGGCTGCAGGCGCCGATGTCGCGGGACTCGTGGGCGGCCACCGCGGGCGCCATCGCCATCTACTGGACGGCCGCGCTCATGGAGCTGCTCGTCAGCCTCGGCCGTACCGCCCGCCTGGGCGCCACCCCGCTGGTCCGCCAGCGGGCGCGGGTCCTGCTCGCCGGCTTCGGCATCGGGTACCTGCTGCCCGTCCTCGGCACCACGGCCGAGGTCGTGCTGCACGAGCCGATCCCGTACCTCACCGAGCTGTGGCGGCTGGCCTTCGTCTTCCCGCTGGCGGTGGCCTACGCCATCGTGCGCTACCAGCTCTTCGACATCCGCGCCGTGGTGCGCGCGGGCACCGTGTACTCCGTGGTCACCGCCACCGTCGCCCTCGGCTACGCGGGCCTGCTGGCCGGGCTGAACCTCGTGTTCGCGCGGCTCGACGTCGCCATGTCGGGCGTGGTGGCGCCGCTGCTCGTGGCGCTCGTGGTCGTCCTCCTGGTGAACCGCGTGTACACGCGGACGCAGGCGCTGGTCGACCGGCTCTTCTTTCGAGAGCGCTACAACTCGGGGCAGGCGCTCGTGCGGCTGGCCGACGCCATGACCACCACGCTCGAGCTCGACCGCCTCGCCGCGCTGATCGCCGGCACCATCGACGAGATCCTGCATCCCGCGCGCGTGACGCTCTTTCTGTCCGACGATGAGCGCGGCGCGTTCCGCCGCGTGGGCGGCGGCGACGGGCTCGCCGCCCAGGCCGTGCTCGCGACCTGTCTGGCCGGCCGCCGCGAGCCGCTGTCGCGCGAGACGCTGCTGGCCGACCCGGAGCTGGAGGACCTGCGCGAGGCGTGTCTGGCCGACCTCGACGCGCTCGAGGGCGAGGTGGCCGTGCCCATCGTCTTCCGCGAGCGGCTCACCGCGCTGCTCGTGCTGGGGCCGCGCCGCGGCGACGTGCCGTACACCTCGGAGGGGCTGCGGATCTTGAAGATCGTTGCCACCCAGAGCGCGGTGGCCCTGGAGCACGCGCGCGCCTATCACGCGCTGCAGGCCGCCCTGCGCCGCGTGCAGATCCTCGAGTCGATCCGCGCCGGCCTGTCGAAGTTCGTGCCGCGCACCGTGCAGCGGCTGATCGAGCAGGCGCCCGACGCCCCCGCGCTGGCGAAACGCGAGACGGACGTCAGCGTCTTGTTCGTCGACATCGCCGGCTACACCCGGCTCGCCGGCCGCCTGGACGCGGCGACGGTGGACCGCCTCGTGGAGCGCTACTTCGGCGCCTTCCTCGACGAGATCTTGAGGAACGGGGGCGACGTCAACGAGACGGCGGGCGACGGGCTCATGGTCATCTTCCAGGACGGGGACCCGCGACGCCACGCCCGCGCCGCCGTCACGACCGCGCTGGCGCTCCTGCGGCGGGCGCGCGAGATCAACGCGGCCGAGCCGCTGGACGAGCCGATCGTGCTGCACGTCGGCGTGAACTCGGGCCGGGCGGCCGTGGGCGCGACCAAGATCGAGGGCACGGCGGGCACGCGCTGGACCTACACGGCGTCGGGGCCGGTCACCAACGTCGCCGCGCGGCTGGCCGCGCTGGGTGACGACGCCATCCATCTCGGCGCGGCGACCACGGCACGGCTGCCCTCGACCATCGGGCTCGAGGACCTTGGCGACCTGGCGCTGCGCAACGTCGAGGAGCCCGTGCGCGTCTTCCGGCTCGCGCTGACCGCGGCCGTCCCCGCCGGCGTCTGAGGGGACGCCGTCCTCATCACTTGCCGTCCTTGACACGCTCACGAAGCTTCTCGATGAGGCTCTCGTACGACGACTTCCCGATGATCGACTCGAACTGGCGCTGGTAGTTGTCGATGAGGCTGACCCCCTCGACGCGCACATCCTGCACCCGCCACTGCCGACCGTCGGCGAGCCGGGCGACGTAGTCGACGTCGATGACGTCGCCCTGCTTCGTCGGGACCTTCGTCTTGACGGTCGCCCGGTCCCCGTCGATGGTCTCCGACAGATACCGGAACTGCTTCGGATCGATCAGATGGATCCGTGAGACGTACACGCGCCGGAACAGGCCGGCAAAGAGCCGCGTGAACTCGGTGCGTTCCGCCGCGGTCCGCCGGTCCCAGTGTTGTCGGAGCGATTGTCTGGCCATCGCCGTCCAGTCGAACAGCCGATCCGTCGCCTCGTCGACGGCCGCGTCACGGCCCTGCGCATGGTCGCGGCCCGCGAGCGCCCGGGAGAGCTGATCGATGGCGGCCCGGATCTGCTCCGTGGGCGGACCCGCCGACGCGACCGGCTCGCGGCCGGGAGCGGTGACGAGGACAGCGACGAGCAGGAATGACGTCCACGGTACGTGCCAATGCATCATGGCGAACCTGATCCGAAGCGTGCCGTCACTAGCGCGCGGCGGCGAAGCGCGCCAGGTGGTGATCGGCGTCGCCGAAGGCCTGCGCGATCGTCGTGAGTCGCCGGAACGTGTGGCTGATCTTCAGCTCCTCGGTCATCCCCATGCCGCCGTGCAGCTGCACCGCCTCCTGGCTCACGTGACGGGCGGCGTCGGCGATCTTGATCTTGGCCGCCGAGACGATGCGACGGCGCTCTGCTCCGTCGGCGGTCTCGACCTTCACGCACGCCAGGCACGCGATCGAGCGCGCCTGCTCGTAGGCAATGAGGATGTCGACCATGCGGTGCTGCAGCGCCTGGAAGGAGCCGATGGGCACCCCGAACTGCCGGCGCGTCTTCAGATAGTCGAGCGTCGCGTCGTGGGCGTACTTGATGGCGCCCACGGCCTCCGCACACACCAGCGCGGTGGCGTAGTCGACGACCTCCTCGATCAGCGACCATCCCCCGCCCTCGGCGCCGAGCAGGCCGGCGCGGGCGACGCGCACGCCGGAGAGGCGCACGTCGGCCAGGCGCAGGTTGTCGAGGCCGCGGTACTCGCTGACCGTGACGCCCGGGGCGCCGCGCTCGACGAGGAAGACGCTGATGCCGTGTGCGTCGCCCTCGGCACCGGCCGTGCGGGCGGAGACCACGAGCAGGTCGGCGCAGCCACCGTGCAGGACCGCGCGCTTGTCGCCCTCGAGCACCCAGCCGTCGCCGGACGGGGTCGCGCGCGCGCTCACGCGCGCCAGCTCGTAGCGCGCGCCCGGCTCGGTCTGCGCAAACGCCATCTTCGTCTTGCCGGCAATCAGCGACGGCAGGATCTGCTTCTGCTGGGCGACCGTCCCGCCACGCGCGATGAACCGGCCGCCGAGGCCGACGGTCGCGAGGTACGGCTCGACCACGAGCGCCTCGCCAAGCGCCTCCATCACGACCATCATGTCCACCGTGTTGCCGCCGAAGCCACCGTGCTCCGCGTCGAACGGCACGCCGAGGATGCCCATCTCGGCCATGGCCGCCCACACGTCCTCGCTGAAGCCCGCGGACGAGGTGATGATCTTGGCGCGCGCGTCGAAGCCGTAGCCGGTGTTCAGGAACTTGCGCAGGGTCTCGGAGAAGAGCCGTTGCTCGTCGCTGTACTCGAAGTCCATGTCGTGCCTCCGCCTACAGGCCGAGGGTCGCCTTGGCGATGATGTTGCGCTGGATCTCGTTGGACCCCGCGTAGATGGTGGCCTTGCGCACGTTGCAGTAGCGCGGCGCCAGCGCGGCCGTGAACGCGTCGAACGGCGCGCCGGCGGTGACCGGCCGGAAGATCGCCGCCAGCGGCCCCGCCGTCTGCATGGCCAGCTCGGTGAGCGCCTGCTGGATCTCGGTCCCCTTGATCTTGAGCAGCGAGACCTCGGCGCCGGGCGGCCGCCCGCCGCGGAGCTGGTCGAGGAACCGGAGGTTCGTGATCTCCAGCGCCATCAGCTCGACCTCCACGCGCGTGAGGCGGTCGGCGAAGCGCGGGTCGTCGAGCAGGCCGGCGTCCCTGGCCAGCTCCTTCACCCGCGCCAGCTCGCGCTTGCACATAGAAATATTCCCCGTGCCCATCCGCTCGTAACCTAGGAGGTATTTCGCCACGGTCCATCCCTTGTTTTCTTCGTGCACCAGGTTCTCCGCCGGCACCTTCACCTCGTCGAAGAAGACCTCGTTCACCTCGTGGCCCTGGTCCATCAAGATGATCGGGCGCACGGTGATACCGGGCGTCTTCATGTCGATCAATAAAAATGAGATGCCGTCCTGCCGCTTCTCGGTCTTGGCGTCCGTGCGCACGAGGCAGAAGATCCAGTCGCCGTAGTGGCCGAGCGTGGTCCAGATCTTCTGGCCGGTGACGACGTAATGGTCGCCGTCGCGCACGGCGCGCGTCTTGAGCGACGCGAGGTCGGAGCCCGCGCCCGGCTCGGAGTAGCCCTGGACCCAGAAATCCTCGCCGTGGTACATGCGCGGCAGGAAGCGCTGCTTCTGGGCGTCGGTACCGAAGCGCAGCAGGACCGGCGCGCACATGCGCACGCCGAACGGCACGATTGGCGGGCAGCCCACTCCTTTGGCCAGCCGGGCGCCACCCACCCCTTCTTCGCGAGCTTCTTGTGCCAGCCGAGCAGGTCGTCCTTCGACAGCTCGCGGTAATTCAGAACCTTGTCGCGCACGTCGTCGGGAAGATTGGCGCCGATCCAGGCCCGGACCTCGTCGCGGAACGCGGTTTCCTCGGGCGAGTAGTTCAGGTCCATCGTGTCGCTCCTCTCAGAGGCTCCGGGCCATCTCGAGCAACCGGCCCAGGTTGGCCAGCCGCGCGTCGAGGGTATCACCCGCGGGCTCCACGCGAATCGTCGTGATGCCCGCGCGGCGGTACACGGCGAGCCGCTCGCGCACCATCGCCTCGGTGCCGAGCAGGTTGGTCTTGAGCACCAGCTCGTCGGGCACCCGCGCCGTCGCCTCCTCGCGGCGGCCGTCGAGCCACAGCCGCTGCACCTCGGCCGCGATGTCCGCGTAGCCCGCGCGCCGGTAGGCGTCGTTGTAGAAGTTGTGCCGGCGCGAGCCCATGGCGCCGAGGCTGAAGGCCAGGCCGGGCTTGCGCGGCGGGATCAGCCGCTCGACGTCGTCGGCGAAGGCGACGACGCCGGCCGAGACGTGCAGGTCGAGCGCGTCGAGCGAGCGCCCCGCTCGCGTGGCGCCTGCGGGGAGGTGGTCGAGGAACACGTGGGCGTGCTCAGGCATGAAGGACGTGCCGAGCCAGCCGTCGGCCACCTCGCCCGTCATCTCGAGGCTCCGCGGCGAGAGCGTGGCGAGGTAGATCGGAATGTCGGTCCGCGGCGTCGCGCCGACGCGGAGCGCCTTGCCCTCGCCGCCGGGCAGCGGCAGCTGGTAGATCTCGCCCTTGTACTCCAATCGCTCACCGCGCGTGGCGCGCCGGACGATGTCGACCGTCTCGCGCATCCGCCGCACGGGGCGGTCGAAGCGGATGCCGTGCCAGCCCTCGATCACTTGAGGCCCGCTGACGCCGAGGCCGAGACGGAAGCGTCCGTGCGACATCGACCCGAGACTCAGCGCGGTCATCGCGATCAGCGCGGGCGTGCGCGTGCCCGCCTGCATGATGGCGGTGCCGAGCAGGATCCGCGAGGTGCGTGCGGCGAGGA
>Ga0209056_10008370_pt1 | contig 10612 bp, 9 predicted proteins | sample GraSoiAngelo_114_FD_185876 | JGI IMG/M metagenome (GOLD analysis project Ga0209056, IMG submission 185876) | Grasslands soil microbial communities from the Angelo Coastal Reserve, California, USA - 14_0903_13_40cm (SPAdes) (version 2) | ecosystem: Environmental > Terrestrial > Soil > Grasslands ...
CGAATGCCTACGCGCTCGTTGGGACCCGCTCGAAGGAGCTCGACTACCCGGCGGGCGACCAGAACGTCTACGCGACCTACCGCGGGCGCGGCGGCATCTCGATCGCGACCTGGACGCGCAAGCTGCTCTTCGCGGCCCGCTTTGGCGAGAAGAACCTGCTGCTGTCGACTGACCTGACCGCAGACAGTCGACTGATGATGTACCGCGCGATCAGGGCGCGCCTCCAGCAGATCGCTCCCTTCCTCAGCTTCGACCCCGACCCCTACATCGTGGTGACGCCCGCGGGCCGCTTGGTGTGGCTGATTGACGGCTACACGACGACCGATCGCTATCCGTATTCCGAGCCCGCGCGCGTGCCGGGAGTGGGCAACTATCTGCGCAACGGCGTCAAGGCGACGGTCGATGCCTACGATGGTACCGTCGAGTTCTACATCGCCGATCCGAGCGATCCCCTCGTGCGTACGTACGCCCGCGCCTTCCCTGGGCTGCTGAAGCCGCTGGAGCAAATGCCCTCCGACCTCCGCGCCCACCTCCGCTATCCGGAGGGTTTCTTCGCGATCCAGGCCCGGATGTATGCCACGTACCACATGGAGGATCCCCAGGTCTTCTATAACAAGGAGGACCTGTGGGCCCTACCGCGACGGACCCTCGAGGGGCGCGACCGGGACATGGAGCCCTACTACACGATCATGCGGCTGCCGGGCGAGGCGAAGGAGGAGTTCATCCTCCTGACCCTCTTCAATCCGAGTCGGCGCGACAACATGATCGCCTGGCTCGCCGCACGCTCCGACCCCCCGCACTACGGGCGGCTCGTCGTGTACGTCTTCCCCAAGCACAAGAACATCTATGGGCCGCGCCTCATCGACGCGCGGATCGACCAGGATCCGATCATCTCCCAGCAGCTGTCGCTCTGGAACCAACGCGGCTCGACGGTGATCCGCGGCTCCTTGCTCGCCATCCCCATCGAGCAGTCGCTCATCTACGTGCAGCCCCTCTACCTAGCGGCCGAGCAAGGAGCGCTGCCGGAGCTCCGGCGCGTGACCGTCGTCTATGGCAACCAGATCGCCATGGAGCCGACGCTCGAGCAGGCACTCGTCAAGATCTTCGGCGGCCGGGCTCCCGCGGCCACGGCCAGCGAGGCGACGCCCGCGCCAGCGCCGGTCGATCTGACGGGCAGCGTGAGGGCGCTCGGCCAGCGGGCGCTCGAGATCTACACCCGCGCGCAACAGGCCCTGCGCCGCGGTGATTGGGCGGGATACGGCGCTGAGCAAAAGCGGCTAGAGGAGACGTTGCGCGCCCTCGCCACGCCGCCGTGAGCCGTACCCACGACAACATTCATGTGTCTGCGTACCTGACGGGCAACCCTCACGCACGGCGGTCGAGCGATCCCCCGCCGATTTTCGCACTATGGCGAAAATGCGAAATCGGTGCCCATGAACCCCGCGGGGACCAGCCTCGCCCCGCGCCGGACGAAGACCCAGTCCTCGTCGCTTCAATTGAGGCGCGGCGTCGACGCCGCGGAAACACGCCCATCCTGAACGTGGATCCGGGTGTCCGCGTGCGGGAGTAGAATGGCGTCGAAGGAAGGAATTTCCCCGTGAGCAACCGTGAACAGGCGTGGCCGTCCATTGATCCCGATTCCTACCTCGACCTTCGCCAGCCCGACTGGCTAGAGGCGGAACAGCGCGGCGACGTCGTGTATCGGCGTAAGCCTGGAGAGCAGAGGAGCCACGTGTCCATCCACCCGGCGCGAGAGGAGATTCTCGCGGTGTTGCGGGTGAAACCAGCGACAGAGCTTCGGAGCTTGACCGTTCCTGTGGCCTCTTAGCGACTAAATGCTCACGCCCACTTCAACGGGATTTTGCGGTATATAGGCGATCGGATCACCCCAGGGCACCATCATTTATGTACCGGCTCGGCATTCGGCGCTCGGCATGCGCTCGCCGGCGGGCTGCCGGGCGAGCCTAGACCCACGCCCCCCACGGTCTAAATTAAATTAGCGAATCGGGGAGCAGACCATCGTCTTGATGTGTTGGCCCGTGTAGCGGAATGAGCCGTCGCGACATCGCCGGCCCGTTCCTTGCGCTCCTGCTGCTCAGCGCCCTACCGGGCAGTGCCTGCGCCCAGGTGTTTATCGCGTCGCATCCGCAGCCGGAATTTAGTATCGGGCCCTTGTTCGTGTCGGCATCCGTGGGGAAGCCGAATGTCGTCGGTAACCCGGGTGCACTGACCGTGTCGGTCTCGTGGAGCCTGACACTGGCTCCGCACCGTCGCGCCGCCGATATTGCCCAGGACCTCTACCTCCTCTGGCCGGGCGAGGTGGTGGGCATGGCCGGTGCCGCCGACCCGATGCTCGTTCGCCAGGTGGAGGCCCTGGGCTTCAAGGTCAAGGCGCACGGCCGCCTACGCCTTTCGGCGCGTGAACGAACCGAAATGGGGACCAGCGCCGGGCTGCGAACGCTGGGCGAGGCGCCGTTCGTAGCGTTCGCCCGAGAGGGCGGGCCGGCCGCTGGGGCGCGAGGCGCCACGTATATCCGGATCCCCTGGGTACCCGAGTTGGCAAGCCTGGACTGGCTCGTCCGGCTCGAACTGCCGCTGAAGGGGGTGATCGTCCCGCGGCCCGTGAGCTGGGCGGAGGACACGTTCTGGGGGCGGCGGTACCTCATCACGCTCGGCTTCGGCGATGTGGGGTACGTGTCGCTGTATCCGCTCTACTTCGGGGCGCGGGACCGCGTCGTGCCCTTGGCGCGGGACTTCTCCATGCTGCTGATCAACTTTGCCGACGCGGACCACCTCAAGGTCGATGAGGTGGTTCCTCCGTCCGCGAGTCGCCAGATGAGCGAGACGCGGAGTAACACGGAGGCGTTGCGGCTCCCGTTGCTCGCGTCCGAAGGCATTGCGCCACAAGTGCTGAAGGTCCAGTTCGCCTACTTCGCGGGGCGGCTGCCGTGGCGGCCGATCCTGATTTCCGCGCTGTTCCTCGGGCTCGGGAACCTGACGGGGCCACTGGTCGGCGCACTGGCGAAGCGGCTCGGTCGAACCCTGCGAGCGCGCGTCCACGTGGGGCGGGGCGAGGCGCCCGGCCGGGAGCGGGGCGCGATCCCGTCGCAGGAGGCGCTGGGACAGATCCGTCCGGGGGAGACGAGCTACGAGGAGGTCCTGCGGCTCTGTGGCCCGCAGGCTGAGGAGCAGGCCCGCTTACCGGCGGGCGAGACGCGAGCGCTGGTGTACCGCGGCCAGCGGGTGGTCCCCCACCGCCGGCGGTCGTTCGGCTGGTTCGCTACGGTCGGCCACTGGGATGTCGAGGACCATGAGGTTCAGATTGACTTCGAGCGCGACCGCGTACGAGACGTCCAGGCTCGCGTCCGCCGGTCACGGCTGACCGAGCAACCACTCGGGTGATCGCCGGGTGGGCTTATGGCCACGGGGCTTCCATTGCCGACGTGTAGTGGCGGGCGGCGATCCACGACGATCAAGAGCGTGGGCGTCCTGCGAAATCCGATGGTCAATCGAGAACCACGCCGCAAGGAATCCGCCTTCACTTCGATTGCGGCATCCATCAGTACCATCTGCCCTTCGATCATAGGTCAGGAAAAGTCGAGCCGTGCGATTGTCGGGGGAATTACGATGGGACGAGGTTTTTTGGGCACCTCCCTCTTACTCACTTTCGGCCTTCTTGGCTCGACACAATCGGCCTTCGCCGACAGTGCCTGGGTGCTATAGCAGAACACCGAGTCTCCCACCTCGGTCGCAAACGTCTATCCGAAGGGATGGGAGGTTAGGGACGGTTTCGCAAGACCTGAAGATTGTCGAGCCGCGATGAAGACCTATCTGGAGCGGATTCGCGATCATACATGGAGTGAAGCCAACTGACGGGAGTGTCGGCGTGAACGCAGACCTTGAAGGGAAGCAAATACACTTGAACATTCGTTTCGCGTGCTTACCGCCGGAGGTTGATCCCAGAGATAGAAGTAGTAGGCAGGTGATCTGTCCCGCCCGTCGTCGAGCGTAAAGCGCCCCGGCCAGAACAGCATCGGGGCGCTGTTGTAGGACATCCCGAGGTAAGCTAGGTTCGCTCGAACCGCCCCGAGAAGGGGACGGTCAGTTCACAGACGGTTGTGTGAGGCCCGGACAAGTTCCCCCGCCGCAAGGCCATCCGGGCGGTGTTCCTCCATGCGATGGCGAGCGCCCAGGAGCGCGAGCAGATCGACCCGTCAACAGGGAAGCCCCGCTCGACGAGAACGGCAACCCGCCAAGCGCCCCGGTCGTCTTCGCGATGGTGCAGGACCCCGTCATGGCCTAGCCGCGTCGTGAGCGTCAACTCGGCGATGGATTTCACTTTATGGTGCGGAGATACGCAATCAAGTCTCGTTTCGAATCCTCATCACAGACGCCATCAAGAATATACGGCGTCCGATTTCGCGGTTCCGCCCTTGTCCGAAATCCATCAGCGGATAGATGGGATGAATCGGCTGGCCGCTTCCTGCTCGTCCGGCAACCCGGAGGTAGACTGAGAGCGAGTCTCAGGAGATCGCCTACCTTCGCGAGCGGCTCCGGGTGGTGACTGAACCGCCTACGGCTGCGGCGCCCAAGGAGAGACAGCTTCGTCAGGCGCGGGCCGACGCCTTTCGTGGCGGTACAGCGAGCAGCGCTGTCGTCGCGCGAGTCCGCTCGCACCGAGTCGAGGTCATTGCAGATACAGCAGCGTGATCGTGCCGTCGTCGTTCTCGCTCACCCGCTCGTGGCCGAGTGCCACCCAGGCGCCGTTCGCGGCTCGCACCCACCACTTGGTAGTCCCGTCAGGTAGGACCAGCCGTCCATAGTTGCCGAGGTGGACCGTCGCGCGATCGACGCGGGGAGCCGTCGCGCTCCTCCGGTCCTTCATCCGAGTCCGCGGCATCGCAGGACCTCCCCTGAACCACCCCACCCAGAAAGCTTTTCGACCATTACGGGCTCAGCGCCGCGCGATGTCCGGCGATCACCTGCAGGGTAGGCCCCCCGGTGGAGCGGCTCGAAGCGGAGCCGGCGAGCCATTCCCTCAGCTTCGACCATCGTCGGCGTCCAGAGACGTTGTGCACCGCGATGGCCATGGCCTTCTTCTGGCCGACGAGCACGACCAGCCGCTTGCCGCGGGTGATGCCCGTGTAGAGGAGATTGCGCTGCAGCATGGGGTAGTGCTGCGTGGTCACCGGAATCACGACGGCGGGGTATTCCGAGCCCTGGGACTTGTGAATCGTCGTCGCGTACGCGAGGACGAGGCTGTCGAGGTCCCCCAGCCCGTAGACGACCCGCCGGCCATCGAAGGAGACCGAGACGGTTCCCGCGTCCGGATCGACATCGTCCACGAACCCGCTGTCGCCGTTGTAGACCTCATTGTCGTAGTCGTTCTCCACCTGCATGACCTTGTCGCCCGGCGCAAAGACCCAGCCGAACTTCTCGATCCGCCGCTCGCCCGGGGGATTGAGCGCGGCCTGCAAAGCGAGATTCAGCGACCGCGCGCCGAGGCTGCCACGGTTCATCGGGCAGAGCACCTGGATGTCCCGGATCGCATGGAACCCGAACCGCCGGGGGATGCGGTGGCCCACGAGCTCCAGCAATCGTGCTACGGCCGCCTCGGGATCCTCGGCATCGACAAAGTAGAAGTCGCTATGGCCGACGGGCGGGCGCAGGTCGGGCAGCTGGCCCTGGTTGATGCGGTGCGCCATGGTGACAATGCGGCTTTGGGCCGCCTGCCGAAACACAGCGGTCAGACGCACCACGGGCACCACTTCTGAAGCAATGAGATCGGCCAGCACCTGGCCCGGCCCCACCGACGGCAACTGATCGACATCGCCGACGAACAGCACGCCCGCCCGGTCCGGCACGGCCTTCAGGAGCGCATGCATGAGCAGCACGTCCACCATCGACGTCTCGTCGACGACGACCAGGTCGCCTTCGAGCGGATGGTCCTGGTCTTTCCGAAAGCCGCCGTTCCTGGGGTCAACCTCGAGCAGCCGGTGGATCGTTTTCGCCTCCAGGCCGGTCGCCTCGCTCAGGCGCTTGGCCGCACGGCCCGTGGGGGCACAGAGCAGCACCCGCGCACCCTTCGCCGCGAGGATGCGCAGGATCGCCGTGATGATCGTTGTCTTGCCGACGCCAGGTCCGCCGGTCACCACGAGAACCTTCGAGACCAGGGCCAGTCGCACGGCCATCTTCTGGCTGTCCGCCAGCTCAAGCCCAGTCTTTCCCTCGACCCAGGGGATCGCTTTGTCGGGATCGATCGCCGGCCACGCCGGTCGTCCGGCCCCAAGCACCCTGAGACGCTCAGCGATCGCTTGCTCGGCCCGATGCAGGCCGCCAAGAAAGAGGCACTCGGTGGTCGCGACGGTATCGGCGACAACCGTTCCCGCGGCGACTTCCTGCCGGAGTGCGCTCTCAACCAGGGGCCGCGGCACGTCAAGCAGCGTCTCCGCTAGGGGGACCAACTCCTCCACGGGAAATCCGCAATGGCCTTCGTCCAGCGCTTCTGTCAGGGCGTAGGAGATGCCGGCCCGCACCCCCTCATCGCCGTCTTCTCGATGCCGAACTTCATGGCGAGTGCGTCGGCGGTCTTGAAGCCGATCCCGCGGATGTCCCGCGCCAGTCGGTACGGATCCTCCGACATGACCTGCACGGCGTCCGCGCCATAGGTCTTGTAGATGCGGACGGCTCGAGAGCTCCCGACCCCATGGGCGTGCAGAAACACCATGATTTCTCGGACCACCTTCTGCTCCACCCACGCCTTGACGATCCCCGAGGCCCTCACGGGACCAATGCCGTCCACCTCGCGGAGGCGGTCCGGCGTGCGCTCAATGACGTCAAACACCGTCTCCCCAAAAGCCTGGACGAGCTTCTTGGCGTAGACGGGCCCGACGCCCCGGATCATGCCCGAGGCGAGGTACTTCTCAATGCCCTCCAGGGAAGTCGGCGCCGACGGCCGGAGGAAGCGCGCGCGGAACTGGAGCCCATGAGTCCGATCGTTCGTCCAGTCCCCGCTGGCCGTGATCCATTCGCCCGCAGCGATGCTCGCCGCATGGCCGACGACCGTCACCAGGTCCCGGTGCCCGCGGGCCTGCACGCGCAGCACGCAGAACCCGTTCTCCTCATTGTGGAAGGTGACGCGTTCGATGAGACCGGCCAGGACTTCTCCGTCGGCCGGTGGAACGTCGGGAGTCACGAGTTCAAATGTAGCGCGTCCCGTGAACGTCTCCGACACGCATCGCATGACCCGCGCGCACGACCATGCTTAACGTCCTCCCATGAGCGAGCGACCATCGATGACTGCGCCCGAGAATGCGCCCGACAAATTCTCGACGCCCGCGCGATGCTGAGGAAGGTGCCCCAACCCCGTACGCTGCCTGATGTCCAGCTCATCCACAAGTCTTTCCACCGCCACGGGTACATCCACGAGAAGACATACGAGGGCGGCGTGGTGTCGCCGACAAGGACGACCCCAACGTGCGGCCCTCATCCGGCGCGATGCCGGGTTCTCCAGCTCAATCGTCCTCTTCATCTTCTTCATCTTCGTCATCTTCATCGTATTCGTAATCCTCCTCGTCGTCCGGCGCCTCATCATCGTCGTCCAACTCCCTCGACCTCGAGGGGCTGACTGAGCACGCCCGGAAGGTCGCTCTCGGGAAGCGACTAATCGAACTTAAGGACCGGAAGGTCGGTACCTGCTTCATCCGAAAGTCGGAGGTAGACGCGCACAGCAAGGTAAACCGGTGGCGGCTGAAGCAGGCCATGCCCGGGCCCAGAAGGACGTGAGGAAGAAAACTCCGTACCGCGACGGCTGGAAGGGACTTGACCCGGAGGACATGTCGGCGGGATCTGCGGGGAGTCGCGGGGAGTCTACGACCCTGATTTTCTCGCGCCGCGCGCACGTACGCACGCGCGCCATACGCCTCTAGAGGGGTTATAGATACTCCGCAATACTCCGCGTCGGATCACGCCAGAAGGAAAATGTGATCATGAATTTCTGTCCGGGCGTCGGGGTCCCGACCCACTTCTGTCGACCCACACTACTCACACTTTATTAATAAAATCTGCAACTTATCTCGCGTCCAATCTGCGCTACCCCCCTCGTATTTGAGGTCGCCCAAAACGGATAGAAAAAGCTAGAAACTTCTTGGAGGTCGGCGGTCGAACGAGCCGACCGCGATCAAACGTTACTTCGAGCCGTACCAGCGGGCATCCGGATGGCTATAACCTCGGCGTGAATGTCGGAGAAGGCGCCGGCCAGACGGTCGGCCCCGCTCACCTCCACCTCATCCCGCGTTATCGCGGTGATGTCGATGATCCACGGGGTGGCATCCGTTGGATCCTCCCCGCGAAGGCGCCGTACTGAACTACGTCGTCTTCAGCATGACCGCTTGGATCGCGTTGGCCACATCCTCGCAGCGATCGGTGACACCCTCCAGCGTCTCGTAGATCTCCTTCCACTTGAGCAACTCGACTGGATCGGTCTGCTCCTCGAAGAGTGCAGCAATGCTCCGTTGGAGCAGTTCGTCGGCGCGGTTCTCGTGTCGGTGCACTTCGACCGCATATATGGAGAACTGCCGGTCGAGGCGCCGCAGACACCGAACCACCCGCTCGGTTGCCGCGACGGCGTCCACGATGACGCTGGTCATGGCACGACACTCGGACGTCGGCGCCGTGACCCGGTAGACCAGCAATGCCGCTGCCGCCGCGTCGATATAGTCGAGCACGTCATCGAGCCGGCTGGCCAGCCGGTGGATGTCTTGACGGTCGAGCGGCGTGACGAACGTGGTGTTCAGGCGCCTGACGATTGCGTGCGTGATCTGGTCGCCCTCGTGCTCAATGGTCTTGATGGCCGATAACTTCGCCTCGACGTGGGCGAAGTGATACACGAGGTCGCGGAGGAGCCCGGCGGCCGTCACCAGGCGGCGGCCCTGGTCCTCGAAGAGATCGAAGAAACTGGTGTCGTTCAGGATGAGCCCGAGCATCGTCAATCAGCAGTGTAGCGGACGGCCACGCCCTCGGCTACAAGCCAGGCTGACGGAATCACAGCGCATGATCGGGGTCGGCGGGAATCGTGGTCGTCATGGCGCTGCTGGTCGCGTGGGTGATCTTCTTCTGGCCCGCGTATTGGGACTAGATTGATTCACCTCGTGCGGGTCCCATCCGGGAGCGTGTCAGCGGGTAGGACCTCGGACCGTCTGCACGGTCAATGGCCTCATGGCCTGCAGATGAAGTTCGATGTTTACGAGCGAGTTCGCGATCCGTTTCAGAGTCTCGGCGGTGTCCGCGAAGGTTTTGCTCAAGCTCTGGATCGCTGTTTCTGTCTCCGCGTTCATGGGCTCTCCTCCGTCGCGCTCCTGGGGGCATGTTTTCCTCGGGGCGACAGGAACGCGTGATTCTTGGTGATCCCAGGCCCCCGGCGCGTTAACGAGCGTGTGCGGGGGCGCTCTTCATTCCGCTGTCATTCGGCACGCCGAGCGGCGAGAGCCCAGACTCGCGTGAACGGGCGCCGCGGCCCGACGTAGTACGTCAGCCACTTCTCAACGTCCACGCGGCCCTGGCGATGCTCCTCTTCGGTCTGCGCGTACGGCTCGCCGCGGTGCCAGTGCACGCGGTACTCGTGGGGACCGTTCCCGCCACTCCACGCCACGATGACGCGGGCGCCTTCGGGCAAGGCCTGGATCTCTGTCGTCGAGAGCGGCGGATACTCCGGTTCGGGCCCGAAGAGGTTCACTCTAGCGGCTCCGTCACGGTCACGCCGAGGGCGTGCGCCAGGTGCGTGAGCGTCGGCAGCGACGGATGCTTGCGCGTGCCGCTCTCGATCATCGAGATAGAGGCCTCGGTAACTCGGGCCTTCTCGCCAAATCAGCCCGGCTCGAACGGGGGCGTCCGCCCGGGCCCGCCCGGTTGTTTTGCGGGAAGGCGGTGCGCGCCGTGTTCCTCAAGGTCATGGCCCAGGCCCAGGACGACCGCGAACTCGTTGCGAGAACGTGCTCGGCCCGGACGGCCAGCCGGTGATCATGGGTTGCCCTTCTTGGCTACGTTGCTGCCGAACAGCCCTGCACGAGCACTTCATCCAGACACACTCACGCTCGACACCGCTATCCAGTTCGCCGTATCGGCGGTGTTCCAGATAGAGAAGGCGCCGAGGTCGCAACAGGCTCATCCCCGCTCTCGTCGAAATCACACGCGGCACGGGCGGACGCGGAGCCACGGTGCAGGATGCTGTCCCCGTCCCCATTGGAACCGGGCGGTCATGTTCGTCCAGTGAAGCTCCAGGCGCAATGTGTCCTCATGAGGAGGAGTGCCCTCGGCTCCAACCCAACACTGCATCTCGATGGAGTCGGGCTGGCCGCGAAAGTTCAGTGTGTGCGTGCCATGAATGTATACGGGCAACCCGGGTGGTACGGTGTCACTCGGGTTGGCGGCAATGACCTCGTGCTGCCACCCACTCCCGACGAATGTCCCGGTGACGTGTCGGCCATCGTGCTGGCTATCCAGGTACAACACCGTGTCGGCGTCGAGGCTCACGAACCGCACACGCCAGTTGCGTGCGTCCCGGCCTCCGTCGTTCCGAAGGCTCATCCCAAAGACGACCTGCCATCGATCGCCG